>Ga0315910_10001911_pt1 | contig 18769 bp, 15 predicted proteins | sample EdamamesoilMG_FD_204470 | JGI IMG/M metagenome (GOLD analysis project Ga0315910, IMG submission 204470) | Garden soil microbial communities collected in Santa Monica, California, United States - Edamame soil | ecosystem: Environmental > Terrestrial > Soil > Garden | place: USA: California...
CAGGTCGTAGAAGGCCTCGAGCAGCTCGGCGTAGTGCTCGAGGATCTCGGGCGAGGTGTTGGACTTGAGGACGAAGTGCTTGGTCTCCTTCTCCCAGCCGTCGTAGAACTTCGAGTGCTTGGCCAGCTCGGCCGTGCGCGCCTTGCTGCGCTCGGCCTCCCGGGCGAGCTCGGTCTGGTAGGCCGGCTTGCTCAGCCACTTGCCGCGGAAGCGCACGTAGCCGTCGGCCAGCTTCTTCCTCTCGTCCTCGTTGGCCGGGACGTAGTCCGACATGTCGCCCTCGATCTCGACCGAGGCGACGAACTCTTTGGGGCAGGTGATCGTGCCGCTCTCGAAGACGAGCTCGTAGCTGCCGTCCGGCAGCGTGCGCGCCTTCTGGACGGTCAGGATGCGCCCGTCGTGCGTGACCAGCCGGTCGGCGCGGGCGGGCGGGGCGAAGACGGGGACGAGGACGAGCGCGAGGGCGAGCCAGGGGCGCATGGGACTCTCTCGGGACGGGGGACGATCCAACCGCGGGACGGGCGCCAGGTCGCGCGGCCTACATCATCATGTCGCGCCAGCTCGCCTCGAGCGCGGCCCAGTCGACGTCGGAGAAGGCCGTGTCCACGGCCTTGTCCAGGTCGCCGGTCTCGAGCAGCGTCTTCAGGTACGTGTCGAGGATCGTGCCCCAGGGCTTCTGCCAGCCCTTGGCCTTGCCCTCGCCGTGGCGCAGGAACCAGATCATCGACCAGCCCTGGGCGTAGCAGGCCCAGCCCGGCAGAGTGCCGCCGGCGTTGCCGTTGCCCTCGTTGGCGCCGTAGTACTGGGACTGGGTCCAGCGCACGAAGTCCCGGAGCGGCGCGTACTTGTCGCGGATCAGGAGCAGGTTGTCCTGGCGCCCCTTGTCGATCTTGGGCGTGAACTTCTTCGTCTTCGAGTTGAAGTCGAAGCCGGCGTAGTAGTCGCCCGTGCCCTCGTTGTACCAGGAGTGCGGCGAGACGTTCCCGAAGAAGGCGTAGATGTACTGGTGGAAGCCCTCGTGGTTCATCACCGACCAGGTGGCGTCGCGACCCTCGTCCTCCTTGTCGTCGAAGATCAGGAGCTCCTCCTCCAGGGGGCTGAAGTAGCCGCTCGTCCCCTGGCGGCCGCCGTACTGCAGGTACTGGTCCTTGTTGAGGCACAGGCGCACGACGCTGCACTTGCCGAGCTCGAGCGCGTCGACCACGGCCGTGCTGCGCTCCGCGTCGTCGGTCGGGGCATCGCCGCCCGGAGCGTCGGCGGCCGGCTCGGGCTTGGCCTTGGGCATCGGCTTGACCTTGATCTTGCGCGAGAGCTCGGGCGGGTAGTCCTTCTCGTAGACGAGCCGGATCGCCTCGAGGCGCAGCTTCATCTCCTCGATCAGCTGCTTGTCGTCGCTGTTCGAGAGGATGAAGTAGTTGGGCGTCTCGTACAGGCTCCAGCCGGGGCTCTTCTGCACCTCCAGATCGAGCTTGGCGCGCTTCTGCGAGCGCGGGTCCTTGCCGATCGCGGCCGTGTCGGTCGCCTTGACCTCCAGCGGCTGCAGCGACTTCGCGATCGACGCGTAGGCGCTCTCGAAGGCGCGCCACTTCTTCGCGTCGCCCGGACCGAGGCCGACGATGGCGAGGTCCAGCTCGGGCGAGAGCGCGAACTGGGCCACGTAGGCGCGGATCGGCTGGGGCTGGTAACCGGCGCTGGCGATGTAGGTCGAGGACTCGCCCTCGAAGAACGTCACCTTCGCCTCGACCGCCCCCTTGAGCGCCTTCTGGTCCTCGCCGCGGCGCCACTTGACGCCCTCGTCGATGCCCTTGGACATCCACTCGTCGATGTCCTTGAGGCCGCCCCCGCCGACCTGGACCCTGTGCTCGCCGATCTGGCGCTCCTCCTACTTGGTGGCCGACTCCCGGCGGTCGAACTTGACCAGGTACACGGCCACCTCGAGCAGCGCGTCGCGGCCGAGGTGCACCTCGCCGCCCTTCTCGGCCGCGTACTTGCCGATCAGGTTGCGCTCCATCGGCGAGCCGGGGACGAAGACCCAGTCCTTCGGCGCCTTGACCTTGAAGCCCAGGTCGACCGCGTCCTCGTACCAGGCCGAGCCGAGCTTGGGCTCCTGGGCCCCCGGGGGGGCGCCGAGCAGAACGGCGGACGCGAGGACCAGGACCGGAGCGGTGGAACGGAGGCTCAGCATGCGATTCCCTCTCGCCATCGCGGGCACGGAGGCTCCCGGACCCCGGGTGCCTGCCGCCCCGCTGGTTGCCCGCGCATCATCGCTCGACCGGGCGCGGGCGCGCAAGGCGGACTCCCTTTTGAGCCCCCGAGCCCCATCCCGCTCCCCGCGGCGCCGTAGGGCCGCAAGGAAAGCGTAGCGGCCCGCGCCGGGCCTCGTCCGCCGCGCGCCGGGCGGCGTCTAATGGCGGCGCGCGCCGGCGCTGGACCCCGAGCTACCTCCTCCCATGGGCAACCGACTGACCCTTCCCCTCCTGCTCCTCGCGGCCCTCCTGGCGGGCGGCGCCTTCTTCTGGATGAGCGGGAACGAGCGCTCCGCCGCTCCGCGGCGCGGCGAGACCTCCATGCCGGCCGCGCCCGCCGAGCGGCCCGCGGCCACGCTCGAGGAGCCCACGACGCAGGGCCTTCAGGCCCCGGGCGAGCCCGCGCGCGCCCCGGCCGCGAGGCAGCCCGAGGCGGGCGAGCGTGCTGCCTCGAAGGGCTCGGCCACGGCCTCCGCCGCGGTGCGCGGGCGCATCGTCGACCGCTTCGGCGCGCCGGTGCCCGGCGCGCGCATCCTGGCCGCGGCCGACACGGGCTTCCCGCTCGACCTCGAGCTGGAGGAGGAGCTCCCCTGGCTGAAGCGCACGAGCACGACCAGCGACGCCGAGGGGCGCTTCACCCTGCCCGCGGTCGAGCCGGGCTCGCTGCGCCTCGGCGTGCACGCGAGCGGCTTCGCGCCCCACGAGCAGCGCGGCGTCGCGGTGCCCAGCGGCGGGGTCGACCTCGGCGACGTGGCCCTGACGCGCGGCGCGATCCTGACCGGCCAGGTGGTCGATCCGGACGGGCGCGGCGTGGCCGGGGCGCGCATCGTGCGCGAGGAGCTGGACGGCGGCAGCGGCCTGTTCCTGATCGGGGCGCGGCGACCCACCGCCGTCAGCGGCCCGGACGGGCGCTTTCGCGTCGACGAGCTGGCCTGCGGCGCCTGGCGCTTCCTGGTGCAGAGCGACGACCATCCCGACCTCCTCGTCGAGGGCCTGGCGGAGGAGCCGGGCGTCGAGAAGGGCGGCCTGCGCTGGCAGCTCGCGCCGGGCGCGACGCTGGCCGGCACCGTGACCGGCGTCCCGGCGGCCGAGCGCGGCCAGCTCGAGGTGCGCGCGACGCGCGGCGCCGGCGGCGACGGCTTCCTGCTGGCGGGCCGTGGCCGCACCGCCACCGTCGACGCGAGCGGGGCCTTCCTGCTGCGTGGCCTGACGGTGGGGGAGAGCTACACGCTCGAGGCACGCCGCCAGCGCGCCGAGCGCGAGTTCGGCTTCTGGCAGCGCTCGCGCTCGAACGCGGTCCAGGCGCGCGCCGGCGACAGCGGCGTGATCCTCGTCTACCAGCCCGAGGCAGCGGTGACGCTCACGGTGTACGACGCGCGCACGCGCCAGCCGATCGAGCGCCTGGAGGTCGAGGCCGGGATCGAGTGGCCCGCGCCGCTGACGGACGACGACGGCAACCTGCGGCGCCTGTTCCCGGGCGGCAGCGTGCGCGTGGGCGGCCTGCGGCCGAGCACCGACAGCGCGCGTGTGCAGGTGAACGTCAAGGCCACCGGCTACCGCGAGTTCGAGCGCGCCGACATCGCCGTGCGCCCGGGCCAGGAGCTCGACCTCGGGCCGATCTACCTCGAGCCCGTGCCGCTGGTGCGGGTCCGGGTGACCGACGCGAAGTCCGGCCGGCCGCTGGAGGGCGCGCTCGTGCGCATGCAGAAGGAGGAGGAAGGCTCCTTCCAGGTGAAGCGCTCGATCGCGATCACGAGCGACTCCGGGCACGAGGCCATCGAGTTCGGCGAGGCGCGCAGCGCGCGCACCGACGCCGAGGGCTGGGCCGAGCTCTCGAGCTTCGAGGGCGAGAGCGTGACGATCACCGCGCGCGCCGACGGGCACGCCCCCGGGCGCCTCGAGGGCCTGGCCCTGCCGCGCGGCGAGAGCCTCGAGCAGGAGCTGCGCCTGGGGCCCGGTGGGGCCGTGCGCGTGCAGGCGCTCGACGCCCAGGGGCTGCCCCTGGCCGGGGCGGCGATCGAGCACAAGGCCGACGGCGGCGGGCCCGAGGGCGGCACGTTCGTGATCGGGGGGCCCTCCGGCGAGCAGGAGGTCAGCGACGCGCAGGGCTACGCGCTGTTCACGAACCTGGCGCCGGGCCGGCACTCCTTCAAGCTGGCCGAGAAGGGCGGGGGCGGCGGGGCCTTCGCGACCATGGACCACGTCGTCGTGGCCGGCCTGGGCGGCGGCGACGACGGCGACTGGAGCCCGGTGCAGGTGGTCGAGGGCGAGACCAGCGAGCTCGTCCTGCGCGCCGCGCCGAGCGCGACCCTGCTCGGGCGCGTGCGCGAGGCCGGCAAGATCCTGCCCGGGGCCACCCTGAAGCTCGAGAAGCCCGAGGGCGAGTCGAGCGGCCCGGGCTTCCGCTTTCCCGGCATGTCCCAGGGTCCGGAGGGGCGCAGCGACGGCGAGGGCCGCTACCGCATCGCCGACGTGAAGGCCGGGACCTACGAGATGGTCGTCGAGCACCCGACGCGGCGCATGCCGGCGCGCTATCCGCTCGAGCTGCGCGAGGGCGACAACACCTTCGACGTCGACCTGTCCCTGGCGATCCTCTCCGGGCGCATCCTCGACCAGGAGGGCAAGGGCATCGCGGGCGTGCGCGTGTGGCCCGAGCGCCAGGAGCCCGCGGGCCAGCAGGTGCGCTACCGCATGATCATGATGGACGACGGCGGCAACGGCAGCGTGATGGACTCCGGCCAGTTCGGCGAGCGCGCCCTGACCGACGCCGAGGGCCGTTACACGCTGCGCGGCGTGGCCAGCGATGCGGACCTGGTCGTCCGCGCCGAGGCCGACGCGGTGCAGCCCGGGCGCTCCGAGGTGCTGCGCCTGGCACCGAACGAGGTCAAGGAGAACGTCGACGTGCGCCTCGAGCCGGCCGGCTCGATCCGCGTCGAGGCCAGCCTGGCGGACGGCGCGCCGGCGCGCTTCCAGCTCGTGCAGGCCGAGTACCTGGACGAGGCCGAGCCGCGCCCCGAGCCGAAGTTCGCCTTCCTGCAGCAGGGCTCGACCGAGCTCGGCGGGCTCAAGCCCGGGCGCTGGAAGGTCAACGTGAAGAGCGCCCAGGGCGGTCCGGGCCAGGGCGACCCGGGCCAGGACCAGGAGATCGTCGTGCGGCCGGGCGAGACGGCCACGGCGAGCTTCGAGGTGGAGTGAGCCGCGGCGCCGGAGGGTGCCGACGGCTTCCAGAGGGCTGCTAGTGGCGTCCGGCTTCGCCGGACGCGTACCCGAACAGCTCCTCCGCCAGCTCCGCGATCGTGTCGCTGTTGTTGTGCCCGATCACGCGCCGCGCCGCCGCCAGCACGCCGGGCATCGCGTTCTGCATGGCGACCCCCAGACCGGCCGCGGTCAGCATCGGCAAGTCGTTGTCCGCGTCGCCCACGGCCACGACCTCCTCGGGCGCGATCCCGTAGCGCTCCTCCAGCACGCGCAGGGCCTCGCCCTTGCCGCGGCAGGGCGGCTGGACGTCGACCACGAGCAGCGCGCTCGCACGGTGCGGAGCCAGGGCGTTGAGCGGGAAGTGCGTGACGTGCAGGGGCTGCGCGATCGCGCCCTCGACCTCGGCCGCCAGGGCCCCGGAGCCGGCGTGGCGGTCGGAGAAGTAGGTCACGCGGATCACGTACTCGCGCGGCAGCTCGGCGAAGGACACGTGGCGCAGGCCCTCCAGGCCGCGCAGGGCGCTCTGCTCGTGCTCGTCGCGCGGGTGCGGCGCGTACTTGGCCCCGGCCACCTGGATCATCGTCATCAGGCCCGAGCGCTCGGCGAAGTCGAAGCAGCGCGCCACGACGCGGTCCGAGAGCAGGCGCTCCTCGAGCAGCCGCCGCTCGTTCGGGCAGAACAGGCCGGCCCCGTTGTAGACGATCGCCGGCGTGTCCATGGCCAGCTCCGCCAGCACCGGCGCGACCCCCAGCTCCGAGCGGCCCGTCGCGATCATCACGCGCACGCCGCGCGCGTCGAGGGCGCGCAGCGCGGCCAGGGTGCGCGGATGGATCGTGCCCGCGTCGGTGATCAGCGTCCCGTCGAGGTCCAGGACCAGGGCCCGGTAGCGCGTGCTCACGTCGCCTTGTGCTTCTTCGCGGGCGATGCGGGCGCCGCCTCGCCCTTCTTCTTCGGTCTGGGCTCGGCGGCGGGCGTCTTGGCTTCCGGGGCCTTGGTCGAGCCCTCGCCGCCCTTGTCGGCCGGCTTCGACTCGGCGTCGGCCGCCTTGCGATAGGACTCGGAGCGGTAGTCGGTCAGGTAGAAGCCCGAGCCCTTGAAGAGGAAGCCCGCCCCGCCGCCGATCTTGCGCTCGAGGCGGTTCTTCTTGCAGGCCGGGCACTTGCGCTTCGGGGCCTCGGAGATGTTCTGGAACAGCTCCAGCTCGTGCCCGCAGGCCTTGCAGACGTAGTCGTAGGTCGGCACGCGCGCTCAGCCTTGCTCGTCGTTGCCGGCGGCCACCGCCACGCGCGCCGGGCGCAGGATGCGGCCCTGCCACGTGTAGCCCGGGCGCAGGGTGGCCACGATCGTCCCGGCCGCCTCCGGCCCCGGGCGCGTCTCCACCGCCTCGTGCAGGGCCGGGTCGAAGAGCCCCTGCGTGCGCACGAGGCGCACGTCGACCTGCTCGAGGGCCTGGCTCAGCTTGGCGCGTGTCAGCTCGACGCCCGTCGCCAGAGCCTTGCTCTCGGGGGTGGTCGTGGGGGCCGCCAGGGCCATGTCGAGGTAGTCGGCCACGAGCAGGAGCTCGTCCAGCAGCGGCTGCAGCGTGCGCAGGAGCGCCGAGTCGAGCTCCTGCTGCGCGCGGCGGCGGGAGTTCTGGTAGTCGGCCTGCGTGCGCAGCCAGCGGGCCTCGAGGTCGGCGCAGCGCGCCTCGAGCTCGGCCACGCGCTCGTCCGGGTCGGCGGCGGCGCTGGTGCGCGGCTCGGCCGTCTCGTCGGGGTCGGTTTCCTTCATGGCGGTCCTCGCGATCAGCTGAAGTAGTCGGCCAGCTTCTCGAAGAAGCTCTTCTTGCCCGTGCGTTCCTGGTCCAGGCGCTCGAACTCGCGCAGGCACTCCTTCTGGCGCTCGCCCAGGTGCGTCGGGACCTGCACGAAGACGCGCACGAGCTGGTCGCCGCGCCCGCGGCCCTCGAGCTGCGGCAGGCCCTGGGCGCGCAGCCGGAAGACCTTGCCGCTCTGGGTGCCCTCGGGGATCTGCATCTCGGCGCGCCCGCGCAGGGTCGGGATCTCGACCGTGTCGCCCAGGGCCAGCTGCGCGAAGGAGCAGGGCACCTCGGTCATCACGTCCGCCCCGCTGCGCTGGAAGATCTTGTGCTCGTGCTCCTTGATCACGACCAGGAGGTCGCCGCGCGGCGCGCCCGGCTCGCCGGCGTCGCCGGCCTCGGGCACGCGGATGGTCATGCCCTCCTCGACCCCGGCCGGGACCTGGATCGCGAGGTCGGATTTCTTCTGCTCGGTACCGGCCCCGCGGCACTGCGCGCAGGGCGACTCGATCACGCGCCCGGCGCCGCGGCAGCGTGGGCAGGTGCTGGCCATCGTGAAGAAGCCCTGGCTGCGGTGCACCTGGCCGCGACCGCCGCAGGTCGCGCACAGGACCGGGGAGGTGCCCGGCCGGGCTCCGCTGCCCTGGCAGGTGCCGCAGCTCTCGTTGCGCTTGAGCGCGATCTCCTTCTCGACGCCCTGGTCGATCTCCTCCAGGGTGAGCTCGAGGGCGATGCGCAGGTCGCGCCCGGCGCGCTTGCCGCCGCGCGTGCGCCGCCCACCGCCGAAGAGCTCGCCGAACAGGCCGCCGCCGCCGCCGAAGACGTCGCCGAAGGCCTCGAATATGTCCTCGATGTTGGTGAAGCGCGTCCCGGCGAAGCTGTCGGCCCCCAGGCCCGCGTGCCCGAACTGGTCGTAGCGCTGGCGCTTCTCGGGCGAGGAGAGCACGTCGTAGGCCTCGGCCGCCTCCTTGAACTTGGCCTCGGCCCCCGGGTCGTCCTTGTTGCGGTCGGGGTGGAACTCGAGCGCCTTCTTGCGGTAGGCGCCCTTGATGTCCTTCTCGGACGCGTCGCGCCCGACCCCGAGGACCTCGTAGTAGTCGCGCTTCTCGCTCATCGTCCGCCCTTCACGAGCGCGGGGCGGGACCGCGAACGGCCCCACCCCGCGAGCTCGGCGCCGGATCGCACTAGGCGATGCTGCCGGCGACCTTCTTCTTGTCGTCCTTGAGCTCGGTGACCATCGTGTCGGTGGTCAGGAGCAGGCCGGCGATCGAGGCCGCGTTCTGCAGGGCGGAGCGCACGACCTTGGCGGGGTCGACGATGCCGGCCTTGAACATGTCCTCGTACTCGCGCGTCAGGGCGTTGAAGCCGAAGGTCTTGCCCTTCTCGCGCACCATCTCGACCACCACCGAGCCGTTCTCGCCGGCGTTCTCGGCGATCCAGCGCAGCGGCTCCTCCAGGGCCTTCTCGATGATCTTGCGCCCGAAGCGCTCGTCACCCTTGCCCTTGGCGTTGGCGATGGCGGGGATGGCCGAGAGCAGCGCCACGCCGCCGCCCGGCACGATGCCCTCCTCGATGGCCGCGCGCGTCGCCTGGTAGGAGTCGTCCACGAGGTCCTTCTTGGACTTCATGGCGGCCTCGGTGTCGCCGCCGACCGCGATCACGGCCACGCCGCCGGTGAGCTTGGCCAGGCGCTCCTCCAGCTTCTCGCGGTCGTACTCGGAGGTCGTCCTCTCGATCTGGGCGCGGATCTGCTTGACGCGCTCCTCGACGTTCTTCTTGGCGCCGGCGCCGGAGATGATCGTGGTCGAGTCCTTGTCGATCACGACCCGCTTGGCCTGGCCGAGCTGGGACAGCGTGACCTTCTCGAGCGTCAGGCCGAGCTCCTCGGTGATGGCGATGCCGCCCGTCAGCACGGCGATGTCGCCCAGGTAGGCCTTGCGGCGGTCGCCGAAGCCGGGCGCCTTGACGGCGCACACGTTGAGGATCCCGCGCAGCTTGTTGATCACCAGCGTGGCCAGGGCCTCGCCCTCGATCTCCTCGGCGATGATCAGCAGCGGGCGGCCGGTCTGGGCGGCCTGCTCGAGCACCGGGATCAGGTCGCGCGCGCTGGTGATCTTCTTCTCGTGGATGAGGATGTAGGGGTTCTCGAGCTCGGCCGTCAGCTTGGCCGCGTTGGTCGCGAAGTAGGGCGAGATGTAGCCCTTGTCGAACTCCATGCCCTCGACCACCTCGAGCTCGGTCGTGCGGCCCTTGCCCTCCTCGACCGTGATCGAGCCCTCGTCGCCGACCTTCTCGAAGGCCTCGGCGATGAGCTTGCCGATCTCCGGGTCGTTGTTGGCCGAGATCGTGGCCACGCTGGTGCGCTCGGCCTGGCTCTTGAGCTTGCGCGACTGCTGCGCGATCGACTCGACCGCCAGCTTGACGGCCTCGTCGATGCCGTTGCGCAGGGCCACCGGGTTGACGCCGGCCGCCAGGTACTTCAGGCCCTCCTCGTAGATCGCCGCGGCCAGCACGGTCGCGGTGGTGGTGCCATCACCGGCCACGTCGCCGGTCTTCTTGGCCACCTCGTTGACGAGCTTCGCGCCCATGTTCTCGAAGGGGTCGGCCAGGTCGATCTCCTTGGCCACCGAGACGCCGTCCTTGGTCACGTGCGGCGTGCCGAAGGACTTCTGCAGGATGACGTTGCGGCCGCCGGGGCCGAGGGTGACACGCACGGTCCGGGCGAGCTTGGCGATGCCCTCGCGCACCTTCGCCCGGGCTTCGTCGTCGAACATGATCTGCTTGGCCATGGGAGCTTGTTTCCTAGTGAGGTCCTGGTGTTCGGTGGGTGGGTGGGGGGTCGGGGCGCGCCTAGAAGTCCATGTCTCCGCCGCCGCCCATCTCGTCCATGCCCTCCATGCCGCCCGGCGCGCCACCCTTCTTCTTGGGCTCGGGCTTGGTGGCGATCAGGGCGTCCGTCGTGAGCAGCAGCTGGGCCACGCTCACCGCGTTCTGCAGCGCGGCCTTGGTGACCTTGGTCGGATCGACGATGCCGGCCTTGAGCATGTCGACGTGCTCGCCGCTCAGGCTGTCGAAGCCCCAGCTCGGGCTCGCGTTCTGCAGCGCGCGGTGCGAGACCACGTCGCCGTCGAAGCCGGCGTTGTCGGCGATGGCCTTGGCCGGCCGGCCCAGGGCCTCGTGCAGGATGTCGAGGCCGGCGTCGAAGTCCTCCTCGCCCTTCCTGACCTTCTTGAGCACGGCGCGCGCGCGCAGGAGTGCGAAGCCGCCGCCCGGCAGGATGCCCTCCTCGACCGCGGCGCGCGTGGCGTGCAGCGCGTCCTCGATCAGGGCCTTCTTCTCCTTGACCTCGGTCTCGGTCGCGCCGCCCACGTTGATCTGGGCGATGCCGCCGGTGAGCTTGGCCAGGCGCTCCTGGAGCTTCTCCTTGTCGTAGTCGGAGGTGGTCGTCTCCATCTCGGCGCGGATCTGGGCGATGCGCGCGTCGACGTCGGCCTTCTTGCCGGCGCCGTCGAAGATGGTGGTGTTGTCGTTGTCGATCACCACGCGCTTGGCCGTGCCCAGGTCGGCCAGCTTGATCTTGTCGAGCTCCTTGCCGAGGTCGTTCATGATCGCCGTCGCCCCGGTCAGGGCCGCGATGTCCTGCAGCATGGCCTTGCGGCGGTCGCCGTAGCCGGGAGCCTTGACCGCGCAGGTGTGCACGATGCCGCGGATCTTGTTGACGACCAGCGTCGCCAGGGCCTCGGACTCGACGTCCTCGGCGATCAGGAGCAGCGGGCGCTTGGTGCCCTTGACGAGCTCCAGCAGCGGCAGGAGCTTCTGGATGTTCGAGATCTTGCCCTCGTGCACGAGGATGTAGGGCTTGTCGAGCTCGCACTCCATCTCCTCGGGGTTCGTCACGAAGTGCGCCGAGAGGAAGCCGCGGTCGAACTGCATGCCCTCGACCAGGTCGATCTCGGTCTCGAGCGCCTTGCCCTCCTCGACCGTGATCACGCCGTCCTTGCCGACCTTCTCCATCGCGTCGCCGATGAGCTTGCCGACGGCCGGGTTGTTGTTGGCCGAGATCGTCGCCACCTGGCGGATCTCGGTCGAGCCCTGGATCGGGCGCGCGACGCGCTCCAGCTCCTTGACGATCGCGGCCGTGCCCTCGCGCAGCCCGGCGTTCACCAGGTTGGGCGAGTGCCCGGCCGTGATCGCGCGCAGGCCCTGGGTGAAGATCGCCTCGGTCAGGAGCGTGGCCGTCGTCGTCCCGTCGCCGGCCTTGTCGCTGGTCTTGCTGGCGACCTCCTTGACCAGCGCCGCGCCCATGCGCTCGTAGGGGTCGGAGAGCTCGATCTCCTCGGCCACCGTCACGCCGTCCTTGGTCACCGTCGGGGCGCCCCAGCCCTTGTCGAGCACCGCGTTGCGCCCGCGCGGCCCGAGCGTGCTGGTGACCGCCTTGGCGAGCTTCTGCACGCCGCTCTTGATCGCGTCGCGCGCGTCGGACTGGAAAACCATCTGCTTGGCCATGGGCTCGGGGCTCCTCGTGAGCGTCGGTGGACTGGGGGATCTCGGGGGGGACGGGCCGCGCGCGTTCGCAAGAAGGGTGCCGAGGGCCGGAACCGCGTTCCGGGTGCACGCGGAGGGGGGAATCGAGACGCAGGGCTGTCCTTTTGGCAGCCGCGTTCGGGCTGCGATCGGGCCTCTGTCGAACTGGCAGCGGGCTGTCCCGGAGGGGCGCGAGAGGGGATAGTGGGCGCGCGATGCTGCTCGCGCTGCTCTTCCCGTTCGCATGTGCCTCTTCTCTCCAGGCTCCCATTGCGCATGCCCAGGCGGGTGCCGAGACGTCCACACCGCAGCTCGTCACCGAGGACCTCGAGGGGCGTCGCGGCCGGCTCGATCCGGCCGACCTGCCGCTGGCGGACCCGCGCACGAAGGGCGTGTGGATCGTGCGGCCGGAGGGCTACGCCCTGCCGCCGGCGGCGGAGGACCCGGCGCCCCGCGTGCGCCTGACCCTGGTCGGCGGCGATGTCCTGGGTGGGCTCGTGCGCGGCGGCTCGGGCGAGGTCCTGGAGCTCGAGCTGGCGGGAGGCGTGGTCGTGCCCGTCGCGATCGACGACCTGGCCAGCCTGGTCGCGCTCGAGGGGGTGCCGGAGGCCGCGCTCGCGACCTTCGCGCCCGCGCCCGAGGGCGACCGGCTCTATCGCCTGACCGGCGCGCTCGAGCCCGTCGACGGAACGGTCGAGGGCTTCGGCGCCGACGGCGTGCGCTTCGCCAGCGTGCTCGGCTCGCGCACGACGCCCTGGGCCGAGGTGGCCGCGCTGTTCGTGGAGAGCCTCTCCGGCGCGACCGCGCCCGCCGCCGCCGGGGTGCCGGTGCAGCTCGCCTTCGGCGGACCGGGGGGCGGGCGCCTGCGAGCCGGGCTCGTGCGCCTGGAGCGCGAGCACTGCCGCGTCGTCCTGGGCGGGCGCACCGAGGTCGCGCTACCGCTCGGGGCGCTGTCCGAGCTCCTGGTGGCCGACGGACGGCTGAGCTACCTCTCCGATCTCGAGCCGGCGGCCGAGACCGGCCGTGGTGCGCCCTTCGGCGACGAGCTCGGCATGGTCTGGCCGCACCGGCGCGACGCGAACGTGGCGGGCGGGCCGCTCGTCGCCGCGGGCCGCACGTTCGCGCGCGGGCTCGGCGTGCACGCGCCGAGCCGCCTCACCTTCGCGCTCGAGCCGCCGGCGCGCGCCCTGCGCGGCAGCGTGGCGATCGACGATTCCACGCGCCTCTTCCCGCGCGCGGCGCGCGGCAGCGTCGTGTTCCGGCTGTGGGCCGACGGGAAGCTCCTGTGGGAGAGCCCGGTCGTGCACGGTGGCGAGGCCCCGCTGGCCCTGCCGTCGCTCGTGCTCGAGAGCGCGCGCGAGCTGGTGCTCGAGGCGGACCCGGCCGGCGACTTCGCGGGCGACCGGGCGGACTGGCTGGGGCTGATGCTCGTGCGCTGAGCGGCAGAGCGGAGGCGCGCAGGGCGGACTCGGACGTCAGCGCGCCTCGGCCACCACGCCGGCTTCCTCGGCGGGCGGCTTGCGGAAGTAGATCGCCTGGTTGCCGCCGCGGGCCTTGGCCAGGCGCAGCGCGACCTCGGCGTGGCGGCGCAGGGTCTCGAGCGAGTCGAGGTCGCCGCCGTCGAAGGTCTCGAAGCCGATGCTGGCGCTGACCGGGACCTCCTCGCGCGCGCCCTCGACGCGCCCGGAGAGCTTGGCGATCGCGGCGCGCAGGCGGCTGACCACGCTGGCGGCGTTCAGCTTGCCCGTGTAGGGCAGCAGCACGGCGAACTCGTCGCCCCCCAGGCGCCCGGCCACGTCCTCCGTGCGCAGGTTGCGGCGGATCACCTCGCCGACCCGGGCGATGATCGCGTCGCCCACGGTGTGGTCGTGGCGCTTGTTGATCGCCCCGAACTTGTCGAGGTCGATCAGCACCAGGGCCAGCTCGAGCTGGTGGCGGTGGGCGGCCGAGAAGTGCTCCTCCAGGCGTTCCTGGAAGGCCTTCGGGCGCAGGAGGTCGGTGCGGTCGTCGTGGGAGGCCGCGTGGCGCAGGGCGTCGCGCTCGCGCAGCAGGGCGGCCTGCTCGAACAGGCGCCGGACGCGCAGCTCGAGCTCCTCGTCGGGGGCGTCGCGGAAGAAGAGGTCCCAGGCGCCGCCCCGCAGGGCCTGGCCGGCGCGCTGGGGGGCCTCGCGGTCGGTGCGGTCGCACTGCAGGAGCAACGGCACCTCGCCGCGGGCCAGGTCGAGGGCGGCCAGCTCCTCCTCGCCGCTGCGGGTCATGGGCTCGAACAGGATCAGGGCCGGGCGCCGGGCCCCGATCCGGCGCACCGTCTCGCGCAGGGAGCCGCTGCGCTCGACCTCGAAGGCGCGGCTGCCCAGGAAGCGGGCGCGCGCCTCCAGCTCCCCGCCGCGATGGTCGGCGACCAGGATGAGCTCGGGCTCGCGGGGCATGGGTGCGGGTCTTCGGTGCTCCCCTGCGGGAGGGGGGGCGGTCCCCCCAGGGGATGATACCAGCTTGCTTTTTTGGAGGCGGTCCCGGGGCGCGCGCGGGTTGCGTGCGCGGGCCTCCCGGCGCCACGGAGACGGGCGGCACGATGGAACTCCCACGGGGTCGTCGCTACACTTTTCCTCCCTCGTATTCCCCGGCAGCCGGTGTCGGAGCGCGTCTCCACCCGCGGCGGCCGGGGTCTCGTCTCGATCCGGAGACCCGAGGCCCGTCGTCGTGGCGTGGCCCGGTCGTCGCCGGCGGGCGAGCCTTCCCCTGTCCTAATGGAAACCCTCACCGTCCAGCAACTGATCGACGCCGGAGTGCACTTCGGATGCCGCGTGTCGCGGTGGAATCCGAAGATGGTCCCCTTCATCCACGGGCGCCGGAACCAGATCCACGTGATCGAGCTCCGCGAGACGCTCAGGGGCCTCATCCGCGCGCAGAACTTCCTCTACCACACCGTCGCCGAGGGCAGCCAGATCCTCTGGGTCGGGACCAAGCGGCAGATCAAGGGCGTGATCGCCGAGGCCGGCGAGCGCACCGGCATGCCGGTCGTCACCGAGCGCTGGATCGGCGGCACGCTGACGAACTTCTCCGTCATCCGCAGCCGGCTGCGGCGGCTCGAGGAGCTCGAGACGCTGGCCGAGACCGGCGCCGGGAGCCAGTACTCCAAGAAGGTGCTGTCCTCGCTGCGCCGCGAGCAGCGCAAGATCACGCGCAACCTGGCGGGCATCCGCGAGATGACCTCGATCCCGGGCGCGATCGTGATCATCGATCCGAGCCGCGAGGACAACGCCGTGCGCGAGGCCAAGAAGATGGGCCTGGTCGTGATCGGCATCCTCGACACCGACTGCGACCCGGACGGGATCGACATCGTCATCCCGGGCAACGACGACGCGCTGCGCTCCGTGCGCCTCCTGGTCGAGACGCTGGTCAAGGCCGTCGAGGAGGGCGCCGCCACGCACCGCGAGCGCATGGCCGCCACCGGCGCCGCCGAGCGCACCGCCGACCAGCCCATGTCCGACGAGCCGCGCCCGACGCGCCAGCGCACGCTGCCGCGCCCGGTGCGGGCCATGCCGGGCCTGGGCTCGAGCGAGGAGACCGGGCTGGACGAGATCGAGCCCGAGAACCGCGGCGGCCCGCGCGTGCCCGCGCCGGAGCCCGCCGAGGCGCCGCGCGAGTAGCGCCTTATTCCCATCGCACCGCGCGCTCCGTCCGGGCGCGCGGGCTTCCTCGCCCCCGATCCACTCGACCGCTCCCGAACCGCTCAGTGCTCGAATCGCCATGGAAATCACGTCCCAGATGGTCCGCGACCTGCGCGACCGCACCGGCGCAGGCATGATGGAGTGCAAGAAGGCCCTCGAGGCCGCCCGGGGCGACCTGCGCGCGGCCGAGGACCACCTGCGCATGCAGGGCCTGAAGGCCAGCGCCAAGAAGGCCGAGCGCTCGACCGCCGAGGGCCGCGTGTTCGCCGTGCGCCAGCCGGACGGCCGGCGCGCGCACCTGGTGGGCCTGGCCTGCGAGACGGACTTCCTGGCCAAGTCGGAGCGCTTCGAGGCCTTCGCCGGCGACCTGGCGAAGCACGTGGCCAGCCAGGATCCGACCGGGCTCGAGGGCGGCGCGCGGCCGATCCTCGACCAGCGCCTGCACGGCGAGGGCGCGCCGATCCGCCAGGTGCTGCAGGAGATCGTGGGCGTGTTCGGCGAGAACACGCGCATCACGAACTGCGTGCGCCTGGAGAGCCCGCAGGGCCAGGTCGGCACCTACGTGCACCACGACCACAAGCAAGCCGCGATCGCGGCCGTGGCCACCAAGGCCGAGGCCGCCCGGGCCGCCGACGTGCTCAAGAACCTGTGCCAGCACGTCGTGGTCTTCCGCCCGACCTACGCCAACCGCGAGGACGTTCCCGCCAGCGAGATCGAGCGCGAGCGCGCCGTGATCCTGGCGGCCGACGACATGAAGTCCAAGCCCGAGGGCGTGCGCGAGAAGATGGTCACCGGGCGCCTCAACGCCTTCTTCGCGCTGCACTGCCTGGCGGAGCAGCCCTGGATCCTCGACGACAAGCAGAGCGTGCAGCAGGCCCTCGCCAAGGTCCTCGGCGCCGACGCGAAGATCCAGGCGTTCCAGCGCGTCCACCTGGGCGCCTGAGCTGCCGGGCCGAAGGATGCCGCGGGCATCCGCCGGCCCGGGGGCTCTGGATCGGCCGAGCGCGCGCTCCACGCGCGCCCTCTGATCTCCCGGTGGGTTTCGGGGCGCCGCCCGCCCCTTGCAACGCGGCGCGAGGCCGTGCACGCTGCTCGCCGATGAGCTACCAGCGCGTGCTCCTCAAGCTCTCGGGCGAGGCCCTGGGCGACCCCGAGCGCGGGCACGGGATCGACCCCGGCACCGTGGGCTCGATCGCGCGCCAGGTCGCGCGCGTGGCGCGCCAGGGCGTCGAGACGGCGATCGTCGTCGGCGGCGGCAACATCCTGCGCGGCGCGACCTTCAGCCAGGGCGGCGCGCACCGCGCCAGCGCCGACTACATGGGCATGCTGGGCACCGTGATCAACGCCCTGGCGCTCTCGAACGCGATCGAGGAGCACGGCCTCGAGACGCGCGTGATGACGGCCCTCGAGATCCGCCAGGTGGCCGAGCCCTTCGTGCGCCGCCGGGCCCTGGCGCACCTCGAGAAGGGCCGCGTCGTGCTGCTGGCGGGCGGGACCGGCAACCCCTTCTTCACGACGGACACGGCCGCGGCCCTGCGCGCGGCCGAGCTCGGCTGCGAGGTCCTGCTCAAGGCCACCAAGGTCGACGGCGTCTACAGCGCCGACCCCAAGAAGGACAAGAAGGCCGAGCGCTACGTCGCCCTGACCTACATGCAGGTGCTCGAGCGGCGCCTGAAGGTCATGGACGGCACGGCGATCACGCTGTGCATGGAGAACCGCCTGCCCGTGGTGGTCTTCGATCTCTTCGTGGAAGGCAACATCGAGCGTGTCGTGAAGGGCGAGCCCCTCGGCACGACCATCCGGAGCGAAACATGAGCACCCATGCAGTCCTGGAAGACGGCCGCGCGCGCTTCGAGAAGGCCCTGACCCACCTGCGCGACCAGCTCAAGAAGATCCGCACCGGGCGCGCCTCGACCGCGCTGGTCGAGGGCCTGCGCGTCGACTACTACGGCACGCCCACGCCCATCGGCCAGATGGCCCAGATCTCGATCCCCGAGCCGCGCCAGATCCTGATCAAGCCCTTCGACGGCTCGATGCTGAAGGAGCTGATCAAGGTCGTCTCCCAGGCCGACCTCGGCGCGGCGCCCCAGAACGACGGCAAGGTCCTGCGCATCACCCTGCCGCCGCTCTCCGGCGAGCAGCGCCAGAAGTACGCCGCCAAGGTCAAGGAGATGTGCGAGGAGGCGCGCATCTCGCTGCGCAACTCGCGCCGCGACCTGAACAAGCACGTCGACGGCCTCTCCAAGGAGGGCGGCCTGACCGAGGACGAGCACAAGAAGCTCCAGGTCCAGGTCCAGGACCTCCTGAAGGACTACGAGAAGAAGGTCGACGACACCCAGAAGGCCAAGGTCACGGAGATCGAGCAGGTCTGAGCGGGCGCGGGCGCGGCTCCGGCCGCGCCCGCGCACGCTCAGGATCGGCCATGGGCGTGCGCTCGGCGCGCGCCCCCCTCGCCGGCCCTCGCGGCGAGGACGCGCGCCCCTCGACCCGCTTGCCTGGCTCCCCCCGCGACCGTATCCTCCCCGCCCTCGCCGTCCGCCCGGACGGCCCGTGGGCGCATAGCTCAGCCGGTAGAGCAACTGGCTTTTAACCAGTAGGTCCCAGGTTCGATCCCTGGTGCGCTCACCACCTCCTCGCGCGGGGTGGCCTTCTCGGGGCCGCCCGTGGGGGTCGGGAGTCTCACGGAGTCTCCTCCGGTCTCCCCGGAGCTAGGGGCGCGCGACAAGCGGCGCGACATCAAACCGGCCTCGTTCCCGATCGCAATTCGCGCGGAGGCCGCGACGGGCTCGCCGGCCAGCGAGGGCAGGGCCTCGACCGCGTTCCGCTCGTCGCTGGGCCGCAGGCGCGTGTAGGTCGCGAGCGTGAGCTGGGCCGTCGAGTGCCGGGCGAGCGTCTGCACGAGGCGCGGGTTGGCCCCCGAGCGCACGAGCTGGGTCACGAAGAACGAGCGCAGCGCATGGACGTCGGCGATGCCGAGCTCCGTCTCGTAGGGGATGGCCGGCTCGGCCCTCGCCAGGTCCTCGCGCAGCAGGCGGGCCGCCTTGTGGCGGAACCCGCTCGGCAGGGGCAGCACGGGAGCCGTGGGCAGCCCATCGCGCAGGAAGGCCCGCAGCTCGGCCGCCGTCTCCGCGCGCAGCGGCAGGCGCGCCTCGCGCCGGTTCTTCGTCGCGCGGGCCGGCACCGTGATCGAGGGCGCCCCCGAGTCGAGGTCGAGGTCCATCCTGCGCAGGGCCGCGAGCTCGCTCACCCGCAGGCCCGTCTCCGCCAGGAGGCGCCAGGCCCACGCGCGCACGGGCCCCGAGACATGGCGGACCTCGGGCCCGCTCGCGGCC
>Ga0315910_10001912_pt1 | contig 18763 bp, 19 predicted proteins | sample EdamamesoilMG_FD_204470 | JGI IMG/M metagenome (GOLD analysis project Ga0315910, IMG submission 204470) | Garden soil microbial communities collected in Santa Monica, California, United States - Edamame soil | ecosystem: Environmental > Terrestrial > Soil > Garden | place: USA: California...
GCGAACCGCACCGTGCTGATGGTGGAGCACAACCTGTCGGTGGTGGAGCACCTGTCGGACCGAATCACCGTGCTGCAGCGCGGCGAGGTCCTTGCTGAAGGCGATTACAAGACCGTGTCTGCCAACTCGGAAGTGATCCAGGCCTACCTCGGGGCGGGCCATGGCTGAGGCGTCCAGCCAGGCTTACACCTCGGTGCTCCAGGCGAAGGACCTCAACGCCTGGTACGGCGAATCGCACATCCTGCACGGTGTGGACTTCGAGGTGCGTGGCGGCGAGGTGGTGACGCTGCTCGGACGCAACGGCGCGGGGAAGACGACGACGCTCAAATCCATCATGGGAATGGTGGAGCGCCGTGAAGGATCCGTCCGCTTCCAGGGCGCCGAGATATCAAATCTGAGTTCCAACAGGATCGCCAACCTCGGCATCGCCATCTGTCCGGAGGAGCGCGGCATCTTCGCCAGCCTGAATGTCGAAGAGAATCTCCTGCTGCCGCCGGAAGTGGCGCCCGGCGGCCTCAGCCTCGCGCGGATCTACGAGCTGTTTCCGAATCTCAAGGAGCGGCTGAAGAGCCAGGGCACGAAGCTCTCGGGCGGCGAGCAGCAGATGCTCGCCATCGGGCGCATCCTGCGCACCGGCGCGAAGTTCCTGCTGCTGGACGAGCCCACCGAGGGCCTCGCGCCGGTGATCGTGCAGCAGATCGGGCGTACCCTCGCGAAACTCAAGGACGAGGGCTTCACGATCCTGCTGGTGGAGCAGAATTTCCGCTTCGCGGCGACGGTCGCCGACCGGCACTACGTGATGGAGAGCGGCAGGGTGGTCGACATGATTCCCAACGGGCAGCTGGATGCCAACATGGACAAGCTGCACGAATACCTAGGTGTGTAGAAGAAAGACCCGAACGAAAGATTTTTCACAGGAGAAACAGGCAATGAAACTCAAGCAGACGATTCTCGCCGCAGCGATTGCGGCCATGGCCGGCACGGCTGGCGCGCAGGTATCCGATGGCGTCATCAAGATCGGCGTCATGAACGACATGTCCAGCCTCTACGCGGACATCGCGGGGCCGGGCTCGGTGATCGCCGCGCGCATGGCGATCGAGGATTTCGGCGCGGCGAAGAAGGGCATGAAGGTGGAGGTGCTTTCCGCCGACCACCAGAACAAGCCCGACGTCGGCTCGCAGATCGCCAACCAGTGGTACGACGTCGACAAGGTGGACGCGATCTTCGACGTGCCGACCTCCTCGGTGGCGCTGGCGGTGAACGAAATCACCAAGAAGAAGGGCAAGGCGTTCCTGGTTTCGGGCGCCGCGACCTCGGACCTGACCGGCAAGGCCTGCTCGCCGAACACCATCCACTGGACCTACGACACCTGGATGCTGGCGAACGGCACCGGCAGCGCGATCGTCAAGACCGGTGGCGACACCTGGTTCTTCCTCACCTCGGACTACGCGTTCGGCCACGCGCTCGAGCGCGACACGGAGGCGGTGGTGCTGAAGGGCGGCGGCAAGGTGCTGGGCAAAGTGCGCCACCCGCTCAATGCGCAGGATTTCTCCTCGTTCCTGCTGCAGGCGCAGGCCTCCAAGGCCAAGATCGTCGGCCTGGCGAACGCCGGTGGCGACACCACGAACTCGATCAAGCAGGCGGCCGAGTTCGGCATCGTCAAGGGCGGCCAGAGCCTGGCGGGCATGCTGGTGTTCCTCTCGGACATCCACGGCCTGGGACTGGACAAGGCGCAGGGCCTGATCTTCACCGAGACCTTCTACTGGGACCTGAACGCCCAGACGCGCGAATGGACCAAGCGCTTCGTTGCGCAGTCGAAGGGCAAGTACCCGACCATGGTGCAGGCCGGCGTCTACTCGGCGGTGATGCATTACCTGAAGGCGGTCGAGGCGGCGAAGACGGACGACGGCACCAAGGTGATCGCGCAGATGAAGGCGATGCCGACCGACGATCCGCTGTTCGGCAAAGGCAGCATTCGCAAGGACGGGCGAAAGATCCATCCGGCCTACCTGGTGGAAGTGAAGAAGCCCTCGGAGTCGAAGGGGCCGTACGACTACTACAAGGTGCGCGCCACCATCCCGGCGAACGAGGCGTTCCGCCCCGAGAAGGATGGGGGTTGCAACCTGTAAGCCGGAAGTGTTGAGCTGAAACCATGACCGAGATCTTCGGCGTCCCGACGCAAGCGCTGTTCGGCCAGTTGTTGATCGGACTGATCAACGGCTCGTTCTACGCGCTGCTTTCGCTCGGGCTCGCCGTGATCTTCGGTCTGCTCAACATCATCAACTTCACGCACGGCGCCCAGTACATGATGGGCGCTTTCGTCGCCTACCTGCTCGCCAACAAGGCGGGCGTCGGCTACTGGTGGGCGCTGGCGATCGTGCCGGTCGTGGTCGGCGCCACCGGCATCGTCATCGAGCGCCTGATGCTGGCGAAATTGTACAAACTCGACCACCTCTACGGCCTGCTGCTGACCTTCGGCCTCGCGCTGATCATCCAGGGCCTGTTCCGCAACGAATACGGCACCTCCGGCCTTCCCTATGCCATGCCCTCGGAGCTTTCCGGCGGACGCAACCTCGGCTTCATGTTCCTGCCCAACTACCGCGCCTGGGTGATCGTGGCCTCGCTCGCGATCTGCATCGGCACCTGGTTCGTGATCGAGAGGACCAAGCTCGGCTCCTACCTGCGCGCCGCGACCGAGAATCCCGCGCTGGTGCAGGCCTTCGGCATCAACGTGCCGCGCATGATCACGCTGACCTACGGTTTCGGCGTCGCGCTGGCGGCGCTCGCCGGCGTCATGGCCGCGCCGATCTACCAGGTGAGCCCGCAGATGGGCGCCGACCTGATCATCGTCGTATTCGCCGTAGTGGTGATCGGCGGGATGGGATCGATCCTCGGCTCGATCCTGACCGGCTTCGGCCTGGGCATCATCGAGGGCCTGACCAAGGTGTTCTATCCGGAGGCGTCGAACACCGTGATCTTCGTGATCATGGCGATCGTCCTGATGATCAAGCCCGCGGGCCTGTTCGGGGCGCAGAAATAATGCCCAAGTCCCAGAAGATCGCGCTGGCGGTGATGACGGCTTTCTTCCTGCTCGCGCCACTCGTTCTCTACCCGGTGTTCCTGATGAAGGCGATGTGCTTCGCGCTCTTCGCCTGCGCCTTCAACCTGCTGATCGGCTTCGGCGGGCTGCTGTCCTTCGGCCACGCGATGTTCCTCGGCACCGCGGGCTACGCCTGCGCGCACGCCGCCAAGGTCTGGGGCTTTCCGCCCGAATTCGCGATCCTGTTCGGCACCGCGATGGCGGCACTGCTCAGCTTCGTCACCGGACTGCTGGCGATCCGCCGCCAGGGAATCTATTTCGCGATGGTCACCCTGGCGCTGGCGCAGATGATCTACTTCTACTACCTGCAGGCGCCGTTCACGGGCGGCGAAGACGGCATCCAGGCGGTGCCGCGCGGCATTCTGTTCGGGGTACTCAACCTGTCGAACGTCTGGGCCATGTACGGCATGGTGTTCGTGATCTTCATGGGCGGCTTCCTGCTCGTCTATCGCGTCATCCATTCGCCTTTCGGACAGGTCCTGAAGGCCATCCGTGAGAACGAGCCACGCGCCCTGTCACTGGGCTACGACGTCAACCGCTACAAGTTGCTGGCCTACGCGATCTCCGGGACGCTGGCCGGCCTTGCTGGCGCGACCAAGGCCCTCGTGTTCCAGCTCGCCTCGCTCACCGACGTGCACTGGAGCATGTCGGGCGAGGTGGTGCTGATGACCCTGCTCGGCGGACTCGGCACCGTGTTCGGTCCGGTGGTCGGCGCCTTCATCATCATCACGCTGGAAACCTACCTCGCGCAGCTCGGCGCCTGGGTCACCATCGTCCAGGGCGTGATCTTCGTCATCTGCGTGCTGACCTTCCGCCGCGGCGTGGTTGGCGAGCTCGGCAACTGGCTGCGCAAGCCGCTTTAGCGTCCCGCCGCTACCGGCGGCTGCGGCATCTTGCCTATGTGCTGGGCGCGACGGCCTTCGTGCTGGCGTTCTTCCATCGCGTCGCGCCCGGCGCCATCGCAGCGGATCTGCGGACGGAGTTCCAGACCAGCGCGACGATGCTGGGCTTCATCGCCGCGTTCTATTTCTATCCCTACGCGGCCATGCAGCTGCCGTCGGGCGTGCTGGCCGACACCATCGGACCGCGGCGCCTGTTCACCGGCGGCTGCCTGGTGGCGGGCGCAGGCTCGCTGATGTTCGCGTTCGCGCCCGATGTGATCTGGCTGCTCGCGGGCCGCGCGCTGGTCGGCCTGGGTGTCGCGGTCGCCTTCGTGTCCGTGCTCAAGCTGATCGCCAACTGGTTCGGCGACCGGGAATTCGCCACCTGGACCGGTGTGCTGCAGATGATCGGCAACCTGGGCGGCATGCTCGGCGCGTATCCGCTCGCCTGGCTGGTGCAGCGCATGTCCTGGCGCGACGTGTTCGCTGGCGCGGGCATCATTTCCATTGTCCTGGCAGGCTGTATCTGGCTCTGGGTGCGCGACACGCCGCGCGAAGCGGGATTGCAGCGGCCAGGCGATGCCGCAGGGGAGGGCGCGATCCGCGTGCATGCCGGGCAGGACTCCTGGTCACACGGCCTGGCGCAGGTCGCCGCGAACGGGCAGACCTGGCTGACGTTCGGCGTCCTGTTCGGCCTGATCGGTTCCTACCTGACATTCTCGGGACTATGGGCGGTGCCCTACCTCACGGACGCGTTCGGCATGGACCGCGAAAGCGCCACTTTGCATGTCACGATGATGATCTTCAGTTTTGCCCTGGGCGCGCCCGCCATCGGTTTTTTGTCCGACCGCATCGGTTCGCGCCTGCTGCCGTTGCGGATTCTTTCCATCTTCTACCTTATGTGCTGGCTGCCCTGGGTGATGGGCTGGGCGATGCCGGCATGGGCGTCCATGGCCGTGTTTGCAGGCATGGGGTTTGGCATCTGCGGCGCAATTACCTGCTGGGCGCTGGCCAAGGAGAACAATCCCCCGGCGCTCTCGGGCACCGCCACCAGCCTGGTCAACGGCGGCGGATTCCTCGCCGTCGCGCTGCTCCAGCCCGCCGTCGGCTGGATCATCGACCATGCCGGCGGCGCGCCGGTCCTGGACGCCTACCGCGGCGCCGCTGCGCTGCTCGCCGCCGTGGCCCTCGTCGGAGTCCTCGCCGCCTTCGGCCTGCGCGAAACGCACTGCCGCAACGTCTACGCCGAGCCAAAACCTACGTAGGCGGCATTCAGGTTTCTGCGCGCTTGGGTTACCCTTCAAGGATTGCGCGAGGCGCGTGGCAAGGGCCTATCAATGTCGAAATCCACTACTACATTGCTCGTAGCCGTAGCGATTGTCCTGCTGGCGTTCGTTCTCAATCCATCGGCCGAACGGCATCGGGCCAAGCTCAAGGAAGCGATCGCGGAGCGAAGCCAGCTGAACAAGGCCCTGGGTGTCGGCCATTTGACCGCGTTCGTGTCCAAGTACCATTCTGTCGGGGTGGCTTCCTATACCACCGTCGACGACAAAGTCAGGTCGGTGGGCGCGTTCGGCATGGTCTTCGTGGCGGATTGAAGGCGCATGCCCTTGCTCGGCACGGCGGCGATGCTGCTGTCGTTCGACATCGCGCAGGAAGCAATTGTCGAGCACGACGATTGGCATACGCACGAGCACCTTCCGGAGCGGCTTTCGATCCCCGGTTTTGTGCGCGGCACCCGGTGGGTGGCGCCGCAGGGACGGCCGAGGTACTTCGTCATCTACGAAGTCGCGGAACTTGCGACCCTGACCTCCGTCGCGTACCTCGAGCGGCTGAACAATCCCAGCCCTTGGACCTCGAAGATGATGAAGCACTACCGCGGCATGACGCGGGGCTTGTGCACCGTGGCGGGCAGTTTCGGCGCGGGCATGGGGCACTCCGGCCTGCTGATTCGCTTCAAGCCGGCAGCGGGGGCCGGGCGTTCGCTGCAAAAGTGGCTGCTGCAGGACGCATTGCCCGGGCTTCCGGCAAAGGCCGGCCTGGGCAGCGCCCATCTGTTCGAAGGGGCCGTCGCGCCGCCGATGACGAATGAACAGCGCATCCGGGGCGCTGACGCGGGATTCGATTGGGCTTTGCTCGTCACCGGATACAGCCAGGAATCCGTGACGGAACTGGCGCGAGAGGATTTCGGCAATGCGCGGCTGGAACGGCAGGGGGCGACCGGAGCCGTTGGCGCGGCGTACCGGATGGACTACACGCTCACCGAGCGAGACGTCTAGAACGACCTCGGCAGGCCGAGCACGTGCTCGGCGACGTAGGACAGGATCAGGTTGGTCGAAATCGGCGCAACGAGGTACAGGCGCGTTTCCCTGAATTTGCGCTCGACGTCGTATTCGGCTGCGAAGCCGAAACCCCCGTAGGTCTGGATGCAGACGTTGGCGGCTTCCCAGGAAGCCTTGGCGCAGAGGTGCTTGGCCATGTTGGCTTCCGCGCCGCAGTGTTTTTTCTGGTCGAAGAGCGACGCGGCCTTGTAGCGCATCAGGTTGGCCGCCTCGACCTCCATGTAGGCCTCGGCGATCGGGAACTGGATGCCTTGGTTCTGGCCGATCGGGCGGCCGAACACTACGCGTTCCTTGGAGTAAGTCGAGGCCTTGTCGATGAACCAGTAGCCGTCGCCGATGCATTCCGAGGCGATCAGGATGCGCTCGGCATTCAGGCCGTCGAGGATATATTTGAAGCCCTTGCCTTCCTCGCCGATCAGGTTGGCCGCCGGCACCTCGAGGTTGTCGATGAACACCTCGTTGGTCTCATGGTTCACCATGTTGCGGATGGGCTTCACCGTCAAGCCCTTGCTCTTGGTGTCGACGAGGAAAATCGACATGCCTTCGGATTTCTTCTTCACCTTGTCGAGCGGGGTGGTGCGCGCGAGCAGGATCATCAGCTCCGAGTGCTGCAGGCGCGAGGTCCAGACCTTCTGGCCGTTGACGACGTAGCGGTCGCCTTTCTTCACCGCCACCGTCTTGATGCTGGTCGTGTCGGTGCCGGCGGTGGGCTCGGTGACGCCCATGGACTGCAGGCGCAGCTCGCCGGTCGCGATCTTCGGCAGGTAGGTTTTCTTCTGCTCGGGGGACCCGTGCCGCAGCAGGGTGTTCATGTTGTACATCTGGCCGTGACAGCAGCCGGCGTTGCCGCCCGAGCGCGTGACTTCTTCCATGATCACCGATGCCTCGGTCAGCGTCAGGCCCGAGCCGCCGTATTCCTCCGGGATTAGCGCCGACATCCAGCCCGCCTTGGTGAGCGCTTCGACGAAAGCCTCCGGATAGGTGCGTGCCTCGTCGATCTTCTGCCAGTACGCGGAATCGAAGCCGCGGCACAGCGCGCGCACCGCGTCGCGAAGCTCGGTGTGGGATTCGTCGGTTTTCATCAATCGGATTTGATGCCGGCGTCGCGGATCACCTTGCCCCAGCGCGCCACTTCGCTGTTGAGGAAGGCCGAGAACTGTTCGGGCGTCGAGGTGCGCACTTCCACGCCTTGCTTGCCGAAGCGCTCCTTCACCTCCGCGGAATTCAGCACCTTGATTATTTCTGAGTTGTAGCGGTTGATGATTTCACGCGGCGTGCCGGCTGGCGCGAGCACACCGAACCAGGCGGTCTGGTCGTAGCCGGGGACGCCGGCCTCGGCCACCGTGGGAACGTCCGGCGCCAGGGGCGAGCGCTGCGTGGTGGTCACTGCCAGCGCCTTCATCTTGCCGGCGCGCACGTGGCCGATGACGTTCGGCGTGTTGTCGAACATCACGTCGACCTGCCCGGCGATCAGGTCGGTGACGACCGGCGCGCTGCCCTTGTACGGAATGTGCAGCATGTAGGTGCCGGTCATCGATTTGAACAGCTCCATCGCGAGGTGCACCGACGTGCCGTTGCCGGAGCTGCCATAGTTGACCTTGCCCGGGTTGGCCTTGGCATAGGCGATCAGATCCTTCACCGAGTTAACCGGAAATGCTGGATTGACCACCAGCATATTGGCCGAAAAGCCCGCCAGCGTGATGGGCGCGAAATCCTTGGTCACGTCGAAAGAGACCTTGTGCAGGCTCTGGATCGCGGAGAAGGGCAGCGCGGCGCCAAACAGCGTGTAGCCGTCCGGCGGCGACTTGGCGGCGAGTTCGGTGCCAATGACGCTGTTGCCGCCGGGACGGTTGTCCACCACCATCGGCTGGCCGAGCGTCTTCGACAGCTCCGTGGAGATGGTGCGGCCCAGCGTGTCGTTGAACGCTCCCGGCGGGAACGGCACGATGTAGCGGATCGGCTTGTTGGGCCAGCTTTGCGAATTCGAATGTACGGAAAAACAAATCAATATCAGGGCGAAGAGCGTTCTCATATGTATCCAGGTCCCTCAATGGGAGGATGCTTCGCAAGAAACTCCTCGTTGACCTCCAACCCGAGCCCGGGCTTGTCCAGCGGCCAGACGTTGCCGTCCCGGTCCACGTCGTAGGGCTTCGAAACCAGATCATCGCGGAACTTGTTGGCTTTGGATACATCTCCTTCGAAATAGCCGCCGTTGTCGATGGCGGCGAGGAAATGGATGGAGGCGGCGTGGTTCAGGCCGGTCATCGAGCTGTGCGGGTGGATCGGCAGCTTGTACGCGGAGGCCATTGCCGCGATGCGCAGGGCCTCGGTGAGGCCGCCGGTCTTGGACAGGTCGGGCTGCAGGATGGTGATGGCGCCGTCCTCGATGACCCGGTTGAATTCGAAGCGCGTGTAGTGGTTTTCGCCCGCCGCAAGCGGAGTCCGGCCGAAGCCCCGGGCCAGACGGTAGCTGCGGTAGTCGTGCGCCGGGAAGGGCTCCTCCAGCCACGCCACGTTGAGCTCATCCATGCCGGGCATCACCTGGCGCACGTCCTCGACGCTGTAGCCGATGTTGGCGTCGGTGAGGATGACGAGATCGTCGCCGCAGGCCTTGCGCACGGCGCGGATGCGCTCCAGGTCTTTTCTCGGCGAGTCGCCGACGCGGAGTTTCACGGCTTTGTAGCCGGTTTTTATGCTTTTCTGCAGCTCTTCCAGAAGTTGATCCGGCGCCTGATAGCCCAGCGACACCCCGCCTGCATACGCGGGCACCGCCTTCATCGAGCCGCCCAGCAGCTTGTAAAGCGGCATGCCCGCCGCCTGGCCGCGGATGTCCCAGAGCGCGCAATCGATGCCGCTCATGGCAAGGCAGGTGCCGGCACCCATGCCGTGGCTGGCGAGCTGTTTGTCGTAGATCTTTTTCCAGACACCGACCACGTCGGCGGCGTCCATGCCCTTGACCAGCTGCGTGAGGGTCGTTTCGATGAGCTTGGCCACCGCGGTATGGGCGCGTCCGTGGTGGGATTCGCCCCAGCCGACCAGGCCGCCGGCGGTCGTTACCTTGACCACCACCGCGTCGCGTTTGATGGCGGTGCCGATGCCGAGCGCGACGCGATTCTCCGGCGGCACAGGAAAGGAGGTGGGGTAGGCCTTGATGTCGGTGATTTTGAGGTCGCTGCTCATGATTTCCAGATTTCCGGATTGACGAAGTTCTTCGGTTTCTCGCCCGCCAGCATGCGCAGCGTCTCTTCCGCGGCAGCAGCGCCCATGCGCCGGCGCGATTCCTGCGTCATGCCGGCGAGGTGCGGCGTCAGCACCGCGTTGTCGAGCGAGAAGAGCGGATGGCTGGGCTCCAGGCGGTAGTGCTCGTAGACGTCGAGCATGGCGCCGGCGATGCGCTTTTCCCGCAGGGCCTCGATCAGCGCCGCTTCCTCGACCACCGCGCCGCGGCCGACGTTGATGAGCCATGCCGTGGACTTCATGCTTCTGATTCTTGTTCGATTGAACAAGTGATGCGTTTCAGCAGAGAGAGGACAAGTAATGACAATAAAATCCGCGTCCGCAATTAATTTTTCCAACGTTGCCGGCTCCGCCTCTGCAGGAAGCCGGTCCAGCCGACGCTGGTGGCCGAGCACCCGCATGCCGAAGCCGCTGCCACAGATTTTCGCCACGCGCCTGCCGATTTCGCCCACGCCGACGATGCCGACGGTCATCGCCGCAATCTCGTGCGCTTTCGCGCCCAGGGCGCGTGTCTCGTCCCATGGCCGGGTTCGTATTTTGGAGGTGATTTCGAAAGCATTGCGTCCCAGCGTCAACATCGCCAGCACGCAATACTCGGCCACGGATTGCGCATTTCCGCCGGGGATGTTGGCAACGGGAATGCCGCGCTCAGTGGCGGCCTTGAGCGGGACCAGGTCCAGGCCCGTGCCGTGGATCATGACGGCTTTGATTTTTTTCGCGTGTTCGAAGAAATCGTCCGGCAGGCGGCTGCGCGTAATCACCGCATCCACATCCGCCGCGTCGCGCCGGATGCCGTCAAAGGAGGCCTCGCTGCATTGCACGACCTCGGTCTTGTCGCGCAGCAGGGCGACGCCGGAAGGGTCGATCGGGTCGACCAGCAATACTTTCATTGTCAAACGATGCCGGCAGACTTGAGCTGCTTCAGGTCGGCGTCGCTGCGACCGAGCAGACCCTTGAGGATTTCCTCATTGTGCTGGCCGAGCGTAGGCGGAGCGAGACGGTATTCGACCGGCGTTTCCGAGAGGCGCAGCGGGCTGCGTACCACCGACGCGGTGCCGCCCAAAGGGTGCGGCATGTCCACGCGCAGCTGGCGGTGCAGCACCTGCGGGTCCTCGAATACTTCCTTCATGTTGTTAATCGGGCCGCAGGGCACGTTCGCGGCCTCCAAAGCCTCGATCCACTCGCGCTTCGTGCGCGTGCGCATGACTTCGGCGATCAGCGGAATCAGTTCTCCGCGATGCACGATGCGCGCGGAGTTGGTCTTGAAGCGGGCCTCCTCGGAGAGTTCGGCGCAGCCGGCGGCCTGGCAGAAGCTGGCGAACTGGCTGTCGTTGCCCACTGCCAGGATGATGTGGCCGTCGGCGGTCGGGAACACTTCGTAGGGCACCACCTGCGCGTGCGCGTTGCCGTAGCGCTGCGGGATCTTGCCCGAGGCGAAGTAGGAGACGATCTGGTTGGCGTTGAAGGCGACGATGGTGTCCAGCAGCGCTGCATCGATGTACTGGCCCTGGCCGGTGCGCTCTCGGTGGGTGATGGCGGCGAGGATGGCGACGCTCGCATACATCCCGGTCAGCACGTCGGTGATCGCGATGCCTACTTTCTGCGGCCCGGCGCCCGGCTGGCCGTCGCGCTCTCCGGTGATCGACATCAGTCCGCCCATGCCCTGGAAGATGAAATCGTAGCCCGGGCGCGGCGCATAGGGGCCGTCCTGCCCGAAGCCCGTGACGGAGCAGTAGATCAGGCTCGGATTGTCGTCCTTCAGGGTTTCGTATCCGAGCCCGTAGCGCTTCAGCGTTCCGACCTTGTAGTTCTCGATCAATACCTGGCATTTGGCCGCCAGTTCGCGCGCGATTTTCTGCCCCTCAGGCTTCGCGATGTCCAGGGTCACCGACTTCTTGTTGCGGTTCACCGACTGGAAATAGGCGGCTTCGGAACTGTCCCTGCCGGCCGCATCCCTCATGTACGGCGGACCCCAGCCGCGCGTGTCGTCGCCGGTACCGGGGCGCTCGATCTTGATCACCTCCGCGCCGAGGTCGGCGAGGTTCTGCGCCGCCCAGGGACCGGCGAGAACGCGGGAAAGATCAAGGACGCGGATATGCGAAAGCGGGCCCGCCATGGTCAGTGGCTTCGATGCATGGTGCGTTTCTCAGGCAAGGCGCGTCAGGATACGCTCGACCACGTCCGGCGCAAGCGCTGTTTCAGGCAGCAGCGCCTCCGCAAGCTCGGCCTCATAGCCGGCCGCGACCCGGCGCAGCGGATCGCGCGGCGCTAGCCGGTGCACGTACACGAGGAAGGCGAGCAGCTGGCGGCGCGCATCGCCATTGGGCTGGAGCGCACTTTCGCGCTGGCCAAGGCGCGTGCCTTCGTCGGCCAGCAGCGCCGCCGCGCAGGCGTAGTAGAGCCCGGTCGCCGCCTGCCGGGCATGGGCTTCGTTCCTGGTGCTGGCCGCTTCGTGCGCGAACTCGGCCGCCTTGTCCAGCGACGCCGCGAGGCGGCCGGCGAGCAGGCGCGGCATTGCAGGCGAACTGCGGGCGATGCGCGCGTTCAGTTCCGGCAGCAGCGCCTCGAGGCAATTCTCGCGCCGGATCGCACGCAGCACGTCGAGTGCGACGATATTGGAGGTGCCCTCCCAGATCGAACCCAGGTGCGCATCGCGTACCAGGCGCGGGTCCGACCATTCCTCGGTATAGCCGACGCCGCCGCGCACCTCCATCGCGTCGCCGGTGACCTTGCGCGCGTCCCGGCAGGCGCGGAATTTGATCAGCGGCGTCAGGATGCGAACACGGCGGCGAGCCAAGTCATCGCCTTGATCTGATTTTATTAAGTCACCAGAAATAAAAAATAAAATCGAACGCGCCGCTTCCGCCGGCAGCATGAGCTTGAGCAGCTGGCGCCGCATGAGGGGCAATTCAATGAGTTTTTTCCCGAAAGCCTCCCTGTTTCTCGCTACGAACAGGCTCTCAGTCAGCGCGCGGCGCATCAGGCCGGCCGCACGCATGCCGTTCGACAGGCGCGACATGTTGATCATGTCGGCCATCTGCTTGAAGCCCTGCTGCGGATCCCCCACCAGCCAGGCGAGCGCGCCTTCGAGCTTGATTTCGCCGCTCGGCATCGCGCGCGTGCCGAGCTTCTCCTTCAGCCGCTGGATGCGGTAGCGGTTGGCGCTGCCATCGGGCAGGGTGCGGGGCAGCAGGAACAGCGACAGGCCGCCGGTTCCTGCCGCTGCGCCCTCGGGGCGCGCCAGCACCAGCGCGAGGCCCGCATCGGCATTCGAGCAGAACCATTTGTCGCCGTAGAGCCGCCAATCGCCGCCTTCCTTCCTGGCGATGGTCTTGACGCCACCCACGTCGGAACCCGCCTGCTGCTCGGTCATGAACATGGCGCCTTGCGTGAGCGTATCCATGTCCTGCGAGGTCAATCCCGGCAGGTAGCGCGCAACCACCGCCGGGTCGGCGAACTTGCGGATCGTCCGCGTCAGCGCGTCCGTCATCGACAGCGGACAACAGACGCCGAATTCGGCCTGCACGTAGAGGTAGGTCAGCGCGTATTTCGCCGCGGGCGGCAGTGGCTCGGGCCAGCCAAGCACGCCGCCCCGGTGCGACATGGCCGCAAGACCGTATTTTCCGAAAGCGACTTCTTCGAGTTTTTGGTAGGACGAGTGTTTTTGAACGCTCTCTCGCTGAAGAATCGGCGGATTTTTGTCCGCCTCCAGGGCAAATTCATCCAGTTCAGCACCGGCCATCCTGCCCAACTCGACGAAATGCGGCAGCAGGTGAGCGCAGAGCTTCTCCTCGAGGTTCAGCGCCAGCAGGCCGCGGTACGAAGGATCCGCCTCGAAGAGGTTCAGTCCGCGCGAATCGGGAACGCCCTCGGGCGAGCGCGGGCTGCGCGCCACTGCGGACATCAGTCGACTCTTGCGCCGGCCGCGCGTACGATCTTGCCCCACTTGGCGTGATCGGATTTGAGCACCGCGGTGAATTCTTCCGGGGTACTGGTCCACAGGTCGAAGGCCTGGATGCGGATCCGCTGGCGCATGTCCGGCGAGCGCAGCGCTTCGATCAGCGTCTGGTTCAGCTTTTGCACGATGGGCTTGGGGATGCCTGCGGGCCCGACGATGCCGAACCACAGGTCGCTGCCCGCTTCGTTGTATCCGGGCACGCCCGACTCGTCCATGGTCGGCACCTCGGGCACATACGGCGAGCGCTTCGCGCTGGTCACTGCCAGTGCGCGCACACGCCCGGCGTTCATCTGCGGAATGCTGGTGATGAGCACATCGAACATGAAGGTGATGTTGCCGGCCATCACATCAGTCATCGCGGGGCCAGATCCCTTGTACGGAATGTGCTCCATCGGCGCCTTGGTAAGGACCTTGAGTACTTCGCCGGACAGGTGGTTGGACGAGCCGTTGCCGGCGGAACCGAAGCTGACCTTGCCGGGATTGGCCTTGGCATAGGCGATCAGTTCCGTCACCGATTTTGCCGGTACGTTCGGGTTCACCACGAGCACGTTCACGTAGGAAACGGCAAGCGTGACGTGCGTGAAGTCCCTGATCGTGTCGTGCGGCAGCTTGGCGCCGTAGATATGCGGATTGATGGCATGGCTGCCGGTGGTGGCGAGCCCGATGGTGTAGCCGTCCGCAGCGGACTTCGCGATCCGGTCGCTGCCGATCGAGGCGCCCGCGCCGCCGATGTTTTCAATCACTACCGGCTGCCCGAGCAACTCCGCGAGCTTGGCCGCGAGCGGACGGGAAAATCCGTCCGTCGAGCCGCCGGGCGGGAAAGGGACGATCCAGCGAATGGGTTTCGCCGGGTACCCCTGCGCGTGGCATGCACCTGAAATCAGCAAGGACAAAACGAACGGCAGGAATTTCATGGACGCCTTTTCAGGAATCGTTCGAAGGCTTCGTCGGCGCCCAGTATCCAGGTACCGAACTCGTCGAGCACCTCGTCGTTGAGTTCTTCCGGCGAGAGGCGCAGTTTTGCCGGGCCGTGGTGGCGGACGTTCATCAGTTCCACGTTGAAGCCGGGTTCGTCGTAGTCCGCGCGCAGCACGGCCTGGCAGGGAAAGGGCCCGCTCATCGTGAAAATCGCGTGCGTCACCGGGCCTGCCGCGTTCTTCCGTTCGGCATAGTCGTGCTTGATGCCGAGTGCCACCAGCCGTTCGCGAATTCGCTGCGCTTCCTGCACTGTGACTTCGAGCTTTTCCGGCTTGGCGAATCGCACCCGGTACTTCAGGGTCACAAAATCCGCGAAGGACTTGCCGTGCACGTCGCGCGTGCGCATGTCCGAGAAGCACTCGCAGAGGATCGTGTCCGACCGGTCGCCGAAGAACATCACCCCCTGACTGCCGTCCGACGTCGGATTGGCCTCGTTCAGCACGGTGGCGAATTCGGAGAGATAGCGGAACGCGGCCCGCAGCCGTTCGTCCACGCGCTGGTTCGCCTCAACCTTCTTCAATTGCTCGGCCGAGACCGTTCCCGCGCGGCCGGCGGCTTTTTGCTTGAGGATATCGATCGCCGCGCTGCGCCGCGTGCCGGCCTGCGTCACGCCCGCCTTGGCATCGCGCTCGCGCTCGAACTCCTGCCGGCGGCGCTCTTCCTGTTCCGCCCAGACGCGGATCGCTTCGCGTTTTCGCGCCAGCTCGGCGGCCTCCATGCGCAGCGTCTCCTGCTGCTTGCGCTCGAAATTGCGCGCGAACACGTCCAGATCCTCGATCAGGTTCGTCGTCGTCGCCGAGCCGTCCACGGCGGGTTGCGCCTCGGCCCGGGAAAGGACCATGGTTTTCGCATCGTCGGCCAGCACGGGGGAGGCACCGCTCAACGTGGCCTTCAGGTTGCGCAGGTCGTTCGCCATGTCTCCCGCGCGCTGGTAGCGCTTGTCGGCGGATTTGGCGAGCGCCCGGTCGAGGATGCTGTTGAAGGCAGGGGGAATCTGCGGGTCGACCTGCGTCACCACGGCATGCGGCTCGCCCGCGATGCGGTGCATCACCGCGAACACGGTGTTGTCGCCGCTGCGCTCGAACGGCGTGCGGCGCACGAGCATTTCGTAGAGAACCACGCCGAGGGAAAAAATGTCCGAGCGTGGATCCACCGGCTGTCCGGTCACCGCCTCCGGCGACATGTATTTCGGCGAGCCGAGCGCCGAGCCGGTCTGCGTCATCGAAGACGAAGCGACGTGCGCAACGCCGAAATCGGTCACTTTGGCGCGCCCGTCCGCGGAGACCATGATATTGGCCGGCTTGATGTCGCGGTGCGTGATCTTGAAGCGCTGCGCGAGGTCGAGCCCGTCCGCCACCTGCGCCACTAGGTCGGCGATGGTGGTCATCGGCAGGCGCGGGGTCTCCCGCAGGATCTGCTGCAGCGACCTGCCCTCGAGGAGCTCCATCGCGATATAGGCGACGCCGTCCTGCTCGCCGACGTCGTAGATGGTCACGATGTTCGGATGATTGAGCCGGCCGGCCGAGCGCGCCTCGCGCAGGAATCTCTCCCGCACCTCGCCCATGATCTCGGTCGGCAGGTTGGGCAACAGGGTTTTGATCGCAACGTCCCGCTCGATGAGCGGGTCGACCGCGCGGTGCACCGCGCCCATGGCGCCGCGCCCGAGTTCCGAGACGATCACGTAACGCCCGAATTGCGTATGCTGCAAGCGAAATGCCCCCGCCGCTAGCTTAGCTCAGATCAGGCGCGATTTAGACGGGGTCCCAGGAGAAGACGTCCTGCGAGCGGTCCAGTGCGTAGAAATGCGATCGCAGGGCCGGGATCGCCTGATCGGCGATGGTCCCCGGCGTCCAGCCTTCGGCGCGGTGCACCGAGCGCAGCGGCCGGTTCTGCGACATCAGGAACAGCTCGTTGGCGCGCACCGCGAAGATCTGGCCGGTCACCTCCTGGGAGGCGTCGCTTGCGAGGTAGACCGCCATGGGCGCGATCTTGGCGGTTTCCATTCGCTTGATCTTGTCCAGGCGCGCCTTCTGGTCGGGCGTCTCCGCCGGAATGGTGCCGATCATGCGGCTCCAGGCGAACGGCGCGATGCAGTTCGACGTCACCTTGAATTTGGCCATGTCCAGCGCCATCGACTTGGACAGCGCGGCGATGCCCAGCTTCGCCGCCGCATAGTTCGCCTGGCCGAAATTGCCGATCAGCCCGGAAGTCGAAGTCATGTTGATGTAGCGCCCCGAATTCTGGCTCTTGAAATAGGGCGCCGCGGCGCGGGAAACGTAGAACGTCCCGTTCAGGTGCACGTCGATGACGGCTTTCCATTCCTCGACCGACATGTTGAAGAAAAAACGATCGCGCAGAATGCCGGCGTTGTTGACGACGACGTCGATCCTTCCATAGGTGTCGATCGCGGTCTTGACGATGCGGTTCGCGGCGTCCCAGTCGGCGACGCTGTCCGTATTCGCGACCGCCGAGCCGCCCTTCGCCTGGATCTCGGCGACGACTTTCTGGGCCGGGCCGGCGTCCTGGCCTTCGCCGGCAACCGACGCGCCGATGTCGTTGACCACGACTTTGGCGCCGTGCTGGGCCATCGCGAGCGCAAAATCGCGGCCGATGCCGCCGCCCGCGCCTGTAACAACTATGACCTTGTTTTCGAGCATGGACGGATGATAATGCCGATGTGCCCCGCGACAAAGGGGTGAAGGAGGCAACTCCCATGAAATTTGCGAACCGAATTGTTGCCGCGCTCGCCGCGTTCGTGCTGTTGGCGAGCGCGTCCGTCCTGGCCAACGGTTACATCGTCAATCCGGATCTGCTCGACAGGATCAAGCCCGGGATGACTGCCCAGGAGGTCGAGCAGATACTCGGCCCGCCGAGAAGCAGGTCGGACTTTTCGAGGCTCGGTCTCGTGTCCATGGACTACGAGACGAGAATCTGGACCGATATGTTCGACGTTGGCGTCATGATCGGCAAGGACGGCACCGTCCGTGAGGTGCAGAAGCTCAAGCGCTTCCGGGGCGGCCCGTAATAGTCAGTTGTTCACGGAACGAGGAGTCACGCAAGATGACTGGAAACCGAACCATCGCCGCGCTGGCCGCGATCATGCTGCTGGCGGCCGCACCCGCATTCGCGCGCGGATTCATCGAGGATCCGGCGCTGCTCGACAAGATCAGGCCCGGCGTAACCACGGCGAAAGAGGTCGAGCAGCTACTCGGCCCCGAGGCCAGCAGGTCGGACTTTTCCAGGATGGGCCAGATTTCGATGAACTATGTGATGCGCGTGTGGACCGACACCTACGATGTCGCCGTCATGATCGACAATGGAGGCATCGTGCGCGACGTCCAGAAAATCAAGCGCTGGCCGCCGAACTGAGGGCCCCGGCGGGCGCTTATTCGCGATAACTGGCGTCGCGGCGGTCCAGCATGCGCAGCAGCGCCGGCCACTCGAGCTCGGTGATGCTGCGGCGCTGGCCGGGCCTGTAGCGCTCGTTGGTGAGGCGCACGACCTCCGGCGACGGGTGGTTCAACTCGGTGTTGCAGGCCATCGCCATGACCTGCGCCTGGCAGGCCTTCTCCAGCCAGTGCATGGTGACGAAAGCGTCGCAGACGGTGCTTCCGGCGGTGAGCAGGCCGTGGTTGCGCAGAATCATTGCCGCGCCGGTCCCGAGGTCGCGCACCAGGCGCTGCTGCTCGTCGAGGTCGATCGCCACGCTCTCGTAGTCGTGATAGCCGATCTCGCCGAAGAACATGGCGTTCTGCGTCAGCGGCAGCAGGCCGCATTTCAGCGCCGACACCGCCATGCCGGCGGGCGAGTGGGTGTGGATCACGCAGTCCACGTCGTGGCGCGCCTTGTGGACCGCGCTGTGGATCACGAAGCCGGCCTGGTTGATGCCGTAGCCGGTGCCCGAGTCGAGAACCAGCTTGCCGTCGAAGTCGATCTTCACGAGGCTGGAAGCGGTGACTTCCTCGTAGGCGTAGCCGTAGGGGTTGATCAGGAAATGGCCGTCCTCGCCCGGCACGCGGCCGGAGATGTGGTTGTAGACCAGGTCGTTCATTCCGAACAGCGCGACGAGCCGGTAGCAGGCCGCGACATCCACGCGCATGGCCCATTCCTGCGGGCTGACGTCGTTCTTCAGTGATGCGGATCGGTTGGACGATGCGGGGTGCGAAAGGTCGGTCATGGCGGGGGCCTCCGTGCGCCGGAATTGTCGCACGCCGCGCTATAATCCGCCGCTCTCCAAACACCGGTTTCGACTCCATGAAAGTCCTGG
>Ga0315910_10001913_pt1 | contig 18742 bp, 17 predicted proteins | sample EdamamesoilMG_FD_204470 | JGI IMG/M metagenome (GOLD analysis project Ga0315910, IMG submission 204470) | Garden soil microbial communities collected in Santa Monica, California, United States - Edamame soil | ecosystem: Environmental > Terrestrial > Soil > Garden | place: USA: California...
AGAATTAAGGTTACATCATGCGACTTTAACGGAGGAAGTGTAACCCTGGGTTTTACAAATCGTATTTTGTCCTTAAACTTACTTAACCAAAGCAACAATGAGCTTTGTAGAATTAGTTACCCTCAGTGGTTCGCAGAGCATGGTAAAGCCATTCTTTCAAGATTTGTATGCAACCATCGAACTTGATGATTCCATCCCTTGTGTGAAGTTAACACTTGATGGACTGCCGCAATCGAGTGAACACTACCAGTGCGTTCAAAAGAAACGAATCGAACTAGTTCAACAGGAAGTAAAAAATTATCCCAAATTACATTTGCTGACAGATAGCCGGACAGCCGGACCAGTATTGGACGAAGATGTGATTTACTTCAAAACTCAAGTTATGCCCCAATTGGAGAAAGCAGGAATTCGGTGCCTGGCAATTGTGATGCCCAGCAGCAAATTCACGAAGCTTACCATTCAGGAGATGACTGGAGAGTCGAACATAATTACGGTAAAATACTTTGAGTCCGTTCGCGAAGCACGACACTGGCTAAGGAAAATGACGAGCTTTTAGTTGATCACATTCCGAGAGTATCGGCATACGGCTCTTTTTCAGAGACGCTGAAGAACCTGCATGCGGTGCACGTCCAGCTTTAACAGGATGAAAAGTAAGACTGTGAACCCCCAGAGCGATGAACCACCGTAGCTGAAGAAGGGTAGTGGAATACCAATCACGGGAAACAATCCGATGGTCATACCGATGTTAACAGCAAAGTGAAAAAAGAAAATACACGCTACCGAGTACCCATACACGCGGGCAAATCGATTCTTCTGTCGTTCGGCCAAAAACATCACACGTAAAATCAGCGCCAGGAATAACGTCATTGTCAGTAAGCTTCCAATCCAACCATGCTCTTCGCCAATAGTACAAAAGATAAAGTCGGTACTCTGTTCGGGTACAAAATCAAACTTGGTTTGTGTTCCTTTCAAAAAACCTTTCCCTAAAAAGCCACCGCTGCCAATGGCGATTTTTGATTGTGTTACATTCCATCCATAGCCTAATGGATCTGCATCGGGATTGATCAGTGCATTGATACGATTTCGCTGGTGTGGCTTCAATACATTGTTAACAACATAATCAACACTAACAATCACACCGCAGATGATAAGCGCTCCCACCGTTAGGAGTGCCATCCGTTTGAATTTCTTTTTGCCGGTAAGAATGGTGATAACCAGGATGATCCCAATACCGGTGAACAGATAGTATTCGTTTACCAACAGCGTTAGTATAAAAATAACGGCAGCGGCCACACCCACAATAATCAAGAAGGGAGACATGCCTTCGCGGAAAAACACCACAACAAAAACGGTGAACACCATAGCCGTACCGGTGTCGCTTTGAAGGAAAAGGGTCAGGATCATTGGTGTGCCAATCAGTATAAAAAGTATGGCCTGATTTCGCAGGTTGTCCATTTTGAAACCTACCGAGCCAATAAACTTGGCTACCGCCAATGCTGTTGCAAACTTGGCAAACTCCGAAGGTTGTACGCCAAACGATCCGATGCCCAGCCAGGATTTGTTACCGGCTACTTCCTTACCGATGATGGGCATCAATAACAGAATGAAAACTATAACACCATAGATAACGTAGGCAAATGTTTCATAGAAGCGCATGTCGATAATGAGAATCGCCATGATGATGATGGCCGATCCGGCAATGAACATGAGTTGCCTCCCGGAGTTAATGTGAATATCAAAAATTGATCGGGTAGCGGTTTCATCGTAGGTAACAGCGTAAATATTAAGCCATCCGATAAACACAATGGCCAGGTACAGTGCCGCTGTTACCCAGTCCATCTTGTCTGATATGTTGTCTTCACGACTCATTAATCAAGAAATTTTCCGCGTAGTACATACTCTTCAATGTGCGGACGTTTTGTTCCTCCGTACAAATATTTTTCAATCATTAAACTGGCAATGGATGCTGCCGCCCGTCCGCCCTGGCCGGCAGACTCTACATATACCGACACAGCAATTTTAGGATTCTCTTTGGGTGCAAAGGCAATGAATACCGCGTGGGCAGGCTTTGGATCGTTTTGAACGGTTCCGGTTTTTCCGCAGACAATTACATCTTTCAATTTGGCGCGATACTGACCTGTACCCTCCTCTACCACCCGTTGCATGGCATCTGCTGCAATCCGGAAGTAAGCAGAGTCGATAGTGGTGTAATGCTTTTCGAGGTATTGGGGCAGAGGCTTTCCGTCCTTGCCAATTGATTTCACCAGGTGAGGTGTGATGTAGTAGCCTTTGTTCGCCACCGTGGCTGCAAAGTTTGCCATTTGCAGTGGCACCACCAGGTTTTCTCCTTCGCCAATAGCGATGGAGTAAATATTGGAGAACTTCCAGGGGCGGCCACCATAGGCGCGATCATAGTATGCAGGACTTGGTACGAGTCCGTTTTTTTCGTTTGGAAGATCAATGCCTAAACGTTTCCCGAAGCCAAAACTATAGATGTGCCGGTTCCATTCGGTTAGTCCGATTCGGGTGTCATCAAACGGGCTATCGGATTTTCCCTGGTTTAGCATTCTTCGAAGTACATTATGAAAGTAGGGATTACACGAATTTGTAATAGCGCCTCGCAGATCTTCATTGGTGTGCGGACCATGACAATCAATAATCGATCGATCACAGCGTACACGTGTTTCGGGTGTGATCACACCTTCTTGTAGCGCCACCATGGCTTGTGCTATTTTAAAAATGGAGCCTGGCCGGTATTGTGCCATCAACGGCCGGTTGAATAATGGCTTGTTGGTGTCGTTGCTGATCAATACGAAATTGGAGCTGTAGTTTTTTCCGGTGAGCAGGGTAGGATCATAAGATGGCCCCGAAACCATAGAAAGAATTTCTCCGCTTGACGGTTCAATGGCAATAATACTTCCGGCCTTTCCATTCATCAGAAACTCTCCATACTCTTGCAGATCAAGATCGAGGGTTGTTACCAGATCTTGCCCGGGAATAGATAGTGTGTCTACTTTGCCTTCGTTGAACGATCCTTTTTCAATGCCATCGACATTGCGTAGCTTAAACCGTACACCCCGCTTGCCACGAAGGTATTTTTCATAATAAGCTTCTATGCCGCTTTGCCCGATGTAGTCACCTTGTTTGTAAATGTGTTCCTCATCGTTCTTCAATTGGCCTTTTGAAATTTCGCTTACGTACCCTAATGCATTGGCTGCTGCCCGTGAAGTATAGGCGCGGGTAGTACGCGCCTGAATATAGAAGCCGGGAAACTGATCGAGATTATCTTCAATTTTAGCAAAGTCAAGACTGGAAAGTTGGGTAAGAAAAGTAGTAAGCTTAACCGCGGAGTACTCTCGTTTTGCCTTCAACTCTTTGAACTTATCACGGAGTTGCTGGGGTGTCATTTCAAATACTTCGCAGAAGCGTGCGGAGTCCAGCTGCTTTACTTCTTTGTGAATGATTTGCAAGTCGAACTCAGGTGCGTTGAAGACGATGAGTTTGCCGTTACGATCGGTTATCAATCCTCGCACAGGGTAATCGATCTGCCGTAGAATAGCATTGCTATTGGCAAGTTGAGCATAGCGATCATCTACTACCTGGATGAAAAACAATTTCACCAGAAAGATGATACCAACTAGCACAAAGACAATCTGAATAATTTCTTTCCTACCCTCGTTCATGAAAGAAAGTTAGTTAATGGTAATGGAAGATTATCGTCTTCTACCCGGAAACAAAAACTGCGCAACTAAAATTACTACTGTGGTAAAAAAAGTACTGGTTATCACCTTCCATAAGGTGAACCAAAACATATCAAAGCCTCCGGCCTCCAGGTAAAACAGAAAAGCATGATGCAGAAAAACCAAGGGCGTGGCATAGATTAAAAACCATTGCAACCCCCCCAAGGCCAACGATGGGTTGCTGTTACTGTCATAACCCCCCTGTGGAGTAACGGAGGCAAGCCAGTAATTGCGCACGTACATAATCAACACACAGGAGAACGCGTGCAGGCCGATGCTTTCATAAAACATATCTACCAGAAAACCCATTACGAAACCAATTCCCATCAGCGTTAGCGGATTGGTTTCTACCGGCAGCGAAAGCAGGTAGGCTACATAGAGAAAACAAAAGGCTGTATGAAAAAGCACCACGTTCTGCAGAATGAGTACCTGGTAAAACAAATAAACCAGAAAGGAAATGATCGATATGATTATTCCGCGGTTCATGGTTCTTTATCAAGAATAATTTGTTCCAGCGAATCCTGTTCGTGTTTTAATTCGCTCTTCACAACCGTGAGGTACCAAAGTTTGCCGAAATCTTGCGAGAGCTTGACTTCAAGATCATAAAAGAGCGCTTCGGGATTTTTCTGAATGTTAGACACGGTGCCAATCATAATGCCTTCAGGAAAGATGGCATTGTAACCGGAGGTTATCACGGTGTCACCGATGACCGGGTTAACATGAGGTGGGATATACATCAAGTTGATAGTACCCGGATCATGACCTTCCCACTTGATGGTGCCGAAGTGCCCGGTGCGTTTCAGGGAAGCCGATACCATGATGTCAATGTTCAGGATGGAGGTAACCACACTATAGTGATCGGATACAATTTTTACTTTTCCAACAGCACCCAACGGACTGATTACCGCCATACCCGGTTTGATGCCGGCATCTTCGCCTTTGTTAATGGTGATAAAATTCTTAAACCGATATACCTGGTTGTTTACCACTTTAGCACTCACAAAGTCAAACCGGGAGACCAGCACAGAATCGCTTTGTGATAATGTATCCAAGACCTGCAGCCGCTGGTTGTAGTGCTCGATTTGTTGTCGGAGTGTGGCATTTTCTTCTGCCAATGTGGTGTTGACATCGCGCAGCAAAAAGTAATCACGCACACTTTGCGAAAAATTATTAAGCGAGGCGACAACGGCATTTGATGAATTAAAAAATTTGGAACCCTGGTATTGGTTGTGCTGAACGATTAGCCAAAAGCAGAAGAACTCCAAGGCCAGGAAGGTAAAGAAGGCTCTGCGTTGATAAATGAATAAAAATAATCGTTCCATGAAGTTACCCGGGTATCCTCATTTGAATATCCGCTGTTACCGACTGTGTGTGCCGCCCGAAGAGTTTGTGCTTCCTCATCCGTACCGCTTCACCTTAGTTCATAAGAACGGCACGGAACTGTTGTAGATTTTTGAGGGCCTGACCCGTGCCCCGTACCACCGCGCGCAGCGGATCATCGGCAACGTGGATGGGCAGTTTGGTTTTTAACGCCAGGCGTTTGTCAAGACCACGCAATAAGGCGCCACCACCCGTCAGGTAAATGCCGCGTTCGTAAATGTCGGCTGATAATTCGGGTGGCGAAGTTTCAAGAGCTTTCAGTACGGCCTCCTCCAGCTTCGACACAGACTTGTCGAGGGCAAATGCAATTTCTGAATACGATATCTTAATGGTTTTCGGAATACCGGTCATTAAATCGCGCCCACGGATTTCATAATCATCAGGTCCGTTGTCCAGTTCAGTCAAGGCTGAGCCAACTTCAATTTTTACTTTTTCGGCCGAACGTTCACCAATCAGCAAGTTGTGTTGACGCCTCATGTAATCGAGAATGTCGCGGTTAAACGTATCACCGGCTACACGAATAGACTGATCGCATACGATACCCGAAAGGGCAATCACTGCGATGTCGGTAGTACCACCACCAATATCCACAATCATGTTACCGATGGGTTGTTCAATATCAATGCCTGTTCCGATGGCCGCAGCAATCGGTTCATAAATCATGTATACTTCTTTTGCTCCGGCATGTTCGGCCGAGTCGCGAACGGCACGCTTTTCTACTTCTGTAATTCCGGAAGGAATACAAATGACCATACGGTATGATGGTGGAAAGAGTCGCTTGCCGGTGTCAATCATTTTGATAAGTCCGCGAATCATCATCTCGGCCGCCTGAAAGTCAGCAATTACACCTTCCTTTAAGGGGCGAATGGTTTTGATGTGATCGTGCGTCTTCTCGTGCATCTGCATGGCTTCGCGTCCAATGGCGAGCACCTTGGTGTTGATTTTGTCGATGGCGATAATCGATGGCTCATCGACTACGATTTTGTCTTTGTAAATAATGAGGGTGTTTGCTGTTCCCAGGTCGATTGCAATGTCGCTGGTGAAGAAGTCAAAAAATGCCATGTACGTGGTTCGCTAAGTTTAAAAATTCAGGCTTAGGTAAACTAAAACAGTCGTGCTGTAAAGTTGCATTTAATTTACCAAAATTAAGACTACGGATTAAAAAATATGGTGATTTTGCCAATCACGGAGCGTCACAGTCGGCAGAATACTTTGGGGAGAGTTTGATGTTGTGGTTCAAGGTTCCATGTGATACCAGGGATGGAACCTTGAACTTGAAACTTGAAACCTTGAACTGAACCTAGTGCTTAAAGTGGCGGACACCCGTAAACACCATGGCCATGTTATGCTGATCGCAGTAGCTGATGGAGTCTTGATCTTTTACAGAACCTCCTGGCTGAATTACGGCATGAATGCCCTGCTGGTTGGCGATCTCCACACAATCCGGAAAAGGGAAGAAAGCATCAGAAGCCATCACGGCTCCCTTGAGACTAAAGCCGAAGGCGTCTGCTTTTTCAATGGCTTGTTTCAAGGCATCCACACGCGAAGTCTGTCCAACACCGCTGGCAAGCAGTTGTCCGTTCACGGCCAGAATAATAGTATTTGATTTTGTGTGCTTACAGATTTTGCTGGCAAACAACAAGGCACTGATCTCTTCGGTGGTAGGCGCAACTTTTGTTACCACTTTCAGATCCTCTTTTGCGTCAGTCTTCAGGTCGAGGTCTTGTTCGATCACACCATTCAGAATACTTTTGAACTGTTTGGTTTCGCTCAGCTGCTTTTTCTGAAGAAGTACCATTCGGTTCTTCTTCCCTTTTAACAACTCAAGAGCCTTATCGTCATAACCGGGAGCAATCAAAATTTCGAAAAAGAGTTTGTTGATCTCTTCGGCAGCCGCCATGTCAATGGTTTTGTTTGTTGCCAGCACACCACCAAAGGCCGAGATGGTATCGGCTTGAAATGCTTTGAGGTAGGCTTCTTTTACGGACGATCCAGTGGCCACACCGCAGGCATTGGTATGCTTGATGATCACAAAGGCGGTTTCGCCTTCGAACTCTTTTACGAGGTTGACTGCGGCATCAACATCTACCAGGTTGTTGTACGAAAGTTCTTTGCCGTTAAGTTGTTCAAATAATCCATCGAGGTCGCCAAAGTAAGTACCTTGTTGGTGCGGGTTTTCGCCATAACGCAGCACGCGGCCTTGCTGTACGCTCTTCTTGAAACTTGGCATGTTGAATTCATTATTGAAGTAGCCGAAGATGGCTGAATCGTAATGCGAGGTAACATCGAATGCCATAGCAGCAAATTTCTTTCTGTCCTGAATATCGGTGGAGCAGTTCTTCGCCTGGAGCAATGCCAGCAACTCGGCATATTGATTACGTGAGGCGGTGATAAGAACGTCATTGAAGTTTTTGGCCGCTCCACGAATGAGGGCGATGCCACCAATGTCAATCTTCTCGATGATGTCTTCTTCCGATCCGCCTTTCGCTACAGTTTCCTCAAAAGGATACAAGTCAACAATAACCAGATCAATCGGAGCAATGTTGAACTCTTTCGCTTGCGCCAAATCACCTTCATCCTCACGTCTGTACAGAATGCCTCCGAAGACGGCCGGATGAAGTGTCTTAACCCTTCCACCGAAAATCGAAGGGAAGCCGGTCAATTTTTCAACAGGGGTTACGTTATAGCCAAGCTTTTCAATAAACTCTTGCGTGCCACCGGTAGAAACAAATTCTACTCCTTGTTTACCTAAAGTGTGAACGATTGGTTCAAGATTGTCTTTATAAAAAACAGAAATTAAAGCACGCGTAATTTTTCGGTTCGACATGGTGGTTTAAGGTATGGTAAATAGAAAATCCTGAGAAGGTGATCACAGCAAGCTTTCAAGGTAATCGAAATGGGTTTGATGATTAGCTTTGACCCGAGCGAAAATCAGACTCTTCGTACTCTTCAAACTCAATGGTAAAGTCATCGGCATCGGCATAAGCCGGGAAACGGTCGCGGAATGCTTGTAGCGAGTGGGCATTGAGTTCCACTGTACGAATGGTTTCCACACTGTCGTTGGTAAAAATGATTTCACCCTTCGGACTGATTACCGAAGAATGGCCGTTGTATTCAATGTCATTTCCATCCTGCCCTACGCGATTCACGCCCACAACATAACTCAGGTTTTCAATTGCGCGCGCTTTTAGCAAGGTATTCCAGGTTTCGATTCGGGTTGTTGGCCAGTTGGCCACGTAAATGGCTACATCGTACGAAAGCCTGTTCAGATTCAAGTCCCATTTATTTCTGCTCCATACCGGAAAGCGAAGATCGTAGCAGATCAGTGGACAAATTCTCCAGCCTTTCCAGTTAGCGACTAAAAGGCTTTCACCAGCCGAAAAGGTTTTGTGTTCGTTGGCCATGCGAAATAAGTGGCGCTTGTCGTAGGTCTTTACATTGCCTCCGGGTTCCATCCAGACCAGGCGGTTGTAGTACCGATCGTGAACGGTAACAATAAAACTGCCGAGAATTAGTGCGCCTGTCTGGTCGGCCATTTGGCGCATCCACTTGGTGGTGCGCATGTTCATGTGTTCGGCCAGTTTGGGAGCGGCCATGGTAAAGCCGGTGGTAAACATTTCGGGCAGAACGATCACATCGGTTGAGCCGGTTATCTGCCAGATTTTTTCTTCAAACGTGGAAAGGTTGGCCTCCACGTCTTCCCAGTTAATGTCTGACTGTATAAGGGTGATTTTCAAGTCCTGCATAGTAGTAGTATTCGACCGCAAAGAAAAGAAATGATAGGGGAAATGGGAAGGTATTTTTGCCCCGAATGACGAATCGTTTTGAAATGCCCGCAGACTGACCCGCACGGGGGAATTACCTTCAGAAAATAAATTTTCGACATTATTTTTCCCGGTCGCGCAATCGATTTTTTGATCGGCAAAAGATGGGCTCCAAACGCTAAATCTTCCGTAGGATAGCGCAGGCCTTTTCGAGGGTTTCTTCCTTTTTAGCAAAACAGAAGCGCAAGAGGTGATTATCGGTTTTGTCCTGATAGAAAACAGAAACCGGGATTGATGCAACCTTGAATTTTTGGGTGAGCATTTCGGCCATTTCAACATCGGCAGTTTTGGAGATATTCTGGTACGAAAGCACCTGAAAGTACGAACCTGAGCACGCCAGGGGTTGGAAAGAGGATCCTTTAATGCCGTTTAGAAAGAAGTCGCGCTTTTGTTGATAGAACTTTGCGAGTTGGGTGATGTGGTCAGGGTTTTTTAGATACTCTGCCAGGGCAAACTGCACAGGGGTGTTTACACTGAAAACGATGAACTGGTGCGTCTTCCTTACTTCTTTTGTCAGGTATTCCGGAGCGATGGTGAAGCCCGCTTTCCAACCCGTAGCGTGAAAAGTTTTTCCAAACGAAAATACCGCAAGACTTCGGGAAGCCAATTCGGGAAAACGTAATACGCTTTGATGGTGAATGCCATCGTAAACCAACCGGTCGTACACTTCGTCACTTAACACAATCAGGTTATGCTGCTCAACGATTTTTTCAAGTTCACGCAAGTCGCTTTCGCGAAGAACAGCCCCGCAGGGATTGTGCGGATTGTTGATCATAATCATTCGGGTACGGGCAGAAATTTTTGAACGGACCTGATCCCAATCGATGGAAAAATCAGGGAACGATAAGTTGATATGAACAGGAATGCCACCGTTCAATCGAATGGATGGATTGTAAGAATCGTACGAGGGATCAAAAAGAATTACTTCATCACCAGGATGAACAAACGCTGCAATGATTGAGAAGATGGCTTCCGTTGCTCCGGCCGCTACCGTAATTTCTGTTTCCGGATTTGGATGGCAACCATAAGTATGGGCAGCAGCTTCAGCAATACAGGCGCGCAACGCAGGCACGCCTGGCATTGGTGCATATTGATTGTTGCCTTCCAGCATGAAGCGATGCACCAGATGAATGATTGCTTCATCGATCTTGAAATCCGGAAATCCTTGCGACAGGTTGATGGCATCATGTTCCTGCGCCATCTTTGACATGACAGCGAAGATGGAAGTTTCAATATCAGGAAGGCGTGAGTTGGTCATGATTGGCGTGGGCAGCTTACAATGAGCAATTGACAAAGAAATGTTGGGATAGGCAAAACCATTTAAGGTATTGGCGGGGCATCTGGTCCACAAGCTTTAGAATTAGGGATAGGTGTCAGCTAGCGGTGTTTGATGGAGGAGGAGCTATTTTTTCAGCGGAGCAATAATGCGATATTCGGTGTCTACTTTCCCTTTTGATATATCGGCCAGTTTACTTTTCAGTAGGCGCTTTCTGAGTGCCGGCAAGTAATCCACAAATAATTTTCCTTCGATATGATCGTACTCGTGCTGAATGATACGAGCTTTCAATCCATCGTATTCTTCTTCGAACGCATTCCAGTTTTCATCGAAGTAGGTGATCTTCAATTTTTCTTTTCGTGCCACTTTTTCACGGATGTTAGGAATGCTTAAGCATCCTTCTTCGTATTCCCACGGCTCGCCCTTTTCTTCAATGATCTGTGGATTTACAAATGCTTTTTTAAAATCCTGCATCCCTGGTTCATCTTCAAGCACGGTTCCGTCAACGATGAACAGCCGTATGCCTTTGCCGATCTGTGGTGCTGCCAGGCCAATGCCGCTGGCTCCATGCATGGTCTCGAACATGTCGTCAATGAGCTGCTTTAAATCAGTTCCCTTTTCGATGTCTTTAGCGCGTTGGCGAAGCACCGGGTCACCGTACATTACAATCGGGTAAATCATAACGGCAAAGTTATCCGTTAATCGCCAATCGTTAACCGTATAGTATCAATTTTATTCTTGACTAACGGATAATGATTACCGTCCACCCGCCTCAAGAAACGACTGTAAAATAAGGGTAGCACTAATCTTGTCGACATTTCCTTTTACTTGCCGGTCTTTCTTCTTCATGCCGCCATCGATCATTGCGCGCTGGGCGATACTACTGGTGAAACGTTCATCGACAAGGTGCACAGGTTTTTCCGGAAATTTTTTTTTCAGTTCTTCTACAAACTGCCTGACCAGAGGAGCTATTTCAGAGTCTTCATTTTTCAGGGTCTTGGGCATGCCAACAACAAACGTATCGACCGTTTCTTTTTGAAGATAGTGTTTAAGATAAGGAATCAGTTCTGCAGAGGTTACTGTTTCAAGCGGTGTGGCGATGATACGGAGCACATCGGTAACAGCAAGGCCCGTTCGTTTTATTCCATAGTCAATAGCCAGTACTCTACCCATACGGCAAAGCTACAAAAAGAAAAAACCTCTGGCTCGATGCCAGAGGTTTTTGAAATACAATGAAGGCAATTACTTTTCAGGATTGAGAACAACCTGAATGTAGTTTTTCATGTCGAGGTATTTGTTGGCTGCATCCTTTACATCTTTTGATGTAAGGGCCGCAATTCGTTTTTCGTAGGATAGTACCTCAGCAGCATTCGATCCAAGCTCAATACTTTGAATGATTTGCCTTGCCCAGAACATGTTGTCTTTGATGTTTACATCGTATTGTTGTTTCCAGGTTTCTTTTACCTTGTTGAGGTCTTCATCAGTTGGGCCGCTGGCTTTAATCTTATCAATCTCGGCCAGGGCAGCCGTAATTAATTTATCAACGTTTTCCGGACCACATGGAAGGGATACACCAATGCTGTAACTGCTGTATGGATTCTTGCTCAGGTTGCCAAACATACCGCCACCGTAGATTCCACCCATGTCTTCACGAAGGGATTCAATGATTTTAATGTTCAACACTTCGGTGAGTGCTTGTAGTTTAAGTTGTTCGGTGTCGGAGTACGGAGCTTCTCCATTCCAAAACATGCGAATGAAACTCTTGGGCTCGGTTCCCTTCTTCACTTCTTTTTTTACGCTTCCTTTAACCGGACGCAGACCAACATCTTTGTAAGCAGATTTGGTTGGCTTAGATGGAAGACTTGCCAGGTATGTGGCGATAAGCGGTTTGATCTTTACAAGATCGAAAGCGCCTACTAGTACGAAGGTAAAGCCATTGGCATTGCCGAAGCGTTCTTTGTAAATATCCAAAGCACGTTGTTCATCGATCAGCGCAAAATTTTCAGCCTTTGGTAGTTTAGGTGCCCATGGATGATTTTTATACAGAATTTTGAACACAGAATCCTGAAAGGTAAACTGTGGATCGGACGACATGTTTTGATACAACGCCTGCTGTTTCGACACAAACGATTTGAATAATTCATCGTCTTTGCGCGGCTGTGTAAAGTACAAGTAGGTTAATTGTAGCATAGTTTCCACATCGGTGGCACTGCATTGGCCACTTACCGTTTCAGAAATATTTCCAATACGCGGACTCACCGAAGCACTCTTGCCAGCCAGTACTTTGCGTAAATCTACCGGTGAGAACTGACCAACTCCCATTTGCCCGACTACCGTAGAGAGGCAAACTCTGCACTAAACCGATCCTTAGCATCAAACAAGTATTGGCCACCAAAGCGTGTAGCATTCATCACTACCTGATCATTTTTAAAGTCGGTTGGTTTCAAAATTACTTTTACTCCGTTGCCCAGTGTTAACTCGGTTAAGCCAAGTTCTTTGTTTTCTTTTTCACCCGTAATTTTGCCTGCGGCCGGAGGTGCTGCCATGAGGGACGCGGCAATAGCTTTTTCTTCGTAAGCTTTTATTTCACTCTTGGCTGCGTTATCGGCCATGGCAAGGAGGGCCTCGTTTGTTGGAATGGCAAAGTCAGCTTTCTCTGGTCCGGTTAATACAATCAGTTTGTTTTCTGTAGTAGCCGGGATGGTTTTGGCAGCATATTGATTTACCTCTGCCAGCGTGATACCCTCAAGGAATTCTTTGTAGTAGCCGTATTCATTTTCAATACCGGGTATAGACTCCTGCTCCAGGAAGTTGCGCACATATTCATCAATCAATTGTGATGACTCGGTTTTGTCGCGTTCGTTGTAAAAACGTTCGATGCTTTTCATCAGCATTTTCTTGGTGCGGTCAAGTTCGGCTGCCGTAAAACCAAACTTGCGCGCGCGTTCATTTTCCTGAACAATGGCTCGTACAGCGGGCTCAACACCACCCTTGCTCAGGTAAGCAAAAGATTGATAGGCTTCGTATCCACGGGCCCAGCTGCCAATACTATTGGCGCCAAACACAAATGGAGGTTCTGCTTTTTGTGTCAGCTCTTGCATACGCTGACCCAGCATGGATGTAAATAATCTGCGCACCAGAAATTCACGATAGTCGCCAATAGTTACATCTTCTTTTGCTTTCTTATTGGAGTAGTAAATTTCAAGTACGTGGTTCGTAGCTTCTTTATCGGTTACTACTATGCCTTCAGACTTTGCGCGCGCTGGCACATCGGCCAGTACGCGTGGTCTTACCGTGGCCGGGTTCTTTAGTTTTTCAAAATGTTTTTTGATGAGGGCTTCGGCTTCGGCAGGATCAATGTCGCCTACTACGGCCACAGCCATGTTATCCGGGCGATACCAGTCGCGATAGAATCGTTTGATGGCATCGTACTTAAATGTTTTTAGAATTTCATCCTTACCGATAGGCAGGCGATTAGCATACTTGGAGCCTTCAAATATTTTTGGATACGTAATGCGAGACATTCGGTCTTCGGCACCTTTTCCCAACCGTGATTCTTCCAGTACTACTCCGCGTTCTTTGTCGATTTCAGCATCTTCAAACGCAACAGTGCTGGCCCAGTCTTCCAGAATCAGAAAACCCTTGTCAATGTTTTCTTTCTTCTCTGTTGGGATTGGCAGGATGTACACGGTTTCATCGAAGCTTGTGTAGGCATTTAAGTCAGCGCCAAACTCTACACCAATGGACTGCAGAAAAGAAACCAGGTCGTTCTTCTTAAAATTTTTAGACCCGTTAAAGGCCATGTGTTCAGTAAAGTGTGCCAGCCCTTGCTGATCATCATCTTCCAGAATGGATCCGGCATTGACCACCAGCCGAAGTTCTATTTTCTTTTCAGGCTTCACATTTTTTCGGATGTAGTAGGTAAGGCCGTTGGCTAGTTTTCCAACTTTAACATTTGGATCGATAGGAAGTTTTTCGCTGAGTCTGGTTTGCGCCAGAAGCGTTGTGCCAAACAGCATCAGCAGCATCAGCATCGATGTTGATTTTTTAAGCATGAGTTTTTGAGTTAAGGTTTTTTGAATCATACAACGAAAGTTTGAAGGATAAGGTGTTCAGAAATTGTAAACAAGTATCAATACCATTTGTCTTTAATCAGGTTGGTCATTTCCCCATGAATGAGACCATTGGAGGCACAAAGTTCGCCTCCAAAAAGAAAATTATTTCCGCCTTTGAAATCGGTTACTTTACCACCTGCTTGTTGAACGATGAAGGTGCCTCCGGCAACATCCCAAGGGTTAAGATTATATTCAAAGAAACCTTCCAGTCGGCCACAGGCAACATAGGCCAGGTCGATGGCAGCACTGCCCAACCTGCGGATGCCGTGTGTTTCCTTCAAAAATGTTTTGATGATATCCAGGTATGCATCGTTCTTATCGAGGTGATAGTAGGGAAAACCAGTAGCCAACAGACTCTCATGCAGGGTGGCTGTTGGTGATACATGAATGACCTGATCATTGCAATATGCATTGCCGTCTTCGATGGCGTGAAAACATTCTTTTCGGATTACATGGTAGACAAGACCAAGAATAGTTTGCTGACCACGCGTAAGACCGATGCTGATGGCATAAATAGGCAGACCGTGTAAAAAATTTGTAGTGCCATCCAACGGGTCGATGATCCAGTTGTATTCGTGATCTTTCGATTGTTCCACTGTACCTTCCTCGGTAATAAAGCCGGCCTGGGGTACAATTTTGCGGAGTGCTTCAACCAGCTTTCGCTCGGCTTCTTTATCTACATACGATACGAGATTATTAAATCCTGTTTTCTGCTCGATGCGTTCGCGGTCAAAGTTTGCGCCTTCTTGCCGAATGAATTCACCAACTTCTTCTGCGATAGAAATAACATCTTTTTCGATACTCGGTAGTTTCATGCCCACACTATTAAACTGGTGAATTAAGAAAGGTGAAGATAATGATCCACCCCGGAAACCTTGCTTCCGCTGGTGATATTAATTCTCCGGTGGTGGAATTACCCCTTGCCCGCTACGACAATTACGATTTCTCCCTTTACTTCTTTGGTTTTGAAATGTTGAGCAACTTCGGTTAATGTTCCGGTAAAAGTTTCTTCAAACATTTTGGTGAGTTCACGCGAGACGGATGCATTCCGATCGGCACCGAAGTATTCAGCGAACTGTTCCAATGTTTTTACCAGACGGTAAGGTGATTCATAAAAGATCATGGTACGTTCTTCATCGGCGAGTTGTTTCAGTAATGTTTGCCGACCTTTTTTTACAGGCAGAAATCCTTCGAAGACAAATCGGTCGGATGGTAAGCCTGATTTTACCAATGCGGGAACAAACGCTGTTGCACCCGGCAGACACTCTACTTTTAGTCCGGCCTGCAGGCATGCACGGATGATCAGAAAGCCGGGATCAGAAATTCCTGGTGTGCCGGCATCAGAAACAAGCGCCATGGTTTCGCCTTTTTCGAGTCGTTCAATAAGACTGGTTAGTATTTTATGCTCGTTGAAGTTGTGAAAGCTCTGCAATGGCTTAACGATGTTGTAGTGCTTCAATAAAAATCCTGATGTGCGGGTATCTTCCGCCAGTATAAGGTCAACAGATTTTAAAACGTCCAGGGCGCGCAGGGTAATGTCAGCCAGGTTGCCGATGGGTGTAGGCACAATGTAGAGATGGGGACTCATTTTTGGAGAGGTGAAATCAATAAAACAATTACGGTGCTGATGGTTAACGTGAACGATTTACAAGTAGTTTATCAATAGCAGTCGCCATGATTCGGTCGAGTTCAGTTACGATGTCGCCTGCATCGTGGGTGGAGAGTTCAATGTTTACGTTATTCCACGTGTTGGTCCAGGTAGGGTGATGGTTCATTTTTTCAGCCAGCAGGGCAACTTGTGTGATGAATGCGAATGCTTCGCTGAAATCTTTAAAGGTGAAAGATTTTTTCAGGCAGTTGTTTTCATGAATCCATTCCATAAGTAAGAAGTTAGCCTGTTAAAGTTACGAGTTTCGGGTTTAAAGTCTTTGGGGTTCATTAACTCGTAACCCGAAGCTCCCCGAAAAGTATACTTCGCAACTAGAGTGCAACAATGCCTTCTATTTTTGAGGCGGCCTCGTAAATGGCGATCACGGCATCGCTGGAAGGCATCATGAGCTGTGCTGAAATACTTACGTAATTTCCTTGTTTCGATAATTTTTCGGTTACCGTATGCTTGGTGAACAAGTCTTTAATGGCTTGTTCCTTGCCAATGGGAACAATGAATTTGAAGGGATAAAGCGCAGGCCAGGCGTAATGCTGGTCAAGCTTTTCGCGAAAGCTGTTGATCCAGTTCTGATCCATAGGGAAAAAGCAACGCCCCAAACCGGTGGTTGGGGCGCAGCCAGTTAATTTCTAGTATTACCTGTTAAAAGAACTTGTAGCGTTTATCTACGATGTTGGAGTTCTCTTTAATGGCTTCTGCAATGTTAAATCCGCCTCTGCTTTCAGCGGCTTGTTCAAGCTGTGTTTTAAACAAGGTGTAATCTTCCATGGAAGGCGCAATGGTTTTATTTTGTACTTCAACAATCACCACACCATTTTCACCGGCTACGGGCTTAGAGCGCTTGCCATTATCCAGCGAGAAGGCAACCCCTACAGCTTGTGGATCGAAGCCTACCGTTGGCATGGAGTTGCTGTTCAATCTTAAATCGCTGCTGGAATAAACATTAGCATGTTCGCCATAGCCAAGGGCTACTTCTTCCAGGGTTCCTTTCTGGTCTGCCAGTTTTTGGATGATCAGTTTCCCTTTCACTTCGTTGCGCACGAGTGGCGTGATTTCGGCTTTAACGAGGCTCAGGGGTTTATATCCTTTTTCGATTTCGCCCGTCATTACGGCTACTACGTTTTGATCTTGCAGATCGTACACTTGCGATACTTTGCCGATGCTGGCATCGCGGAAGAGCCACTGCACAATCTGGCGTGCTTCACCTAAGGTACCTACCCGCCTGTCGCCAGCGCCAACGTTTTTCGCCTCGAGAATGGTTACACCTTCTTGTTTGGCTTTTGCTTCAAAATCAACTACTCCATTTAAACCCGATGCAAAGTTTTCTGCCTTACGGAATGCTTCGTTGAGCGTAATATCACTCGGGGCGATGATTCTTTCCACCGTAGCCAGGTTAACAGCTTCGTTGGTTTTGGTATCGGTAACTTCAATGATATGGTAACCAAATTCGGTTTCTACCAGGTTGCCCAATAGGCCTGGTTTGGCAGCTGCAAATACTGCTGATTCGAAAGGTTTTACCATTTGCCCTGTGCTGAACCAGCCTAGGTCTCCTCCGCGTGAAGCGGTTCCATCGGTTCCGAACTCACGTGCTTTTGCACTGAAGTTGGCTCCACCTTTTAGGTCTTTCAGAATGCCCAGAGCTTTTTCTTTTGCAGCCTTCTTGGATTCATCGGTGCCATCGCCCCAGCCGATCAGGATGTGTTTTGCGCGGGCGTTATAAATGGTATCGCGGAAAACTTTTGAAACCTTCACTACTGAATATGTCTGGCCATTCAGGAAAGGACCCAGTACTTTACCTTCTACCAGGCTGTCTTTGGTGATGAATTCCGGCAGGGAAGCAAGGGTGTACTTAGCATATGCATTTTGTCCATCTGTATTCGTGGTGGCATATAACGAATCTTCGGTTGAGGTTTTGAATTCTGCAATGGCTCTGGCCATATCTTCACGCACAGCCGCAGAGTCATCAGCCGAAGGTACAACCGGGAAGGTTACATATTTGATATCGCGGGTTGCTTCAGTTTTAAATTTCTCTTTGTTCTTGGTGTAGTAAGCCTCCAGATCGCTGTCAGAAACAGTAGCCGATGAATCGGTGATAGCATAGTAGGGTACATAGAGGTACTTAATTTCTGCTACATCGCTTTGAAGATGATACTCACGTTCGGCTTCTGCTTTGGTTGTATAGGCGCTTTTCAAAAGCAACATTTCGTATTTGATCCGCTCGCGACTTGGCTGCAGGTCTTTTTGAAAAAGCTCCCAGCGCACACGTGGCTCCGAGCCAGCGGGCATTGAATTGATCTGGTTGAGATAACTTACTACGCGGTCAGGTTCAAACACCCCGGTTTCAGGATTGGTAAAGGCTTGCTTTACGCTGGCATCTACATTCTTACCCTGAACCATATCCCACACCTCGTCTGAGGTTACTTCAACACCCACCGTTGCGTATTGCGTTTCGATAGCATGGCGGGCGATCAGAAGATCCCAGGCCTGCTGCCGAATGCTGGTCATTTCGCGTTCACCGGCTTCGCGACCGGTGCTAAGATAAAAGCTTGCTTCACGCTCTCTTATCGCGTTTTGATATTCATCATACGAAATTTCCTTTCCGGCAATTTCACCCACGGTGTTGCGGCCCCAGTTCATAATATTTGAATTGCCGCTGAAGATATCGCCCAGAATAAATGCCAGAATCGCAACGAACACGAATACCACCACCCAGGTGCCCATCTTGCTGCGCAAATTGCCAA
>Ga0315910_10001914_pt1 | contig 18733 bp, 14 predicted proteins | sample EdamamesoilMG_FD_204470 | JGI IMG/M metagenome (GOLD analysis project Ga0315910, IMG submission 204470) | Garden soil microbial communities collected in Santa Monica, California, United States - Edamame soil | ecosystem: Environmental > Terrestrial > Soil > Garden | place: USA: California...
CGTGGTCGTCGGCACGACGATCAACGGCGCGCCGATCCCGGTCTCCGGCGACGGCGAGGTGCGCACGGCGCTCCTGCTCCCGGCCCACAGGCCCTCGCGCGTGACGATCGGCATCGTGGCCGGAGGCAGCCTGCGGACGGACGGCAGCGCCCCGGTGGACTACGACCCGGCCCACCCCGAGACACTGCTCGTCTTCGACGTGGCGCCCGCCTTCGCGAGCGTGCGCGGACGCGTCGCCGGCTTCGGGCCGGACGAGCTCGGCACCCTCGGCATCGGCTTCGCCCTGAGGGGCGAGCAGCAGGCGCGGCTGACGAGGCCGGCCGCGGACGGGGCCTTCGAGCTCGCGCGCTTGCCGCGCGGCGAAGGCGAGCTCTTCCTCGTGCGCGACGGAGCCGTCGCCGAGGTCCTGGGGCGCTTGCACGTCGTGGTGGATCGCGACCTCGAGGGCCTCGTGCTCGGCCCCGATCCGGAGTCCCTGCCCGAGCTCCCGCCGGACCGATAGCGGGCGCGAGTAAGGGTTGAGGAGAGGCCCGCCTCCGGCGCGGCCGGTGCGAGGGGACGGGCGTAGCCTACGCCGGCATGTCGCTCTCCTCCTCTCTTCGTTCGGGCCGCTCGGGCGCGCTCGCCCTGCTCACCCTCTTCGCCGGCCAGGACGCTCGAGCGCCCGCCGACGCGATCGACCGCGTCGTCCAGGCCGCGATGGCGGCGGACGAGCTCCCCAGCGTCGCGCTGGTCGTCGGCCGCGCCGGCGCGATCGTGAAGCAGGCGGCCTACGGCGAGGCGAGCCTCGAGGGGCACGTGCCCGCGACGACGCGCACGGTCTATCCGATCGCCTCGGCCACGAAGGCGATGACGAGCACGGCCGTCTTCCTGCTCGTGCGCGAGGGCAAGTTCACGCTCGAGGACTCGATCACCGAGCTGCTCCCCGGTCTCCCCGAGTCATGGCTCGAGGTGACGCCGCGCCATCTCCTGACGCACACCTCGGGCCTGCCCGACATCGCGGCCACGCCCGGGCGCGAGCCGCTGATCGCGGCGACGCGCGAGGACGCGCTGGCGAAGGTCACCGCCCTGCCGCTCGTCTCGGCGGCCGGCGCGCGCTGGGCCTACAACCAGACGAACTACATGCTGCTCCTGATGCTCGTCGAGAGGTACGGCGAGCGCCCCTTCGAGGCCTTCGTGCGCGAGCGCCTGTTCGAGCCGCTGGGGCTCCAGGCCACGGTCTTCGGCGACTCGGACGACGACGTCCCCGGGCGGGCCTCGATGTACGAGCTCAGCGACGGCGCGCTGCGCCCGCGGCAGAGCCACTTCCCGGCCTTCGTGCGCGGCGCGGCGGGCGTGAACACGAGCGTGGAGGAGTGGTACCGCTGGGCCGACGCCTGGGCGCACGCGAAGCTCCTGCCGCAGGCCGACCTGGAGGTCCTGTGGGCGCCGGCCGAGCTCGCCTCCGGCGCGCGCGTCAGCCTCGGCTCGGACACGAGCTACGGCTGCGGCGTGATGGTCGAGACGCGCGCGGGCCACCGCTCGGTGGGGCACTCGGGCGGCGGGAACGCCGCCTTCCGCTACTTCATCGACGAGGACCTGCTCGTCGTGATGGCCACCAACGGCAAGACCCAGGAGGACGCCCTCGTCGACCGCATCGCCGAGGCGGCCCGGACGATGCCGGCGAAGTAGCGGCGGGGCTCAGCGCAGCCTGCGCCAGCCGAGGGCCGCCACGCCGAGCACGAGGGCCAGGCTCACGCCGGCCGGGAGCAGCGCCCTCGCGCTGGCCGACCTCGGCTCGGCGTCGCCGGTCAGCACGAGCTCGTCCGGCTTGCGGCAGCAGGCGTGCGGCTCGGTCGCGCCCGCGTCGCCCACATGGACCGGTGCGCCGTCCTCGCCCGCGAGGAACTCGATCAGGGCCGCGACCTCGACCTCGTTCAGGCGCAGGTTGGGCATGGTCACCTTGCCGTAGGCGGCGAACAGCTCCTGCGCGATCGGATCGCTGGCCAGCATCTCGTCCGGGGCCGCGATCCAGCGCTCGACCCACTCGCGGCCGCGGCGAGCGAGCACGCCCTCGAGGTTCGGGCCCACGTGCACGAGGCCGTCGCCCGCGCCGACGGCGTGGCAGGCCGAGCAGCGCGTGCGGAACAGGCCCTCGCCGCGCGAGACCTGCCGCAGCTCGGGCGCGTTGGCGTAGTCCTGCCCCTCGGGGCGCGCGGCCTTCCAATCATGGAGCCAGTCGCCGAGCTGGTTCGCGAGCATGTAGGCGTTCTCGAAGGGCGAGCGCCGCATCCAGCGGCCCGTGGCCTGGTTGCCGATGACGAGGCTCAGGCTGTGGTCCTTCAGCTCCTCCTCGTCGGCTCCGAGCAGGCCGAGTTTCCGGCGCAGGAGCGCGATGTCGTCCGCGTCACCCGTCAGGAACAGCCACCCGGGCTTGGTCTGGAAGCGCTCGGCATACTCGGCCAGCACCGCGGGCGTGTCGTGCTCCGGATCGATGCTGATCGAGTACAGGAAGACGTCGCGCCCGACGCGGTCGCCCAGGATGTCCTGCACCTCGGTCAGGCGCGCGGTCTCGAGCGGGCACGCGTCCGGGCAACGCGTGTAGATGAAGTTGATCAGCACGACCTTGCCCTCGACGAGGTCGTCGAAGAAGCGCACGCGCCGGCCGTCCTGCGCGGTGAGCTCGATGTTCGGGAAGTAGTCGGCGCCCCAGTGGTCGGCGCCGTTCCCGGAGGTCTCCTGGCGGCCCGAGGCATGGGGGGCGAGGGGGGCGAGCGCGAGCAGCGCGGCGAGGGCGAGCGTCTTCATCTCACCCTCCGCGCTGGATCGGGACGCCGAGCAGCTGGGCCACGTCGCCCGCCGTGAGGCTCACCTGGTCCGTGGCGTCCGGCGCGGGGCCGCTGCGGACGCGCAGCGACCAGCGGCCGTCCGAGTCCACCGAGGCGCTGCCGAGGACGGTCCCCGCCAGGTCGGACCCGATGCGCACGCTCACGCGCGGGCGCGAGTCCGTGCCCGCGAGCCGGCCCTCGATGCGCCAGCCGTCCGAGGTCGAGTAGCGCGCGCTGCTCACCGTGAGCTCGGCCGCGTGCGGGGTCGAGTCGTCGCCGCCGCCTCCGCTGCCGCTCCCGCCGCTGCCTCCGCGCTCTCCGCTGCGGGCGGTCGGCAGCGCGGCCGAGTCGACGAACTCGACGCCGTCCCAGGTCGGGATCGGGGCGGGCAGGAAGTCGAGCTGGCCCGGGCGCTCGATGTCCCAGCGCAGCAGCATGGAGCTGTCCTCGTGCTGCGTGTTGTGGCAGTGCTCGACGTAGGTCCCGGCGAACTCGCGGAAGCGCAGGGCGACGTCGATGGTGCGGCTGCTGTCGGGGAACGGGCCGACGCGGTACATGTCCTTGCGCGCCCAGCGCTCCCATTCGGGCGGGGCGTGGCCGTCGCGCGCGAGCACGACGCCCTCCTCGAAGTGGATGTGCACCGGGTGGCTCCAGCCGTTGCCGCCGTTGACCAGGTGCCAGATCTCGACGTGGCCCATGCCGGCGGCCGAGAGCTCGCCCAGGTTGGGCGCGGCCGAGACGCGCCGCGGGTCGCCGTTGAGGCCGGAGCCGCCGTCGGTCTTGACCGTCCAGGGAGCGCTGTCCGTGCCGCTCGAGCGCCCGAACTCGAAGGTGCGCTGGCGCGCGTTGGAGAGCTCGACCGCGCTGAAGGTGGGCAAGGGCAGCATCGTGCGCTTGCCGGCCACGAAGTCGGCCGGATTCATGCTGCGGTCGACGCCGGTGTACTCGCGCACGCGGAACTCGAGGAACTTGCCCACGCACGGGTCGCCGTCGCGCCAGCGGTTGTCGCGCACGCGCGGGTGGTAGCGCTCCGAGACCACGTCGCCGAGCGGGATGGCCTGCTTGGGCGCCTTGCCGTCGGCGTGCTCGAGCACGTTGACGAAGTACAGCCGGTCGCCGGGGCGGAAGCGCGCGAAGTCGATGACGATGTCGTAGCGCTCGCCGATGGCCTGCTCGGGTAGGATGCCCGCCTTCGTGCCCAGCGTGCCGTCGAAGGCCACGGCGTGCTCCATCACGTTGCCGTCGTTGGCGATCATGTGGAACGGCACCGCGCGCCCGCGCTGGTCGACGAGCGCGATCTTGAAGTAGCGCGACACGCAGCCGTTCAGGATGCGGAAGCGGTAGCGGCGCGCGCGCACCTCGAAGAAGGGCTTGAACTGGAAGTTCGTGAGCAGCTGGTCGCCCAGGAACCCGTCCTTGTTGAAGATGTTGAAGCAGAGCTGCCCGTTCTTGTCCCAGGCTTTGTCCGACACGAGCAAGTTGACGTCGTAGTCGCGATTGCCCCAGTCGAGCGCGCTGCCGCTGGGGAAGCGCAGGTTGACGCCGTCCTCGAGCGCCTCGTTCCCGCGATCGATCGAGCTGTAGAAGTTCATCATCGCGGCGTTGCCCTTGTAGACGTTCTGCGCGGTGAAATCGAGCATGTGGTCGTGGAACCAATGCGTGCTCATCGTCTCGCGGAAGTCGCCGCGCAGCGGGCGGATGCCGCCGTGTCCGTCGGGCGCGCCGGCGCGCGGATCGGTGGCGCTCGTGTTGATCGTGTCGTGGCCGGCCAGCACCATCGGCCAGCGGTAGTCGTAGTACTGGCCGGGGAAGAAGAACGCGTTGGTGAAGCCGTCGCTCTCGGCCGGGTTGTGGCCGTTGTGCTCGTGCGTCGTGAGCGTGTGCAGCCCGAAGCCCATGTTGGCCGAGGGGTCGAGCGGCAGCGCGTTGTAGTGGCGGAAGAGCACGGGCTCGCCGTAGCGCGCCATCAAGAGCTTGGCCGGGAACGTGCCGTCGAAGGTCCACAGCGCGAGCGGCGATTGCACCGGCATGTTGGGGTGGAAGCGCGCGGGGATGCCGCGCGTCGTGCCCTCGGAACCCGGCAGGCCGGTGGTGTTGTGGTACAGACCGCCGGGGCCGAACTCGCCCACGGCGTAGCGGTGCATCTGCAGCGCATCGCGCACGCCGCCGTTCGAGCGCGCGCCGGTCTGCGCGGTGTGGACCCACACGGCGGGCGGGAACTCGTCGAAGCGCTGGTGCGCCCAGCCCTCGCCCGGCGGCCGGCCCTCGGCCGGCGGTGTCACCAGCGCGCGCCCGACGTGGTTCTGGATGATCGCGGCCCAGGGGTTCGAGTCGCGGTCGTTGCTCAGGCGCTCGGGCGCGGGAAAGATCACCTGGCGCAGGAACGTGTCCAGCGCCGAGGGCTCGGGCGTGGTGCGGAAGTCGAGCGGCTGCGGGAAGCCGACCCCGCGCGTGAAGGTCGTCGGCAGCGGTTGCGGCCCGAACTCCTCGAAGAGCAGCAGCTGCTGCGTGAACGGCAGCGCGCCGAAGAGCGGGCTCGGTTTCGTTCCCGTGGGGACATCGAGGCTGCCGTTCTCCTGCGTGGGCGGCGCGTCGACCGCGGGGTCCTCGTGCGTGCCCGTCCGTCCACCCTCGAACGCGCCCTCGTTGGCCGGAGGCAGGCCCTCCAGCGGATCGTCATCGCCCTGGGCGTGCAGCCTTCCGCACAAGAGCGACGCGGCGGCAAGGGCGAGCGCCAGCGCGCGCAGGCGACGTGCGCTGGAGAGACGAAGGGACGTGGGACGGTCCAGTAGACGCGAGCGGTTCATCGTGATTCTCCGGGGGGAGAGAGGCGCTCGCTCTTTGGGCCACGCGGCGGAGGAAGTTCTTCGCTCGCGGTGAGGACGCGGTTAGGGACTTCGCATCGGCCGACGAAGTCGCCAGGCCCCCGAGAAGAGAGGCCATACCCGCCGTCGGTGACGGTTTCGGCGCGAGAGACATGTGACCCAGTTCGCGAGGCTCCGTAGGGAGCTCCGCGCGGCGACCCCTATCGCCGCGTCGGCCGTGTCGCACGGGCGAGCACGGTCCCCGGATCCTCATTGCACGGGCAGCACCTGTCAAGCCGCCCCGGCGCCAATCCCGGGGCGAAACCCGGGGCGAAATGCCGAGCCGCCTAGCGCGGCTCGCCGAAGGCCCACAGGGTCGTCTTCGCGCGCAGGTAGACGATCCCACCCAGCACGGCCGGCGTCGCGCACAGCTCCTCGTCGAAGGCGACGCTGTGCTCGACCACGAGCTCGTTCGCATCGGCGGCCAGCACGTACAGCGTGCCCTCGGCCGAGCCTGCCAGGACGTGGCCGGCGGCGCCGACCGGCGACAGGTAGTACTCGCCGCGGTCGGAGAGGCGCGCACGGTCGATGACCGGCGTCCCGGTCTTGGCGTCGAGCGCGCTGACGATCCCGCCGGCCTGGAAGAGCCAGACGCGACCGTGGTAGAGGAGCGGCGACGAGACGTAGGGCAGCCCCTTCTTCCAGCTCCAGCGCACGTGGTCCTTCGTGGCGTCGCCCTTCCCGCCGCGCGCGACGGCCACCATGAGGTTCTCGCCGTTCGCGCTCGCCGGCGCCTCGGCCTTGAGCATCTCCTCGAGCTCCCAGGCGCCGCTCAGGTCGCGGTCGAGGAACCCGAAGGCGTCCTTGGCGCGGCACTCGGGCACCTCGGTCGGGACGATCTTGCCGTCCTTGTCGGCGTCCAGGCGCTTGAAGAGCAGGGACGGATCCGCGATCTCCGCGTCGGAGAGCTCCAGCGATTGCGTGAAGGCCGCCTCCCAGAACGAGCGGCCGGTCGCGTTGGGCGTCGACCAGGCCGCGTAGTAGAGCGTGTCCCGGTCCGCGGTCGGGGTCGTGCACGGGAAGCTCGTCAGCCCCGCGACCGTCCACAGCTTCTCGCCCGTGCCCGGGTCGTAGGAGCACAGCCGGCCGCTGCCGCCGAGCACGAGCTCGTCGCGCTCCGCGTTGTGCCAGAGGAACGGCGTGCCGTGCGACTCGCCGAACTCGAAGCGGTCGATGCGCCAGAGCTCGCTCCCGTCGGCGACGTCGAACGCCAGGACGCCCGCCTCGGGCGCGCCGTCGCGCGGCACGATCAGCACCCCGTCGTACAGGAGCGGCGAGGCGCCGACGCCGAAGACGTAGCCCGGGTGCGGCAGGCGCTTCTCCCACAGGACCTTGCCGTCGAGGTCGAGGGCGACCAGGCCGTAGTTGCCGAAGTACGCGATCACGCGCTCGCCGTCGGAGACCGGCGTCGCCCCGGCCGGGGACGCGTCGGGGTGGTAGTAGGCCGGGTGCGCCGTGCCCTCGCAGCGCTGCGTCCACAGCACCTTGCCGTCGCGGCGGTCGATCCCCAGGACGACGTTGGCCCCGTCCTCGAAGCCGGTCGCGAAGATGCGCCCGCCGACGATGCAGGGCGACGAGTGTCCGGCCGCCACCTTCGTCTTCCACAGCACCTTGGCCTCGGGACCGAACCCGGTCGGGAGCGCGCTGTCGTCGGCCACCGCCAGCCCGCCCGGGCCGCGGAACTGGGGCCAGTCGGAGGCCTGCGCTCCCGCGAGCGAGGCGAGGAGGAGGGCGGGGATCACGGCGCGTCGGAGCGGGTTCATGGGAGGCGTGGTTCGACTAGGGAGAACCCCGATCCTAGCGCGCGCCGACCGCGTCCGCTGCCGGATCGCCGGCGGTCTCGCGCTTCGCGGCGAGCCTGCGCGTCGTGGCCTCGCGGCCGGCCTCCCCTGCATCTCATTCCGCCCCGGGCGAGACCGGAAATCGTCAGATCTCGCCCGGCCCACCGTGCGTTGAAGGCTCCGTTCGAGGAGGTCATTCCATGCACCCTGCATCTCTGGTCACGTCCGTGTCGGTCGTCCTCGCGGCGGTCCTGCTCCCGGCCCAGGAACCCACCGCGCCTTCCGGGGGCGGCATCGTCCCGGCGGCGGGCCAGGCTCCCGACGCGCTCGTCTCGCTCACGAGCCGCATCAGCCATCCGCTCGTGTTCGCGGGGGAGGCGCAGGAGGTCTACCTGCACCTCGGCCTGCGCGCCGCGGAGCGGCCCGCGGCGCCCCGACTGGGGATGAACCTCGCGCTCGTGATCGATCGCTCGGGCTCGATGGCCTCGGAGGACAAGCTCCGCTTCGCCAAGAGCGCCGCCGAGCAGCTCGTGAGCCGGCTGCGGCCCGACGACCGGCTCGCGATCGTGGCCTACGACGACCAGATCCGGACGGTCGTGCCGTCGACGCCGGCGGGGGAGAAGGACGGGTTCTTCTCGGCCATTCGCGCGCTCGAGCCGGGCAACTCGACCGACCTCTGCGGCGGCCTGATGCGCGGCTACGAGGAGGTGCTCACCCACCTGGACGTGGCGCGCCTGAACGGGGTGCTGCTGGTCTCCGACGGGCTGGCCAACGCGGGCGTGAAGGAGCCAGCCGAGATCGCCAAGCGCGCCGCCGAGTGCCGCACCCGCGGCGTGCGCATCTCGACCATGGGGATGGGGCTCGACTACGACGAGGACCTCCTGTGCGGCGTCGCCCAGAACGCGGGCGGCAACTACTACTACGTGGACCAGGCCGAGGCCGTCGGCCGCTACCTCGACCAGGAGCTGGACGAGCTCGGCCGGGTCATCGCGCGCGACCTCGAGGTGCGCGTGGAGCTCGGCGAGGGCGTGGAGCTGCGCCAGCTCTTCGGATTCGTGCATCGGGTCGAGGGGCGGACCGTGATCGTCCCGCTGCGCGACATGGTCAGCGGCCAGGGCGGCAAGGTGGTCCTGCGCCTGGGGGTGGCCTGTGCCGCGGGGAAGTCGGCGCCCCTCGCCGCCGCCTCGCTCCGCTACGTGGAGGCCGTCACGCGCGAGCCGCACGAGTCCGTGAGCGCGCCGCTCGAGGTGCGCGGGAGCGACGACGGCGAGGCCGTGCAGCGCGCGCGCGACCTCGACGTCCTGGTGCAGGCGGAGATCGTGCAGAATGCCATCGCGCTCGACGGCGCCATGGAGCTCCAGAAGGCAGGCCAGTTCCAGGCCGCCCAGGAGCTCTTGGCCGCGCGCTACCTGAACAGCAAGACCGTGAACGACACGGAGTACAAGAGCGCCGAGGTGGCGCGCATCCTGCGCCGGATCCTGCAGGTGATGCAGGACCTGGAGCGCACCCGTGCCGACGTCCATGCGCGCCGCGACCTGCAGCTCGAGACGCAGCTGCGCGCGCTCGGATACGCGTCGCAATGACCCGGGACGCTCCGTCGACGGGCTCGGCTCCGGACGGGGCCAGTGACGACGCGCTGATGCGCGCCTTCTCCTCGGGCGATTCCGGCGCCTTCGAGCGGCTCTTCCAGCGCCACCGCCGGCCGCTCTTCACCTTCCTCCTCCATCACTCGGGCAGCCGCGGGACGGCCGACGACCTGTTCCAGGAGGTCTTCCTGCGCTTGATCCAGAGCCGTGCGCAGTACCAGCCCACCGGCAGCTTCCGCGCCTGGCTCTTCACCATCGCCCACAACGTCATGGCCGACGACCGACGACGCGCGGCGCTGCGCACCTCCCCGCACGACGGGCTGGCGCCCGGCCGCGATCGGGACGGGGCCGAGGCCTGGGAGGAGGCGCTCGTCTCCCGCGACGGGCGCGGCGACCCCGTCGCCCGCTCCCACGCGGGCGATCTGCGCCGACACATCGAGGCGGCGCTGCTCCGCCTCCCCGAGGCCCAGCGTGAGGTCTTCCTGCTGCGCGAGCGCGGAGGCCTCGACCTCGGCCACATCGCCGAGGTCACCGGCGCCAACCTGGCCACCGTGAAGAGCCGCCTGCGCTACGCCCTGGCCGGCCTGCGCCGCCTGCTGTCCGCCGAACTCGCCGCCCTGCCGGAGTCGTCCCATGAGTGACTGCACCCGCCTCGAGCAGCAATCCGTCGACTACCTCGAGGGCGACCTCGACCCCGAGGCGCGCGCCGAGCTCGAGCTCCACCTCGCCGGCTGCACGGCCTGCCAGGACACCCTGCGCTCCTATCGCGCGATCCGAGGCGCGTACCGCACCGGGCCGGAGGAGGACGCGAGTCCCGCGGTCGCGCAGGCGATCCTCGCGGCCGCCCGCCCGGGGCGACGGCTCTCGCGGCCGCTCCTCCTCGTCGCCGCGGCCCTCGCCCTGCTCGTCGCGCTGCCCGTGGCCTTCTTCGCGGTGCGCGGCGACGACTACGCGATCACCGTGCTCATCCGGCGCGGAGACGCACAACGCGACGCCGGCGAGCTCGAAGGGGCCGAGTCCACGTATCGGGAGGCGCTCGCGCTCGCGGGGAAGGGCGAGCGGGGGGCGGAGATCTCCCACCGGCTGGCGGCCTTGCACGTGGCCGAGCGCGAGTTCGAGCGCGCGCTCGGGCAGCTCGACTCGCTGATCGAGGCCCATCCGGAGTACGAGGGGCGCCAGGCCCTGCTCCTCCTCCGCGGCGAAGCGCTGGCGGGCCTGGGGCGGCCGGCCCAGGCGATCGAGGCCTACCAGCGCGTCGCCGCGGAGTTCCCGGGGGCGCGGGACGAAACCGCACGACGGGTGCGAGAGCTCGTGAACGGCCTGTCCGCGGAGGAGTCGGAGTCGCTGCAGGCCCTGGGCTACATGGGCGACTGAGGGGCTCGCGCCACGCCGTTGCGGCCCGGAGCGGGTCGGATCTACCGTGCCCTCCGTGATCCGCGAGCAGGTGGTCGAGGAGATGCCGGGGAGCTGCGAGGCGGTCTTCGACCTCGTGCACGACTACGGGCGGCGGCTCGAGTGGGACACCCTGCTCTCGGCCGCCTTCGTCGAGGGCGGCGCGGCCGCCGGCGCGGGCGAGGTGGCGGTGTGCAGCGGCCGCTGGTGGACGGGCGGGCTGACGATGCGCACGGTCTACGTCCGCTTCCAGCGCGGGGAGGTGGCCGCGGTGAAGATGCTGAACCGGCCGCTCCTCTTCGAGCGCTGGGCGGCCTCGATCCGTCATGAAGCGCTCGGCGCGGAGCGGAGCCGCATCCTCTACACCTACGCCTTCCACGCGCGGCCGAGCCGGCTTGCCTTCGCGCTCGAGCCGATCCTCGCGCGCGTGTTCCGCTGGGAGACGCGCCGGCGGCTGCGGGCCCTGCGCGCGGCGCTCGTGCGCGGCGTGCGCTCGCAGGCCGCGCACGCGGAGCGCCCGTAGCGCTCGCGCGAGCTCCGTCCTAGCGACGCTTCACGTCGCGTGCGTGAAGAGTTCGGAAGAAGCGAGCCAGCGCGGTCGGCCGCGCGTGCTCCGGAATCACCACCGTTGCCGCCTTGCAATCGAAGTCGCGCGCCGACGTCCCACAATCAGCCGCAGAGGGGATCCGGCAACTGGGCGCGTTTCTGAGGAGCGGATATGCGGAGCTGGTTCTCGTCTCGATGGTTCTCGATCGTCCCCACATGGGTCATGGCGTCGGTCGTGGGCGCGCAGGTCACGGTCCTGCCGACGGCCGAGACCGAGCCGGCGCGCAGCGTCGGCGACTCCGCCGACGACGCGGCCATCTGGGTCCATCCGACCGAGCCCGCGCTGAGCACGGTGATCGGCACCGACAAGCTCGCCGGCCTGTCGGTCTTCGATCTCTCCGGGCAGGAGCTGCAGTTCTTGCCGGAGGGGCGGGTGAACAACGTCGATCTACGCTACGGCTTCCCTCTCGGCGGCTTGCGCGTGGCGCTGGTCGCGGCCAGCGTGCGCCTCACGAACCGGCTGGCGCTCTACGCCGTCGACCCGAACACGCGCCTCCTGCGCGACGTCTCCGCGCGGACGATCACGGTCGGGCTGGGCGCCTCGGGCCTGTGCCTGTATCAGAGCGCGTCCACGGGCGAGACCTACGCCTTCGTGACCGCCAAGTCCGGCGGCGGGGTCGAGCAGTGGCGGCTCTTCGACGACGGCACGGGCCGCGTCGACGCCGTGGTGGTGCGCTCCTTCCTCGTCGGCAGCGAGACCGAGGGCTGCGTGGCCGACGACCAGGCGGGCCACCTCTTCCTCGCCGAGGAAGACGTCGGCATCTGGCGCTACGGCGCCGAGCCGAACGATCTCACGCCGCGCGTGGCGGTGGACGTCGTTGGCGTCGGCGGTCATCTGACGGCGGACGTGGAGGGCCTGGCGCTCTTCCAGGCCGGTGCCGGAGCGGGCTACCTGATCGCCTCCAGCCAGGGCGACAGCTCCTACGTCGTGTACGAGCGCGCCGCGCCGCACGGCTTCCGCTTCTCCTTCAAGATCGGCAACAACGCCGCGCTCGGCGTCGACGCGGCCACCGCGACCGACGGCATCGACGTGACCAACCTGGGCCTCGGCGGCGAGTTCGGCCAAGGGCTCTTCGTCGCGCAGGACAACACGAACACGGGCGCGAACCAGAACTTCAAGCTCGTGCCCTGGTCGTCGATCGCGAGCGCCGCCGTCCCGCCGCTCGCCGTCGCCCCGAGCTACGACCCGGGCGGAGCGCTCTCGCGCCCGGCGGCCTGGCAGGTCCGGAACGGTACCGGCGTGAACCCGCTCGCGTTCCTCCCGCGCGGGCGGCCCGTCCTCGGCGCTCCCTGGGAGAGCGACCTCGCCTGCGTCGGCCACGCGCCGGGCCTCGGCTTCCTGATCGGATACGCGCGGCCGAAGTCCGGACCCGTCGTGCCGCTGGGCGAGCTCCTGGTCGACCTCACGAGCTCGCACCTCTTCACGCTGCTGGCCCCGCACGCGGGCGACACGGTCCGCTTCCACCTGCCGATCCCGAACGACCTCGCGCTGTGCGGCTTCGTCCTCTCCGTGCAGGGCCTGTGCCAGGGCGCGCCGGCGCTGCAGCTCACCAACGCCGTCGACCTCCGGCTGGGGGACTAGTCGTCGCCCTCGCCGTCCTCGTCGTCGGACTCGCTCGACACGACGTGGAACGCTTCGTCGAGCTGGACGTCGACCTGGCTCCCGTCGTCCAGGGTCACCTCGACCTCGTAGTCGCTCTCCTCGTCCCCGACCTCCGTCTCGGTGACGCGCCCCGCGCCGGTGTAGGCCAGGGCCGCGGCCGAAGCCTTCTCGAGCGCATCGCCCGCGATCGGCGTGGGTGAGCGCGCGCTTCCCCGAGTAGCTACTTGCCGAGCGCCTCGTACCGCGCCAGGGTCGCGCGCAGCGCGGCCAGCTCGGCCTCGAAGCGCTCGAGCTCCTCCGGCAGGATCTTCGGGCGCAGGGCCTCGAGCCGGTCGATCGCGCGCTGCTGGGCCGCGACGGCGGCCTCGCGCTCGCCGCGCTGGGCGTGGATGCCGGCCAGCATCGTGCAGTGGTAGTCCTGCGGGTCGAGCTCGACGGCGCGCCGGGCGTACTGCAAAGCGAGGTCGAGGTCGCGGCGCGCCTCCTCGAGCGGGAACTGCGGGTGGCCCGAGAGGAGCCAGGCCATCTGGTAGAGGAGCCAGGCGTTGTCCTCCCAGTGCTCGGTCGCGACGCGTCGGACGTAGGCGTAGCCGCGCGCGTCGTCCTTCAGGCGGGCGAGCAGGATCCCGGCGGCGGTCGGCACGTAGAGGTCGCCCTCCTCGGGGTCCTGCACGAGCACGTCCAGCGCGAGCAGCGCCTCCTCCCAGCGCTCCTTCTCCACCGCCTCCTTCAGGCGCGCCTCGGCCTCGCGCAGCGCGCGCCGCGCCTCGAGCTCCGCCCGCGCCCGGGCCTCGTGCTCCGCGCGATTCCAGCGGTCGCTCACGACCGCCTCGAGCACGGCATCCATCTCGGCGGGGTGGCCGATCCACTCGACCTTGCCGTCCTTCCCGATCACGAAGGCGGCCGGGATCCCGCTCAGCCCGGCGGCCTCGAAGTAGGCCTCGTGGACCGAGCGATCGGGATCGGTGGCGAGCGCGTAGCGCGTGCGCTCGAGCTGGGGCGCCTGCTTCTCCCCGTAGCGGGTGCAGAGGAAGGCGACCGCCGTCTGCAGCGGCTCGTCGCTGAGCCCGATGACGTGCACGCCGCGCGCGGCGTAGCGCTCCTGGAGCTCCGAAAGGTGCCCCATGTTCGCGACGCAGGGCGCGCACCACGTGGCCCAGAACTCGAGCACGTACACCTGCCCGGCCGTGAAGCGCGTGACCTCCTCGCCCTTCAGCCAGTGCGCGATCGCGAGCGGCGGCGCCGCCGAGCCGATCGTCATGGACTGCGCGGCCGCGGACCCGACCGCGGACCCGACAAAGGTGGGGGCGGCGAGGAGCAGCGCGACAGCGAGACGGCCCGTCCTGGTCATGAAGCCCTCCTCGGGAGCGTGGGGAGCGGCAGCGCGCCGCCGGCGAAACGAACCGAGGATACGGTAGAGGGCCTGTCGCTCCCGGTTTCGCCGGAGCGCTACTTCGCGGGCTCGGCCAGGCAGAAGAGGTGGCTCTTGCCGCGCAGGAAGAGCTCGTTCCCGGCCACGGCGGGCGAGGCGTCGAAGGCGTCCTCGAGCTCGTTCACGGCCAGGCTGCGGACCTCGGGCGTGAGCGCCAGCACCTCGACCCGGCCGTCGCGCCCGGCGACGTACAGCCGGCCGCCGGCGACCACGGGCGAGGCCCAGGCCTCGCTCACGCCCTGCAGGCGCTCGGGGCCGTACTCGGCCTCGCCGCTGACGCAATCGATCACGGTGAGCTGGCCCGAGTCGCCCTTCAGGAAGATGAGCTTCTGCTGCCAGGCGAGCAGGGAGGGGATGTTGTCGCTCGAGCGGCGCGACCAGAGCATCTCGGCCGGCTCGCCGCCGGGCATGGCCACGAGGGCGAGCAGGTCGCCGCGATCGACGGCCGGGACGAGCACGAGCTCGCCGATCGCCACCGGGCTCGCCATCGAGGTGTTGCCAGCGCCCGCCTCGCCGAAGGTCCACAGCACGCGCCCGGTCTTCGGGTCGCAGCCGAAGGTCTGGCTGCCCGCGATCACGAGCTGGTCCTCGCCGCCGGCCTGGACGACGAGCGGCGTCGAGCAGTTGTTGCCCTGGGGGACGGGCGTGCGCCAGCGCTCCTTGCCGCTCGCGGCGTCGAGCGCGACCAGGAAGCTCTCGCCCCAGTGCGCCCACAGGACGATCACGCTGTCCCCGTAGACGAGGGGCGAGCTGCCCTCGCCGTGCCCGTGGTTGGAGAGGTCGCCGAGGTCGACCTGCCAGACGACCTCGCCCGCCGGCGTGAGCGCGTACAGGCCGTTCGAGCCGAAGGAGCAGTACACGCGCTCGCCGTCGGTGGCGGGCGTGGGCGTGGCGTAGGTGTTGGTCGGGTGCGTGGGCTCGTGCGGGAAGGCCTGGTTGACGCGCTTCCTCCAGAGCTCCTTGCCGTCCGCGCGCGCGAAGGCGAGCACGACGAACTCCTGCTCCTCGAGCTCGTAGGGCTGCCGGAAGACCTCGTTCACCGCGCCCGCGCGCTTCTTCCCCGTGGGCACCGCCGTCGTGACGAACACCCGCTCCCCCCAAACGATCGGCGACGACAGGCCCGCCCCCGGCAGATCCGCTCGCCAGCGCACGTTCTTCTCCTCGCTCCACTCGATCGGCGGCGACCCCGGCGCCGTCCCATCCCCGTGCGGCCCGCGCCAGCCGCACCAGTCGTCGGGGCCCGAGATCGGAGCGGGGAGCGAGCACAGGAGCGCGAGGGGGAGCAGCATGCGTCCGACGATAGGTCGCGCCCCGCGCGGCGCAGCCAGGGGGCGGTAAGGGATGGGTGCCGTGCATGTTGGCCGGCGCGGCCCCGCCCTCCGGGCCTCCGCCTTTTCCGATAACCCGCCGCCGGGCTGCCACGCCGGCCGTGCTCGACGCCGAGGCGCGCGTGCCCTGGGGCGAGCTCGTCGACGTCGTGAACCTGTGCAAGCGGGCCGGCATCGAGCGCGTCGAGTTCGCTCTGCCTCCCGCCGAGTGGAGATGAGCGCCTCGAGATGAGCTCGTCTTCACGCCGTTCCCAGGCGTGAGCCGACGCGCGCGCAGTTCCCGAGCGCGGGACGGCGGCGCGCCGGAGCTCCATGTCGTGCTGCGCGCACGAGTTGGGAGCTGCGCGTGGGGAAGGCGCGCGCGGCTCGGCCCGTGAGCTCGGCCGTGCCTTGTTCGCCGAGCCCACTCGGCGAGTAGCGTTCGCCCGCGCAGCTCGCTGTGTGTGTCACGGCGACGATCGGGGGGTCGATCGAGCCTGCGTGTCCCGGCGCCGGAAGCCTCGGCGCCGGCCTTTTCCAGGAGGTTCCACCATGAACTCGAGCTTCTCCATCTTGACCCTCTCCTGCTGGTTCGCGCTCACCCTGCCCGGGCACTCCAGCGCCCAGGCCTGCGCGCTGCCTGCGCCGTCCGACCACGAGACCCACCTCCTATGGGGCGGCGAGACGCGCCAGGTCTTCATCGCCGACGTCGGAGGCGACGTTCACATCCACACGGCCGAGGACGGCGGCCGCATCCGCCGCTCGACCGACGGCGGTGCGACCTGGGCCTTCGCCCAGACGCCGATCGACTGCTCGCAGTCGATCCTCGACGTCTGGTTCGACGCCGAGGGCAAGGGCTACGCCTGCGGCCGCGGCGGGAAGATCCTGATCTCGACCGACGAGGGCGCCACCTGGCAGCACATCGACCCCGCGAATCCGGTGCACTACGACCTGAACGGCGAGCCGGCGACGCTCTGGCGCGTGCGCTTCCTCGACGAGAACGTCGGCTTCGTCGCGGGCCTGCACGTCTTCGAGGTCACCACCAACGGCGGGCAGGGCGACTTCGCCACCTGGGCGGACGTCAAGCTCTACTCGGACGCGACGCTCACGACCCAGCTCGACCTCGACGACCTCGAGCTCTACTGCCTCGACGTGATCGGCGTGCCGGGCGCGTTCACGGGCATCGCCGGCGCCGAATGGGAGGACGGCTCGACCGATCGAGGCCTCGTCTTCCACACCGACGCGACCGTGACGGCCTCCTCGATCGGCCGCAAGTGGTGGATCGCCCTCGACGACAGCGCCGACATGAGCTCGCCCGGCAGCATGAAGGAGCCCTGGGACATCGACTACGAGCGCGGCTCGACCGACCTGCAGGGCTCGCGCGCCTACGTCGTCGGCGGCCCCGGCGGCAACAATATGAGCCGCTTCTACCGCACCGACGACAGCGGGGCGAGCTGGACGCTCGAGGGCAACATCCCGGTCACGATGTACGGCCTGGCCGCCATGCCGGGCGGATACGCCATGCAGTGCGGCTACTCGGGCAACGTCTGGAGCCGCGATCCCGTCACGGCCACCTGGACCCAGCACCTCGTGCCGGCGACCGGCGCCGTGAACGACATCCTGACGGCGCCGTGCGCGGGCATGCACGGGCTCACCGAGGAGGACTACGTCCTCGTCGGCGCCTTCGGCACCCAGCGGCGCACGTCGGACTACGGCACCACCTTCGACTACCTGAACCACACCTACGACGTCACGCACGGCGAGGTGCCCTGGCGCACGGCCGACATCTACTTCCTGCCGAGCGATCCCAGCACCGGCTTCCTGTGCGGCCAGGTGCAGCTCATCGCGAAGACGGTCGACGGCGGCTGCTCCTGGGACAAGTCAATCGGCGGCATCGACGATCCGGGCTACAACGCGGCGCCCCTGGGCGACATCGAGTTCTCCAACACCACGAACGGCATCGCCGTCGGGCACGTGCCGCCCTACGATCCGGCCAAGATCGCCGCGCTCTGGCGCACGGTCGACGGCGGCGTCAACTGGACCCAGGGCACGATCCAGGGTGCCCTCACGACCGACGACTTCCTCGTCACCGCCGTCTCGCACGCGGCCGGCGGAGCCTGGTGGGCGGTCGGCGTGAAGAACGGCGGCCCGCCGCTCGTCCTCTACACGCGGACCAACGGCAGCCTGTGGTTCCAGATGGCGAATCCCCCGAGCTCGACCGTCGACCTCGTCGACGTCGAGTTCATCAGCTCCTCCGAGGGCCTCGCCATCGGCAACGACGCCGGCGTCGGCCACGCCTACCGCGCCAGCTTCAACGGCACGGCCGTGACCTGGACCGAGATCACGCTCACGGGCGTCGGGGCCCTGCGCGCCCTCGAGCTCGAGGGCACGACCCTCTCCGGCGCCGACGGCTACATCGTGGGCGACGGCGGCGTCGTGCAGCACTGGAACGGGAGCTCCTTCGACCCCGTCGACACGAGCACGACCTACGACGGCCAGCCCCTGACCCTCTCGGTCGACCTCCTGTCGGTCGCCCTGTCGCCCGACAGCGGCGAGGTCCTGATCGGCGCCCAGTACGACAACGTCGAGGCCAACGCGACCGAGGAAGGCCTGCTCCTGCGCTACGACGGCACGGCCTGGGAGTGCCTGCGCTCCAACGCCGGCTACGACATCCGCACGATCCAGCTCCTGGGCGGCGGCACCGGCCGCGTCCTCGGCGGCATCCACCCGACGGAGTCGGCCACCTTCGACCACGGCAAGGTGTCCGACGCGGCCATCCTCTACTACGAGGCGGCCGAGTAGCGCCCGCGCCCGCGGCGAGGCCACGCGACCCGGCCGGTCGCGTGGCCTCGCCCGTTTCCCTGCTGCAGGATCGAGAGGGAGGACGAACCACCGGGACCGGCCCTTCTCCATCGCTTTTCGTGGCGGGTCCGCCCGCGGGTCTCCGTTGGTCTCGGACGGGCGAATGCGGGCGAAGGCAGGGGGCCTCCGCCTGGCGCGCCGACCCCGCGACCCGCGACCCACATGCTCACGAAACGCGATGCCGTCCTCCTGATCCTCTTCCTGATCATCCTGGGCGTGGCGATCACGCGCGCCTGCGGGGCGAGCGCGACCTGTGCGTACGCCTTCCCCAGCTACAACCCCGACTTCCCGCCGCCTGCCGGGACGCCGGCGGCCGACATCTTCGAGCTGAGCCAGGCCTACCCGGGGAGCTATGCGGCCGAGACCGCGGCATGGGAAGCGATCGACTTCCACACGAATCCGACGGGCTATGGCCAGGCCGTGCTCGCCTACTGCCTCGACGGCAACGTCGCGGTCGACTTCCGCGTGCAGAACAACACCGTCAGGCCGTGGT
>Ga0315910_10001915_pt1 | contig 18732 bp, 16 predicted proteins | sample EdamamesoilMG_FD_204470 | JGI IMG/M metagenome (GOLD analysis project Ga0315910, IMG submission 204470) | Garden soil microbial communities collected in Santa Monica, California, United States - Edamame soil | ecosystem: Environmental > Terrestrial > Soil > Garden | place: USA: California...
ACCGCGCTTGATACTGCCGGATCGCCGCACGTGCATTGAAGAGCAGCCGCTGCCGGCCCAGGCGATCCGCAAGCCCCGACTTCGTCACGACCTCGAGCACGCTCGGGTTGAGCGCGACGAACCACCACTCGACGCCTCGACCGGCCGCGAGCCGGTCGAGATCCATGAGGACGTGCAGCGCCGAGTACTCGACGTCCGGCACACGACTCAGGTCGAGGGCGACGACGCGCGGATTGTGCTCGCGGATCAACGCGGTGAGCTGCGCCGCGACGCTCTCGGAGTTCGCGAAGAAGATCCGGCCCTCCGGGCGCGCGATGAGCAGCCCCTCGAACGTTTCGTCGTCGGGATGCTCGGGGGAGAGCGGGCGCAGGACGTCCTCGTCGCGTTTGCGTCCGATCACGTAGACTTTGGGCTGGGCGACCTGAATCGAGAGGCTCACGAGCGACACGACGATTGCCACGACGATCCCGTTGAGGGTTCCGAACAGGAGCACGCCCGTGCACGCGACGATCGCCCACCAAAACTCCATGCTACGCACGCGCAAGATCGCCACGAACTCGGAGGGCTGGATGAGCCCCACGGAGTAGATGATGACGACCGCCGCGAGCGTCGCTTGCGGCAGAAGGCCGAGCCAAGGCGCCAGAAACAGCATGGTGAGCGCGGCGGCACCGGCCGTCCCGAGCGACGCGACCTGCGAACGCCCCCCAGCCGCCTTGACCACCGCCGTTTGAGACGTCCCACCGCCGGCAGGCATCGCGCCGAGCAACGCACCGCCGACGTTGGCGACCCCAGTCGCCAGGAGCTCCCGGTTCGCATCCACGGGCGGATCGTCTTGCTCCGCGAAGGCGCGGCCCGCAGCGATCGTCTCCGTGAAGCTCATCAGCGCGATACCGATCGCCCCTGGAAGTAGCGCCTCCACCAGGTCCAAACGCGGCAACGTCAGCGATGGCATGCCCTGTGGGATCGCGCCCACGGTCGACACACCCAACGCCGCAAGGCCCAAGGCGAACGAAGCCAGGATCCCGCCCGCGACGGCGACCAGGGGAGCGGGGGAATGCGGCCAGAGCCGCTCCATCGCGAGCAGGACGAGGAGCGTGCCTCCGCCCGTCGCGAGCGTGGTCCACGAGGTCTCCGGCAGGTGCGTTGCGATGCTCAGCAGGTCGCGAAAGAATCCGCCCTTGTCGAGGTGGAGCCCGAGCAGCTTGGGGAGCTGGTCGAGCACGATCACGAGGCCGATGCCCGCTTTGAACCCCGTGAGCACGGGCGTCGAAACGAAGTTGGCCACGAAGCCGAGCCGCAACAAAGAAGCCGCGATGAGGGTCAGCCCCACGAGCAACGTGACGGTCGCCAAGGCGACCACGCGTGCGCCCGCATCGGCGCCATCGATCGCCGAGAGCTCGCTGCCCACCAGAATCCCGAGCGTCGTCGTGGAGCTCACGCTCAAGATCTTCGACGCCCCGAGCCACGCATAGATCGCCATGGGAACGAGCGAGGTGTAGAGGCCCACGGCGACGGGCAGTCCTGCGACGGTCGCGTACGCCATGGCCTTGGGCAACACGACGGCCGCCGCGGTCAGCCCTGCGATGAGATCCTTGCCGATATGCTTCTTGGTCACGGGCCCCCGTGGGGCCTACTGTGGCGGCCCGTAGAGTGTCTTGCGGAAGCTACTGTAGCCAAACTCGCCACCGCTGGCGAGGCTCTGGACGAGCTCTCTGCCCGGACTCACCTCGTAGATGACGCCGGTATCCGAGTACGTGATGAGTGTATTCCCTCCCGGCAGCCGCTCGACGTCGCCCAGGATGAAGGTCCTCTCGGTACTCTCGTAGATCCAGTCCAGGTTGGCGCCTGCAGCAGTCATCGAACCATCGAAGCCATACTCGACGACCTGCGTGGGATCCGTGGTGGATCCTCTGCCAATGCCAGCCAACAGGACGAGCAAGTTGCCATTCTCGAGCCACTCGTGTCCATGGGTTCCGGTGAGGCTCATGGATGCGCAGTCCTGAACGGGTTCACCGCAATAGCCACCCACTTGCCATAGAGCCTCACCCTGCCGATCGAAATGGATCACGCTCGACACGTCGAGATCGCTCACTGTATAGCTATTGCTCCGTTCGTAGTAGCGCAGGGCATTGGGATGCGTCGAAGTCCCGCCGGAAAGATAGGAACTTTCGTTCAAGACGACGATCGTCGTCAGGGTGCCATCCGGTGCTCGTTCCACGATCCCGCTGTCGTCGCCCTCGACGACCATCAAGAATGCAGCCGTTCCTCCGGGGAGCACGGCAAAATCGTGGTGGACGCGTTCGAACCCCGGAAACTCCTCTTCTTCCGTGCCGTCCATCCGGACGCGCACGACCTGCCCTTCGTTGCCGCCCGCCGTGCTGCCGACGGCGGGGTTGGCACGCATCATCCACATGAACCGTCCATCCCAATCCATGTGCGCCCGACTGCAACCCCCGGGGGAGGACACGCTCCAGACGACCTGTCCGTCGGCATCGATGATGACGGCGCGACCGCCCGTGTAGCCGCAGGTGAGGATGAAACCAACGTCTTGCACGTCCGCGGCGGGCCCAGGGGTCCGCGTGATCTCCGTGGTGTCGAGCGACCCCGTCGTGAGGGAGCGATCGGGACTGACGCACACCGTTTGCCCCGCGGTCACGGTGATCCGGTAGGTGTATTCCCGCTCCGGCTTCATGCCCAACACGAAGGCGTTGGGCTCCGTCGCGGAGATCGGTCCCCCGCTCCCCACGTTGAGCTCTTCGGCTCGCGGCTCCACCAGTTCGAAGTCGATGCGCGCGTCGGTGACCCCCGCAAGGTCCGTCGACCACGCGACCACCCCCACCGTCGGGATGATCTCGCTGACCGATTCGGTGAGCGTGAACGAGCACACCTCCGGCGTCCCATCTTCAGAGTCGGCGCTCTCCGTCTCCCCGCCGGAGCCGGCGGTCGCGATCAACGTGTCCTGGGTCCCGGCTCCGCTTGCATCGCCGGCAGTCGACTCGGACTCCAAAACCGTTCCTTCACCACCAACGGTCTCATCGTCGTCACCGCTCGAATCTGCGACTCCCGAACTCGTCCCACGGGTGTCCGCGCTGGCTGAATCCGTACCCGCCGTCGAACCCGTGGCGTCCTCGGTATCCGAGTCACCGTGGGACTCCGAGTCATCCGTGGCGGGCCCCGTTTGACCACCGTCCGCGGACGCGGGATCTGGATCGGACGTGCATCCGAGCGACAGGAGCAGGACGCCACAGCTCGAGGACCAGCGATAGCGCGACTTCCACCACGGACGGCTCGACATGACCGAAAAGAAGCGTCGCACGTTCCGTTCGAGGGACCAAAGCCCTTGTTCTGGGACTGGGGGACCTGGCTCCAGGTGCTCGATCTCGGTCGAACGAGAAGCTCCACATCGGCCTGCGGGTCGTCCAAGGTACCCGATACTGGCCGCCCCCGTAATCCTCGGTAGTCTGGCGGCGTTCGTCGCATGGGGGCGACGGCACGCCCACCCGGAGAAAGTGTCATGCCCGAAAGAATGCCAACAGCCTTCGTCCCGCACGCCGGTGGCCCCGTGGGCCATGTCGAGATGGGCCTACCCACGGCCGAGGTCGATGACATCGTCTCGTATTGGCGTTCGTTGCGGGACCTCCCGGGCGCGACGCCAAACGCAGTGCTGGCCGTGTCGGCGCACTGGGAGGCTCGCGTACCGACCGTGATGTCCTCGTCGAACCCACCGATGCTCTACGACTACGGTGGCTTTCCACCGCAGGCCTACCAGATCACTTGGCCGGCGCCCGGCGACCCCGCACTCGCGACACGCGTCCGCGAGCTGTTGGAGCGCGCAGGATTCGAGTCCGCGGACGACCCCAAGCGAGGCTTCGATCACGGAACGTTCGTTCCCTTCAAGATGACATACCCGGCAGATGTGCCCGTGGTGCAACTCTCGCTGAAAGCCGGCCTGGACGCGGGCGAGCATCTACGCATCGGTCGCGCCCTTGCGCCGCTTCGAGACGAGGGCGTGTTCATCGTCGGCAGCGGTGACAGCTTCCACAACCTCCGCGGCTTCACTTCCGAGTTCCGCAAGCGGTCGGATGCGTTCCACGCTTGGCTGATCGAGTCCGTCACGGGTGATGCGAAGGAACGGGACCGGAAGCTCTCCGACTGGACTTCGGCACCTTGCGCCAGAGACTGTCACCCCCGCGAGGAGCACCTCATCCCGCTCATGGTCGTGGCAGGCGCCGCCGGCGAAGACCTTGGGACGGTGACGTGGCGGGGTCCATTCCTCGGGATCGAGCAGGTGGGATTCCACTTCGGCGCAACGGTACGAAGGCACCCGTGACACGGTCTCGCCGCTCACGCCCGGTGACAGGGTGGGAACCCTACGGCCTCGCCGAAGACACGCGGGTGGTGCCATGACCTTCAGCGCGATCCTCTTCCTCGCGGTCGGACTCGCCATGGACGCGACGGCCGTGTCCGCGGCGCGGGGCCTCGCCGTTCCGGAGGTTCGTGCGCGCCACGTCCTCCTCGTCGCGGGGTTCTTCGGCGGATTCCAGGCCCTCATGCCGGTCATCGGGTGGCTGCTCGGGGCACGCATCGGAACGCTCGTGCAGGCGTGGGATCACTGGATTGCGTTCGTCTTGCTCGCGTTCGTCGGCGGAAAGATGCTCTGGGAAGCCCGTGGCGGAGAGGACGAGGGTGAAGAGAAGGGCGTCGATCCGTTCGCCTTGCGTTCGATGCTCATGCTTGCCATCGCGACCAGCATCGACGCCCTCGCCGTAGGCATCACGCTACCCATGCTCAATGCCCCGTTCGCGCTCTCCATCGCAACCATCGGGGTGGTCACCGCGCTCCTGAGCGCCGTGGGCCTGTTTGCGGGACGACGCTTCGGCGCGCTGCTAGGCAAGCGACTCGACTTCGCCGGCGGGGTCGTCCTCATCGGCCTCGGGTTCAAGATCCTCATGGAGCACCTCCTGACACCATAGGCCTCGAGGCGAGCCGCATGGCGAATCGGTGGTTCGCCCAACGACATCCGACGCTATGACGACGGAGCGACCACCGGTTTGGCCGCAGTCGAAGTCGAAGACGAAGACGAAGACGAAGCCTACGTCTCGCGCTCCGCGGCAGAGGCGGCGGTTTGCGGGTCAGATTTGTCTTTTCGATCGGAGACGGTCTGTGTCACATCTGCAGTTCCCACGCCATGAACAATCCCCTCGTTGATGACCGTCTTGTCGACTTGCTCCTGCGCGAAGTTCACCCCCTCGAGAAGTTGTGCACGTTACCTCACTTCAGGGATCACGATGTTTCGGGCATGGAGCTGTACCTGGAGAACCTCCGTCGCTTCGCAAGGGACGTCCTCTTTCCAACGTACCGGCGGATGGACGCACAACCTCCCGATTGGAAGGATGGACAGGTCCGGGTGCATCGCGACATGCACGAGCTCTATCCCCGCATGCTCGAGCTCGGGGTCGTCTCGGCAACGCGGCCCAACGCGGTGGGCGGGCACCAACTGCCCATGACGGTCGCCACCGCGGGTCACGCGTATTTGATGGCCGCAAATGTGAGCGTCTGCGGGTTTTTTGGACTGACCGGAGGAGCCGCGCACTTGCTCGAGGCCTTTGGCGACGAAGATATCCAAAGAAAGTTCATGGATCCACTCTATTCGGGTCGCTGGACGGGGACCATGGCCCTGACAGAACCGCAGGCGGGCAGCAGCCTCGCCGACATTGCGACCCGTGCCACGCCGGATCCCACGGCTTCCGACCCTCGCCGCTTTCGCATCGTCGGAAACAAGACCTTCATCTCCGGGGGCGACCACGACATCACCGAGAACATTGTTCACCTTACGCTCGCGCGAATCGACGGCGCACCGGCGGGGAGCAAGGGTATTTCCCTCTTCGCCGTTCCCAAGCGACGTGAAGAAGCGGGGAAGCTCGTCGGCAACGATGTCTGCGTCACTGGGTTGATCCACAAGCTCGGGTGGCGCGGATTGCCATCCACCGTCCTCTCCTTTGGGGAGAGTAACGACTGTATCGGGTATCTCGTAGGTGAGCCGCATCGAGGTTTGAGCCACATGTTCCAGATGATGAACGAGGCGCGGATCTTGGTGGGTCTCAACGCCACCGGCACCGCGTCAGCCGCCTACCAGGAAGCATTGGCCTACGCCAAAACACGTACTCAAGGGCGCCCGGTGACGGAGCGCAATGTCTCGCGTCCCCAGGTCCCGATCATCGAGCACGCCGATGTTCGGAGGATGCTCCTCCGGCAGAAAGCGATTGTCGAGGGATCGCTCGCTCTACTGATCACGACCGCGTGGTACGCTGACCTCGCCGAGCACGACGAAGACGAACGTCGTCGTCGACACGCCAAGGGGATGCTCGACCTGCTTACGCCGATCGCAAAGAATTTTCCCGCGGAGTGGGGTTTCGAAGCCACCACGCTCGCCCTGCAGGTCCACGGAGGCTACGGATATTCCACCGAGTACCTACCCGAGTGTTGGATGCGCGACCAAAAACTCAACACCATCCACGAGGGGACGACGGGGATCCAGGGTCTCGATCTTTTGGGTCGCCGAGCCGTCGCGGAGGGTGGCGCCTCGTTGGCCGCCCTGCGCCGCGACGTCGTGACCACGGTGGACCTCGCGGCACGTGCGGGGCTGGAGCCGGCATGGGGGCACGCCGTGCTCTCCAGTCTCGACGAAGCGATTGCCCTTACCCAAGAGTTGGGAGGACGCGGACTCGCGGGCGACGTCGACGGAATGTTGCTTCACGGATACGACTATCTGACCATGATGTCGATCATCGTCGTCGCTTGGCAACACCTGGAGATCGCGACGGCTGCGAGGAGCTCCTCGCGACAGGCTGACGAGCGCTGGGCGGCAGGCCTCCTCGAGAGCGCACGCTACTGGATCTGTACCGAACTCCCACGAACGAAGCATCTTGCGTCGTTGTGCCGGACGGCGGAGAGCTCCTATCAGACGATGGAGAGTGCATGGTTCTGATGTTGCTTTTTTGCGCACGACGCGCGACGGATTGCCCTGAATGCACTGTACGTCGAACTCTCCATTGACGACCTCTTTCTAGGGGTGTACCAATACGTGACCAACCCATGGATGCGCGAACGTGCAATATTCTCGATCGCTTCTTACAGAAGACTGCCCAAGTTTAACATTCGAGGGCCGCTTCGCGGACCTCGAAGCCCTCAATTCAGGGCGGTTTTCTGCGCTAAGACCAGTCGTGGAAGCACGTACTCGGCTTCGACTGAAGACACAGGATGCTCCGGGTAAGAAAGTCGCGCTCGTATTCGGTGCCAATGGATTCGTCGGGTCGCACGTCGTGGCCCGCCTCTCGGCCGATCCTGCAGTTCGCAAGGTCGTAGCCATCATCCGTGCAACGGAGAGCGAGCGGCCGAATCAGCGGCTGCAGAACACCTTCCGTGAGTACGGCGTCCAAGGGATGCAGCACGACAAAATCGAGGTCGTCGATGGCTCCCCGACGAAGCCGGATTTCGGGCTCTCGCGGCGCGAGTTCGAGGATCTCGCGCACGGTGTAGATCAGATCTTCAACTGCGCGAGCTCTCACGACTATTCGACCGGGTACCTCGACCTCCGCAATGATTGGGTCCTTGGTCTTCTCCGTATCCTCCAGTTCTCCGTCGAAGGCCGACGGAAGCATTTGACGTATCTCGGAAGTCTCGGCGCGCACTTCGTCGATGACTTGGACACACTCAGGGGTCCCGACTCTTGGTGGTACTCGGGCTATGTCCGCATGAAACGCGTCAATGCGGAGCTCTTGAGATGGCTCATTCTGGATGGGCACCACTCGCTTACCCTTTGTGAGGCGCCGTACATCCTCGGGGCCACGGGCGTCGGCCTGGATCCGGGTCTGCAATACAGCTGGTGGCGCGTCGTGGAGATCGCCAAGAGCATCGGCCTGCTTTGGCAGGGTCCGGGCATGGTTTACGTCCCCGTGGACGTCCTCGCCGACAGCCTCGTCGCGAATGCGATGGCGCCCGAGCCGCTCTCCTCGATTCACATTCGTAATCCTGAGCACTACGACAATCGTTTGCTCGCGGAACTCCTCGGTATCGAGCTGACAGACTGGGATACATTCTTGAGTGAGGCGCGGCGTTCGATCGCCCCCAAGCGGATTCAAACCTTGCTCTCCGCGACGCTGCCGGATCTCGTGTCGATTCTCAATGACATGTCTCCGAACTTTCCGCCGGGTGCGCAGGACTGGTCACGCTTGGACAACAGACAGCAGTTCAAGCTCTATCTGAGCCACCTTGAATTCCGAAACCTTCGGGAGCGGGATCGAAGCGAAGTCGCTGCCCTTCCGAATGGGGGCTAGCTCGTGCCGCGACCGACCGTCCACCATCCCCGCGGGCACTAGTGCCCGCGGCGAAAAAGTCCCACGAACGAACGGAAACACGTCCCTCTAAGCCCATGGCCGCGTCGCGAGAAGCTCGAAATATGCCCGATATTCCTTCGTTCTCGCTCCTTGCCACGGGCTCCGATGACGGCGTTTCCGTTCGCGCGACGTTCATCACGGGCTACTAGAGGTCGAGTCTCGCGATGGTCCAGGTCACGGAAAGCAGCGCGGACGCCTGCATGGGCGTAGGATCGAACGGAATCATCGACTTGCGACGTGGTTCCTCGGGTGGAACCCCCTTGGACGGCGCCCAGAGCATCGTGGACGTCGTACGACGTCGCGCGGAGATTGCCCCGGACGCGACAGCGCTCGTCTTCTTGGAGGACGGAGAGACGGCAATCCAATCGTGGAACTACGGCCGCCTGTGGCGCGAGGTCGCGTGTATTGCGAGCGGCTTGCGAGCGGCGGGTGCCGACCAGGAGCGGGTTGTGCTGCTGGTTGCGCCCGGGCTCGCGTACGTTGCTGCGTTCTTGGGAACCTTGGCGGCTGGAGCGACCGCTGTCCCGCTGCATCCTCCCGTGGGCCGCGGCCCCACGGCTCGCGTTGCAGGGGTTCTCGGCCACTGTGAGCCGCGGCTGATCGTGACGTCGGCTGACTTCGTGCGGAAGATCCCTGAATCGAACGCCTCGGACGCACCCACGGTGCTCACCCTCGATGAGGTTCGCTCCTCGGGTGAAGGCGGCCCGCCCGGCCCACCGCCGGCGAGCGATCGGCTGGCGATGCTCCAATACACCTCTGGTTCGACCGGCGACCCTCGAGGGGTGATGTTGAGCCACGGAAACCTGATGGCGAATTGCCACAACATCTACGCCTGGCTGGGTCCCGACCCAGACCGCAAAGGCTGCATTTGGCTCCCACCGTACCATGACATGGGTCTGTTGGGAGGCATCCTGCAGCCGCTGTTCGCCGGTTATCCGTTGGTGTTTTTCTCGCCGCTCGACTTCGTCCAGCAGCCGATTCGTTGGCTGCGCGCGATCAGCGAGTTCGGGCTCACGTTGTCCGGCGCCCCGAACTTCGCCTACGACGCTTGCGTCGATTCCATCTCGGATCAAGAACTCGCCTCGCTCGACCTCTCGAGTTGGCGCCAAGCTTTTTGTGGCGCGGAGATCGTTCACGAGAAGACCATGGCGCGGTTCAGTCAGCGCTTTGCCGCCGCGGGCTTCTCCGCTCGCGCATTCACTCCGTGCTACGGACTCGCTGAAGCGACGCTCCTCGTGTCCGGAAAGCCGCGGGATGTCGATGCAAGTGTCCGCACGCTATGCCGCGAGCAACTCGACGACAGAAAAGCGGTGGACGCAGCTGGTGAGAAGGCGCGAGTCGTGGTGGGGTGTGGAACGGCCCCGCCGGGCGTCGAGGTTCGGATCGTCGACCCCGACACCGGTGTCGAGTGCCTCGGGAGCGACATTGGCGAGATCTGGGTCGCTGGACCTGCGGTCGCACATGGGTATTGGCGTCGTCCCGAGGCCACCGACGCCACGTTTGGCGGAACGCTGGAGGGCTGTGCCACACGCTTCCTTCGCACGGGAGATCTCGGCTTCGTCACAGGGTCGGAGCTCTTCGTGAGCGGCCGCATCAAAGATTTGGTGATCGTCGCCGGCCGAAACCACCACGCCGAAGACCTCGAGGCGACGGCCGAAGCCGCACACCCTCTGCTCGGCCTTGGCTGCGCCGCCGCGTTCTCGCTGAACGATGAGTCCACGGAGCGGCTGGTCCTCGTCGTTGAGGTGAAGATCAGCAGGGCCTCCACCGAAGACGAATATTCGAAGATCGCGCGCGCGATCTCTTCTGCGGTCACGTCCGTTCACAGGGTCACGCCGTGGAACACGATCTTGTGCCGCCGCGGCGTCATTCCACGAACGACGAGCGGAAAGGTTCGCCGCAGCGAGACGCGTGCAAAGTTCGAGGCCGGGGCGCTGCCCGCAGTCTACGGAACCTTCGTATGAGCCCCGTTGCAACGCCCCGCTCCCGAGAAGGAGTCGACCATGATGTCGTCGTCGCGCAACGCTTCGCCATGATGATGGTGGGCATTCCCGCGTTGGGGACGCTCCTCGCGGTCGTGGATGCGCAATGGCACCCACCTGGACTCCTGGAGTGGACTCTGTTCGGGGTGATGTTCTTCATCACCACCATCGGCATCGAGGGCGGATTCCACCGCTTCTTCAGCCACAAGTGTTGCCAAGGTAGGGCGGCCGTCGTCTATGGGCTCGGGATCACGGGGTCCATGGCGGCTCAAGGACCCCTCGTATTCTGGGTTGCGACGCATCTCATGCATCACCAATTCAGTGATCGTGCGGGTGACCCCCACTCACCCTGCCTCCATCAAAGCCGTCTTCGCGGGATCTCACACGCCCAGGTCGGCTGGCTCTTCGAGGGCCGCCGCGTCGATTTGAAACGATATGCGCTGCACCTCATCCGGCGCCACGACGTGATGTTCATTCATCGTCACTACCTGCTGTGGGTGCTTCTCGGCCTCGCCATCCCCGCGGCCATTGCGGGCTTCGTCGAGGATAGTTTCGCAGCGGCGGGCCGAGGTCTCCTCTGGGGCGGAATGGTGCGAATTTTCGTCCTCCACCATCTGACGTGGGCCGTCAACTCCTTGGCTCACCAATGGGGCTCGCGCCCCTACTCCACGCCGGACAACAGTCGCAACCTCGGCATCCTGGCACTGCCGACCGCGGGCGGGTCGTGGCACAACAATCATCATGCGTTCCCTGCAATGGCTCGCAACGATCACCACTGGTGGCAGATCGACATCGTGGGCTACGTGTTCGAGGGCCTCGCCGCCGTGGGGCTCGTGACGGACGTCCATCGCCCCGCGCAGCGGAATCGACAACGAAAGCAACGCGTATGAACACCACCGCGGTCGCCAAGGGAATCAGGATCCTCGAGGGTTCTGCGCTCACGCAGCGGCGACAGGTTGCGCTCCTGATCATGACTCTCCCGTTCCTCGGGACCCTCGAGGCGGTACGCCTGCTCGCGACAGGTACGGTGAGCGCAACGTACTTCGCGCTCTTCTTGGCCATGTACTTCGTCCACATGGGCGGCGTCACCATGGGTCTGCATCGCCTGGCTGCGCACCGTTCCTTCCGAACCAGCCCGCTGATGGCCGGCATCCTGACCGCGATGGGATCGACCGCGGGCCAAGGCCCGGTCCTGTTTTGGGTGTCGACACATCGCGCTCATCATGCACACAGCGATACCGAGTGGGACCCGCACTCCCCCAATCTCCACAGGGGTGGATTCTGGGGGAAGCTTCATGGGTTTTGGCACGGCCACATGGGCTGGATGCTCTCGGACAAGAGCGCGAGCTGGGCACACTATGCCCGCGACGTGATGGACGATCGGATGCTCATGTATGTGCACCGCACGTACTTCGTCTGGCTCGGCCTTGGTCTCGTCCTCCCCACGCTCATCGGCTACCTGATCGAACCATCGATGCTCGGCGCCTGGAAGGGTCTCATCTTTGGAGGTGCCGCGCGTATGTTCCTCGCCAACCAATCGGCTTGGCTCGTAGGCTCGCTTTCCCACCTCTGGGGCGGGCGACCGTTTCGGACGCGTGACCAAAGCGCCAACAACTGGCTCGTCGCGGTGCTTGCGTTCGGCGAGGGTCTGCAAAACAATCACCATGCCTTTCCGAGCTGCTACAGGCACTCGGTTCGCTGGTGGGAGCCGGACCTCAGCGGTTGGATCCTGATGGCCCTACGAAGTGTGAACCTCGTCTGGGACACGAAGTTTCCGTCGGCGGAGACCATCGCGCGCGCTCGCATGCCAGTGGATGACCGTACGACTTCACGAGACAAGGACTTGGAACGATGAAACTCGGATGGCTCGACGTCGCAAAGCGACTCACACAAGGCAGCACGGCGGATGAACCGCCGTTCGAAGCGTCGGAGGAAGGGTACCGACGCTGGCTCAAGCATCACATTGCTCGGCGGCTCAAGGTCGACCCCTCGACCATCGATGAAGATGCCCCGTTCAGCGAGTTTGGTCTCGACTCGCGGACAGCCGTGCAGCTCTCCGGGGAGCTCGAAAAGCGGGTGGGCGCTCGCCTGTCGCCCGCACTTCTCTTGGAGCACGAAACGATCCGCGAGGTCGCCTTGGCGCTCGTGGCCTCCGAGTAAGTGACGAGCCCCTTGGACACGGAATGGCGTACGCTCTACGAGGCTGCGCGAGGTTGGTCGGCCACGTTGATCGGTCGGACGACCTTGCGAGGCTTGTCGACGCTCTCGCGACCGGCCGCCGGTTGGGCGGCCACCCAACTCTTCTCCACGACCCGCCGCTTCGCGCGACGCGGAGTCGGGGCCGCTCCCTTGGGTTCACGGCGCATCCAAAGCGGTGTGGAGCGGTTCGTCTGGGGGCCATCCGACGCGCCAGCCGTGCTCCTCGTGCACGGGTGGGGGGTGGATTGCATGGCCATGCACGCCTTCGTGAGACCGCTGTGCACCGCCGGATTTCGCGTCGTTGCGTTCGATGCACCAGCCCATGGCGCATCGCCAGGCCATCGCTCGACGCTTCGGGAATACGTCGACCGCCTCGAAGCCGTCTTCGAGAGCGAGCCCAATATCACCGCAGTGGTCGCGCACTCGCTCGGGGGGCTGGCTACGGTCGCGGCGCTGGCCTCGGATCGGCTTCGAGAGCTGAATCGACGGCCCACTCTTCGCGCGCTGGTTCTCATCGCCGTCCCGTGCGATCTTCGAGGCACCGTAGAGCGTTTCAGACGGCGCTGGGCGCTGGATTCACACACGCAGAGCTGGATGCTTCGCCGCCTGGAGACGCTCAACCGAGCTCCGCTCTCGTTCTGGGACATCCGGAATCTTGCGACCAAGATTGAGCGCGTCCCAGTGTTGGTACTCCATGACGAGCGCGACGAGCATATCGACCCGCGTGAGGCGGTTTTCGTGGCGCGAGCTCTGCCGGGCGCGCAGCTCGTTCGAACCGAAGGCCTGGGGCACGGCCGGATCCTCAGCCGTGCCGACGTCGTGTCGATGGTGGTGAGCACGATTCTCCGTCCCCCCGCGACGCAGCCTGCTGCGTCTTCCGACCAAGGAGTCGTCTAGTGCGCCCCACCCCCCCTGAACCGCGGTTTCTCGTCGAGGGACCCCTCCCCATCGCGAAGGTTCTGCTGCTCGACTTCATGAACTTCGTCGCGATCCTCGTGTTCTACGCGTGCAGTTGGATCTTCGGCGGAGCGGCTTTCATGCTCGACAACATGTTTCGTACCGAACTCTTCGAACGGTATATCCGGTTCGTCGAGTGGGTCGACCAGCGGCTATGACTCCGCTTCCGGTCCACACCGAGCGAACCAAAGTCGGCTCGCTCCACGCGCCCCGTCGGTCTGAAGGACCAAGAACGCCATGAGTACCGCAATGCTCGCCCTCGTCGTCGTCGCGAGCCTCGTCTTTCTCGCCGTCGTAGCGTTCTTCGTGCTATGGCGGCTCGTATTCTTCCTTCGGGACCCCGTGAGGATCGTTCCCGAGGGGTCTGAAAATATCGTATCCGCCGCCGATGGGTTCATCACCTACGTCAAGCGCGTGGACGCGGGCGAAGTTCCGATTGCGGTCAAGGCGCGAAAATCCATTCGTTTGGTCGAGTTCGCCGGGCTGCCCGTGGATAGCCGAAAAGATGGCTATCTCATCGGGACCTATATGACGGAGCACTCGGTGCATCGGAATCGAGCACCCGTTGGGGGGACGGTCGTCCTTCGTGAGCACCGCTCTGCGGCCCCATTCAATCGCTCGATGGGGCGGATGGCCGCAAACCTATTGTTTCGCAGAACACCCTACGATGAAGACTGCGAATACTTGCTCCAAAACGAGCGCCTCACGATCGGGATTCAACACGCACAGGGTTCCGTCGTGACCGTCACACAAATCGCCGATCTATGGGTCAATCGGATCGCAGCTCGCGTCGCGGTCGGAGAAGAGCTCGAGCGCGGTGAGCAGTATGGGCTAATTCGTTTTGGATCGCAGTGTGATGTTTTTCTCCCGGCAGAGTTGGTCGATTCCATCCTCGTGCAACCGGGTCAGTACGTCTACGCGGGCGAGACGGTCCTCGCGAAGGCTCGTACGCAAGAAGGGAGCGCAGCGCAATGGTGACGATAACACCGGTGAAAGAAGAACGAGAGTGGCAAGTATTCGGCAGGGTCCCAGGTCGCGTTTATCGCGATGACCCCCACTGGATCCCCGTCCTCGACGTGAACCTCCCCGAGCTTCTGGATGGAATCGACCGGGAGGACCTGGAGGTCCAGGCCTTCGTAGCGTCGGTCGATGGTGACACCATCGGACGGGTCGTGGTCATCGTCGACGATGCTTACAACAAGCACAACGACGCGAGGACGGCGTTCTTCGGCTTCTATGAGGTGACCAACGATGAGGCGGCCGCGAAGGCGCTGCTGCGCGCCGCGTGTGACTGGGCGCGTCACAAAGGGCTGTCGTTCCTGATGGGTCCGATGAACCCGACCCTGATCCACGGAGCGGGGATCGTCGTTGCTGGGGGCGGGAAGGTTCCTTTGGTCGGGATGCCGCACACGCCTCCGTACTACGCCGACCAGATGGACGCATGCGGCTTCCACAAGGTCAAAGACATGCATAGTTTTTTCAGCGAACGTCCCTACGAAAAGGTCGTCGATCTGAAAAGGAAGTGGTCCACGCGCGTCGTGGATTCCCGGCTGAAGATTCGAAGTCTCGAGATGGATCGGTTCGACCGAGAGGTCGAGCATCTGCGAAGAATTTACAACGCGGCATTCACGAACTACTGGGGCTTTGCCCCGGTCTCTCAGAGTGAGTTTGCGTATCTTACGCATAGCTTCAAAGCGATCATCGATCCTGAGCTCGTCCTGTTCGCGACCCTCGACGACGAACCGGTCGCTTTCCTGATGGGGATCCCGGACGTCAATGGCCCGCTCGCGCGGGCATGCCGGTGGAAAAATCCGGTGCTGCGCGGCGCAAGCGTCCTGTGGAACATGAAGGGACCTGGTCGACGCGCGCTCCGACATATCCGGATCGACATGCTCGCCAAGCATCCGGACTGCGCGGATGCTTCCGCGGCTGCGCAGCTCACCTTCGAGATGCTTCGCCGCATTCATGATCGTGGATATACGTCGATTGAAGTCGCCCCTCTCCTCGAGGACGCCTCGTGGGGTCCGGCGCTGCGGGCACAGCTTTTCGAAAATCCAGCGCGCGTCTACCGTGTGTTCGGACGCGCGCTGTAGGAGACCCAGAGGACGGCAGGAGGTCACGACATGGAGGAGCACGGCGAAGCCAAGACGACCGACCCGACGGGATACATCCGCGACCGACGGTATTTCTGGATCGATCCCCTCGTCGCGAGGACCGTGCGACGACGCGATGACATCGCACTTGCCCGGGTCCCGTTCGTCACCGCGGTCGTGTTGTGGCCGTTGGCGATCACGTTGGTCGTTCTGGGGTCTTTTCCCTGGTGGATGAGCGCGGCATATGTGCTGATTGCCTTCGTGATGGCCGACAAATTTGGTGCGTTCATCCACGAGATGGTGCATGCGAAGATCTATCGGGCCCCGTTTGGGTTCATCCCTACCGTGATCAACTGGGGACTGATGCCTCTCATTGGCATGGCACCCAACATCTACCGCGGCCTCCACATTGGAATGCATCACGTCGAGAACAACGGAAAGGGTGATTATCACTCCACGATGGGGTTGCAGCGGGATCGACTCGCCGATCACCTCAAGCTGTGGGTCAAGATCGTGTTGTTCACGGACATCGCCGTCCTTCGCTATCTCTACCAAAAGAGGCGGCGGTCAATGTTCCGGGATGCGCTCGTGGGCGTGCTGGGCCATGTCGCAATCGTTGCGACCTGCGCCATTTGGAGCTGGCAGGTTGCCGTTACGGTCTTCATTTTGCCGTTGTTTCTGGTCCGCACCGTCGCTGCTTTCATCAACTCGTGCGAGCACCTCTTCATCGATCCCGAGGATCCCGAGAACCTCTACCGAAACTCGACGCTCTGCATCAACAACGCCTTCAACGAGAACTACTTCAACGCTGCCTATCACGCCACACATCACATCCGGCCGTCCGTCCTCTGGACCGACCTTCCCGAGCGGTTCCTGGCGACTCGGGACGAGTGTCACCGCCACAAGGCCCTGATCCTGTCCGGAATCACACATGTCCACGCTTTCATGCTGCTCGTGCGCGGTCGCTACGACAAGCTCGCGGCGCACTACGTGCAAGACCCCCAATCACCCCTGGAACCGGCACAGGTCGCCGCCTTGATCCGTTCCCGCGCGCAACGCATCGCCTGAGGAGGAGCCGCGTGGAGCCACCGGCGACGCCGTTCCCCGAGAGTCTATGCCACCGGTGCAGCGCGCACCGTCGGATCGAAGGCGCGCGTTCAGTGTTCTTGATGTGTACGGCGCCCGCGCGAGGGTGCAAATACCCGCCCCAGCCGGTGCTGCAGTGCCACGCGTTCGTCCCCACTTCCTCGCTCGCGAAGTGAAGCGGTGAAACCGCCAAGGACGTTTCGAAATTGCACATCCGTGCTTCCGCGACGCAACTTCAGGTAATGCCCCGTGCAAAGACGGCTCTCCGTGGCCAGCTGCACGAACGATGCCTTCTGGTAGGCTGGGTCCCATGGCCCCCCACCGCGCCTGGAACAACGCTCCCTCTTGCGATCTTCGTTTCGCCGTTGCGTTGACGCTGTCGCTGTCCGGCTGTTTCAGCCCCGGCAAGCCCCCCGCGGAGGACGCAGGAGAGGGCGAGGATTCGAGCGGCGAGAGCGTTGCCGACGGCCACGAAGAAACGGGGTCGGGCGAGGGAGCGGACCCGAGCAGCGAGACGCAAGGCGAGAGCCCTGCGGAATCCAGCGACGAGACCACCGGACGAACCTCCTCCACGGAGGGCTCGCCGTCGAGTGGAGGGAGCATCTCGGAGAGCTCGATGGGGACGAGCACGGGAAGCACTTCGAGCGAAGCCGAAAGCGAGGGTGAGGACACGGAGTCGGGTCCCCCCACCGAGGAATCCGGCGATGACGCCCAGACCACGGGAACACCGAGCGACGAGTGCACTCGGGAGCTGTTGGACGGGCTGCTCGACGATTATTTCGTCGCGCTCGAGGCGGGAGACCCCTCGAGCCTACCCCTGGCAGAGACCGTGAAGTTCACCGAGAACGCGGAAGAGGTGGAGATTGGGACGACCGACTTCTGGATGAACGCGGGAGCGACAGCCTACTCCCAACGCGTGCTCGACGTCGAAGCCTGCAGCGTCGGCGCTCAGGCGGTGGTCCCGGAGAACGGAATGGATCTCCCCATCGTCGTCCGGCTCAAGGTGGAGAGTGGAGAGATCGTAGAGGTCGAGACCATCGTCGTGCGCCCAGGAGACTACACGGCCTCATTTGCGGTCGATTCGAATCCCGCGGCGATCATCGACATTGCGGACGACATCGGCTGGCACGAAGAGTTGCCCCTCGAGTCGCGCGCCTCGAGGGAGGAACTCATCAGCTGGATCGACAAGTACTTCCGCGCCTTCCCCAGCGGTGTCTGCGACGTCACTTCTGCGTGCCGACGCCTCGAGAACGGTGGCGGCAACTTCTCTTGTGGGGCCGGGGCGAGCTGCACCGCCGGGGACCCAGGACCCGGTGGAACGTTCACGCCGCGCGTCATTCTCGCGGACGAGGAGCGAGGGGTGGCCATCGGGTTCACGATCTTCGACTTCATGACGACGGGTCACTTGGACGCGCACATGATCAAGATGGCGAATGGCCAGGTCCACGCAGTTCAAGCGATGCTGCGCAATACCAACGGCCAGTCCGGATGGGACTGACCTACTCGAAGGGATCCGGACTTGCGATCCACGCCCGGAGCGCTTCGACCTCTTCATCGCTCGCGCACGGTGGCCGCTCGAAATTGTAGCAGCCGAACGGCATGAGCAACGTGCCACACTCCGCCCGCAACACGAGGGGGAATGCGCTCCCCGCCACGTCTCCGGGGGCGACGAGCGGTAGTCCACCGCAACGCTCGATGGCGTAGGTCCGAAGCGTGTCCTCGAGCGCGGCGGGGTCGTCGGCCCGGAGCGTTGGCGGATATCCGCCGGCGTGGCATCCCGAAAGTCCGCAGTTGTCTCCGATCCACGCCGTCACGTCGGCGAAGTCGTGCAACCCCGTGCCCTCGGTCCCGGTTCCGCTTTCGCTCGCAGCATCCGAAGACGTCGGCGCGTCCGTGTCCGTCCGGGTGAGTGCCCCGCATGTCCGCGCCAGGATGTGGTAGCGCCCGGACCCGCTTCTGTGGGGGCTTGGATTCGCCGGGGTGCGTTTTTCGGATGCGCGCGTAGCTCGGCTACCCGTT
>Ga0315910_10001916_pt1 | contig 18730 bp, 6 predicted proteins | sample EdamamesoilMG_FD_204470 | JGI IMG/M metagenome (GOLD analysis project Ga0315910, IMG submission 204470) | Garden soil microbial communities collected in Santa Monica, California, United States - Edamame soil | ecosystem: Environmental > Terrestrial > Soil > Garden | place: USA: California...
GCCACGCTGTTCGACGTGAGCGAAGTGATTTCGATGACGCCATTGAGCGCAAAGTCGCCGGTGGCTGCATTGGTGGTGACCTCCACCTCGCCCATCTTCAGGGCGGTGTAGCGCGCGGTTGATTGGCCGGCTGGTGTAATACTCGCGACCGCGAGGTTGCCTGTCAGAGTGAGCTCGGCGACTCCCGCAACCGTAACGGTGATCGGGTCGGTCGCGTTCAGCGCGACGGTGCTCAACGTCGCGCCGAACAAGTCGGCTGTGCCATCGGAATCGGTATCGACATCCACCGTCGAAAGCAGTGAGGCAAACTCGACGGTGCCACCGATAGTGACTGGCCCCGCTGTCAGCAGCGGTGAGCCGGTGACACTCCCGCTCACGCGGAATTGCAGGGTGTCTGAAAAGTCGATCGAGAGATCCTCAGGAACGAGGAGATTGGCGCCCGGGTTGAAGATGTCCTTGGCGCCGTCGGCATCGAAGTCGAAGGCGTTTGCCCAATCGAGCCGGTCGAATCCTTCGGAAGACGCGTTCCAGTCGAGCGACGCGACTTCGAGTGTTCCGTCGATCCCAAAAACGCCATCCCCGCCAGTCGACGCGCTCACGACGACATCGCCCATCTTAAGTGCGGTGTAGCGCGCGGCGCCGGCCCCCTCGGGTGTAATCGTGGTAAGGGCGACCTCGCCGCTGAGTTCGAGGTCAATGACGCCCGGGATCGAAACAGAAATGTCGTTCCCGGAGAAAACGTAGGAATCGAGGCGGGCGTTGAATAGATCGGCCACGCCGTCACCATCGGTGTCGACGTCCTGATAGAGTGTGGTGATCGTTACGTCGCCGTTGATCGTGACCAAGCCGGCGACGCTGAGCTCGAACCCAGTTAGGCTCACGGAGGCGTCGGTCTGGAGGTCGTCGATGAGGCCGAGAGGTGAAACGGTGACGGCGTTGACCATCTCGCGCAGCGTGAGGCGGCCGTCCTCGTTGGGATCCTTGAGCTTGAAGCTGAGTGCTGCATTCGCAGCGAGCGTCCCGTTCATGAGGCCGATCGTGATTCCGCCCACATCGGAAGTGGCGCCAAGGACCGATTTGGTAAAGCCCGCGGAGCCACCAACCAAGACGTTCCTGAGGAAGATATAATCGAGCGGGTTGCCACCAATGATCTGGTCGAGGTCAATGCCGACGTCGAACGAAAGGTTCGCCGCCGCAGTGTAGTCGATGTTGCCGCCGAGGAGACCGTTGAGGGCGGGCAGACCGAACGAAATCGATTCCTGACCCGCAAATGCGTGGTCGAACTCGACGGTGTAAGTCAGCTCGCCAAGACTTGCATTGAAGCTGAATCCGAGGTCCTCAACGTCCTTTCCAAGGCTACGCGATGTGCGGTCTGCAAGGTCCTGAACGGAATTAAAGCTGGCGCCGCCGCCGCCGCCACCACCGGTCAAGGGATCGGTGTTGAGAAACCTCATGACGTAGGTGTCGAACAGCGTCGTGAGGTCCGCGAACGCATCCAGACTCAGATTTACGAACGGCACTTGAGCGGCAAAGGCCTCGACCCGATCACGAACCGCCTGGATCTGCGTGAGCAGGTCCTGCGGGTCGAGATTGAGGAATTTCAATAGCGACTCGGCGCCCGGGAATCCAGGGGTCGCGGAGACGTCGACATTCAAGGGATCGGTAATGCTCTTCCACGCTAGATCGACCTTGAGGGTTCCAAGGTCAAAGGCCTGATCGGGATCACCCGGCACGAATGGTGAAACGAGGAAGGTTCCGGTCAGGAAGAGATCGTTCGTGGACGGGTTGTTGTCGCCGACCAGAGACACGTCGAAGAGGTTCAGCGGATTAGTAAAAAGGTCCTGAACCCGCAGCGTGTTCCCCCCGGTGATATCAACGGTGATCGCGACGTCGTCGTCAAAGGCCAGTTCGATGGCAATGAGAGATACGTCGATGAAGCCGAAGCGGCCCGTCGCCCTGACGTCGTCGGAGATGTCGACCACGACGTTGCTCACGGTCAACTCCGCAGCCCCACCTTCGCCATCCCGGGTCTTGATATAAAAGCCGCCGGTGTCGACGCCGAAGGTGATATCGAGCGTAACATCAGCACTGAGTTCGATCGAACCCTTGACGGCAACGGTGCCAACGCCGGCGTCGAAGCTCAGGTCGAGTGAGGCCTTGCCCGAGACGGTCCGGAAAATCTGAACGTGAAATTCAATGAACCAATTTAATTCATTCCCCGGAACCAAGTCTTGCGTATAGGTTACGTTGCCCGCAGTGCTGTCGAGCCCATCCAAGACGGCTGCAAAAGCAGCGGCCGTGTTCAGCAAGGGGCCGCCGATGTCGCTAACCCTGAAGCCGTCGGGCCCGGTCTCCAGCAAGCGGTCGAGAATGTTGTCCGTGTGTGTTTGCTCGCTGGATTGGTCGACCTCAGGAACGCTGGGCGAGCGAGTTGGGTCGCCCTTGGGCGGACGCGGCTCGGGAACGGTTCCCTTCAATGCGCTCTCAAGCGAGCTTCCAAACACCGGGACTTCCTCGTCCTTCAATCCCAGCAACTCCCCAAGCCAATAAAGGCCCATCTTGAAGGAATTCCACGGATTTCCCCAACCCAAGAACGCACTGTCGTCGACGGTTTCGACATTGACATGAAGGGCCAACTGACGACCCCCATTCTCGTCATAGACAGTGTAATAGTTGGGTCCACCCCCAGCGATCACGCCATCGAAGACGTCTCCAATGTCCTCACCCACGAGTTCAAGCGTGTCCGAGTCGTTCCCGCCATCGAAGTAAATCCCCTCGGCGAACGAGACGGCGCCATTATCGTGCTCGACGGTAAGTTTGTCATTGCCACCGCGACCGAGAATTACAAGGCCCTTCACAACTGCGGCCGGTGCCGAGAAGATCGGTACGGTCGTGCTGTAGTTCATGTCGAAGATGTCGACGAGGGTCTTGTTGGCGGAATTGAGCGTGATCCGGAAATGATCCGCACCGGTCGAGCCGATGATCTGCGGGACAAAATTCGCAACCGTGCCAAGACTGAGATTGGTCATCGTCCAAGCGCCGCGGCCCATCGTGCCAGCCAGGATGATGTCGGGGTTCGTTATGCTATCGCTGCCATCGACGTCATAGTAGTGGACGTCACTGATCGGGGCGTTCGGAATCCCCACGCCAAACTCCACCCACGGGGCGGCTGATGACGTTGCCGCGGCCGGATCGACGAGCCGGTGAACTCCACTCGACGAGCCGATCAGCAGGACATCGCCGGAGGGGTCCTTGATTAATTCAATGGTTCGCAGTCCCTGGAACGCACCACTGATCAACGTCCATTCAGGCGTCGCGGCCGTGATGTCGTCCGTCCTCAAGACCTGGTATTCGGTTGAGACGTAGACCGTCTTCCAGTTGTCGGGATCGACGGCAATGTCTGTGATGGTGATCGCTGCGCTATGCACCGTCACCGGTGTAAAGTTGTCCCCGACGTTCACACGATAGAGGACCTGGTTTCCAATTGCGGCAAGGATCAGGTCGTTGCGTGGCGTCGGCGTGCCCCCGACATCCTCCATGCCACCATAAACCAGGGACCGAACCGCGGAAGCCCATGGGAAGCTGGCCGGAGTGGTCGGGAGCATCGCGGTCGTCCCAGTGAACACGCGGGTGACATTGTTGAGCTGGTCGCTGCTCTCATAGATGCCGAAGAGGCCAAGCAGCATCCGGGTCGGATCGAAGCGATTCCCCACAATAACCGTTGGGAAGAACCCCTTAAACGAACTGTCGAGCGGGTTCGTGATGCCACTGTAGTCTGCGCCGTTGTTCCCATCCTTCAGCTTCACCCGCTCCAAGTCACCGACCGGATCTCCCGACGCGTCAAATTCTCTGCGGTCCAGGTACTTTAAGTAGTTCGACATTGAGAACCGCCACGAGTGGTCCCCGTCGGAAACGATTATCTGATAAGAGCCGTCGCCACCGCTGATCGACGTCCATCCGTTGAGGCGCTCGGCGAGGTCATCCGGGCCGTTGAGGCCGTCATGATCCTGACCGTCGTGGGCGTTTGTAGACTGAGCCGAGGAACCGTTGTCCTGTGTGCCGACGATGATCACTCCGCTGAGGGGGTCCCGGGCAAGCGAACCCACCTCCGTGTTGCGCAGATTGCCATTGATCGAACTCCACTCGCGATCGACATCGTCATTGTCATCCCGGGGGTCGATGAGCTGGTAAATGCCGCCGTCATTCGCATCAAACAGGTTGCCCGCCGCATCGAAGGTGATGAACCGGGAATCGGCATGCGGCGCGGAATCGTTCGCGTTGTCGCCGACAATCTGTTCCCATGCCGATCCTGTGTAGCGGAAGAGTCGCCCGACAGACTGGGTCAAGCCGGCGGAGTTGTTGACGGTCGAGGGCTGCCGGTCGCCACCCACATAAATGACGTCCGCATCTGTCGGATCCACGGCGAGCGAGAAGTGCAGATCACCCTGACCGCCCGGATTCACCCCACGGACGACAGCCGGGCTGCCATCTGTCGTTTCAGGCAGGGCAATTGACGTCCAACCCGCGTTACCATTTGTGATTGTCTTGAAAATGTGGGTTGGGCCGGTGCCGCTCGCTCCGTGGGTGTTAGGACCAATCATCGCCGCGTAAACGGTCGCAAGCGCGTCTCCTGTCGACGGCGACAAGGCCAATTTTATCCGACTCACCGGCTCAAAGAAGTTGTCGATTCCGTCACCGTCCGCATCGGCTCCCGCCTCGATTGAATTGTTGATCTCGGTCCAAGTGCCCGTGTAGACACCCGACAAGAACTCGTCAAGCGGGTCGACATTCAAGATGAAGATGCCCTTCTTTGGGTTGGCCGCGAAGACGTGGGCAATGCGAACATTATAAGGGGCAACCCCCGGGTCAAATACCAGATCGGTGTAGTGCCCGGCCGGAAGTCCATTCGTGCCCGAGACCTTGGTGAGGGTGAAGCTGTCCAGCCTCGTGACTGCCGCAGCCGCATCGATATCGATCTCAAGCCGGAACACGCCGCCCACATCATCCGGACCAGCCGTGCCATCCTGATCGACGTCCAAGGTTGAAATGTAGATGATCTGTTTGCCGGCAAGGGGGAGATTGGTCGGGAGGACTTTCGTGACCCCCAAGTTGTTGAGGGTAACTTCGCCCACTCGGGTCCAAGTGATGCCGCCGTCCGCTGAAATCAGGAGCCCGGAAGGATCGCTGCCGGTATAGGACGAACTGGTTCGGCCGGTGCCGGCCACAAGGACCAGTTTGTGATCGGGCGTGCCGGCCGTGACAGCGATCCCGTCCCGGTCCAGCGGGCTCAGCGCGAGCGAGCTGATTCCGAGATTCGGGAAACCGTCCGTAAGTGGGACCCAATCCCAGTTGCCTCCTGTGTTTACACCCTTCCAAACGCCACCGCCAACCGTTCCGATCCAAATCTTGTTCGCATCGAACGGATGCGGCACAATGGCGTTGACAGCGCCGGCGGTCGGACTTTCCAAGCCATCACCCGCCACACCACCCGGCCCCTCCTCCACCCAGGTCGGCACACCACTCTTAACATAGAGGACGCTTCCGCTGAACGCCGAAGCGTCCACCGTGGCCGTGCTTGGTCCACCCACGAAATCAACACGCTCGATTTCGGTGATTGTCACCGAGTCGGTCCCGAACGTGACCAAGGCGTCGGGGATTGTCTGGTCGATGATCGTCAAGTTCGTGTCGCGCTCGAGCTTGATCGTGTCCACCCCTTCCCCGCCGTCGATCGTTCCCGAGACAAGGCCTGCGGCGCCGAGGTTGAATGTATCCCTGCCGTCGGCGCCGTCGATCGTCCCCGAAACAAGGCCTGCGGTGCCGAAGTTGAAGGTATCCTCGCCGTTCGCGCCGGTCAGATTCTCGACGAGGTCAAATGTCAGCGGCCCAAACCCAACGGCCCCGAGCACCTCGACCTTCCCGGTATTAGCATCGGTGATCGTCCAGACCGTTTGTGCGTCAAGGATGTCAACCACGATTGAGTCACCGATCGAAAGCAGTGATCCGGTGATCGAGGTGATGTCGTTGTAGATGATGTTGCCGTTATCGGCCCCGGTGACCTCGACGTCGAAAACGTTGTTTCCGTTATTATCGAACAAGCGGAACGTCACCGGACCGGCGTCGCCTGATGCATCAAGGGCGGTCCCGGTATGCGTCAAAGCCGCCGAGACGGCGACATCGGATTGGCCCGTCGCAACCCCGGTCAGTTTCACCCGCTCGCCGGCCGCCAATTGCTCGCCCATCACTGACAACCCCGAGTCGTGATTATACCCGACAATGTGACCGACCTCATGGATCATTACGGTGAGGAGGTCGATCCGACCAAAAGCGTCGCTGGAGGAATCCGCCACCGACCGACTCCCACCAAGCACCATTCCAAACTCGGATGACTCGCCCGGACTAGGGTCCACAAACCAGCCCCGACCGGCGGCGTCGAGGTCAACGAGAATCGTGGACCCGCGAGCCTCACCGAGAACCGCACCAGGGAGGTCAGAAATCTCCACCGAAATGGAGGCGAGCCGATCACTCAACCCGGCCGAGGATGCCCAGCTTTGCCAAGTCCGAATCGCCTCGGAAAAAATCACCTCGAGTTGCGCCGATGTCAGGGCGCTCAGAGGGCCATGAAATGCGGGATCGTTATCGACCAGAAGGTAATTGGAATGATCTTGAGGCGAGGAAAAGGTGGAAGAAAGGACTGATTGAGAAGAGGAAAAACCAACCGTTTCGACCGGCTGGCCGTGTAATGCATCAATAACAAGCTGCTCTGAATCAATTATTTGCGCCGGAGGACCATTAGCCGCAGTGAGTGTCTCGGTCAACTGACTGGCTAAAGGATTGGAAATCTCCGGCCCAACGGCAATCACGGCCAAAGACGCAGGCGCGTCCGTCTCGGGGGCGGTAATCAGGGCCGAACTTACAGCCGAAAGCTCCTCGATCGGAGCCAGGTTTGCGACATTTTCAGAGACCTCCGAAGCCATCAGATTCTCTGTTTCTGGAGCGGCTTCAGATTGGGCGGTTTCATCCTCTGAGCCGTCAGAATCCGACCCGGTTTGGGAGGCGTTTTCGGATGGTGCGGAGACGCTAAAAGTCTCGCCCATCATGCCTTCAAAAATGTCACTTCCTCCCTCGAAAGCAGCAGTGAGCTGGTCGTCAGCTTGAGCGAGCGAACTCGCCTCCACAAGAATCTGGCTGGCCCCGGGAACGCTCGCCTGAAATCCTGCGGCACCCCCCGCCATGGCCAGAAGAGCACCATCTCCAGAGAGCAGAATTCTGGGTTCCAAAGCCTGGAAGGCAGGCTTAACGTATGTTACATCCTTGGACAAAAGAGTTACAAATTACGAATTACAAATTGTTCGGCGTTCCGTTTTTAGCTCTGAGAGATTCTTGGTTTTATCACCCACTCAAAAATCCGTCAAAGGAAATTTCATTTTTTTGCGCATTAGTTCTTCCGCCGCGCTTTTTGCTTGCAACTCCCACGGTCCAAAGCTATCCGCATGCGTGACCTCTAATAAGTTGTAAAGTTGTAATGAACTCCTTTGTCTTCGGTACGAATCCATTCCTGAACCGACCGGCTCTCAGTAACCTGCTCCAACAAACCCAGAGATCTGCATTGTGCTGCACGGCTGCACAAACCACAGACGCTGATGGAGAGACTTCTCGCCATCAAGACCGTGGAATAATCCCGAAACCGTCAACATCCGCGTGTCTCCCCAGCAAAGCTTGGGTGGCCTTCCGCTTGAATTGGCTGCTTTTGGCGCTGGGTTTGTCCCTGTTCAGCACCCCGCTGCTCGCCGATGAAACCAACCAGCCGAACACAATCGTCCGCTTCGAATTCCAGCGCGGAACGAATGCTCTGGGAATCGCTGATGTTGAACTATTCGATCAGGACAAGCCGGAGACGGTTCGGAACTTTCTGCTGTATGTTCGGAGCGGCGCCTACACCAATTCTTTCCTCCACCGGTGCGTGCCTGGCTTCATCGTACAAGGCGGTGGCTTCTCCGTAACCAACCCGACAAGCTCCAGTCAGTTTTCCGCGTACTCCACGGTCACAAATTACGGACTCCTCACGAACGAGTATTCGGTGGGAACACCGGTGAGCAACACTCTCGCAACCCTTGCCATGGCCAAAGTCGGCAACGATCCTGACTCCGCCACCAGCCAGTGGTTTTTCAACCTGGGAAACAACTCCACGAACCTGGACAACCAGAACGGCGGGTTCACGGTTTTTGGACGGGTTCTGGAAACGGCAGTCACCAATGACGGCGTCAATGTGCTGGAACATTTCAACCGGCTTTCCACCAATGCCGGCATCGTCAACCTTGGCAATCTTATTAATTCAAGTTATCAAGTTTTTAACAGCCTTCCGGTATCCTACACCAACACCGTGAACCGGGTACCCTTGTATCGAGAGCTGTATCACGTTCGCATCTCCGTTCCAAATGACACCAAACCACCCGGCGTATCAGCTCCCTCGGTAACCGTGACCTCCCCGGCACCGAATTCCCTGTTCACGAATCAGGCGGTGCGAATCGCAGGGACGGCCGCGGACGATGTGGAGGTAGCCCGCGTGGTGTACCGGCTGGGGAACGCGGAGCGTGCGGCAGCCACGGGAACCACCAATTGGGAAGTGACGCTGTTGCCCCAACTCGGGTTCAATACCGTCACGGTGGAGAGCATTGATTGGGACGGCAACTACTCGCCGGGTGTCCCGGTCACCTTCTTTTATCAGCGGACCATGCCCTTGGAACTCCAGAGCACCGGGCTGGGAACGGTTGCGGGTCTGACCAACGGCCAGGTGCTCAGCGCGGGCGCTACTTATACCGCAACCGCGACACCACTTGGCGGTCACATTTTTGAAGGTTGGACCGGCTCGATCACCTCTTCGACCCCCACGCTGACCTTCCAGGCTCCCACAAACGCGACCAATTTCACTTTGGCGGTCAAATTCCTTCCGGATCCCCTGCCTACCTTGACCGGAACCTATAACGGCCTCTTCCTGACTCTGGGCAGTCCGGATTTTGATGCGGCGGCCTTCATGAGCCTGACGTTGCAAAGCGATGGGAGTTTCACCGGATCCATCCTGTATCACGGTGTCACTTATTATTATTCACAGAAATTCGATTCGGAGGGGAACGCAACCATTGGAGGCTTGATGGACGGGGTGACCCGCACGATTTCCCTGACCTTCCAAAAATTGAATCCCTCCGGCCTCATCACGGGAAACTTTTCAGGCACGAGTACGTCAACCTTCGTACAACTGGAGCGGCTGGCGGCGGCACTCCCAACTGATAACGCGCCGCCTCCGGGCAAGTACACCTTCGTGATTCCGGCTATTTCCACCAACCCACCCACGGCAACGATCCCCGGAGGCAACGGATATGGAACCGGAACCATTACCCCGGGGGGAACGTTCGCGCTCACGGGGGTGCTCGGTGACGGCACGCCCTTCACCGCCTCACCAAAAATCACCAGTTTGGGGAAATGGCCGCTCTACTTGACTCTCGACGGCGGGAAAGGGGCCTTATGGGGTTGGATCACTTTTAACACCAACCAGCCAAAAAACCTGCTGGCGAGCTTAACCTGGATCCGCACGGCCAATGGCGCGGTGGCCTTATATCCTGCAGGAGTCACCAATCAGGTCACCTTCTCGGCCACCCATTACGTTCCGCCCCAACCCGGCACACGGGTTCTGAACTGGGTGCATGGGCTGGCACGCCTGACCGGCACTGATCTGGTCCCGAGCCTGACGAATGTGGTCAAGCTCTCTACCAACAACACGTTTGAGGTTTTGGAACCAAATGCCGGCATGTTCCGGCTGACTCTGGACCAACCCTCGGGACTGGTTAATGGCAGCTTTGTTCATCCCTGGTTTGGGACCACAAACTTGTTTCAGGGGGCCGTCCTCGGCTCTTCGAATTACATCCGTGGCCAATACACAAGCGGCTCCCAGATCGGGAGTCTGCAAGTGGACGTGACGCCGTTCCTGGTCACGCAATCAGTTGCCAGCGTCACCCTCCCGGCCCTGACGGCGGCGCTGAGCGAAGGCGGAGTCCTGCAATTTCAGGGCGATGGAGTGATCGTGCTGACCAACGCATTGGTGCCGTCGTTTGATACCCGACTGGAGGCCAATGGTCATTCCGTGGTCATCAGTGGTGGCGGCACCAACCGCCTCGTTGAGGTGCGCACGAATCTCGCATTCTCCGCCGTGGGAATGATTTTCGCCGACGGTTTTCACCAGGGTGCGCCTGGCACCAACGGGCCGGCGCCAGGCTCGGGTAGCGATGGCTTGGGCGCAGGCATTCTGAGCCTCGGCGGCCCCGTTGGATTCACCAATTGCATCATCACAAACTGCGTCGTCCTGGGTGGCGATGCGGGCTGGGACAGCTCAAGCAACGGCGTTCCGGCGATCGGGGGCCGGGCGCTGGGCGCGGCCATTTATAGCCGGGGTTCATCGCTCACCCTCCAGAACTGCACGATTGCCGATAATCTGGCCGTTGGCGGCGGCAACCGTTCGCTTTCCACGACCGGACTCATCTCCCAAGGCAATGCCATGGGCATGGGAGCGGGTCTGTTCTCGGAAGCGGGCGAATGCCGGGTTATCGATTCCACATTCGTGAATAATCGAGCGCAAGGCGGCACCCCCCTGCCCCTCTCCCCGACCGGAATCGGGCGTGCCGGCAACGCCGTTGGGGGTGCCATAGCAGTAGCCGGTGGCACTCTCAGATTGACCAATTCGATGATCCTCACGAACACCGCCTCGGCTTCCTTAGCACTTAATAGTGCTGGATCGGGTCATGGTTTCGCCGGCGGACTCTTCGTGGAATCCAATGTTGTCGCGGTGGTGGAACACTCCCTCTTTGCAGGCAATTCTGCTCGCGCCGGCAACTTCAACCAGACGCTGGACGCTCCGGACGCCAAAGGCGGTGCCATATTCAATGCCGGCTCATTGAGTCTTACCAACTGCTCGTTGGAGCGGAACACCGCCTATGGAGGCTCCAGCGGACCGGCTGGATCCGGCTGGGGTGGCGCCCTGCTGTCGCTCGGCCCACTGGTCGTAAATGGCAGTACTTTCAGCGACAACATCGCCCAAGGCGGGGAACACCGTGACACGCCGGCGTCCGCCGTGGCCGGCGGTGAAGGCGCTGGCGGAGCCATCTATGCCAATGCGAACACTGTCGCCATTACCAATTCCACTTTCACCTTCAACCGCGCAATTGGAGGCTCTGGAGCCGACCCCTCAGGACAGACCAACGTGACGCGCGGAACCGGCCGCGGCGGCGCCTTGGTCGTAACCTCCAATTCGGCGGTGCTGGTAAATGTCACGCTCGCATTCAACGAAGCCGTCCCGGGCCAACTGGGAACTCCGGTCAACGGGGACGCTTCCGGTGGCGGGCTGGCGAACGTGAATGGAACGCTGACGCTGCGAAGCTCCATCGTGGCCAGCAACACCCCGGCGAACTTTATCGGCGGCATATCGGATTTGGGATATAACATCAGTTCCGATAGCTCCGTTGCTTTAACCGGAACCGGCAGTCTTACCAATACGGATCCCGCCCTCGTTTCCTTGAGCACCAACGGTGGGCCCACCCGGACCATGGCTATTCTCCCCCAGAGCCCGGCGCGGGATTTGGTCCGCGGAAGCCATCCCGTCACCGACCAGCGTGGCATCTTGAGACCACAGGGAACCTTCGCCGATAGCGGAGCTTTCGAATTCGCACAAACCCTGCCTCTCATCACCCTTCAACCCTCCGGGACCAACGTCGCCCGCTTGGGGACGAACGTCACCTTTCAGGCACTGGCGAGCGGACCGCAACCGATCGGTTATTATTGGTTGAAAGACGAACTACCGTTGGCCGGCAGGGTAACTTCCGTTTTGACCCTGACGAATGTCCAGCCTCCCGACGCCGGCAGATACGCCGCCGTTGCCACCAACAGTTTCGGGGCCGTTACCAGCTCAGTGGCCACTCTCGTCATCGACCTGCGCCCCGTAATACTGACTCAGCCAGGTGACGTGGTTGTATCACCTGGGGTATCGACGTCCCTGGTCGTTACCGCCACCGGTCCCGCTCTCAGTTACTCCTGGTTGCACAATCAAATACCTGTGCCCGATGCGACCAACGCCACCTACGTCCTCAACAATGCCGCAGCGGGTATCGAAGGCACGTACCAGGTCATCATTACCAATGATGCGGGGGCCGTAACCAGTCGGATTGCCTCCGTGACGTGGAGTTCGGCGACCCTTGCCATTCTTACCCAACCTCTGAGCCAGACCGTGGAGATCGGCCGCCCCAGTACTTTCAACGTATTGGCCTCCGGAGTCGCGCCCATCAGTTATCAATGGTTGAAAGACAATGTCCCGGTGGCGAACGCGACGAACAACGTCCTTTCCTTCCCCTCAACCGCCAGAACCAGTGGTGGTGGTTACCGGGTTGTGGTCAGCAATCCTTTTGTAATGCTGACCAGTTCGAATGCCGTGCTCACCGTGGTGGCCGCACCAGTGCTCTCAATCAACTTTCAGGGTGCATCACCCGTTGCGATCACATGCCTTGGCGATCCCGGCAGGGTTCACCGGCTCTTGAGCGGCACCAACCTGGCCGTCGGATCCCTGTGGATCACAGTCGCCACCAGCACCATGCCGGGAAACGGAAGCGTCACTTGGAGCCTGCCCGCATCGACGAACCCGGGACCGGTCTATTTCCGGGCCGTTACCCCTTGACCGTCAACAGAAACTCTCCCACCGCGATTTCGCCGTTGCCTTATGCACTGCCATCGCCACTTTCGGCATCACCTTGCTTGTCCTCGCCCAAGAGACTGAGCCTCGTCGCCTGTCCGCTTCCGTGTTTGACTGGCAGAAACTCGAACCGAAAGCGAAGCGTAATGGTCAACCCCGCGACGTATTTCGTCCTGCGCTGGACTTCGCCAGGCAAGGAAGGGCCGAAGCCTGCGAAGTGACGGATGCGAATTTACGGAGGACCGGCATCGGGCAGCTTCACCCTGGCTGACAATCTTGACGGATTCACCGCCCAAGCAGTAGCTTACGACCGTGCCAACACTGACCATCGAACTTCCGCAGCACAAGGCGCAGACGGTTTTTAACCTGCGCCGTTGGGCGGAACTGTTGACTGATCCTGCATTGGCCAAAATCGAAGGCCGCATTGAAACCGACCGCCACGGCCACATCATTATGAGCCCGCCTCCCGCCCCAAGTCATGGAAGTTACCAAGCCACCATCGCCGCTCTCCTTGACCGCCTGATGCCGCGTGGCCGTGTGCTGATCGAATGCCCGGTTTCTACGGCGGATGGAGTGAAGGCAGCCGATGTGGCTTGGGCGTCACCGGAACGCATGCGCGAATTGGGTGATCGCGGATGTTTTCCGAAATCTCCGGAGATTTGCGTGGAAATCCTCTCGCCGAGCAATACGGACACAGAGCTTCAGGAGAAGCTGAAGCTCTACTTCGACGCCGGTGCAAAGGAGGTCTGGGTCTGCTCAGGATCCGGCGCGATCAGTTTCTTTGGCCCAAGCGCCGATGACATACTAAACAGTTCTCGGATTTGCACGGAGTTTCCCAAGCGCATCAAACTGCGCTGAGCCTTCAGGTCCTGCCGCGCGGTTGACTCCTGCGTCCAGCTTCAGGGACCGTTCAGAATGTGAGCCTTGCGCTACGCCTGTCCTGCTTCACATGTGCTGAATGATATTGTCGCCAAACGCAGAGCACTTGATCTCCGTCGCCCCTTCCATCTGGCGGGCGAAATCATACGTGACGCGTTTGCTTCCGATGGCACCGTTCAGTCCCTTGACGATCAGGTCCGCCGCTTCGTTCCAACCCAGGTAGCGGAACATCATTTCGCCGGAGAGCACGACCGAGCCGGGATTCACGACATCCTTGTTGGCGTACTTCGGCGCGGTGCCGTGCGTGGCTTCAAAGATGGCGTGGCCGCTGATGTAATTGATGTTGCCGCCGGGCGCGATGCCGATGCCACCCACCTGCGCCGCCAGCGCGTCGCTGAGGTAATCGCCATTCAGGTTGAGCGTGGCGATCACATCGAAATCCGTCGGGCGCGTCAGGACCTGTTGGAGCGTGATGTCGGCGATGGCGTCCTTGATGATAATACCAGCGCCGGGTTTGCCCTCGGGAATTTTGCACCACGGGCCGCCGTCCATTTCGACCGCGCCGAAAAACTTCTTCGCCGTTTCGTAACCCCAGTCGCGAAACGCGCCTTCCGTGTACTTCATGATGTTGCCCTTGTGGACAATCGTCACGCTCTTGCGCTTAAACTTGATCGCATAGGCAATCGCGCTGTGGATCAGGCGCACCGTGCCGCTGTAACTGATCGCCTTGATGCCAAGGCCCACCTGCACGTCGCACGGAAAATCTTTCGCGCCGACGGCGGCCCAAAACTCCTCGGCCTTTTCCTTCGTGTTGAAACGGATCTTCTTGAATGCGGCGGGCAATTCCTTCTGAAGCAACTCCATGATCTTGCCCGCTTCGACCGAGCCGGCCTGATAATCAATGCCGGCGTAGATGTCTTCGGTGTTCTCACGGAAGATGATCATGTCCACCTTCTCGGGATGCTTCACGGGCGAAGGCACGCCCGTGAACCATTGCACCGGGCGCAGGCAGACGTAGAGATCGAGCATCTGCCGCAGCGCCACGTTGAGCGAGCGGATGCCGCCCCCGACCGGCGTGGTGAGCGGACCTTTGATACCGACGAGATATTCCCGGAACGCATCAACGGTGTCGTCGGGCAGCCAGTTGTTGAAGCGCTTGAAGGATTCCTCACCAGCGAATACTTCAAACCACGAAATCTTCCTTTTCCCGCCGTAGGCCTTTTCAACCGCCGCATCAAACACGCGCACGCTCGCAGCCCAGATGTCGGGGCCGGTGCCATCACCGCGGATGAACGGAAGAATCGGATTATCCGGCACGTTGAGTTTGCCGGCTTGAATGGAGATTTTGCCGCCTGTGGGCGGAGTGACGTCTTTGTAAGCCATTTGATTTCCCTGTTTGCGTTGTTCCTATAAAAGTCTATCGCGCCGCGAGACTGCGTTCCAAGAGCTCCCCGCGCCCTGGCGCTAGATGCTCCTTGGCTTTCGCCACGGCATTTTCGACCGACAAGCCATACTTCTTGCGCAACTCGTCCTGTGTGGTGGCGTGTTCGATGAACTGATCCGGCCAGCCAATGCGGGCAACGGGGGTCGTGATTCCCTTTTCACTGAACAGTTCCAGCACGGCCGATCCGTAACCACCCATCAGCACATGGTCTTCCAGCGTCACGATGACATCCGCCGAGCGACCAAAGAACTCATGCGTGCCCGCGTCAATCGGTTTCGTGAATCGCGGATTGATCACCGCCACGTCGAATCCCTCGGCAACCAGCTCGGCCGCGGCCTTGCGGGCAATGGCGCACATTGGGCCGAGACCGAACAGGGCGGCCTTGCGCCCGCCACTGTTGGCAAAATTCTGAATCACCTCGGCTTTGCCAACTTCGAGAAGTGCCGGTTGATCCTTGATCGGCACGCCTTCCGCCGCACCGCGCGGGTAACGGATGAACGTCGGATGCTTTTGCAAAGAAGCCGTGAACATCATGTCCTGCATTTCATCTTCGTCCTTCGGCGCCATGGCGATGACGTTGGGCAGACAGCGCAGGTAAGCGATGTCGAACAAGCCATGATGCGTCGGACCGTCGTTCGCGGAAAGCCCCGCGCGGTCCATGCAGAAAATAACCGGCAAATCCTGCAAACACACGTCGTGATGGATGCAGTCGTACGCCCGTTGGAGGAACGTGGAATAAATCGCGACCACGGGATGAAAACCCATCGTCGCCATGCCGGCGGCGAAGAGCACGCCGTGTTCCTCGGCAATGCCGACGTCGTAATAGCGCTCGGGCATCGCCTTCTCCAGATGCTTCAAGCCCGTGCCGCTGGGCATGGCCGCCGTTATACCAACCAACGTGTTGTCCTTCCGGCACAGCTTAACCAACGTCTGGCCGAACACGTCCTGGTAATTGGGTGGACTGCCGGGTTTGGACGCTGGTGTTTCTCCGGTCTTCACATCGTACGGTCCGAGGCCATGGAATTTCTCGGGGAACTTGAGTGCAGCCTCGAAGCCCTTGCCCTTCTGGGTGAGGACATGGATGACAATCGGATGATCGCAAGTTTTCGCGAATTCCATGGTACTGATCAACAGCGGCAGATCATGACCGTCAATGGGTCCGAGATAGCGTAGCCCCATTTCCTCGAACAAAACCGGGCTGCCGAAACCGCCGCGGCCATCCGTGCCCGGAGAATCGCCCTTCGGATGAAGCCCAACCTCATTGATGGCGCCTTTGAATCCTTCTTCTGCTTTGTGCGCCAGCTTCAACGCCATCGCCCCCTTGGGCAGGCGCAGCATGAACTTTTCAAAATCCTTGGCCAGTTGGTTGTAACGCGGGTGCGTGATCAGCTTGTTGAGATAACCGGAAATCGCACCGACGTTCTTGGCGATGCTCCACTCGTTGTCGTTAAGGATCGCGATGAATTTCTTGGTGGTGTGGCTGAGATTGTTGAGCGCCTCAAAGGAAATGCCATTGGTCAACGCGGCATCGCCAAAGATACAAACAACGTTCTCATCGCTCTTCTTCTGATCACGCGCCGCACACATGCCCAGCGCGGCGGAAAGCGCCGTGCCGGCGTGGCCGGCGCCGTAGCAATCGTGCTCGCTCTCCGTGCGAAGCGCAAAACCGTTCAAGCCGTCCGTCGTGCGAATCGTATGAAAACGGTCGCGGCGACCCGTCAGCAGTTTGTGGACATAGATCTGATGGCTGACGTCCCAGACGAATTTGTCGTGCGGCGTGCTAAAAACCCGGTGCAGAGCGAGCGTCAATTCCACAACACCAAGATTGGGTCCGACATGACCGCCATTCTTGGCAAGCACCGTGACGAGTTCGTGACGAATTTCATCCGCGAGCAGATGCATCTGCTCCATCGTCAGCTTTTTGACGTGCATCGGGCTTTGGACCATATCGAGGTATCGGCTCATAATTTCAGTCTAAAGTCTCTGGTCTGATGTCAAAAGTCATCAGCATTCAGTATTCAGTCTTCCGCCAATTCTGACGATAGCGGCTTGAGTTTGAACTCGCCGCCGGCCGTTTTTTCCAGTTGGGAAATCTTCAATTCCGCCTCGGCCAGTTTTTCCTGACAAACCTTCGCCAACCGCGTGCCTTCTTCATACTTGGCCAGCAGCGCCTCCAGTGGCAAATCGTCGGACTCCAGATTCTCGACGATGCCTTCCAGCTTCTGCAACGCCTCTTCAAACGGCATGGCAGTCTTGCTGATCTGGCTTGCGCCAGCGGTTTTGGGCGAACTCGGCACGGGCGAAATACTAGGATAAGGCCGCCAACCCGTCCAGTTCGCAATCTGGACCATCCACGGGTTGAGATTCCACTTTGTTTTCCGGCACAAGTGGGCTTTATTTCTGTACGTCACGAATGTCGTACCGCCCCATCGCCACGTTCTGCCAGTTCTGCACGATGCTGCTGCTTATTGTGGCAGGATCCCAATTCCAAGCTCGCGCCTCCAGCAACGTGCTGATCCGCGTCATGGCAGCGAATCTGACGTCTGGCAGCAATCAGCGGTATGAGACCCCTGGGCTGAACATTCTCAAGGGGTTGAAACCCGACATCGTTGCGATCCAGGAATTCAATTATCAGAGCACCAGTGGACTTGGCTTGAACACACCCGCCGCGCTTCGCGAGATGATAAACGCGACCTTCGGCACGAACTTTGTTTACTTTCGCGAGTCGGCTTACTCGATTCCCAATGGCATCATCAGTCGGTATCCACTTGTGGCGAGTGGCTCCTGGGTGGACAGCGACACCGGCGTGAATGATCGCGGCTTTGCCTGGGCGCGAATTGATCTGCCCGGCACGAACGACCTGTACGTCGTCAGCGTCCACCTCAAAGCCAGCAATTCCGGCAGCGATGTTTCCCGCCGCGCCGATGAAGTCGCCGAACTCAAGGCGATCATCACCACGAATTTCCCCGCCAATGCCTGGCTCATTGTCGCCGGCGACTTCAACATCTATTCCGAGGATGAAGCAGCCGTGGCCAACCTCAATTCGTTCCTGAGCGATCGCCCCGTGCCGTCCGATCAGGACGGTGGCATCAATACGAATCAAGGCCGGAGCGAACGATATGATCGCGTGCTGGTGAGCTTCTCACTGACAAACTTGCTCACCCCCGCAATGTTCCCCTCGCGCACATTTACCAACGGGCTGGTGTTCGTCTCGGGCAACTACACACCGCTCTCGGACGTGCCACCGGTTCAATTGGGCGACTCGTCGGTTTCCGGCATGCAACACATGGGAGTCGTGAAAGATTTCAAGATCACTCTACCGGATACGGTGAGCAACCCGCCCGCTGCGCCCTTGCTTTCGCAACTTACGCTGACCGGTAACGCGTTCGGATTCACCTTGAGCGGCACGGCGGGAACGAACTACGTGATTCAAGCCGCCACCAATCTTGCGGGCGGCAACTGGATTTCGCTGCGCACCAATGCCGCGCCGTTCACGTTCAGTGAATCGAACGTGAACGCCTTCATACAACGTTACTATCGCGCCGTCTGGCAGCCCTGATCGGAGCGCCGGTCTCCGACCCGGCTCGAAGGCGACCTGAACCACCAACGCGCCGGGTCGGAGACCGGCGCTCCGGTCATTTCTCCGCCACGCTGCGCACTTCACCGCGCTGGAGGCGCGT
>Ga0315910_10001917_pt1 | contig 18728 bp, 14 predicted proteins | sample EdamamesoilMG_FD_204470 | JGI IMG/M metagenome (GOLD analysis project Ga0315910, IMG submission 204470) | Garden soil microbial communities collected in Santa Monica, California, United States - Edamame soil | ecosystem: Environmental > Terrestrial > Soil > Garden | place: USA: California...
GCTCGCGGCGATCAGGTTAAGAAGTGTCCTGGCACCGTACTCAGCGCCCGACGCGCTCGAGCTTCGACACGCGGCCGGTCGCGTTCCAGTCGACGACGTACAGGTTCCCCTGCGCGTCCCAGTCGGCGCAGTGGGGCGCCAGGAACTGGCCGTCCTTCCACTTCTCCGGCGGCACGCCGTTGACGGCGCGCAGGCTCTCGTCGGGCTGGTCGCCGAGGTGCGTCACGAGCTCGTTCTTGCCGTCGAGGATCGTCACGCGGCCGGCGAGGTCGGCGATCACGAGGTCCTGGCCGGCGATGCGCAGGTTGCTCGGCCGGCGCAGCATGCCCTGGACGATGCCGAGGTGCTGGCCTTCGAGGTCGAAGCTCTGCAGCCGGTTGTTCTCGCGGTCGGCGACCAGCAGCACCGGCGGCGTGACGCGCGTGTCGAGCAGGATCCCGTGCGGCGAGCGCAGCTGGCCCGGCGCGCTGCCCGGCCCGCCGAAGGACTTCAGGTAGCGCCGCTCCTTGTCGTACTTGTGGATCCACGACAGGCCGTAGCCGTCGGCGACGAAGATGCTGCCGTCGGGCGCGACCGCGATGCTGGTCGGCGAGAACTGCTCGGCCTTCTCGTACTTGCCCGAGGCCTCGGGCCAGCCCAGGGTCCACAGCACTTCGCCCGCGAGCGTGGTCTTGAGCGCCACGCGGCGCGTGTGGTGCGCGAGGTACAGGAACTCCTGCTCGCCTTCGCGCGCGAGCACCATCCCGTGCAGGCCGCCGCGCAGTTCCTTGCCCCAGCCGGCCAGGCGCTTGCCGGAGGCGTCGAAGACGACAACGGCGTCCTCGGTGTCGGTGTTGACGTAGATGCGCCCCTGGCTGTCGTGCACGATGCAACCGTGCGTGTTGCCGAGCTGCTTGCCGTCCGGCAAGGCACCCCAGCCGGAGACCCAGCGGTAGACGTGCCGGCCGGCGCCGAGGCGCAGCTCGGCGGGCTCCTCGGCGCGTGCGGGCGTGCAGGCTGCCGGTGCGAGAGTAGCGAGGGCGAGGGAAACGATCCCGAGGACGAGCTTCATACCGTGCTCCTGCCGCGCGGGCGCGGCGCCTACTGCAACACAGGCAGCGCGTGGTGCGACTTGATCGCGATGCGTTGCGCCAACCGCCCGGCGATCTCCTGGAACGTGCGCGCGATCAGCGAGTCGGGTTGCGACACCGTGATCGGGTCGCCCGCGTCGCCGCCGGTGCCGATCGAGGGCTCGAGCGGCACGCGCCCGAGCACCGGGCAGCCGTGTTGCGCCGCCAGCCGGTCGGCGCCGCCCTTGCCGAACACGTCGACCACGGTCGCGAAGCGGCCCTGCGCGTCGGTCGTCAGCCGCCGCGGCTCGCCGCCGGCGCTGAGCATCACCGTCGTGCCCGCGCGCGCGCCCTCGACCGTGCCCTCGATCGCGTAGCCCGACATGTTCTCGACGATGCCGAGCAGCTCGACGTTGACCTGCTTGAACATCGCGATCGCCTTGCCGACGTCGAAGGTCGAGACGGCCTGCGGCGTGGTCACCAGCACCGCGCCCGAGAGCGGCACGACCTGCGCCAGCGAGAGCTGCGCGTCGCCGGTGCCCGGCGGCATGTCGACCAGCAGGTAGTCGAGCGGCCCCCAGAAGACGTCGGAGATGAACTGCTCGATCATCTTGTGCACCATCGGACCGCGCCACACCGCCGGCTTCTCCGCGGGCAGGAAGTAGCCCAGCGACATCGTGCGCACGCCGTGGCGTTCCTTGGGCAGGAGCTTGCCGGCGAACTGGTGCACGTCGCCCGAGAGGCCCATCATCATCGGGATGTCGGGGCCGTAGACGTCGCAGTCGACCAGGCCGACCTTGGCGCCGGTCTTGGCCAGCGCGACCGCGAGGTTGACCGAGACCGTGCTCTTGCCGACGCCGCCCTTGCCGCTCGAGACCGCGACCACGTGCTGGATGTCGGGCGCGATCTGGCGCGGGGTCGCGGGGGCCTTCGCCACGGCGGTCATCTCGACCGTCACCTGCGTGACGCCCGGGAGGGCCCGCAGCAGCTGCTCCGCCTGTTGCTTCATCTGATCCTTCACCGGGCAGGCGGGCGTGGTCAGGTTGATCGTGACCTTGACGATGCCGTCGCAGACCGTGTGTTGCGTCACGAAGCCGAGCGTGACGATGTCCTGGTGCAGATCGGGGTCCTGGATCGCGCGCAGCGCGTCGAGCAGGTCGGACTTGGTGGTTTCGCGCACGGTGGCCTTCCGGCGGGGGGCTCCGAACTCCTCGGAGGGTGGCCCGCAGCCGGGCTACTGTAGCGCGCCCCGGCAGCCTGTCGAGCGAGCCGGTGCCGCGGGGTTAGGCTGGACGCGTGAGCAACCCGACGCCGCGCGCCGTGTGCCTCGTCTCGGGAGGCATGGACTCCGCCGTCAGCCTGGCCGAGGCGCGCGCGGCGGGCTTCGAGACGTATGCGCTGTCCTTCGACTACGGCCAGCGCCACCGCTGCGAGCTGGCCGCCGCCGCGCGCGTCGCCGCCGGGCTCGGCGCGCGCGCCCATCGCGTCGTCCAAGTCGACCTCGCCGCGCTCGGCGGCTCGGCGCTGACCGACGCGATCGACGTGCCCAAGGGCCGCTCGGCGGCCGAGATCGGCCAGGGCGTGCCGGTCAGCTACGTGCCGGCGCGCAACACGGTCTTCCTGGCGGTCGCGCTCGGTTGGGCCGAGACGCTCGGCGCGCGCGAGCTGTACCTCGGCGTCAACGCGCTCGACTACTCGGGCTACCCCGACTGCCGGCCGGAGTTCCTGGAGGCCTTCGAGGCCCTGGCGCGCGTCGCGACGGCGGCCGGAGCGGAGCACGGGGCGCGCTTCCGCGTGCGCGCGCCGCTGATGGCGCTCGACAAGGCCGGCATCGTGCGGCGCGGGCGCCAGCTGGGCGTCGATTTCGGCTGGACGCACACCTGCTACGACCCCGAGGTGCGCGGGCCGGCGGTGCTGGCCTGCGGCCGCTGCGACGCCTGCACCCTGCGGCTCAAGGGTTTCCGCGAGGCGGGGGAGCGCGATCCGGTGGCGTACGTCGAGACGACGGAGATTCCGGAAAGATGACCCGCGCTCGGGTGTCCGTGGGGGTGTGTCGCCGCTAGCCCGAGGCCCGAGAACGGAGAAACCATGCTGCTCACGACCGTCATCACGCTGACCGCCCTGGCCCTAGCGGGCGCCCCGCCGCAGGCCGATCGCATGGCGCAGATGTTCCCGCTGCCCAAGCAGCCGATGCAGGTCCTGCTGAACCCGCTCGAGCGCGATCAGCAGCCGCGGCTGTCCGATCTCGTGGAGCAATTCACGCAGGCCACCGGCATCGCGATCCAGACGACGAAGGAGACCGCGAGCGTCCTGAAGCAGTGCCCGATCGGCCTGAACCGCTCGATCGACGTGCCACCGTCGGAGGTCTACCGCATCTTCGAGACGCTGCTGATCGCCAACGACTTCATCGTCGTGCACCTGTCCGACGCCGAGCCGCGCATCTGGCAGCTCCAGAGCCTGTCGGGTGGGGGGCGCGGCGGCGGCCAGCTCAAGAACGAGGCCATGGTCGTGCAGGAGAGCGAGCTCGCCGCCTGGGCCGCGCACCCCGCGACGTTGATCACGACCACGATCGATCTGCCGAGCACCGACGTGCGCACGCTGTCCAACTCGATGCGCACGATGTTCACCGACGCGAACACGCAGCAGATCATCCCGGTCGGCAACAGCTCGCTGATCATCACCGGCTTCGCGCGCAACGTCGCGTCGATCGTCGCCATGCTGCGGCGCATCGACGAGTGTTGTCGCCAGGCGCTCGAGAAGGACGGGGGAGCGGCCGCGGCGCCGGCGGTGCAGGCGCCCAAGAAGTGAAGCCCGCGATGCGGTGTGCGGCGCTGGTCGCGGTGCTGCTGACGGCCTGCGCCGGGCCGGACGACGCGGCGCAGTCGGCCGCGCCGCCGGATCGGGAGTTGTTCCCGACCCCGGCGCGCGGCCTGACCTTCCCGAGCGCGCCGGGAGCGCCGAGCGACCTCGCGACGCTGCTCGAGGCCTTCTCGGCCTGCACGGGTTGGACGCTGCTCGCCGCGCCGTGGCCGGGCGAGCTCGCCGACCGGCAGCTCCACGACGTCGTGCGCCAGATCCCGCCGGCCGAGGTCTACCGCTTCGTCGAGGCGCAGCTGGTCGAGCACGGCTACGTGTTCACCGTCGCCAGCGCGCGCGCGCCGCGCCTGCTCGGCGTGCACCCGTTCCGCGATGCGTCGGCCGCCGACGTCCTCGCCAACGCGCCCTTCGTCACCGAGGAGGAACTCGCCGACTGGCGCACGCACCCCGCCTTCGTCGTGCGCGTCGCGCTGCAGTTCGACCAGCCCGAGACCTTGACCCTCGCCCACCATCTGCGCGACGCGGTCAGCGACCAGGAGACGCGCCAGGTCGTCGTGATCGAGGGCAGCCGCGCCGTGTTGATCGCCGGTCGGGCCGACTGGGTGGGGGAACAGCGGGACCTGCTGCGCGCCATCCTGGCGCGATGACCCTGCACCCTCCTGCAATCCCGAGCGGCAAGCGCCCCGGCTGAGTACGGTGCCAGGACACTTCTTAACCTGATCGCAGGAGGCACCTGCAGTACGCCTCGGTCTTCTGGCGATCAGGTTAAGAAGTGTCCTGGCACCGTACTCAGCCGGCGGGGACCGCAATCGCTATCTTGGCGCGATGAGCAGCACGCGTCCGCCGCAGCCGGTTGCATCCGACGATCCGCGACTCCAGGCCCTCGGGCGGCTGCTCGGCATCGTCGACCGGCTGCGAGAGCCCGACGGGTGTCCGTGGGATCGGAAGCAGTCGATCGCCAGCATGGCGCCGCACCTGGTCGAGGAGGCGCACGAGGCGGTCGAGGCGGTCGAGACCGGGCGGCTCGACGAGTTGCCGGTCGAGCTCGGCGATCTCCTGATGGTGGTCGCGCTGATCGCGCGCATCGGGTCCGAGGCGGGGCAGTTCGATCTGGCGCGCGCGGCGCACGCGGTGTCGGACAAGCTGGTGCACCGCCATCCGCATGTCTTCGGCGACGGCGAGGCGCGCACGGCCGAGCAGGTGCTCGCCAACTGGGAGGCGATCAAGAAGTCCGAGCGCAAGGCCAAGGACGAGGACGCCAGCGCGCTGGCCGGCGTGCCCGCGGCGTTGCCGGCGCTGCAGCGCGCCGCGCGCGTGTGCAGCAAGGCGGTCTCGGCCGGGTTTCGCTGGGACGACGTCTCGGGGGCGGTCGCCAAGCTCGACGAGGAGCACGGCGAGCTGGCCGCCGCGCTGCGCGCCTCGGGCCTCGATCGAGACGCAAAGGCGCCTGCCGATGCGGAAAAACGCGCGGCGGTCGAGCACGAGCTGGGCGACGTGCTCTTGGCCGGCGCCTTCCTGGCCCAGTACCTCGGCCTCGACCCCGAGCGCCTGTGCCGCGACGCGGTGCGGCGTTTCGAGACGCGCTTCCGCTCGATGGAGGCCGGCCTGGCGCGGCCGATGGCGGAGACCTCGCTGACGGAGCTGACGCGCGCCTGGGAGACGGCCAAGCAGCAGACGCGCTGACGGGCCGGCAGCTTCCGTTGGATCGGCCTCGGCGCCAGGGCAGACTGGCGCGCGCGCTGGTCAAGCCCGGCGCACGCGCCGCTGAAGCCGGCGCGCAGGCGCCAGGGGAGGGCGCTGAACGCATGCAAGCGATCGTCGAAGTCCGCGAGCTCTTCAAGTTCCACACCGGCGCGTCGGGCCAGCAGGCGATCCTGCGCGGGCTCGACCTGTGCGTCGCGCGCGGCGAGTTCGTGTGCATCATGGGCCCGAGCGGCTCGGGCAAGTCGACGCTCCTGCACCTCGTGTCGGGCCTCGACCAGCCCTCGGCCGGCACGGTCGAGCTCGACGGCCGCGCGCTGGGCAGCCTCTCGCCCGACGCGCGCACGCTGCAGCGGCGCAACTCGGTCGGTTACGTGTTCCAGTTCTTCAACCTGTTGCCGAACCTGACCGTGCTCGAGAACGTCGGCCTGCCGCTGGCGATCGCCGGCACGCATCCGGAGCGCGAGTACCTGCGCGTCGTCGCGCTGCTCGAGCGGCTGGGCCTCGGCGGGCGCGAGGACTCCTTTCCCCACCAGCTCTCGGGCGGCGAGATGCAGCGCGTCTCGATCGCGCGCGCCTTGATCGGCGGCCAACCGCTGCTCTTGTGCGACGAGCCGACCGGCAACCTCTCGCAGAAGGCGGGCCTGGAGGTGATGCAGCTCCTGCGCCGCGCGCGCGACGAGGACGGCCGGGCGGTGCTGCTCGTGACGCACAACCCGCGCGACGCGACCTTCGCCGACCGGGTGCTGTTCCTGGTCGACGGGGCGCTGGCGCCGGATCAGGAGCTGCGCGGTCCGGGGATCGCGGTCGAGCGCATCCACGCCGCGCTGGCCGCGCTCGCGATCTGAGGTCGCATGTCCTTCGCCACGCGACTTGCGGCGCGCAACCTGCGCCAGCGGCCCTCGCGCACGCTGTTCTCGGTGTTCGGCATCGCGCTGGGCATCGCGACGGTAGTCGGCGTCTTCACGCTCGACCACAACACGGTGCTCGGGCTCTCGCTGCCCGGATTGCGCGACTGGAAGCCGGCGATCGAGGTGCGGCCGGCGGCGGGCGTGACCGACCCGCGCGGCGAGCTCGAGCGCATGAGCGGCGTCGCGGGCGTCTCGTCGGTGGTGCAGAACGAGGTGCGCGTCCGGCGCCAGGGTGCGCAGAGCGCCGAAGCCGAGGCCGTGCAGGGCCGGCTGTTCGCGCTCGACGCCGACGCGCTGCCGGAGCTCGGCGCGCTGCGCGTCAGCGTGGGGCGCACGCTGGCCGCGCCGGCGCTCGAGCGCGAGCTGCTGATCGGCGAAGCCCTGGCGCAGGACCTCGGCGTCGCGCCCGGCGACGTGCTGCTGCTCGCGCCGCCCGCGCGGACACCCGCGACGGCGTGCGTCGACGGCGAGGTGCGCGCGGTCGAGGAGGCGCCCGCTCCGGCGGCGCGCGAGCTGGCGTTCACCGTCGTCGGGTTGCTGGCGCGCGAGAACCTCGGGCATCGCTCGCAGGGCCGCGTCGTGGTGGTCGACAGCGCCTGGGCGCGCGAGCTCTACCAGGGTGCGCGGCTCGCGCCCGTCTTCTGGGTGCGGCAGGATCCCGGCGTCGACCTGGAGAAGCTGCGCGCCAGCCTGGGGGCCAGCTTCTCCTACGAGCTCAACAAGAGTGTGTTGGTCGGCGCGGCGGCCGACGAGCGCGCCTTCCGCAACGGCGTGCGCATGGCGGGGCTCCTGGCGCTGGTGCTCGGCCTGTACGTGATCTTCCACACGCTCTCGATCGCGCTGGTCGAGCGCGTGCGCGAGGTGGCGACGCTCGATGCCCTGGGTGCGACGCGCGCGCAGATCACGCGCGTGTTCCTGCTCGAGGCGCTGTTCATCGCAGGTCTGGCGGCGCTGCTGGGCTTCGCCGGCGGGCTGGCCTTCGCGCGCGGACTGCTCTTGATGGGCGTCACGACGCTCGGCACGGGCCACCGCATCACCGGCTTCGACGTGCCCTGGGGGCCGGCGCTCGCGTTGACCGCGGCGGGCGTCCTGGTCGCGCTGCTCGGCTCGGTCTACCCGCTCTTGCGCGCGCGCCACACCAGCAGCGCGCAGGCGCTGCGCGGCGAGGACGGCCTCGGCGCGAGCGGCATCGCGCGCGGCTTCCACCTCTTCGCGGCGCTGCTGCTGGTCGGCATCCTGCCCGGGCTCTACTTCGTGATCGTGCCGGTGGTCGGCGAGGCGCAGGGCGAGCTCGTCGGCGCGGTGCTGGTCGGCATCGGCTTTCTGGCGCTGCTCGTGGTGCTGCCGCTGGTCGTGCCGGCGCTCTTCAACCGTCTGTCGGGTGCGCTGGCGCGGCCGCTCGAAGCGCTCTGGCCCCTGGCGGGGCGCCTCGCGGCGCGTTCGATCCGCGAGAGCCGCACGCGCGTCCCGGTGTCGGCGGCCGCACTCGCGCTGGTGGCGGCCTCCTTCGTCGGGCTGAAGGGCATGACCCACAGCCTGCGCGGCGAGATCGAGGTCTGGGCCGGGCGCGCGATCGTCGACAAGGTCTACGTGCGCGGCCTCGGCGGGCTGCGCTACGACGAGCTGCGCGCGCAGTTCGCGCGCTACCCCGGCTTCGTCGCGCTCGAGAGCGGCAGCCTGCGCAGCTACGTGCCCTTCCTGCTGCTCGGCCTGCGGCCGGCCGAGCTGGCGAACTACGGCCCGTGCCGCGACGACCCGCAGCTGTTGCACGCCATCGAGAGCGGGCGCGCGGCGATCATCTCCGACCGCCTGGCGCGGCACCTCGGGCACGCGGTCGGGGACACGCTGCGCATCGGCGACGCCAGCGGCGGCGTGCGCGACGTCACGGTGGCGGCGGTCTCGGACGCCTACGGCTACTTCCCGCACCCCGACGAGCGCATCTACGCCGTCGTGTCGGACGAGTTCATGCGCCGCGCGTTCTGCCTCGATCCCCAGGCGCTCGACGACGCCGCGATCGTGCTGCAACCCGGCACCGACCCCGGTGTCGTGCTCGCCGCGCTGCACGAGCTCGCGCCGCAGCGGCGCGTGACGCTCTTCGAGCCCGGCCGCGAGCTCCTGCGCGTGCACCTCGAGGACATCGACCGCGACTTCCGCCTCTTCGACCTGATCCTGACCCTGACCGCGCTGCTGGCGGCCTTGGGCGTGCTCAACGGCCAGCTGCTCGCCGCCCTCGAGCGCGCCAAGGAGCTCGGCGTGCTGCGCGCGCTCGGCACGCAGAGCCGCCAGATCGCCGGCATGGTGCTGTGCGAAGCGCTGGTGATCGGCCTCTTCGGCGGCCTGCTCGGCACCCTGCTCGGCGCGGGCCTGACCCCGGTCCTCGTGCGCTCGCTCGAAGGCCTCTCCGGCCTGGCCCTGCCGAACGTCAGCGCAGGCCTGTGGCTCGTGCTCGTCCCCGCCGGATCCGTGCTCCTCTCGCTCGCCGCCGCGCTCTACCCGATCCTGCGCATGCAGCGCCTCGACCCCGTGGCCGCCGTGCGCAGCGGCTGAGCCCCACCGCAGGCCCGGCGCGCATGGCGCCCACGCGGCACCCCGGCTTGGCCCTCAGGGATTGCGCCCCGAAGTCCGATGGGTATACTCCCGGCCCTCCAAAGCGGGGACGTAGCTCAATTGGTTAGAGTACCGGCCTGTCACGCCGGTGGTTGCGGGTTCGAGTCCCGTCGTCCTCGCCACTTCCTCGCAGATCGCGCAGGGGTGGCGCCGTCCCCGCAGAGTGTGGCTACCTCCTCGCGCCCTTTGCGCCTGGGAGCACGGGGCCGAAGCGCTCGATCAGGCCTGACAGCGTCCGTTCTGCTTCCGCGGCCCGTACCGTTTCTCCATGCGCGCGGAGCAGCTCCAAGCGTTCGCGTGCGAGGTCGATGCTCGTGGGATCGCCACGTTGGGCGCGCAGTTCGATCAGGGAGTCGAGGCAGCGTTCCCTGTCGTTCCACGACAGGCCGCGCGTGGTCCGCGACAGCTCCAAGGCGCGGGCGAGGTGCGTTTCGGCGGCGGCGGGGTTCTTGCGCGCGCGTTCGAGGCGGGCCAGGGCCATGCGCAGGCGGGCGTCGGCTTCCGGCTCGGAGGTCAGTTCGGCGAGGTGCTGTTCGGTCTCGGACACCAGGCGCGTCAGTTCGTCGCTCGCCAGTGCGCTCGCGCCGATGCGTTCGAGCAGGTCGGCGAGCAGGTTGGTCGAGCGCACGGCGTTGGCGTGGGCGCGCCAGGCGACGCCTTCGCTGGCGACGACGCGGCTCAGGCTGCGTTGGGTGCCGATCCAGGAGCCCAGGAAGACCAGCGCCAGCGCGGCGGCGGCGGCCATCGTCCACGGGCGTCGGCGGGCGAAGCGGGCGACGCGGCGGGGCCAGGGTTCGGAGCGCGAGAGCAGCGGGCGGTGGGCGAGGAAGCACTCGATGTCCTGCGCCAGGTGTTCGGCGGAGGCGTAGCGCTCGGCCGGTTGCAGCGCGAGCGCGCGTTCGAGGATCGCGGCGAGGTCGTCGGGCGGAGGTGTTTGGCCGCCGGCGTGTGCGCACGCGTCGAACGTGCGGCGGCGGCCGGTGGCGACGGCGCGCTCGAGGGCTTCGCGCTCGGCGGGCGGTTCGGCGTAGGGGCTCGCTCCGAGCGCGAGCTCGTGCAGCAGGACGCCGAGCGAGTAGATGTCCGAGGCGGTGGTGATCGACTCGTTGCGGATCTGCTCGGGGCTCGCGTAGGCGGGCGTCAGCGGGCCGCGGCCGTAGAGATCGGTCCACAGGGGATCGCGCGCGGGGTCGAGCAGCTTGGCGATGCCGAAGTCGAGCACCTTCGGGCGCGCGTCGGCGCTGACGAGGATGTTCGAGGGCTTGAGGTCGCGGTGCACGACCAGGTGGCGGTGCGCGTGGTGCACGGCGCGGCACACGGCGACGAAGAGTCGCAGGCGCGCGGCGAGGTCGAGCGCGCGGCGCCGGCAGTAGTGGTCGAGCGGCTCGCCGGCGACGAACTCGGTGATCAGGTAGGGCCGGCCGTCGTCGAGACGCCCGGCGCCGAGCACGCGGATCAGGCCCGGGTGGTGCAGGCCGGTCAGCGTCTCGCGCTCCTGCTCGAAGCGGCGCGCGAGGCCGGGCGAGCAGGCTTCGGGCTTGAGCACCTTGACCGCGACGCTCTCGGCCGCCGCGGTCGCGCCGGCGCCACCGCTCGGCTCGGCGCGGTAGACGGTCGCGGAGCCGCCCTCGCCGAGCACCTCGACGATGCGGTAGCCGCCGACTTCGGCGCCGAGGGCGACGTCGGGCTCGCTGCGCTGCTGCCAGGCGGCCTGCAGCGTCGGCGCGTCGGTGTCGAGCAGCGGATCGTGGGCCGCGTCGGCGGCGAGCAGCTCGCGCAGTTCGCGTGCCGCAGGCGTCCCCTGCGCGTCCTGCTCGCGCAGCCAGCGCTCGCGCTCGGCCGGGGCCAGCTCGCGCAGGCGCTCGAACTCGCGCCGCGTCTTCGTCCAGGCGTCAGTGCCCATCGCTCTCCTCCGTCTCGATCGCGCGCTTGAGGAACGCGCGCGCGCTGCGCCAGTCGCGCTGCACGCTGGCGGTCGAGCTGCCGAGCGTGCGCGCGACGTCCTCGACCTCGAGGCCGAGGTAGAAGCGCAGCTCGACCACGCGCGCCAGCTCCGGATCGACGCGCTCGAGCCGCTCCAGCGCGCACTCGAGCGACAACACGCGCTGCTCGAGCGCCGCGGCGGGAGCCGCGCTCGCCGCGGGCCCGTCGAGCGTCGCCAGCTCCTCGCGGAAGAGCCGCCGGCGCGCGCTGTCGATCAGGATGCGCCGCATCACCGTCGCGGCCAGCGCCAGGTAGTCGCGGCGGTCCTCGCACTCCAGCGCGGCGCGCTCGAGGCGCAGGAAGACCTCGTGGACCAGCGAGGTCGGCGCCAGCGTGTGCCCGCCGCGCTCGTCGCCGAGGCGCCGCCGCGCGAGCGCGCGCAGGTCGGCGTACAGGAGCTCGAACAGCCGCCGCCCGGCCGCCGCGTCGCCCGCGCGCCGCGCCCGCAGCAGCGCGACGACTTCGAGCTCGAGCGCGGAATGGGTGGTCGCCACGGCGGTGCCGCCCGCGAAGGGCCGGGCCAACGTAGCAGAATTCCGAGATGCCTGATCGACGCCCGCGCGCCCGTTCGCTCAGGGATCCACGAGGACCGACCATGGCGATCACCCGCAGATGCGCGCTCAGTTCGATCACCGTTGCCTTCGCGACCCTGGCGTGCATCGCCACGGGCCGGTCGCCGCGTGGCGCGGCACACCGGGCGGACGGAACGGACGAGACCCAGGCTTTCCTCGCCGCGGTCCGGGCCGGCGACGAGCTCGAAGTGCGCCGCCTCCTCGCGCTGCGACCGTCGTTGGCCGCCGCGCGCGACGCGAACGGGCTCTCGGCGCTGTTGACCGCGCACCTCGCCGGTCACCCCGAGATCGCCACGCTGCTCAGGAGCCAGGGCCTCGAGCTCGACCTCGCCGAGTGCGTGTTCGAGGAGGACTGGCCGCGGCTCAAGGAGCTCGCCGCGCGCGATCCGCAGGCGCCGCAGGCCCTGCACCCGATCGGCGGCAACCTGCTCTACGCCGGGGCGCTCGCCGGCTCGGGCGAACTCTGGCGCCTGCGCTCCCTGGGTTGCGATCCCGACGCCGCACCGCGCGGCGGCAGCGGTTTCACGCCCGCGCGCGCCGCGATGGAGCAGCGCACGCTGCCGGGGGCGGTAATCGCCGCCACCGATCTGCTCAGCGACGGCGGCAACCCGAACGCCCCGCAGCGCGGCGGCGACAGCGTGCTGCACGGCGCGGTCCGCCGCCGCAGCGAACGGCTGGTGCGCCTCGTCGTGCGCAAGGGCGCCGACGTCGCCGCGCGCGACGACGCGGGCCGCACGGCCGAGGCGCTGGCGCGCGAGCTCGGCTGGGCCGAGGGTGCGGCGCTGCTCGCGGGCCATGCGCAGCTCCCGCGCGACCACCGCGCCTCGCGCTTCCTGCTCGACGCCAATCGCGAGCCCGTGAAGCGCCCCGACCTCTCCGACGTGCCGCAGTCGCTGCAGAACCAGGTCACCGGAAGCTCGCACGCCAACCTCGAGAAGCTGCGCGCGCTGGTCGAGCAGGACCGCCGCCTGATCTTCTCGATCTCGACCGACGCCGAGCTGGCGATCGAAGCCAGCGCGCACGTCGGCAACCGCGACCTGATGCGCTTCCACCTCGACCGCGGCGCGCCGTGCTCGCTGCCGACGGCCGTGTCGCTGGGGGACACGGCGATGGTACGCCACCTGCTCGACCTCGACCCGCGCCTGGTGCACGAACGCGGCGCCCACGACTTCGCGCTGTTGCACTACGCCGCGATCGGCGGCGGCGGCGTCGAGCTCGCCGCGCTGCTCCACGAACGCGGCGCGACGCTCGACCAGGAGACGCAGGGCCTGACGACGCTGCACTGGAGCGTGCGCCGCGACCTGCCCGACCTGACCGCCTGGCTGATCGCGAAGGGCGCCGACCTCGAAGCCGTCAGCTTCAAATGGGACCGGCGCGGCCAGACCGCGCTGCAGGTCGCGCTGGCGGACAAGGCCGAGCGGCAGGTCAAGCTCCTGCGCAACGCCGGCGCACGGGGCTGAGCGCGGGACGCGGCACTTTGAGGCTTGCGCGACCGTCAGAGTCGTGCGCGTTCCCTCGCCCGCGGCCCGGCTTCGCGAACATCCTGCACCATCTACAAGGTGGCCCCCGGAAGCTGACCCAGCCGGCACGCGTGGTGTCGCAATGCAGAGTGCGGACTCGACCGAGTCTCCCTGGCAGGCGCACACGGCGAGTCCAGCGACGGCAGAGGAGTCGACTCCATGGGACAGCACGAAGGTGGCGCGAGCCTGACCAAGCGGGAACTCGCAAGCTGGATCGGGATCGGACTGATCCTGGCCGCGGTGATCGGCGCGTTGATGGCCCAGTGCGGCCCAACGCGATTGCCCGTGCATCGGATGGACAGTCCCAGTGTGCGCGGGAAGGCCACGTTTGAGGTCGGTCCCGTGACGGGCAGCCAGGCCCTGGTGAAGGTCACGCTGAAGGCCAAGCTGAAAGAACTCAAAGTCAACAAGCCCGAGGACGCCGTGCAATTCCGCATGGGGGCCGGGCGCGCTGGGTACGAACTCGAAGACGTACCCACCTTGCGCCCGATCCCCGACGAGCGGAACTGGGCGCCGGCCACGGTCACGGCCGGATCGGATGGTGTCTACACCTTCGTGTGCTCCACCTACGTCCCTCTCCTCGTAGCAGACGGCGGGGGGAGCCCTGTACCGCAGGTGGTCTGGGCCCAACTGAAGGTCGGCCCGTCCGAGGAGCCGACGTACCTCGAGCGCCGCGATCCGCTCTACTACCCAGTGCAGCTGGACGAGTTCCGGACGTACAACCCGGACGACTGACGCACGTCAGCGCGCCCTACCTCAACGCTCCGCTGTACACGAACGCCGCCCAGTAGTACGGGTCGGCCGGATCGGACTTGCGCTGCGTCTGCGACAGCTCGCCTCCCGCGCCCTTGCCGCGCGCCACGCTCTGCAGCAGTCCCGACTTCGCGCGCCAGAGCGCGCGCGCGGGCGACTCCTCGCCCTGCGCCACCTGCTGGTGGAAGTTGGGCCTGATCCAGCCCAGGCGCGGGTCGTCGACGCGCGCGCGACCGGCGAAGATCTCGCGCGTCTTGTCGTCGTCGATGTCCCACAGCGTCGCGATCACGGCGCGCGCGCCCGCCTGCAGGAAGGCATTCGCGAACGAGCGCACGCCCTCGCCAGCCCGCGTCGGCCCGGCCGCCGTGCTGCAGCAGGACAGCACCACGAGGTCGGCTTCGAGCCTCAGCGCGCTGATCTGCTCCAGCGTCACCCGCTCGTAGGCGCTGCCGCGCGGCGTCAGGAGCAGGCTCGAACGGCGCGGGTCCTGCGCGTCGACCTCGGCGTGGGAGATCACGTAGACGCGCTGGTGCCGCGCGTCGAGGCGCGCGAAGTTCTCGGCCGTGGCGTCGCTCAGCAGGTACGCGTCCAGCCCCGCGCTCTCGAGCCGGTACGGCGGCTCGCAGGCCGGACCCTCCAGGCGTTCGATCAGGCTGCGCAGCTCGTCCGGGCCTGCGGCGCGGTGCGCGCGCGCCACCGCCAGCGCCTCCTCGAAGCCCCCGACCAGGTTCGCGAGCCGCGACGGGTCGGGTGTGTTGCGCGCGCCGGGCGACGGCGAACGCGAGTAGTCGGGCGGACCGAACAGGAAGGTCCCGCCCGGCACGACCCGCCGCGGGAGCAGCGTCAGGTGGCGCAGCAGCGGCGTCGACGGCGCGTAGTCGACCTGGAAGTCCCGCACGACCCAGGGCCAGTGCGCGAAGTTGCGCTTGAGCAGCTCCGGCGTGATCTCGCGTTGCAACAGCGCCTCGAAGGGCAGGCTGGCCAGCCCGGTGGTCGGCACCACGACCAGCCGGTCGAAGCCCGCAGCGTCGAACGCGGGTCGCGCGTCGCGCAGCACGCGTTCCAGCAACCGGAGGTAGAGCTGGTGTCCGAGCTGCGCCAGCGCCCGCACCGAGGCCGGCTCGGCGACCTCCTGGATCGCCTGGACGAAGGCGCGCGCGAGGCCCTCGAGCTCCGCGCGCGGACCCAGGTCGTGGCAGCGCAGCCCGCGCGGATCGATCACGTAGGCGTAGAGGTTCGCGCTGCCCGACACGTACTCGACGAACAACCTGCGGCGGCCGTCGGTGCGCAAGGTCTCGCGCACACGGTCGGCATCGACCGTCGCCTCCAGGACCGGCGCTGCGGCCGGGTCGGCTCCGGCAGCCGCGCGCTGTCCGAGGTCGACCAGCTGCAGCCGACCCTTCCAGCCCTGGGCCTCCTGGTGGCCCTCGCGCACCAAGCGCTCGACGCGCTGGGCATCCTGGCCTGCAGCCTGGATGCGGGTCGCGACGAACTCCTGCGCCAGCGCGCCCCAGCTGGCGAACATCTGCTGCGTGGCGGCGCGCTCGGCGGCCGAGCCGTCCCGCGTGCGCTGTTCGAGCAGGCGCTGACCGCGCGCGTAGAGCAGCTCGGCTTCTCCCAAGTCGCGCAGCGCGAGGCTGGCGCGCACGGCGGTCTCGAGCGCGTTGAGCTCGTTCTCGGGGTCGTGCAGGTCCCGCAGCGCGTTGGCGGCACCCAGCGCCAGCTCCTTGGCGGGTGCGAACGCGCCTTGCAGCGAGCGGACCTGCGCTTCGAGCACTCGTTGCCTTGCGCCCCACTCCCGTTGCTGCTCGGGATCCGCGAGCGCCGCGATCGCGCGCCGGTTCGCTTCGAGCAGCGGTTCCAGGCGCGGGTCCCCGGGCGTGGAGGCCAGGCAACTCCCCTGGGCGATGCCGGCGCGCGCGACGGACAGCGTGTCACCGCGCTCGCGTGCCGCCGCGCCCAGGCGCGCGAGCACGTCGTGGGCTTCCTGCAGCCGGCCCAGCTCGCGCAGCACCTGACCACGCGACAATCCGAGCTCCAGCGCGGTCGCCGCGGCGCGCCGGGCACCGTCGATCGCAGCGCACCACTCGCTGCCGCGCACGAGCTCGTCGAGTGCAGGCTCCAACCGGCCCGCGGCTTCCAGCAGCTCGGCCGCGAGGATGCAGGCGTTGGCTTCGAGGAACGGGTGCGGCTCGTCGCAACGCTGCAGGACCCGCCGGCCGTGCTCGAGCCAGCCGCGCGCCTCGTGGCGCCGCCCGGCCGCGTTGTGGCGAGCGGCGATCTCGAAGAGCCGCACGGCCTGGGCCTCGCTCGCCTCGAGGGCCAGCAGCTCCGGCCCGGCGTCGCGGTAGAGGGCCAGCTCCAGTTCGACCTCGCCCGCGGCCGCGTAGCCGCGACCGAGGGCTTGCACCAGCTCGACACGGGCGGTCGGCTCCGGGCCCGAGCGCGGGTCTTCGACGACCCGGCGCAACCAGCGGCGCACGACCGGCGCGAGTTGCGGCGTGTCGTCCGCGCTGACCGCCGCGAGCGTGAGCTGCGCGGCCATGCCGCTGGCGCCCGCGCGCAAGCAGAGTTCCAGGCGCTCCTCGATGCACCCCTCGAAGCTGCTCCGTTCGGCTTCCAGCCGCGCGAGCTCGGTCGCGAGGCGCAAGTCGTCCGCGTGCACCAGGAAGTGGCGCTCGCGCTCCGTCAGCGACGGACGGAAGGCGCGTCCGTCGCTCAGCAGCGCGAGCGAACCCGCCCACGCCGGCGCACGCAGCGCCGCTGCGCCGGCGGGCACGCACTGCAAGTCAGCCGCCGAGGCTTCGAGCACCGTCCGGGCGGCGAGCGTCTCTCCGCGTGCGAGGAGCTGCTCGCCGACCACGATGCGCGCGCGGCAACGCGCCAGCGCCGATTCGCGCACGTGGGGTGCTTCGAGTTCCGCACGCGCGAGCGCTTCGAACCTGGCCAGGATCTGCTCGACATCCGGATCGGGGGCGTCCGCGCGCGCGATCCCCAGCTCGCAGCGTCCGGTCCATCCCTCGTTGCTGCCGACGCGCACGCGCACCTCGGCGCCCGCGACCAGGGCGGGGAGGGCCAGCTGCGCGCAGAACTCGGCGCGCGCACAGCTCGCGCGGAAGACTTCGCGGCCGACCTGCACCTCCAGCGCGACGTCGAAGTCGATCGCGCCGACCGTCAGCGCGTACTCGCCCGCTTCCGGTGCCACGAAGCGGAACTCCGCGCTCGGCACTTCGCCCTCGGCGCCGGCTTGCAGCACGCGCAGCTCGACTTGGCCGAGTTGCAGCGGCGTCGGCGGCTGTTGGGCCGTCGCGAGGCCGGCCGTCAGCGTGAGCAGGAGCGCGAGCATGAAGACCCCTCCCTCGCCACGCCGGGGAGCGCGTGGAGCACGTGAGGATAGCGCGCGTGCGCCGGGAGGCGCGAGCCGCGCCCGGGACGAGCAGGGGCGACGCGCGCCGGTCCGAGCGGGAATTCGCTGCTTTCGTGGCCGGGCTGCGCTGGCGGCTCGCTGCGCTGGTGGTAGTCTCCCCGCCCGCTTCGCCATGCTGCACGACCTGCCTCCTCCGCTCCTGGTCCAGGACGCGCGCGGTCTCGCGCGGCTGGTCGACGACCTGGCGGGCCAGCGCGAGATCGCGGTCGACACCGAGGCCGACTCCTTCTTCTGCTACCGCGAGAAGGTCTGCCTGGTGCAGGTCAGCGTCGAGGACCGCGACTACCTGGTCGATCCGCTGGCGGGCTTCGATCTCGCGCCGCTGGGGCGCGTGCTGGCGGATCCGTCGAAGCTCAAGGTCTTCCACGACGGCGAGTACGACATCCTGCTGTTCAAGCGCTGCCACGGCTTCCGCTTCGCCAACCTGTTCGACACGCGCGTCGCGGCCGCGGTGCTGGGTTCGAAGACGCCCGGGCTGGCCTCGGTGCTCGAGGCGCGCTTCGGCATCAAGCTCGACAAGTCGATGCAGCGCTCGAACTGGGGCCAGCGGCCGCTCGACGCCAAGCAGATCCGCTACGCCCGGCTCGACACGCGCTTCCTCTTGACCTTGATGGCCGAGCAGCGCGCCGAACTCGCGCACCGCGACCGGCTGTGCATCGTCGACAGCGAGTGCCGGCGCCTCGAGGCGCTCGAGCCGCCGGTCAACGCCTTCGATCCGGAGGGCTGGGTGGCGCTCAAGGGCGCGCGCCTGCTCGAGCCGCCCGACCGCACCGTGCTGCGCGCGCTGTACGTGCTGCGCGAGCGGCGCGCCGAGGCCGAGGACCAGCCGCCCTTCCGGATCATGAACAACGAGACGCTGATCGAGCTCGCGCGCCGCCACCCGCGCACGCACGACGACCTGTCGCGCGTCCCGGGCTTCACCTGGAAGCAGGTGCGGCGTCTGGGCGACGAGGTGCTCGACACGCTCGAGCACGCGCTGCGCCAGCCGCCGCTGGTGCGCTTCCCCGAGCCGGCGCGCGACAGCAGCGTGCAGCTCGACGAGACGCAGCAGGAGCTCCACGAGCGCCTCAAGGCCGCGCGCAAGCGCTGGGCCGAGGAGCTCGACACCGACCCGGCCTACGTGATCAACCGCCACGTGCTGCTGCGCCTCGCGCAGGAGCAGCCGCGCAGCGAAGAGGCGCTGGAACGCCTGGGCGGGCTCGACGACTGGCAACTGGAGGACTACGGCCGCGACCTCGTGCGCCTGATCGCCGACTTCCGCGCCGACGTCGCCGAGGGCCGCGTCCCGACCCGCCGCCCGCGCTTCCGCCGCCGCTGAGCGCGCGTCGTTCCGGTACGGTGCCAGGCACTTCTTCACCCTGTGCGCAGCGGCGAAGCTCTGCTTCGCC
>Ga0315910_10001918_pt1 | contig 18705 bp, 16 predicted proteins | sample EdamamesoilMG_FD_204470 | JGI IMG/M metagenome (GOLD analysis project Ga0315910, IMG submission 204470) | Garden soil microbial communities collected in Santa Monica, California, United States - Edamame soil | ecosystem: Environmental > Terrestrial > Soil > Garden | place: USA: California...
ACGACACCGACTTCGGCAGGGCGCCCTGCATCAACCTCGACAAGACGGTGAAGGAAGACGGCAACACCTCGCGCATCAACTTCAGCTACCACGCCACCGACGATGTGATGTTGTACGCCACCTGGTCGGAGGGTTTCCGTCCGGGCGGCATCAACCGCCGCGGCACGATTCCGCCCTACAAGGCGGACTTCCTCACCAACTTCGAACTCGGTTTCAAGACCACCTGGGCCAACAATAGCGTCCGCATCAACGGCGCGCTGTTCCAGGAAGACTGGGATGACTTCCAGTATTCATTCCTCGGCCAGAACGGCCTCACCGAAATCCGCAACGCCGGCCAGGCGCGCATCCAGGGCATCGAAACCGACATCGTCTGGGCCGCGAGCGACGGGCTGACCTTCTCGGTGTCCGCTTCGTGGATCGATGCAGTGACCACCGAGGATTATTGCGGCACGACCTTCAGCGCCGACGACATCGGCGACGACGACCCGCGCGTCGGTACGCCGGTGACGGATTGCGACGATCCGGACGCGCCGCCGAACACCATCTTGCAGGCGCCCGAAGGGCAGAGGCTGCCGGTGCAGCCCAAGTTCAAGGGCAATGCGGTGGCGCGCTACGAATTCCCGATGGGCACGATGCGCGCGCACATTCAGGGTGCCTGGCTGTATCAGTCCAGCGCGTGGTCGGACCTGCGCACCGCCGAGCGCGAGCTGCTGGGCAAGCAGCCCGAATACAGCATTGGCGATTTCGCCTTCGGCGTCTCCAACGAGAGCTGGGGAATCGAGCTGTGGGTCAAGAACGCCTTCGATCAACGCCCCGAGATTGCGCGCTACTCGCAATGCTCGACCTACAAGCCCCCGGTCGACGGAAACGATCCGTTCAACCAGACGCCGCTGTGCGGCCTGCAGCCGTACACGGTGACGCAGACGCCGCGGCTCGTGGGACTGACGTTCTCGAAGAACTTCTGATGAATGTGCCCGGGCAAGGACGCCCGCCGTTCCCGCCGTTCACGCGCGAGACCGCCGCCGTGAAGGCGCGCGCCGCCGAAGATGCGTGGAATTCGCGCGATCCCGAGCGCGTGTCGCTGGCGTACACGAGCGACAGCGCGTGGCGTAATCGCGCGGAGTTCTTTTCCGGGCGACCCGCCATCGTCGAGTTCCTAAAACGCAAGTGGGCGAAGGAACTCGACTACCGGCTCATCAAGGAAGTCTGGGCCTGCGAGGGCAATCGCATCGCGGTGCGCTTCGCCTACGAGTGGCACGACGACTCCGGGCACTGGTTCCGGTCCCATGGAAACGAGAACTGGGAGTTCGACGAGCTTGGCCTCATGCGCCGCCGTCACGCCAGCATCAACGATGTCGTCATCACCGAGGCCGAGCGCAAGTTCCGCTGGCCGCTCGGGCGGCGACCGGACGATCACCCGGGGCTGAGTGATCTCGGGTTGTAGTCACATGAATCCGCGGCAGCGCTTCAAGCCGTAGCGGCCAGTACCTCGGGGTCATTGCCGGCCGCGTGCGCCGGCGCACGCTGGCGCACGATGTCGCGCGCGGCGATGTGATACGCCTCGGCCATGGTCGGGAAGTTGAACACGTTGTCGACGTAGGCATCGACCTCGAGGTCTGCAGCCAGACCGAGCTGGCAAATGTGCACCAGCTCGGTGGCGCCTTCACCCGCGATCTGTACGCCGACCACGCGCCGTCCGGCGGGATCGGCGATGAGCTTGAGCAGGCCTCGATGGTTTCCGTCGATGCGGCCGCACGTGATGTCCGCGAAGTGGGCGCGGCCGACGATGGCGCCGCCGAAATGGCGCCGCGCGCCGTGTTCGTCGAGGCCCACGGTGGCGATCTCGGGGATGGTGTAGACGCCCGAAGGCAGCCGCGACACCGGGTCCGAGGCGACCAGCAGGCCGAGCGCGTGGCTGGCCGCGCGCGAGCCCTGTTCCATCGACACCGACGCCAGCGAGGGCGGGCCAATGACGTCGCCCGCGGCGTAGACGCCGCGCACGGTGGACATGAGGTTTTCATCCACGCGCACGTAACCCTGTTCGGTGAGCGAGATGCCCACCGGCGCGAGATTGAGCCCGTCGACGTTGGCGCGGCGACCGGTGGCGACCAGCACCTTGTCGGTTTCGACGCTGCGGCCGTCGGCGAAGTCGGTGCGCACCTGCGAGACACCGTCGAAACGTGTGCCCGTGGCGCGCACGTGCGGCAGGTACTCGCCGCCATTGCGCCGCAATTCGTCCAGGTAGAACGCGGTGAGCTCGGGATCGAGGAACGACAGCGGCTGGTCGAGCTGGTCGGCCTGCGTGACCTTGCAGCCCAGCGCCGCGAACATCGCCGCGTATTCGCTGGCGATGATACCGCCGCCGATCACCAGCAGGCTGCGCGGCAGGTAGGCCAGCGAAAGAATGGAGTCGCTGTCGAGCACGTGTTCGTGATCCACGCGCAGGTGTCCCGGCTGCCAGGGGCGTGAGCCGCTGGCGATGATGATGCGCGGCGCGAGCACCGACTGTCGTGAACCGTCGGTGTGCATGATGCAGAGCTCGTGCGGCGCGTCGACGACCGCGGCGCAGGCCGCGAAGCTCGCGCGCCCGCGCAGCAGCGTGATGCCGTTGCGCTCGAGCTGCGCCGCCATGTATGCGTCGTGCGCCGCGATGGTTTCGCCGGCGCCGTCGAGCAGGTAACGAATCGGCGCGCCGGAGAGATCGACGCGACTCACGCGCTGGCGCAGCGCGTGCTGGCGCAGCAGCTTGCTCGGGATCGTGCCGGTGTGCACGCAGGCGCCGCCCAGGTGGCGCTCACGTTCGACCACGGCCACCCGCTTGCCGGCCTTGGTGGCATGGATCGCGGCCTGCTGGCCCGCGGGACCCGAACCGATGACGACGACATCAAGACTCAGCTGGCTCACGTGTAGCTCTCCGCCGTGGCGGTGATGGCCGCACGCTGCGCCATGATCGTGAAGAGTTCGTCCGGGTAGATGGACAGCTCGTCCATCCAGCGCGACACCGGCCCGAGCATGGAATCGGGCAACTCGCCGCCCACGCCCGGCGTACGCATCTCGTCGGAGATCTGGCGCGCCAGCGCGACTTCCATGACCTCGGTGCGCGACAGCTCGGCGTCGGGCGGATTGCGCCAGTGCGCGATGGCCGCGGCGACGGCCGGCGGCAGGCTCCACGCGATGCTCACGTGGGTACCGACGCGCGACTCGTGGCGCGCGGCGAGCGACAGGATCTGGCCGGGCTCGGGATTGATGCCGTGCTTGATGGCCGCGGCGCCGGCGCGATTCAGGATCACCGCCATGCCGACCCGGTGGAGCAGGCCGCACAGGTAGGCCGATTCCACGTTGCGGCGCTTGAGTCGTGCGACTTCCTGCGCGAACAGCGCCGTGGTCACCGATTCGCGCCACAGGTCGGCCATCTCGTGGCGGAAGTACGTCGTGTTGTACACCTGGCCGTGGATGGCCACGGCGAAGGCGATGTTGCGGATCTCGCGAATGCCCAGCCACGCGATGGCCTGCGGCAGCGTCACCACCGGCGTCCGTCGCGCATACAGCGCCGAGTTCGCGACGCGCATGACCTGCCCGGCGAGCGAGAGGTCACGCTGGATGAGTTGCGCGAGCTGCGCCGCGCTGGCATCCGCGCCGGCGTCGCCGCCGGCTTCGCCGCGCGTCAGTCGCATGATTTCCGCGGCGATCTGCGGCGGCGGTGGCAGTTCGAGCGAGTCGGTCGAGACCGCTGCGGTCAGAAGGCGTTCAACTTGATCGTTGGATGATTGGAGCGTTGCGTTCATGCGGGATACACCCGGATTGACCCGCCCCGTTAACGGCCGGAATCGAGTTCACTTGAACGCGCCGCAGCGATCCTGCGGATTGCAAATTCGCTACGGTAAATCAATAACTTGCAGAATGCCGTCAGGCCTGCGGCGGCGGTCCGCTCATGTAGACCAATTCCCAGGTGTGGCCGTCCAGGTCTTCGTAGCCGTGCGAGTACATGAAACCGTGGTCCTGGGCCTGCCGCGGCACCTGCGCGCCGGCGGCGCGCGCCTTGGCCACCAGCTCATTCACCTGCGCCTTGCTGTCGCAGGAGACGCAGGTCAGCACCTCGGTGGACTTGCTCGTGTCGGTAATGGCCTTGTGGGTGAAGCCGCTGAAGAACTTCTCCACCAGCAGCATCACGAACAGGTTCTCGCCGACGATCATGCAGGTGGCGTTCTCGTCGGTGAACTGCGGGTTGAAGGTGTAGCCGAGCTGCGTGTAGAACGCGACGGAGCGCTCGAGATCCTTCACCGGCAGGTTGACGAAGATCTGTGAATGCATGATGTCCCCGCGAGGTAGTTAGTTCGGGACCTGGGGGTCGGGGATCAGGTCGCGGCGCCGGCCGCGGCCACGCGCACCTGGTCTTCCACCACCAGCTCGCGCGTGGGGCGGATTTCGATGCTGCCGTACTTGGCGGGCGGGATCTTGGCGGCGATCTGGATGGCCTCGTTCAGGTCGCGCGCTTCGATGAGGTAGAAGCCGGCGAGCGCTTCCTTGGTTTCGGCGAAGGGGCCGTCCGTGATCGTGGCCTGGCCATTGCGAACGCGTACCGTGGTCGCGGTGTGCACCGGGTGCAGCGGCGTGCCGTCGAGCAGGTGCCCGCTGTCCTTGAGGCTGCCGGCGTAGGCGGCGCAGGCGGAATCCGGGCAGGCGCTCCACTTCTCGGCGGAGAGGTAGACCAGGCAGAGGTATTTCACGATTCGCTCCTTGTGCGGGCCACGCGGCACCGGCTCATGAAGTGGTCGATTGGGTCGGGGATGTTTCGACAATCGGGCCGGCGAAAATATCTACAGGGCCCAAGTCGTTGATTCAAGCAGGCTTGATTCAAACAGGCAGGGCCGCCAGGCGCCGTTCCAGGAAGCGCCGCGCAGGCCCCTGCGCGGTGAGTTCGATGGCGCGCGCGTAAGCCTTGCGCGCCTCGGCATTCCGGCCCAGGCGGCGATAGAAGTCGGCGCGCGCCGCATGCGCGAGCTGGTAGTTGTCGAGCTCGCCGTCGGCGAGCAGGGCATCCAGGGCGGCGAGCCCCCGCTCGGGCCCGTCGCGCATGGCCACGGCGACCGCGCGGTTCAGTGCGACGACGGGCGAGGGGTGCTGGGCCAGCAGCAGGTCATAGAGGCCCACGATCTCGCGCCAGTCGGTGTCGTCGGGCTTGGGGGCCTCGGCATGCACGGCGGCGATGGCGGCTTGCAGGGCGTAAGGGCCTGGCGGGCGTGGGGCGCTGAGCGCGGCGCGCACCAGAGCGCCGCCTTCGTCGATCAGCTCGCGTTTCCAGAGGCTGCGGTCCTGTTCGTCGAGCAGGATGAGTTCACCCGCCTGGTCGGCGCGCGCTTCGCGTCGTGATTCGTGCAGCAGCATCATTCCGAGCAGGCCGCGGACTTCCGGCTCGGGCAACAACTCGAGTACCAGGCGCCCGAGGCGGATGGCCTCGGCCGACAGGTCCGCGCGCGTGGCCGATTCGCCGCGACTGGCGAGGTAGCCTTCGTTGAAAACGAGGTAGATGACGCGCAGCACGCTGTCGAGGCGCACCGGCAGGTCTTCGCGCGCCGGCACCTCGTAGGGAATGTTCGCGTCGCGGATCTTGTTCTTGGCGCGCACGATGCGCTGCGCCAGGGTCGGCGCGGGGGTCAGGAATGCGGCGGCGATCTCCTCGGTGCTGAGGCCGCAGACCTCGCGCAGCGTCAGCGCCACCTGCGCATCGGAGGCGATGGCGGGATGGCAGCAGGTGAACACCAGGCGCAGGCGGTCGTCCTCGAGCAGTTCCTGTTGGTCCGGCGCGGTAGTTTGGTCGGCCAGCGACTCGCTGACGTCGGGCCGATCCTCGAGATGCTCGAAGCGCGCCTCGCGGCGCTGCTTGTCGATGGATTTGAAGCGCCCGGCGGAGACCAGCCAGGACACCGGGTTCTGCGGCAGTCCCTCGGCCGGCCACTTCTCCATGGCCGCGCGGAAGGCTTCGTGCAGCGCTTCCTCGGCGCGCTCGAAGTCGCCCAGCAGGCGGATCAGCGTCGCGAATATGCGGCGCGATTCCTTGCGGTACAGCCTGTCGATTTCGGCGCGGACGCGCGCGATGTCGGAAGAGGGCATGCCCGGATGGTAATGGGGACATTCCTCGTTTCCTAGCAAACGGGGACAGTCCCGGCGTCAGCGAAACGGGCCGAACTTCAGGCTGCGCTCGGGTAGCGTCCTACCAGCACGATTTCACCGCAGAGCAATGCGAAGGCGTAGAGCATGGCCGCGAGCGCGCATGGGGCGGCGAGATTGACGTCGCGCGATTCCGGCAGCGTGGTGATCAGGATCCAGGCGACCAGCAGGATCAGTGCGGTGCCAAGCGCGCTCGCCAGGACGACCAGTGTCGCCACCACGGGCATCGAACGCAGATGCGCCTCGGGTAACAAATCGCGATGGTGGAACAGGCGCGCCAGTGCGCGCAGAGCCGGCAAGCCGAAGACCAGCAACACGACTGCCGCCAGGAGGTAGTCAGCGAGCGCGTCGCGCGCGAATGCCCGTGGTTGTGATTGCACCGTGACGAATCGCTCGATCGCCAGGAGCAGCAGCGCGAGAGTGAGCAGCACTGCAAGCAGGTAGCTGGCACGCGCTGCGATGGCGAAACCGCGGAACATGCGCGCAACGCTGCGCGAGGTCCGCGCGCGCGTCAAGACGTTTCCGGGAGGACTGTCCCCGTTTGCTAGGAATCGAGGAATGTCCCCATTAAAACAGCCCGACGATCTTGCCGTTTTCGTCCACGTCGATGGAATTCGCCGCCGGCACCTTGGGCAGTCCCGGCATGGTCATGATGTCGCCGCAGATCATGACGATGAACTCCGCGCCGGCGGCGAGTCTCACTTCGCGGATGTTGACCACGTGGCCGCTCGGCGCGCCACGCAGCTTGGGATCCGTGGAGAAGGAGTACTGGGTCTTGGCGACGCAGATCGGGTATTGGCCGTAGCCCGCTTCCTGCAGCGACTTGATCTGCCCGCGCACCTTGCTGTCGGCGACGATGTCGAGCGCGCCATACACCTGCTGGGCGATGGTCTTCATCTTGTCCCACAGCGGTTGCTCGGACTCGTACACGAAACGGAAGTTGTTGGGCAGCTCGCACAGCCGCACGACTTCCTTCGCGAGCTCGGTCGCGCCCTTGCCACCCTCGGCGAAATGCCGCGCGTGGATGATCTTCACTTCCAGATGCGACAGCCTCTCCTGGATCAGCGCAACCTCCGCGGCCGTGTCCTCGGCGCGCGAGTTGATGGCGACCACGCAGTTGAGGCCGTACTGGTTGCGCACGTTGTGGATGTGGCGCTCGAGGTTCACGAGACCCTTCTCGAGGGCGGCGAGGTTTTCCTTGCCCACGTCGACGACTTCGACCCCGCCGTGGTATTTGAGCGCGCGCACCGTGGCGACGATGACCGCGCACGAGGGCGTGAGTCCCGCCTTGCGGCACTTGATGTCGACGAATTTCTCGGCGCCGAGGTCCGCGCCGAAGCCCGCCTCGGTCACCACGTAATCCGCAAGCTTGAGCGCGGCCTGCGTGGCCATCACCGAGTTGCACCCGTGCGCGATGTTGGCGAACGGACCGCCGTGGATAAATGCCGGGTTGTTTTCCAGCGTCTGCACCAGGTTCGGCGCCAGTGCGTCGCGCAGCAACGCGGTCATCGCGCCATGCGCCTTGATATCGCGCGCCAGGATGGGCTTCTGCTCGCGCGTGTAGCCGATGACGATCTTGCCCAGGCGTTCCTTCAGGTCCTGGATGCTGGTCGCGAGGCAGAAGATGGCCATGACCTCCGAGGCCACGACGATGTCGAAACCATCCTGCCGCGGGTAGCCGTTGGCGGTACCGCCGAGCGCGATGGTGATCTCGCGCAGGCTGCGGTCGTTGACGTCGACCACGCGCCGCCAGGTCACGCGGCGCACGTCGAAGCCGACCTCGTTGCCCTGGTGGATGTGATTGTCGATGAGCGCCGCGAGCAGGTTGTTGGCGAGTGCGATGGCGGCGAAGTCGCCGGTGAAGTGCAGGTTGATGTCTTCCATCGGCACGACTTGCGAGTAACCGCCGCCCGCGGCGCCGCCCTTCATGCCGAACACCGGGCCCAGCGCAGGCTCGCGCAGGCAGATCAGCGCCTTCTTGCCGATGATGTTGAGTGCGTCGCCCAGTCCCACGGTGGTCGTGGTCTTGCCTTCACCCGCGGGCGTCGGCGAGATCGCGGTGACCAGCACCAGCTTGCCGTTCTTGCGGCCGTTGAGCTTCGACAGGTAGTCGAGGGAAATCTTGGCCTTGTACCTGCCGAAGGCTTCGAGCGCGTCCTCCGGAATGCCGAGGCGTTCCTGTGCGACTTCGGTAATACGCCGCATCTTCGCGGCCTGTGCAATGTCTATGTTGCTGAGTTTGCTGGTCATATGGGCATCTTAGCGATGTGGTGCGGGCGGCGACTGTCGAAGAGTGCAATCCGAAATCAGGCACGCGCGAAGCGGGATTCCCTGTCAGTCGAGAGCAGGTAGTAGGCTTGTCATGCATGCACGAGGATTCCGATATACGTCACATCAGGGCGCAGCATCGAGGGGCGGGACTTCGATGCCGCCGCCGCATCGTGAAATCGAGGAGCCGTCCATGACAGCAAGGGAATCAAACGCGGCAGCGTGGGTGCGGGGAGTGGTCCTGGCCGCCTGGCTCGCCCTCCCGGTCGTCGCGGGCGCGAAGGGCGCGACTGCGCGCATCGAAGTAGACCGCGGCAAGACCGCGCTCCTGACCATCGACGGCCAGGCGGCGAGCGCATTCACGATCTGGAGCGGCCCGGGCACCGCCTGGAGCGGCCTCGACGCCGCCGCGATCACGCAGGCCGGGGACTTTGCCGACTGGGCGGCCGGCGCCGTGACTCCGCCGAAAAAACTGCGGATCTATCGCGTGCGTTTCTACTGTGCCGAGGGGACTTCGGCCTCCGAATCGCTGCCCAGTCACCAGTGTTACGGCGTGCGTTATGGCATCGACGAAGCGACCGGGCGCGGTTACGTGCAGATTCCACCGGCGAACGACAAGGAATTCCCCGCCAACATCCAGTCTATCTACCGGGAAGTCGAGGGCCGCTGGTTCAACTCCACCCGCCCGTGGGACGAGTTGCTGCAGCCACGCATAGAGGCGGCCCTGGCGGGCCTGGCCGCCGAAACCCGCGTTTACGAACAGCCCTACATCCCCACGAGCCCGTCGCACACGGCGGTGGGGGCCAAACCGGCACTCACGCCCAAGAATTGACAATAGTTAGTCCGTACAACAGAGGGGGATGAAGATGTCGGGTTCCAGGAACCTCGGGGTCATCGTGACCGCGGGTCACGCAGGCTCGGGCAGGAGCGAACGCATGAAGATGAATCGTCGATCGATGCTCGCAGGAACGCTGGGAGCCGGGCTTGCACTGCCGGCGCTGGCGCAGGTGCCGGAAGGATGCGGTGAACAACCGAAGACCGCGCCCGCCTTGCAGCCGCCACGCCTGCTCACCGACTGGGCCTGGCTCGAGCGGTACCGGGGCGACAACGCAACGCTGTCAACCAGCGGCGCGAAGGTCGACGTCGTTTTCCTCGGCGACTCGATCACCGAAGGCTGGGCGGCGACCGACAGGGAATTCTTCTCGAAGGGGATCGTGGGTCGCGGCATCAGCGCGCAGACCACGCCGCAACTGCTGGTGCGCATGTATCCAGACGTGGTCGCGTTGAAGCCACGGGTGGTGCACATCATGGCGGGCACCAACGACATCGCGCACAACACCGGGCCCATGACGGCCCAGGACTCGCAGAACAACATCATGGCCATGTGCGCGATCGCGAAGACGCACAGGATCCGCGTCGTGCTGGGCTCGGTGCCGCCGGCGTCGAAGTACTGGTGGCGGCCGGAAGTGCAGCCCAGGAACGAGGCGCTGGCGCTGAACGAGTGGCTGCGAAGTTACGCCCGGGAAATCGGCGCGAAGTACGCCGACTATGCCGCCGCGCTGGTCGATGCGCAGGGCAACGTGAAGCTGGATCTTGCCAGGGACGAGGTGCATCCAACCGCGGAAGGGTACGCGGCGATGCGGCCGATCGCGGCCCGGGCCATCGGGGTGGGTGCATGAGGAGTGCGCCGTGGCTGATCGGCGCGATGCTGGTGGCGAACCTCGCGTTCGCCGCGACCCGGCCCAGGCTGCTCCAGAAAGTCGCGCCGGCCTATCCACCCGCCGAAGAAGCGGCGCACCACGGCGGGCGCGTGGAGTTGAACATCAAGGTGAAGGATGACGGGGCGGTCGAGGCGGTGCAGGTGACGACGGGAACCGGGTTCCCGGCGCTCGACCAGGCCGCCGTGGATGCGGCGAAGGCCTGGAAATTCGCGCCCGCCACGGACGATGCCGGCAAGCCGGTGGCGGGCGAAGTGACGTTCGCGCTGAACTTTACGCCGCCGCCGCGCGACATCGATCACACGCTCACTTGCCGGCAGCTCGGCGAACAGGTGGTGGCGTTGCGTGCTCTTGCGCCCGAGGCAGCCCTCGACAACGTACCGGCGCTAGGGGCATTGCAGGACGTCGCCGCCGAAACGGATGCGGTGCTGCCGGCCGAGTTGCGCGGACAGGTCCTGGGGTCGTTGCCCAAACTTTACGAGGACCTGCTCGCGGCCTGCGCAAAGGAGCCTGACCGGCAGTATTTCGACGTCTATCTTGAAGTGATGGGGGTCGCCAAAAAACGCCACAAGTAGCCGCGTGGCGCTGCGGGAATTCCCCGACTTGTATTCGACATGCCGCGCGCCATAAATAGTGCCCTGCAATTCCAGGAGTCGGGCATGGCAACGGGTTGGGCCAAGGAAGGCGCCGTACAGGAACAGATCGACGCGACCGTGAAGGACGCGATCCAGCGCGCGAAGAGCCGGCTGTCGAGCGGGCCTTCGCTCGAGTCCTGCGCGGAGTGCGGAGCGAAGATCCCCGAGGCGCGTCGCGAGGCGATTCCGGGAGTGCGGCTGTGTCTCAGTTGCCAGGAAGCGGCCGACAAGAAGGCCACGCACAACAGCGGCTACAACCGCCGCGGCAGCAAGGACAGTCAGCTGCGTTAGGCGTCGGCGATTTCGTCGATCGGCTGCGCCACTCCCGAAAGAAGAAAGGGGACGAACCTTTCAGGTCCGTCCCCTTTTGCTAGGAAACGAGGAATGTCCCCATTTAGTGGAAGGGGAGGAATGTCCCCATTTAATTACATGAAAGCGTCTTGTCAGCGACGGTGCCGAGCTTGACCTGAGAGAACGCGAGGTCGAGCTTGCCGGAGGACTCGATGACCAGGGCCTCGTTGACCTTGCTCACGTCGGCGCCCGCCTTGGCGAAGCACTTGAGTGGCACGCCGACGACCTCGAACTTGCCCGCGGGCACCGAGTTCACGCTGTCGGCGAATGGCACCGAGCCGCCGCAGCCCGCGCCGCATCGCACGCCGAGCTTGAGGTCCGCGGGCGCATTGCCTTCGCGGCGCAGTCGCACGAGCAGCATCACGTCGCCATTGGCTTCGCGCGACAGGTCCGCGGTGCCTTCGCTGGTGATCTGCACGCTCGCGGGGCCGTCACCGGCGAACACGAAGCGGCGCGCGCCTTCCTGCACCAGGTCATCGATCGCCGTGACCTTGACGCGTCCGCCCACCGCCTCGGTCGGCGTGGTGGTGATACGCGTGGAGTCGGTGCCGTTCGAAACGCGCAGCGACCACGGCTGCACGGGCACGCCCTTGTCGAAGAACGAGCCGGTCGACATGAGCTCGGCCGGAACACCCGGGTCTTCCGAAAGCGCGGCCAGCTCCACCGGCGCGGCGTAGGTGAGACCGAAGCCGAACGCGAACAACGGATCGTAGGGTTCGCGATTCACGTTGAGCGGCGTGCCCGTGGCATCACGCGGCCACGAGAACGACAGCTTGCCGGTGAAGTCGTGGTTCACCGAGCCGTCGGGCTTGCGGAACAGCACGTCGGAAATGCCGCCACCCTCGGTGCCCGGGAGCCACGCCGCGACGTACGCGTTCGCGAGGTTGAGCTCGCGGTTCTGCCACAGCGGACGTCCCGAGATCAGGATCGCGACCACCGGGATCTTCTCGTCCTGGAACTTCTTCATGATGTCCAGGTGCTGCGTCATCGAGCCCGGCAGCGTCTGCACCTTGAGGTCACCCTGGAATTCGGCGTACGGGTTCTCGCCGAACACCACGATCGCGACGTCCGGCTTCTTCCTGTATGAGCCGTCGGTCGACAACTCGGCGCTGCCGCCGGCGGCCTTGGTCGCGGCGCGGACGCCGCCCCAGACCGAGGTGCCACCGGGGAAATCCGCGTTGGTCAGACCCGTGCCCTGCCAGGTGACGGTCCAGCCGCCCGACTGCTTGGAGATGTTGTCGGCGCCATCACCCGTGACCAGCACGTGCTTGTTGGCCGCCAACGGCAGCAGTCCGCCATTGTTCTTGAGCAGCACCAGCGACTGGCGCACGGCGTCGCGCGCGAGGGCGCGCTGTTCGGGGGAGTTCAGCATCTTGAAGTCGCCGCCGAGTGCGCGCTTGGACGGCGGACCGGCTTCGAACAGGCCATAGCGGAACTTCACGCGCAGGATGCGCGTCACCGCGTCGTCGAGGCGCTCCATCGGGATGGTGCCGTCCTTCGCCTGCTTGAGCGTGTTGTCGTACAACCCGCGCCAGGAATCCGGCGCCATGTACATGTCGAGGCCGGCGTTCAACGCCTGGGGGCAATTGTCGTTGGTGCAGCCTTCGACCTGGCCGTGCGCATTCCAGTCGCCGACGGTGAAGCCGTCGAAGTTCATGCGCTTCTTGAGGACGTCGGTGATCAGTCCCTTGTTGCCGGTGTGCTTGACCCCGTTCCAGCTCGAGAAGGAGATCATGATGGTCTGCACGCCCGCCTCGATGGCCGGCACGTAGCCCGCGTTGTGGATGTCGCGCAGCTCGGTCTCGGGAATCTTCGCATCGCCCTGGTCGCGGCCGTTCTCGGTGCCACCGTCGGCGAGGAAGTGCTTGGTGGAGGACAACACGTAGTGGCCGCGCAGGAAGTCCGGCGCCGCCGGGTCGCCCTGCAGGCCCTTCACGAACACGCCCGCGTACGAGGCGACCAGGCCCGGATCCTCGGAGTAACCCTCGTAGCCGCGGCCCCAGCGATCGTCCTGCGGCACGGTCACGGTCGGCGCGAACGTCCAGTCGATGCCGGTGGTGCGCACCTGCTCGGCGGTGACGCGTGCGATCTGTTCTAACAACTTCGGGTTATGCGTCGCGCCGAGGCCCACGTTGTGCGGGAACAGCACGGCGCCGACGATGTTGCTGTGTCCGTGCATGGCGTCGATGCCCCAGATCATCGGCACGCCGACACCGCCGTTGCTGGTGTCGATCGACGCGGCGTAGAAATCGTCGGCGAGCTTGAGCCAGTCCTTCGGCGGCGCGCGCTCGTTGTTGCCGGGCGCGGAACCGCCGCCCGCCAGGATGGAGCCGAGGTGGTACTGCTTCATGTCCTCGGGCTTGATGCAGCAGATGTCACCCTGGATGACCTGGCCGACTTTCTCCTCGACCGTCATCTTCTTGAGCAGCGCGGCAACTTTTTCCTCGAGCGCGGCGTCCGGCGCGAAGGGCCACTTCGGCGACGGCCAGATCTCGGGATGGACCGCGGCGGGATCTTCCGCCTTGGCGGCCGGCGCCGGCGCGTCCTTGGAGGCATCCTTGCATCCCGGCAGCATCATGAAAGGCAGCAACGCGAGGGCCGCGGCCGCTTTGGACCGGACAAGAGACATGGGAAGGGACATCGAGGACTCCTGTTTTTTGGCGCCGACAGCCTATGCTGTCTCAGGCCGAAATTCGAGTATGAGAGCAATCTCCGGGCCGCACTTCGTTGACGGTTGCAGCGGGCGCAGCCAGACTCGCCGCCGCATCCGCAGGGGGTAATCAAGTTGGAACCTGATCGCAGAATCCGGCGCATCGCCATCGTCGGCAACGGCATCGCCGCGTGGACCTCCGCCGCGACGCTGGCGCGCCGTCTCGGCGGGCTGTGCTCCATCCACGTGGTCGATTCGGCGGAGCAGGTGACACAGGGGCTGGCCGAGGCCACCCACCCGATGGTGCTCGACCTGCTGCGTTACCTCGGCGCCGACCAGAACGATTTCGTCGACAAGACCTACTCGACATATCGCCTCGGCACCCGCTTCAGCGACTGGGGCAAGCCCGGCGCGTCCTCCTGGCATCCGTTCGGCGCCTTCGGCACGTTGATCGAGCGGCGTCCGTTCTTCCACTTCTGGCACAAGGCACGCGCACTCGGCATCCAGGCGCGGCCCGAACTGTTCAGCCTGGAGAACGCCATGGCGCTCTCCAACCGCTTCATCTTCCCGACCAACGCGCTCGGCGTCGCGCAGCAGCTGCGTTACGCGCTGCACATCGACGTGGGTCTCGCGGCCCGGTACTTCCGCGGCATCGCCGAACGCGCCGGCGTGATCCGCCTGGAGCGCAAGGTAGTTAGTGCGACGCGCCGCGAGGACGGCGCGCTCGAGGAGCTCAAGTTCGAGGACGGCGGCACGCTGCGTGCCGACCTGTTCGTCGACTGCACCGGGCCGCGCGCCCAGCTCATCGGCGAATTTCTCGAGACGCCGTTCGAGGACTGGAAACACTGGCTGCCCTGCGATCGCATGGTGACCGCCCCCGTGGTGCTCGAGGAGACACGCCCGCCCTACACGCGTATCGGCGCGCGCGGCGCCGGCTGGCAGTGGCGCATGCCGCTGCAGCAGCTGGCCAGCGTGGGCCAGGTGTATGCCAGCGAGTTCCAGGCCGATGACGCCGCACGCCAGGAGCTGCTCGACACCGCGGGCACGCTGCTGGGTGAACCGCGGCTGACGACAATAGCCAGCGGCCGCCGCCGCAATCCCTGGAGCCACAACGTGGTGGCCATCGGCCGCGCCGCGGGTTTCCTCGAGCCGCTGGTGGGTGCCGACCTGCACCTGCTGGCCAACGGACTGTTCAACCTGCTCGACCATTTCCCCGACCGGCAATTCGATTCCGCGAACATCGCGAGTTACAACGCCACGGCAATCACCGACATCGAAAGCATCCGCGACTTCGTCATCCTGCATTACTGCACCTCGCGGCGTGACGACACGCCGTTCTGGCAGCAGCGCGCGCAGGCCGCGCTGCCGCCCGCGGTGGCGCAGCGCGTGCAGATGTACCGCGCCACGGGGCGCATCCTGCAGAACGGCCCGGAGCTGTTCGGCGATCTCGACTGGTTCTGGATTCTCGAAGGCGCGGGCGTGGTGCCGCGCGACTACGATCCGCTGGTCGACACCATCGACTTCGAGCAGGTGAAGCGCGTGATGCTGGCCGTCACGCAGAAGATCACCGCGGACGTGGCCGCCGCGCCCAGCCACGACAGCTTCTTCGCTGCCGCGAACGCGAAACTGGCCGGCGCGCGCAAGGCGGCGGCCGCGGCGGCGGCGCCAGGCTGAACCGGTGGCGGCGACCGCCAAACTACTCGCCGGCGTCGAGCTCGGCGGCACCAAGTGTGTGTGCATCCTCGGCAGCGGTCCCGACGACGTGCGCGCCACCGAACGCCTGGCTACCGGCGAGCGCGAGCACACGCTGCGGCAGATCGAGGGCGTGCTCGAGCAATGGCGCGCGCAACACGGCGATTTCGGGGCGCTGGGCATTGCTTCGTTCGGTCCCGTCGACCTGCGGCGTGATTCGCCGACCTGGGGATACATCACCTCGACCCCGAAGCCGGGGTGGCACGACACCAACGTGGCCGCGCGCCTCGCGCGTCGCTTCGCCGTACCCGTGGCCTTCGACACCGACGTGAACGGCGCGGCGTTCGCCGAGGGCCGCTGGGGTGCGGGCAAGGGCCTGAGCGACTTCGCCTATGTCACGGTGGGCACCGGCATCGGCGTCGGCAGCATCGTCGCGGGGCGCAGCATCTTCGGCATGAATCACACCGAGATCGGTCACATCCGCGTGGCGCGCAAGAGCGGCGACAGCTTCGCCGGCGTGTGTCCGTTCCACGGCGACTGCATCGAGGGCCTCGCTTCGGGACCCGCGATCGAAGCGCGCGCGGGCATGCCGGCCACGCAACTGCCCGCCGATCATCCGGCGTGGGAGTTCGTGGCGCATGACCTCGGCCAGCTCATGCACACCATGGCGCTGACCACGGCGCCGTCGCGCATCTTCCTGGGCGGCGGCGTCATGAGCGGCCAGGCGCACCTGTTCGCGCGCATCCGCGAGGAGTTGCGGCGCAGCCTGAATTCCTACGTCAACACACCGGAGCTCGATGGCCGGCTGGCGCAGTACATCGTCGCGCCGGGACTCGGCGACATGGCCGGGCCGCTCGGCGCGCTGGCGCTCGCGGCGCAGGCAGACTCATAACGACATACTTCCAGACAGTTCGGGGGAGAGTTCATGACTGATTCGAATCGGGGTTCACTCATCGCGTTCATCTCGGTGACGCTGCTGTTCTTCGCCTGGGGCTTCATCACCAACCTGATCGACCCGCTGATCCCGGCCGTGATGCAGGTGTTCGGGCTCAAGATGGAGGACGCGGTCTACACCCAGTTCGCCTTCTTCATCGCCTACGGCGTGTTCTCGTTGCCCGGTGGCATGATCGTCGCGAAGCTCGGCTACTCGCGCACCATCGTGATCGCCCTGCTGGCGATGGCGCTGGCCTGCCTCATCTTCCCGCTGGCGACGCACCTGCGGACCTACGGGTTGATGCTGGTTGCGCTGTTCATCCTCGGGGGCGGCATCACGGTGCTGCAGGTGGCGGCGAACCCGCTGTCCGCGGCGCTGGGCGATCCGAAGACTTCCCACTCCCGCCTGGTCTTGTCGCAGGCATTCAACTCGCTGGGTACGGTGCTGGGTCCGTTCCTCGGGGCCACATTGATGCTGAGCGGCGGCATGTTCGCCGCGTCCGCGGCCGGTGACATGGAAGCGGCGCGCTCCGCCTCGCTCAAGAAGATCGACACCGCTTTCCTGATGTGCGCCGCGATGATCACGCTGCTCATGGTGTTCATGTGGTCGCAGAGCCGCCGGATCGCGGCATCTGCGCCGCCGGCCCAGTCCGAGAAGTTTTCGATCGGCTCGGCACTCAAGTCGAAGTGGGCGCTGTTTGGCGGTCTCGGGATCTTCGTCTACGTGGGTGCCGAAGTCGCGATCGCTAGCGTGATGATCACCTTCCTGCAACGCTCTGACGTGATCGCCCACCTGCTGGCGGAGCCGGGGCAGACCAGCATGCTGTTCTTCTTCGACTTCGACGGTGAACCCGCGGAGCGGGCCGGAAAAATGCTTGCCACGATGTACTGGGGCGGCGCCATGGTCGGCCGGTTCGCGGGCAGCTGGCTGCTGCGGCAGATCAAGGCTCCGACCCTGCTGGCGATTTTCGCCGCGATCGCCACCGCGCTGTGCCTGGTGGTCAGCCAGAGCACCGGCGAGCTCTCGGCCTATGCCGCGTTGTCGGTCGGCCTGGTGAACTCGATCATGTTCCCGGCGATCTTCACGATCACGCTCGAGCGTTCGACCGCCTCGGTCGCGACGACCTCCGGCGTGTTGTGCATGTCCATCGTCGGTGGCGCGTTCATTCCCAAGCTGTTCGCGGAGGTCGCGTCCGGCGGGCACTTCCACGTCGCGTACTTCGTGCCGATGGTCTGTTATGCGCTGATCGTGGCGTTCGCGATCGCGGCCTCGCGGGCGAGGATCATCAGTCACGGCATGGCCCCGGGCACCGGACACTGATAAAACGGGAGTCATGGAACCTTCAACGGAACGGGAAGGGACACGCATTGCGGAACACCACGACCGGCTGGCGAGCTGGTTGTGCGATGCGGCCTATCCGCTCTGGTCGACGCGCGGCGTCGATCCGCGCGGCGGATTTCACGAGCGGCTGACGCAGGACGGTCAGCCGCTCGTCGAACCCCGCCGCTCGCGCGTGAATCCGCGCCAGGCCTACTGCTTCGCCGTCGCGCCATCGCTCGGCTGGCGCGGCGACTCGGCCGCGCTGGTCGATCACGGGCTCGACTACTGGTACGCGAAATACCGTCGGCCGGATGGACTGTTCCGCACGCTGGTCGGCGCCGACGGCGCCCCGCTCGACGAGCGTGCCTTGCTGTACGACCAGGCATTCGGCCTGCTCGCACTCAACGTCTCCTCGTTCGGTGAGGCGCGGGCGCTGCGCGAGGGCCAGTCACTCGAATTGCACGATCTCGTGCTCAAGACGATGAAACGCGGCGGGCCGGGTTTCGAATCGGGTGTGCCCGCTTCGACACTGCTGCAGTCGAATCCGCACATGCACCTGTTCGAAGCCGCGCTCGCGGGTTGCGAGGTGTGTTCGGAGAGCTCGTTGTGGAAGCCGCTGGCGGACGGCATCGCCGAACTCGCGCTGACGCGGTTCATCGACGCGCAGAGCGGGGCGCTGCGCGAGTTCTTCGATGCGGATTGGAATCCCGCGCCTGGCCTCGAGGGCCGCATCGTCGAGCCCGGGCACCAGTTCGAATGGGCCTGGCTGCTGCTGCGCTGGGCGGGCCCGAAGAACACTCGCGCCCGCACCGCGGCGCTCAAGCTGATCGAGGTCGGCGAGTCGCATGGCGTGCGCAACGGGCTCGCGGTCAACAGCCTGCTGGACGATTTCTCGCCGCATGACGGCGGCGCGCGCCTGTGGCCGCAGACCGAGAGGCTCAAGGCCGCGGCGCTGGCGGCGCGGCTCAC
>Ga0315910_10001919_pt1 | contig 18701 bp, 17 predicted proteins | sample EdamamesoilMG_FD_204470 | JGI IMG/M metagenome (GOLD analysis project Ga0315910, IMG submission 204470) | Garden soil microbial communities collected in Santa Monica, California, United States - Edamame soil | ecosystem: Environmental > Terrestrial > Soil > Garden | place: USA: California...
GGCCTCAATTCCTCGTTCACGGTGCGCAAGGTGTCGCACGGCGAGGGCGTGGAGCGCGTGTTCCAGACCTACAGCCCGGCGATCAGCGAGATCGAAGTGAAGCGCCGCGGCAGCGTGCGTCGCGCCAAGCTGTACTACCTGCGCGACCTGTCGGGCAAGGCTGCCCGCATCGAAGAGAAGGTCTGAGCGTCAAAGGGAGGCCTGGCAAAGGATGTTAGGCCGGGTAATCGGGTTCATCTTCCGCGGCTTCGACCTGCTGCGGAAGTTCCTGCACCTGGTCCTCTTGCTGCTGATCTTCGGCGTCCTCGTCGGGGCGCTGAAGGGCTCGATCCCGCACATCGCCGACAACTCCGCGCTGGTGATCGCGCCGCACGGCGAGATCGTCGAGCAGTTGAGCGGAGACGCCATCGACCAGGCGCTGGCGCGCGCCCAGGGCGAGCGCCAGCAGCAGACGCTGCTCTGGGACCTGGTCGACGCGCTGGATGCCGCCCGCAAGGACGCGCGCATCAAGGCGGTGGTGCTCGACCTCGATGACCTCGCGTACGGCGGCCAGCCGACGCTGGCGGAATTCGCCGCCGCCATCAAGAGATTCCGCGCCTCCGGCAAGAAGGTCATCGCGCACGCGACCTACTACGGCCAGGAGCAGTATTACGTCGCGGCCTACGCCGACGAGATCTACCTCGACCCGCTCGGCTTCGTGGCCATCGACGGCTTCGACCGCTACCGCACGTATTACAAGGAGCTGTTCGACAAGCTCGGCGTCGAGGTCAACCTGTTCCGCGTCGGCACCTACAAGAGCGCCGCCGAGGTCTACGTCCGCAACGACATGTCGCCGCAGGATCGCGAGGAGAGCCTCGCCTACCTCAACGGCCTGTGGACCAACTATCGTGCCGCCGTGGCCGAGGCGCGCGGGCTCACGCCCGACGACATATCCGCCTACGTGGCCAATTCCGTGCCCGCGCTGCTCGCCGCGAAGGGTGATGCCGCCAAGGTGGCGCTGGATGCGCGCCTGGTGACCGGGCTCAAGTCCTCGCTCGAGGTCGAGCGACGGCTGGTGGACCTCGTGGGCCTCGACTCGCCGGTGCGCGACAAGGACAAGGTCGAGGCCGACGAAAGCGACGCCGGCGAATCGTTCAACTCCACCTCGCTCGAGGATTACCTGCGCGTGGTGGAAGCCGAGAAGCGTGCGCGCGGCGTCGGCAAGCCGAAGATCGCCGTGGTCGTCGCGGCGGGTGAAATCCTCGACGGCTCGCAGCCGCCGGGCACCGTCGGCGGCGACAGCACCGCGCGGCTGATCCGTGAAGCGCGCCGCGACGAAGACGTGAAGGCCATCGTGCTGCGTGTCGACAGCCCGGGCGGCAGCGTGCTCGCCTCGGAAGAGATCTACCGCGAAGTGCGTGCCGCGCAGAAGAACGGCAAACCCATCGTCGTCTCGATGGGCGACCTGGCCGCCTCGGGCGGCTATTACATCTCGGCATCGGCCGACGAGATCTGGGCGCATCCCGCGACCATCACCGGTTCCATCGGCATTTTCGGCGCCATCCCGACGTTCCAGAACACGCTGTCCAAGATCGGCGTCAGCGTCGACGGCGTCGGCACCACCAACCTGTCCGGCCAGCTGCGCCTGGATCGGGCGCTCGGCGAAGACGCCAAGAAGATGCTCCAGGCCACCATCGAACACGGCTACGAGGAATTCCTCGCGCGCGTAGCGAGTGGCCGCAAGAAGACCCGCGACGAGGTCGACGCCGTGGCGCAAGGCCGCGTGTGGATCGGCACGGACGCGATCGACAAGGGCCTGGTCGATCACCTCGGCCTGTTCGACGAGGCCGTGAAGGCCGCCGCGAAGCGCAGTGCGATCGAGGGTGACTACGAGGTCGAACGGATCGAGCCGCCGCTGTCCTGGGCCGAGTCGCTGGCCTTGCAGATCAAGGTCTGGTTCGCCGTGAACGTGGTCGGCGACGTCATCAGCCACGGGCCACTGGCGCAATTATCGCAGCGCGTCGAGCCGTTGCAGCGCGAGCTCGATCGCTGGTCGCGCATGAATTCGCGCGACTACCGCTACGTGTACTGCTTCTGCGACCTGCGCTGAAAGAGCTACCACGGCCCGTTCGGGCCATGCTCCGTTAGTCTTTCGTAATCACCGGGGTCCATACTGGCTGGCGGGCCATCTATTCCACCCGTGGAGAAACCTTATGGACGTCAAACTGACCGCAGCAGGCTTGCTGGCATGCTGGTTGTTCGTAACCAGTGCACCCGCGGCAGACTTGGCATCGCAGGCACCCGCGCGCCAAAGGGCGATCCTGGTGACGGGCGCGAGTACCGGCATCGGCCGGAATATTACCGAGCACCTCTCGGCCGAGGGCTACTTCATCTACGCAACGGCCCGCAAGGACTCCGATCTCGCCGCTCTCGCCAAGCTGAAGAACGTGCAGCCCATCCGCATGGACGTCACCCGTCCGCAGGAGATCCGCGCCGCCCTCGACGTCGTGAAACAGGGTGGGCGGGGTCTGTATGGATTGGTGAACAACGCCGGTATCGGCACGGGCTACCCGTTCCTGGAAGGCAATGACGGCGAGTTCGACCTGTGCATGCAGGTCAACGTCTACGGAACTTATCGCGTGACACAAGCATTCGCACCACTGGTGGTGGCGGAAAAGGGGCGCATCGTGAACATGGGTTCGATCGCGGGCCTGTTCGGGTTTCCCCGCGGCACCGCATACACCATGAGCAAGCATGCCATCGAGGCGTTCACCGATTCATTGGGAGCTGAGCTCGCGGAACTGGGCGTGCAGGTCAGCGTGATCGAACCCGGGAACTACAACTCTGACATCGGCAAGAACGCGATCGCTCGCGGGCTGAAGATAGGTCCCAAGTTCGCCGACCGCGCGCAATACAAGGCGCCCGACGAAGTTACGGACGCGGTGCGCCATGCGCTGTTCGATGACCGGCCGCACCGGCGCTATCTCGTGGTGCCGGACGAAGACGCGGCGAACTGGACTCTCGCATCGCAACTTGCCCGCGTGGCGCAGACCAACTCGACGCAAGCGTATCGCTACGATCGCGCGAAGCTCATCGAGCTGCTGGACGCAGCCATCGCGAACGAGAACTCCGATCCACAGTAGCCGAGCGCTTGATCGAGGCTAGTTGAGCGTGCTCCAGTCGAGGATGACCTTCCCCGACTGACCCGAACCCATGGTCTCGAAGCCGCGCTGGAATTCCTGCACCGGGAAGTGGTGCGTGATCACCGGCGTGATGTCGAGGCCGGCCTGCAGCAGCGCCGCCATCTTGTACCAGGTCTCGAACATCTCGCGGCCGTAGATGCCGCGCATGTTGAGTCCCTTGAAGATCACCTGGTTCCAGTCGATGGCCGTGTCGCCCGGCGGGATGCCCAGCAGGGCCACGCTGCCGCCATGGTGCATGGTGCGCAGCATGTCGCGGAAGGCGGTCGGATTGCCCGACATCTCCAGGCCGACGTCGAAGCCTTCCTGCATCCCGATGTCCTTCATGACGTCGTCGAGCTTCTCGCGCGTGACGTTCACGGCGCGCGTCGCGCCCATCTTCTTCGCGAGCCCGAGCCGGTAGTCGTTCACGTCGGTGATGACCACGTTGCGCGCGCCGACGCGCTTGCTGATCGCGACCGCCATGATGCCGATGGGCCCGGCGCCGGTGATCAGCACGTCTTCGCCCACCATGTTGAAGGCGAGCGCAGTGTGCGTGGCATTGCCGAAGGGATCGAGGATGCTCGCGATGTCGTCCGTGACCGCGTCGGGTAGTTTGAAGGCGTTGCCGGCCGGTATCGACAGGTACTCGGCGAAACAGCCCTGGCGATCGACGCCGACGCCCACGGTGTGGATGCACAGGTGGCGGCGACCCGCACGGCAGTTGCGGCAATAGCCGCAGGTCAGGTGACCTTCCCCCGAGACGCGATCGCCCACGGCGAAACCGCGCACCTCGCTGCCCAAGTCGACGATGCGGCCGAAGTATTCGTGTCCCACGGCCATAGGCACCGGGATGGTCTTCTGCGCCCACGCGTCCCAGTTGTAGATGTGCATGTCGGTGCCGCAGATCGCGGTCTTGCCGATCTTGATGAGCACGTCGTTGGGGCCGACCTTCGGGACGTCGATGTCCTTCATCCAGATGCCGGGTTTCGCTTCGCTCTTGACGAGTGCCTTCATTTGATCAACTCCAGTTCCCGCCCGACCTTCATGAATGCGGCGATCGCGCGATCGAGCTGCGCATCGGTGAGCCCGGCGGACATCTGCGTGCGGATGCGCGCCTCGCCACGTGGCACCACCGGGAACGAGAAGCCGATGACGTACACGCCTTCGCCCAGCAAACGGTCGGCGAAGCGCGCGGCCAGCGCGGCGTCGCCGATCATGATGGGAATGATGGGATGTTCACCCGGCAGTAGTTTGAACCCGGCCTGCTGCATGCCGGCGCGGAACTTCTTCGCGTGGCCGAACAGCGTGGCGCGCATCTCCGGGTTGTGTTCCACCAGGTCCAGCGCGCGCAGCGTCACCGCGGCGACCACGGGCGGAATGCTGTTCGAGAAGAGATAGGGGCGCGAGCGTTGTCGCAGCCAGGCGATGGCATTGGCCTTGCCGCTGGTGTAGCCGCCGCTGCCGCCACCCAGCGCCTTGCCGAAGGTGCCGGTCAGGAAATCGATGCGTCCGCCGACGCCGCAATGCTCCGGAGTGCCGCGGCCGCCGACACCCATGAAGCCGGTGGCGTGCGAGTCGTCGACCATCACCAGCGCGCCGTACTTGTCGGCGAGATCGCAGATCTCCTTCAGCGGCGCGATGCTGCCGTCCATCGAGAACACGCCGTCGGTGGCGATCAGGCGCGTGCGGCAGTCCTGGGTGTCCTTGAGATGTTGCTCGAGCTCGGCGAGATTGCGGTTGGCGTAACGCAGGCGCCGCGCCTTGCAGAGGCGGATGCCGTCGATGATGGAGGCGTGGTTCAACGCGTCGGAGATGATGGCGTCCTGTTCGCCGAGCACGGTTTCGAACAGTCCGCCATTCGCGTCCCAGCACGAGGAATACAGGATGGTGTCCTCGGTGCCGAGGAAGCGGCTGAGCGCCGCCTCGAGCTGCTTGTGCACGGTCTGCGTTCCGCAGATGAAGCGCACCGACGCCATGCCGTAACCAAACCGGTCGATGGCGCGATGCGCGGCCTCGCGGATGGCGGGGTGGCTGGCGAGCCCGAGATAATTGTTGGCGCAGAGATTGATGACGTCGGCGTCGTTGGCGCGGATCTGCCCGGCCTGGGGGCTCGCGATCACGCGCTCGGACTTGAACAGTCCCTGCTGGCGCAGCTCGTCCAGCTGCGTATCGAAACGTTGATAGAAGGCGGCATCCATTTTTCTTTGGCACCGGTAAAAGGGATGGCGCGCATTATACTGGCGCCCCGATGCCCAACCCGCATGAAAGCGAAGTGTCCCCAGGAAACTCCTTCGATGAAGCCGAAGGCGGTGGCCTGTCATTGCGCATCGACCGCTGGTTGTGGTGCACGCGGCTCTATAAATCACGCTCCCTGGCCGCCGAGGCCGTGGCCGGCGGCAAGGTGCATATCAACGGCCGGCGCGTGAAGCCCGCGCACGGCGTGCGCGTCGGCGACCGGGTGGTCGTCACACGTCCCGGCTACGAATTCGAATGCGAGGTGCGCCAGCTGCCCGAGCGGCGCGGTTCGGCGCCCCTCGCGCAGGCCTGTTACGCGGAGACCGACAAGGCGCGGGCCGCGCGCGAGAAATATTCCGAGCAGTCGCGCCTCGCGGCAGCGTTCGCGCCGCACAGCGACGAACGGCCCGACAAACATGCGCGCCGCGAACTGCGGCGCCTGCGCGGACGGGACTAGGGACCGAGCGCCATGCGGACCATCGACGCGCGCGCCAGCCGGCTGTTCATCGTGCTCGCCGGCTTCTTCCTCACCAACGCCATCATCGGCGAATTCGTCGGCGTGAAGATCTTCGCGCTCGAGGCCACGTTCGGCGCGGAGCCGTTCAACTGGTCGCTGTTCGGCATCAACGGCACGCTGAATTTCACCGCCGGCGTGATCGTCTGGCCGTTCGTGTTCATCCTCACGGACGTCATCAACGAGTACTTCGGCGTGCGCGGGGTGCGCTTCATTTCGTGGGTGGCCGTGGGACTCATCTCCTACGCCTTCCTCGCGGCTTACGTGGCCATCTCGCTCGCGCCCGCGACCTTCTGGGTGGATATCAACGCCGGCATGGGAGTGCCCGACATCCAGAAAGCGTACGCGCAGATTTTCGGCCAGGGCATGTGGACCATCTGCGGCTCCATCGTCGCGTTCATCGTCGGGCAGCTGGTGGACGTGGTGATCTTTCACCGCATCCTGAAGATGACCGGGGAAAAATACGTGTGGCTGCGCGCCACCGCCTCGACCGCGGTCTCGCAGCTCATCGACAGCTTCATCGTGCTGTACATCGCCTTCGTGATCGGCCCGCAGCACTGGTCCATCCCGCAATTCCTCGCGGTGGGCACGGTGAACTACGTGTACAAGATGACCGCCGCCGTCGCGCTGATCCCGCTGTTGTACGTCGCGCGCGGACTGATCCAGCGCTATCTCGGCCATGCCGAGGCCGAGCGCCTGCGGCGCGAGGCCGCCGCTAACTGATCTCGCTGTCCTGGATGGAACTCGTCATCGACTTGTTCCATCGCTGGAGTTGGAGCCGCGCCGTCGGCGGCCCTCGTTGGCCTCGGCCACGGTGTCATTGCGCGGATCGCGCATGTGTCCCCAGCCGAACAGCATCATGGTGGCGCCGAAGGCGCGCATGCGCTTGCCGCCGCGTCTCGCGTAGCGCACCAGCGCAAACAGGAACCACGCCAGTGCGGCGATGCCTGCCCACGTGAGGAAGACACCGAGCGCGGTGACGGGTTGATCCACGCGCAGTTCAGTTGAGGAGGGCGGCCAGCCGGCGCCGCCAGCCGGACACGCGGGTGTCGTCCGCCGGCAGCAGCGCGAAAGCCTGCAACAGGTCTTCGCGTCCCGCGCGCGTGGCGAAGGCGCGGTCGCCTTGCATGCGCGAGAGCAGGCTCTCGACGGCGGCGTCGGGACTGCCGCCGAGGATCGAACGCGCCGCTCCGGCGCGCAGCGAATCGGTGCGCGCGGCTTCATCGGAGGCGAGCGCGGCGAAGTGGATCAGCGCGCGCACCGCGTTCGAAGCCGCATCGTTCTGCGCCTGCGGCGGAAGCTGGCCCAGTGTCTGCGATGCGCCCACGACGTCGCCCGACAGGGCAAGGTAGCGCGCCAGGTCGCGGCGGGCGTCGAGGTTCGCAGGGTCGCTCGAGGCGACCTCGCGAAGTTTTTCGATGGCGGCGTCGAAGTCGCCTTTCCCGGCGAGTTCGCGCGCGAGCTGGTGCTCGCCGGCCGAAACGCGCGTCAGGTGCGGCTCCAGGAACTGGCGCACGTGTCCGAGCGGCAACGCGCCGACGAATTCGTCGACCACGCGTCCATTGCGGAACAGTTTGACCGCCGGAATGCTGCGGATCTGGAACTGCTGGGCGAGGTCCTGGTTCTCGTCGGTATTCACCTTGACGACCTTGACCTGGCCGGCGTGTTCGTCGGCGACCTGCTCGAGCACGGGGCCCAACGCACGGCAGGGGCCGCACCATGGCGCCCAGAAATCCACCAGCACGGGCTGCGAGGCGGAGGCATTGACGACTTCGTTGGGGAAGGTGGCCGTGGTGACGGCCGGAACGGTTGAGCTCATGGGACCAACGTATAGGGACGCTGCCGTGCTATTTCAATAGAATTTGACCATGACAAACTTCTCGCCACTCGAGCGCCCCGATGGGGTCGCCCGGGCTATCAACCACGCATTTCTCACCGAAGAACAGCCACTTGTGCGCGCGCTCGCCGACCAGGCGCGGCTCTCGCCGGCCGCCAGCCGGAATGTCGGAGCACGCGCACTCGCGCTCGTCCAGGCCGTGCGCGGCGCCCGCGGCAGCGGCGGAGCGCTCGACGCTTTCCTGCGCGAATACAACCTGGCTTCGCGCGAAGGCGTGATCCTGATGTGTCTCGCGGAGGCACTGCTGCGCATCCCGGATGGCGAAACGGCCGACCGGCTGATCGCCGACAAGATTCCGACCGGCGCCTGGGATGAACACCTCGGCGACAGCGACTCGATGCTGGTGAACGCCTCGACCTGGGGCCTGATGCTCACCGGTCGCGTGGTGGCGCTCGATCGCAACGAGGTGGGCGAGGCCCGTTCCTGGTACGGCAGGCTGGTGTCGAAGCTCGGTGAGCCGGTGGCGCGGGCGGCGCTCAAGCAGGCCATGCGCATCCTCGGGCACCAGTTCGTCATGGGTCGCGACATCGAGTCCGCGCTGTCGCGGGCGGCCGGCAAGGAAGAGCGCGACTATCGGTATTCCTTCGACATGCTGGGCGAGGCGGCGCTGACACGCGCGGACGCCGAGCGTTATCGCGCCAAGTACTCCGCGGCGATCGCCGCGGTGGGCAAGGCGGTGGAGACGCGCGAGTCCATCACCGCGCGCCACAGCATTTCGATCAAGTTGTCGGCGCTGCATCCGCGCTACGAGTTCACGCAATCCCGCCGCGTCATGGCCGAGCTGTACCCGGTGATCGAGCAACTGGTGGCCGAGGCGCGCGCCGCGGGCATCGGCGTGACGCTCGACGCGGAAGAGGCGGACCGGCTGGAGTTGTCATTGCTGCTGATCGACCGGTTGTTGTCGAGCGAGATCACGCGCGGTTACGCGGGTTTCGGGCTCGCGGTGCAGGCGTACCAGAAGCGCGCCCATTCGACGCTCGAGTGGCTCATCGGGCGGCTCAAGGCCACCGACCGGCGCATCACGCTGCGGCTGGTCAAGGGTGCCTACTGGGACAGCGAGATCAAGCGCGCGCAGGAGCGCGGCCTCGCCGGGTACCCGGTGTTCACGCGCAAGTCGAACACCGACGTGTCGTATCTCGCCTGCGCCAAACTACTGGAGTCGGCCGGCGAGCGCATCTATCCGCAGTTCGCCACGCACAACGCCCACACCATCGCGCACGTCGCCGAAGTGTTCGGCGGCGATGCCAACCGCTTCGAGTTCCAGCGGCTGCATGGCATGGGCGCCGAGTTGTACGACAGCGTGGTGCGCGGGCCCTGGGGAAAATTTCCCTGCCGCGTGTACGCGCCGGTCGGCGCGCACGAGGACCTGTTGCCCTACCTGGTGCGACGCCTGCTGGAAAACGGTGCCAATACCTCGTTCGTGAATCGCATCGTCGATGCCAGCCTGCCGGCCGAGGAAGTGGTCGCGGACCCGGTGGCCGAGGTCGATGCGCTGGAGCGCCTGGCGCATCCGCGCATTCCGCTTCCCGAGAACCTGTTCGCGCCGGAGCGACTCAATTCCGCGGGTTTCAACTTCGCCGACGGCCAGGCCGTGGATGCGCTGATGCGCGACTGCGAGCGTGCCTCGCAGCAGACCTGGAGCGCGGCGCCGGTGATCTCCGGCAAGGTGCGCCATGGCAAGACGCAAGCGCTGCGCAATCCCGCCGCCACCGCTGAGGAGATCGGCGTGGTCACGAATGCCGAGGCCGCCGGCGTGGACGCCGCGATCGCCGCGGCACAGGCCGCGCAGGGCGATTGGGACGCGGCCGGTGGCGAGGCACGCGCCGCGGTGCTCGAACGCGCCGCGCAGCTCTTCGAGGAACACACCGCCGCCTTGACCGCGCGCTGCGTGCGGGAGGCGGGCAAGACACTGCCGGATGCGATCGGCGAAGTGCGCGAAGCCGTCGATTTCCTGCGCTACTACGCCGTGCGCGCGCGGCGCGATTTCTCGCACGAGGCCGCGCTGCCGGGGCCCACGGGCGAGCGCAACCTGCTGCGGCTGCGTGGCAAGGGCGTGTTCGGCTGCATCAGCCCGTGGAATTTTCCGCTGGCTATCTACACCGGGCAGGTCGCCGCGGCACTGGCGGCGGGCAATGCCGTGGTGGCGAAGCCGGCCGAGCAGACGCCGTTGACCGCTGCCTATGCCACCGGCCTGCTGCTGCAGGCGGGAGTGCCCGCCGACGTGTTGCAGTTCGTGCCCGGCGAAGGCGGCGAGGTGGGCGCGGCGCTCACCCGGGATCCGCGCCTCGCCGGCGTGGTGTTCACCGGTTCCACCGACACCGCGCGCATCATCGAGCGATCGCTGGCGGCGCGGCCCGGTGCGATCGGCACGCTGATCGCCGAGACCGGCGGACTCAATGTGATGCTCGCCGACAGTTCGGCGCTCGCCGAGCAACTGGTGCTCGACGTGGTGCAGTCGGGCTTCAACAGCGCCGGCCAGCGTTGCTCGGCATTACGCGCGCTGCTGGTCCAGGACGACATCGCGGACCGCGTGCAGAAGCTGCTGGCGGGGGCCATGGATGAAATCGTGGTCGGCGACCCGGCGCGGCTCAGTACCGATGTCGGCCCGGTCATCGATGACGAGGCGCTGCGCATGCTCGAGGATTACGCGGCGCAGGTGGTGAAGGGCGCGAAGTGGAGTCATCGCGCGCCGCTCGACATGGGCGCTCGCGGCCGGTTCTTCGCGCCGCTCGCCGTGGAAGTTGCTTCGCTGGCCGTGCTGCAACGCGAAGTGTTCGGGCCGGTCGTGCACCTGGTGCGTTACCGCGCGCGCGATCTCGACGCGGTGGTCGGTGCCATCAACCGGATGGGATACGGGTTGACGCTCGGCATCCACACGCGCATCGACGGACTGGCACAGCGCGTGGCCCGCACCCTGCGGGTCGGCAACGTCTACATCAATCGCAACATGATCGGCGCCGTGGTCGGCGTGCAACCCTTCGGCGGCATGGGACTGTCGGGAACCGGGCCCAAGGCCGGCGGACCGCACTACCTGCACCGCATGGCCACCGAGCAGACCATCACCACCAACACCGCCGCCATTGGCGGCAATGCCGGGTTGATGTCGCTCGCTGCCCGCTGAGCGCTCGCAAACGCGTCCGCGCGCCGGCCACGAACCTGCTCAAAGTGAGCGGTACGTCGCGCCGGCCCGCGGGTTGGGGCAGTGCTTTCCCCTAACGTCTTGCCCGAAGCCGCCGTTAACGTCCTGAGAGATTCGGGGCCAGAGACGGAGTACATGACGATTCGACCCACGCGCCGGTGGCTTGCGGCCATAGGGATCACCGGGCGCTTCTACATAATGTTCGCGGTCCTGGCGCTGTGCGTCGCGGGCGTGGTGTTCGCCGCGCTGCGCGTCACGCAGCTGCAGTCCGACGCGAGCACGGAACTCGCGCGTACCGCCGCCGTGCAGCGTTCACTCGATCGTGCGTTGACCCTGCACACCAGCATTGGCGCCCAGGTCCAGTCCGCGCCGGGCGCGCGCGTGGGTGGGCAGGACCTCGCCGCAGGACTGCGCGCGCAGTTCGAGGCGACCTGGGCACTGCAGGCCACGCCCGAGATCACGGCGATTGTCGACAGCTTGCGGGTGCCCGCCGGCAAGTACCTCGAGACACTCGAGCATCATTCGCGGCCCGGTGCGCTCGTCACCGAGATCACCGCGGAGGAATTCGAGTCACGCCGCGTCGCGCTCGAGCGCGCGGTGCGCGATTCCATGGATCGCATGCGCAACGTGCTGGGACGCGCGGAAACGCGCGTGCTGGCGCAGGCCGGGCACGGCGATCGCGGCGTGACCTGGCTCATCGCCGGCGGACTTTTCGCGAGCCTTCTGGCCGCGCTCATGCTGTGGGCGATTGCGCGATCGATCCAGCATTCCATCCACGCGGTGGGCGAGGTGGCACAGGCGCTGGCCGCCGGCGACATGGACAACCGCTGCGAGCCGCATGGCAGCGACGAAGTGAGCGCGCTCGCGCGCATGATCAACCTGCTGGCCGATACCATGCAGGGCATGCTGACCCGGCTGCGCACCGAGGCCAGTCGCAGCAGCTTCAGCAACCAGCTGGTCGAGGCGCTGGAAATGGCCGATTCGGAAGAAGAAGCCGACCGCGTCATCGCGCGCGCCATGAGCGGCATCTCCGACGTGCACCCGATGGAGCTGCTGCTGGCGGATTCGTCGCGCGCGCACCTGGAGCGTGCCTGCGTGCACCCGAAGACGGGCTCGCCCAACTGCAGCGTGGAGTCGCCCTACAGCTGCATCGCGGTGCGTCGCGGGCATCCGCAGATATTCCCGGACGCCGAGGCGCTCAACGCCTGCCCCAAGTTGTTAGGCCGCATGGGCGGCGCGTTGTCGGCGGCGTGCGTGCCGGTGAATTTCATGGGGCGCGCGCTCGGCGTGCTGCACGTCGCCGGCGCCAAGGGCAAGCCGCCGAATCCCGAGCAGATCGCGCAGCTCACCGCGCTCGGCGTGCACGCCGGCAACCGCATCGGCACGTTGCGCGCCTTCGCGCGCTCGCAGTTGCAGGCCAGCACCGACAGCCTGACCGGTCTCAGCAATCGCCGCGTGGCCGAGGAGGTGCTGGCGAACCTCATGGCCATGGACCAGGAGTTCGCCGTGGTCATGGCCGATCTCGATTTCTTCAAACGCCTCAACGACACCATGGGGCACGACGCGGGCGACCGCGCGCTCAAGTTGTTCGCGGACACGGCGCGTGGCGTGGTGCGCGACCGCGACCACGTGGTGCGCTGGGGCGGCGAGGAGTTCGCGTTCATCCTGCCCGGCGCGAACGCCGAGCGCGCCGCGGAAGTGGTGGCGCGCATGCGCGCGGCGCTGGCCGAGGCGCACCTGGTGTCCAACACGCCGATCTTCACCGCGAGTTACGGCATCGCGGATTCGTCGATGGCGCGCGACCGCGAAGGCATCGTGCGGCTGGCGGACGAGGCGCTGTACCGTTCGAAGCAGGGCGGCCGCGACCGCGGCACCGTCGGCGATCCGCAACTGGTCGGCGTGACCGGTGCGCCCGGCGTGCGCCGTGAACGCGACCACGGCGCCGTGGTCGACATCGGGCAGGTCGCGCGGGGCAGCTGACTATCCGAAGTCGAAGAAGCGGCGCGCGGAGGGCGCGTCTTTCTCGGCGTCGCGCACGCAGCGACGGTCGATGCGGTCCCAGGTCGGGCAATTCACGTTCATGGTGAGCGTGCCGCAGTTGGGCAGGTCGCTGGTGATGGCCTCGGGCGCCAGCGCGATCGCCGTGGCCGAGATGCCCGGGTTGTGGCCCACCACCATGAGGTGGTTCACGCGCGGTCCCATCTCGCGGATCTTGCGCAGGATGTGGTCGCCTTCCGCGAGATACAGCGAATCGTCGGCTTGCAGCAGGCGAGTGGCGACGCCCAGCACCTTGGCGAAGGTCTCGGCGGTGTCGCGCGTACGTACCGCGGCGCTCACCAGGATCAGGTCCGGCACCATGCCGCGTTCCTTGAAGCGACGCGCCATCTCCTCGGCCTCGGCCCAGCCCTTCTTGCTCAGCGGGCGCTCGAAGTCCCGCACGCTGGAATCCTGGTCGGCGGTGGCGTGCCGGACCAGGGTCAGGCGACGCTTGTTAGTGCTCACGTGCACACCTCGATGCGGCCGCCGGTTTCCCGGACCTGGAAGATCCGCAGGGGCTCGTAGGCGGGAGGAGTGAGCGCGGCGCCGTCGCGCAGCGAAAAGCGCGCGCCATGGCGGGGACAGATGATTTCGCAGTCTTCAAGTTCAGCTTCGTCGAACGGGGAGTCGTCATGTGTACAGCGGTCTTCGAACGCGTACAGCGTGCCAGCCACGCGCACCACCCGAACCAGGTAGCCATCGACTTCGGCGCCGAGATGTGAACTGGCTTCGAGGTCTACGCTGGCTCCGATGTCGATCCAGGCCTTCATTGTCAAAATGGAGGGGTCAAAACATCCCGGTCTGAAGGCGGGCGGCCTCGGACATCATCGACTGGTTCCACGGAGGGTCGAACACCAGCTCCACATCGGCACTAACAACCGTGGGGATGATTTCCAGCTTCTGTCTAATATCCTGCACCAGCACGTCGCCCATGCCGCAGCCGGGGGCAGTAAGAGTCAGCCTTACGTTGATGGCGCGCTGGCCGTCGGGCCGGGCGCTGACCGTGCACTCGTAGATCAGCCCGAGGTCCACGATGTTGATCGGGATCTCCGGGTCGTAGCAGGTGCGCAGCTGGTCCCAGGCCAGCTTGAGCACGTCGTCCTCGGTCGAATTGGGCGGCAGCTCCGGGGCCCTGACCACTTCCTTGCCGATGGCATCGGCCTCGGAGCCGGCGAGGCGGAACAGGTTGCCCTCCATGTACAGCGTGAAGCTGCCACCCAGTGCCTGGGTGATGAAGCCGGACTGGCCGGACTTGAGCTCGATCTCGATGCCCGCGGGCACCATGACCGCCTTGACGTCGCGGCTCAGTACGAAGGGTTCGTTGTCGTGCGTTCGCATGGTCCGTTCCGCGCTATTCGGTCTTCACCGTGGTGGCGCTGCGCTCGAGCGCCGCGTTGAGCGTGTGCCAGCAGAGGCTGGCGCATTTCACGCGCACCGGGAATTCGCGCACGCCCGACAGCGCCGCGAGTTTGCCGAGATCCTCGGGTACCGGCGCATCGTGTTTCGTCAGCACCTCGTGCACCTCGTGGAACAGGTGCGAGATCTCGTCGCGTCGCTTGCCCTTGACCGCCTCGCACATGAGCGAAGCCGAGGCCACCGAGATGGCGCAGCCCTTGCCCTCGAAGCGCAGGTCGGAGACGCGGTCGCCTTCGAGCCGCACGGTGATGTGCAGGCGATCGCCGCACAGCGGGTTGTGCCCGTCGGCGGAGGAGTCCGCCGGCTCGAGCTTGCCGTACAGCCGCGGGCTCTTGTTGTGATCGAGGATGACCTCGCGATACAGGTCCTTGAGATCCATCAGCCCCGCTCCATCACGAAAAGACCTCGCGCGCCCTGGCCAGCGCGCGCGTCAATGCATCCACGTCGGTTTCGCGCGAATAACACGCGAACGAGGCGCGCGCCGTGGCGGGCACGTTGAAAAATTCCATGACGGGCATGGCGCAGTGGTGCCCGGTGCGCACCGCCACGCCCTCGGCGTCGAGGATGGTGCCGAGGTCGTGCGGATGAATGCCATCTAGCGTGAACGAGATGACCGCGGCCTTCTCGGGCGCGGTGCCGATGATCTCGAGCCCCGGTACGCGCAGTAGTTTGCGCGTCGCGTCTTCGAGCAGGCGCTGCTCGTGCGCGTGGATGCGGTCGATGCCCAGCGACTCGATGTAGTCGATGGCCGCGGCCAGTCCCACTGCGCCGGAGATGTTGGGCGTGCCGGCTTCGAACTTGAAGGGCAGCTCGTTGTAAGTGGTCTTCTCGAAGCTGACCGTGAGGATCATGTCGCCGCCGCCTTGCCAGGGTGGCATGGCATCGAGCAGCGCTTCACGGCCGACGAGCACGCCGATGCCGGTGGGGCCGTACATCTTGTGCGCCGAGAAGGCGTAGAAGTCGCAGCCGAGTTCGGCGAGATCGACGCGCTGGTGCGGAATGGCCTGCGCGCCGTCGAGCAGCACCAATGCGCCGCGGGCATGTGCCAGCCCGGTGATCTCGCGCACCGGCAACACGGTGCCCAGCGCATTCGACACATGCGCGCAGGCGACGATGCGCGTGCGATCCGAAAGATTCGCCGCCACGTCGTCGAGCGACACGACGCCGCGCCGGTCCATGGACGCGACCTTGATGACCGCGCCGGTCTGCTCGGCCACCAGCTGCCAGGGAACGATGTTGGCGTGGTGCTCGAGAGCGGTCAGCAGGATTTCATCGCCGCGCTTCAGCTGGTTGCGTCCCCAGGATTGCGCCACCAGGTTGATGGCCTCGGTGGTGCCGCGCGTGAAGATCACTTCCCGAATCGAAGCCGCGTTCACGAAGCCGCGCACGCGCTCGCGCGCATGCTCGAACATCGCGGTGGCTTCCTGGCTCAGCTGGTGCACGCCGCGATGCACGTTGGCGTGATGCAGGCGTTCATAGGCGTCCACGGCCTCGATGACGCTGCGCGGACGTTGCGACGACGCGGCGCTGTCGAGGAACACGAGCGGACGGCCGTGAACCTCGCGCGCCAGGATGGGGAAGTCGCGCCACACCTTGTCGACGTCGTAACCACCGTGCGCTTTGGGGTTAGCACTCATGCGCGGGCCACCAGTCCGTCGAGCACGGACACTTCATTGAGCCGCGCCGCGATCAGCTGCTCGATCTGCTGGCGCAGCGGCGCGAGGTCGACCTGCGAAATGGCGTCTTCGATGAAGGCCCATTGCAGCAGTGCCTGCGCCTGCGGGCGATCGATGCCGCGCGACAGCAGGTAGAACAGCATCTGCTCGTCGAGCTTGCCGGTGGTGGCGCCATGCTTCGCGCGCACCTTGTCGGTGTAGATCTCGAGCTGCGGACGGACTGCGGCCTCCGCGCCGCTGCCGTTCAGCAGGGTCTTCAGCGACTGGTCCGAGTCCGCGTCGTGCGCGCTGTCACGCACGATCATCTTGCCGTTGAAACCCAGCTTGCCGCGTTCGGTGGCGATGCCCCGGAACAGCTCGCGCGTCGACGCGCGCGGTGCCGCATGGTCGATCTCCGCGAACAGGTCGTGCGCCTGGGTACGATTGGCGATCGCCGCGGCGGTGAGCTCGCAGCGCGCGTCCCGGCCGGCGAGCTTCACGAAGATCGTGGAGCGCGACGCGAGGCCGCCCAGCGTCACGGTGCGCAGGCGGTAGGTCGCGCCTTCCGCCACGTGCGCCGTCAGCGTATCGAAGCAGCTGGCGGCGTCGGCCACCTGCTGCAGCCGGTAGTGATTGACCTCGGCCCCCGGCGCGAGGGCGAAGTCCACGGCGGCATTCACCGCGGAATCCGCGGTGCCGGCGCTGAGATGGCGTTCGATGATGTTCAGCCGCGCGCCGCGGGGCGCCTGCACCTGCAGGCGTGGGTAGGAGGTTCCGCCGGCGCCTGCCGCGCTGGCGACGAAGATCACTTCGACGTTCGCGAGCCCGGTCCCGGGGCGGGCGACGTGCAGTACTTCCTCGCCGCGGGCCGCGTTGATGCGCGACAACGCGAAATCGACTCCGGCTCCGGCGATTTCCCCGTCGAGCAGGGTGGTGAATGCGGAACCGGCGGACCGCGTGTCGAGCGGTTCAGCGGCGGCGCCGCGCAGCGTCGACAGCCACGGAGCGTGGTGTCCATCGACGTACACCCAACGCGCGAAGCCGGGCAGCGGAGGCGGCAGATCGACGTCGAGTGCCTCGACCGGCGTCACCGCATCCGGCCGCGCCTTGGCCAGCGGACGCAGGTTGGCATACCGCCAGTTCTCGTCGCGGTTCGTGGGCAGCAGGTTCGGCACGGCGGACATCAGGCGACCTCGAGCACCCAGTCGTAGCCGCGCTGTTCGAGCTCGAGGGCCAGCGACTTGTCGCCCGACTTCGCGATGCGGCCGCGCGCCAGCACGTGCACGAAATCGGGCACCACGTGCTCGAGCAGGCGCTGGTAGTGCGTGATCAGCAATACGCCGCGTTCGGCGGAGCGCAGCGTGTTCACGCCTTTCGCCACCACCTTGAGCGCATCGATGTCGAGTCCCGAGTCGGTCTCGTCGAGCACCGCGAGCGTGGGCTCGATGACCAGCATCTGCAGGATCTCGTTGCGCTTCTTCTCGCCGCCCGAGAAACCTTCGTTGACGCCGCGCGACAGGAAGCTCTCGTCCATCTGCATGAGCTTCATCTTGCCGCGTACCAGCTGCAGGAATTCATAGGCGTCGACCTCGGGCTGGCCCAGCGCCTTGCGGCGCGCGTTGACCGCGGCCTTCAAAAGGTAGACGTTGTTGACGCCGGGGATTTCCACCGGGTACTGGAAGCCGAGGAACAGGCCGGCGCGGGCGCGCTCTTCGGGCGCCAGCGTGGTGAGGTCGCGGCCTTCGAACTGCACGCTGCCGCCGGTGATTTCGTATCCCGGGCGGCCCGCGAGCACGTACGACAGCGTGCTCTTGCCCGAGCCGTTCGGGCCCATGATGGCGTGCACTTCACCCGCGTTCACGGTGAGCGACAGCCCGTTCAACACCTTCTTGCCGCCCACGGTGGCGGAGAGATTTTCGATCTTGAGCAAACTCATCCCACGGCCCCTTCCAGGCTCACGGCCAACAGGTTCTGTGCCTCCACGGCGAATTCCATCGGTAGTTCCTTGAGAACGGTCTTGCAGAAGCCGCTGACGATCATGTTCACGGCGTCTTCCTCGTCGATGCCTCGCTGCAGGCAGTAGAACAGCTGGTCCTCGCTGATCTTGGAGGTCGAGGCTTCGTGCTCGACGGTGGCGCTGGGATTGCGCGTCTCGACGTACGGAAAGGTGTGCGCGCCGCAGTTGCCGCCCATGAGCAGCGAGTCGCACTGCGTGAAATTGCGCGCGCCATGCGCGCTCGGCAGGATCTTGACCAGGCCGCGGTAGCTGTTCTGCCCGTGGCCGGCGGAGATGCCCTTGGAGACGATGGTGCTCTTCGTATTGGCGCCGATGTGGATCATCTTGGTGCCGGTGTCGGCCTGCTGGTAGTTGTTGGCCGTGGCCACCGAGTAGAACTCGCCGATCGAGTTCTCGCCCTTGAGCACGCAGGACGGGTATTTCCAGGTGATGGCCGAACCGGTCTCCACCTGCGTCCAGGAGATCTTGGAATTGCGCCCGCGGCATTCGCCGCGCTTGGTGACGAAGTTGTAGATGCCACCCACGCCTTTCTCGTCGCCCGGGTACCAGTTCTGCACGGTCGAGTACTTGATCTCGGCGTCGTCCTCGGCGATGAGCTCGACCACCGCGGCGTGCAGCTGGTTCTCGTCG
>Ga0315910_10001921_pt1 | contig 18698 bp, 16 predicted proteins | sample EdamamesoilMG_FD_204470 | JGI IMG/M metagenome (GOLD analysis project Ga0315910, IMG submission 204470) | Garden soil microbial communities collected in Santa Monica, California, United States - Edamame soil | ecosystem: Environmental > Terrestrial > Soil > Garden | place: USA: California...
GGTGCGAATTGTGCCTTCCGCAGCTTGGGATTGCCCGTTATCGAAACTCAATGTGTTGTTCTGCACCTCGATCATTCCTGAATTCACACAATGCCCACGGTAAGTCGCGTCGTGTTCGTGCCCGTAACAACGCACAGCAAGCCCGCATTGTGCATCTTAGGGAACGGATCTTCCTCCGAGTCAACGAACGGTCCCGGGACACCTCGCATCCTCGACCCACCGTGGAACTACCGGATGCCCATTGTCAAATCCGTGATGCCAACGCCCGGTGCGGAGGGCGCGGCCCGCGCACCGGAGAAAACGACGCCCGTCGGCTCGATCAATTGCACGGTCGTCTCGAATTGCGTACGGGGAATCTCCGGGATGCGAATGGCGACGCTCGCATCTTGAGAGGGAATTTAGGCAATTCGATCTCCCGTGATCTGCTGCCAGCATTTGATCCACAGCGTGCAGAAGCGGCAATCGCCGTCGTAAACCAGCAGCGGTTTCGCTGGTGGTGTCGCGATGAGAGCGAGGGTGTTCACGTGCAAGCTTTGCGAGAAGAGTGGGTCGCTGTCCAGCCGGGATGAAACGCTTGTAACCCATCGGCCCAAACGCTAATCATTACTCGCGCAGGCGTCACCCCATGATCATCTGCCTTCCCAAAGATTCCGATCCGGCGGAAACCCGTGCCGCGATGACCCCCGCCAACGTCGCGCGGTTGACTCGGTTAGGCGCGGAACTCCAGTTTGAACCCGGCCTTGGCGAGGGTTGCAACTTGAGCGACGGCGAGTATTCCAGTGCCGGAGCGACCGTGTCTCTCGACCGCAAAGCGATGTTGTTCGCTGCGGACGTGGTTCTTCGCGTCCGAAAACCACCTTTGGAGGAAGTGCAATGGTTGAAGGCGGGCGCACTGCACATGAGTTTTCTCGATCCATTCAACGAACCGGAACTCATCCGAATGCTCGCAACTCACGGCGCCAGTGCCGTCAGTCTGGAAATGCTGCCACGCATCACGCGGGCGCAGAAGATGGACGCATTGAGTTCACAGGCCAGTCTCGCTGGTTATGTAGCGGTGATTCTCGCCGCCGAACACTCGAACAAGATCTTCCCGATGATGATGACCGCGGCGGGGACGATTTCACCGACACGCGTCTTCATTATCGGCGCGGGCGTGGCGGGTTTGCAGGCCATCGCCACTGCGCGGCGGCTTGGGGCGCGCGTTGAGGCCTACGACACGCGTCCGGTCGTGGAAGAACAGGTCAAATCGCTCGGCGCAAAGTTTCTGAAGATTGACCTCGGCGAAACTGGCCAGACGAAGGAAGGTTACGCCAAGGCGCTGACGGAAGAACAACTCGCCAAGCAGCGCGCGGCGATGGAGAAGTTCTGTGGCGACGCGGATGTGGTCATCACGACAGCACAAGTGTTCGGCCGCAAAGCTCCGGTACTCGTGACGGCTGACATACTGGACGCAATGAAACCCGGCAGTGTGGTGGTGGATCTCGCGGTCGAGTCGGGAGGGAACGTCGAAGGCGTCACATCCGGTCAGATCATCGAGCGCAAAGGCGTGAAGCTGGTCGGACTGAAGAATCTCCCTGGTCGCGTGCCGGTTCATGCCAGCCAGGTCTATTCGACCAACCTTGTGAACTTCATCGAGGAATTCTGGAACCAGCAGAACCGGAAGCTCGTTCTCAATCTCGACGATGAAATCATCAAAGGCTGCCTGGTGACGCACGGCGGCAAGATCGTGAATGAAAAGATCAAATCCCTTTTAGAAACATGAGTTCAAAACGGCCCTCACCCCGGCCCTCTCCCATCCGATGGGAGAGAGAGAATCGTTCGCCGCTGGTTCCGCGAAATCAAGTGCTGTGTTTGCAGGGCAGTTGTGAAAAATGTGAAATGCTCGACTGCTGTTCTCTCTCCCGTCGGACGGGAGAGGGTTAGGGTGAGGGCGGATCATCACTATTTGAAAATCATTTTATGGACACTGCCACGCTGCTGACCTTCCTGTTCTTCATTTTCATGCTCTCGATGGTGTTGGGCTGCGAGATCATTTCCAAAGTCCCTTCGACGTTGCATACGCCGCTCATGTCCGGCTCGAATGCGATTTCCGGCATTACTATCGTTGGCGCGCTCATCGCTGCGGGCGTGGCCGGAGACGACACTCTCAGCGTGGTTCTAGGCACGATGGCCGTGGCGCTGGCCACCATCAACGTGGTCGGCGGTTATCTCGTCACCGACCGCATGCTGGCGATGTTCAAGAAGAAGGAGCCGAAAGAGCGCAAATGAAATTCGCCGTCGAGATCATCTACATCATCGCGGCGTTTCTCTTCATCTTCGGACTGAAGATGCTGAGTTCGCCCGCGACGGCACGGCGTGGGAATTTGTTATCCGCCATGGGTATGTTGCTTGCAGTGATCGTGACGCTGCTGCATCGGGACATTCTGGATTTCCGCTGGATCGTGGTCGGCTTGATCATCGGCACCGTTGTTGGCGCGCTGGCCGCGCGGTGGGTGGCCATGACTGCCATGCCGGGCATGGTCGGCTTGCTGAATGGCTCGGGTGGATTGGCGAGTTTGCTGGTTGCGTGGGAAGCGTATCACCGCGATCGAGCGCCGGACGCGTTTACCGCCACGACTATCGTGCTCTCGGTGATCATCGGCGGGGTGACATTCACGGGCAGCGTGCTGGCTTGGGCGAAACTCGCGGAACGCATCACGGGCCGGCCGATTTTGTTTTCCGGGCAACAAATTGTGAACGGACTGCTGCTCGCCGCCACCGTGACGGGCGGCATGGTTTATTGCCTGAATCCGGAAGCGAATTACCCCATTTTCATCGCGCTGCTGGTGCTGGCATTGCTGCTGGGCATCACGAGCGTTTTGCCGATTGGTGGCGCGGATATGCCAGTGGTCATTTCCCTGCTGAACAGTTATTCCGGCCTCGCCGGTTGTGCGACGGGATTCGTGCTCAAGAACAACATCCTCATCGTCACCGGTTCGCTCGTCGGCGCCAGCGGCCTGATCCTCACGCAGATCATGTGCAAGGCCATGAACCGTTCGCTCGCGAACGTGCTGTTCAGTGGCTTCGGCGCGGTCGTGAAGAAGAGCGTGGCAAGGGCGCAGGGCGAAGTGAAACCGATCTCCGCCGAAGATGCGTATGTCATTCTGGAATCCGCGCGCTCGGTCGTGTTTGTGCCGGGCTACGGATTAGCCGTGGCCCAGGCGCAACACGCAGCGCGCGAACTCGGGGAATTGCTGGAGGCGAATGGCACGGAGGTTCGATACGCCATTCATCCCGTCGCGGGCCGGATGCCCGGCCACATGAACGTGCTGCTCGCGGAAGCGAACATCCCGTACGATCAACTCTTTGAGATGGACGCCGTGAACCCCGTCATGGATACGGTGGACGTCTGCATTATTGTTGGAGCGAATGACGTCGTGAATCCCGCTGCGAGCGAGGACAAGGGCAGTCCGATCTACGGGATGCCGATCATCGAGGCCGCCCGCGCCCGCACGGTGATTGTTTTGAAACGCTCCATGGCTGCGGGCTTTGCCGGCATCGAGAATCATCTCTTCTCCAAGGACAACACGCGGATGCTGTTCGGTGATGCCAAGGCGTCACTGCAATCACTCGTCGCGGAGTTCAAGAGCGCCTGATTCCGGATCGTTTTCAATCGGAGCGCCGAACTCCGATCCAGCGCGTGGATGTTCTTTCTTCGAGCCGGGTCGGAGACCGGCGCTCCGTTCGTGAAGCCGGCGCGATTACCCGAAGCCCTGCCCGGCGCTGTCACTTACTTCTTCGGTGCGAGTATGCAACGAAAGCCAAAGTTTTCTTTTCGTTCATCCGGTCCTTGCGCATACCAGCGGAATTCCGTGCGCAGATTCGGTTCATACGAGCTGTTCCAGGCGGCCCCACGCAAAACACGAAATGACTTGTCCTGCGGTTCGAGGCAAAATTCCCACACATTCCCACGCACATCGTAAAGACCGTGACTGTTCGCTCCCAGCGAGCCAACCGTGGAGGTGCCGGCCCGTGACGTCTTCTCACTCGTCACGGCGTCCTTGAGTTGCGCGCCGCCCACGAGCGATTCCCACTGAGTCTCGGTTGGAAACGTGTAAGCGAAGCCTTCCGGCAACATTTCCTCCTGCTGCTCGGTGTCGTTGAGCTTCGCGCAAAAATTCCGCGCGTCGTTCCAACTCACGGAATCCACCGGACGGCGCGCGCCTGGGAATTTGCTCGGATTGCCGCCTTCGATCTTCTGATACTCCTCCTGGGTGACCTCGTAAGCGCCGGCCCAGAGTGAGTCGGAAATCTTCACCATCAACATGCCGGTGGCGTTGGTGAAGCTGGGTTCTTTGATCAATTCCTTGATGTCAGGCTTGTTGGTCGAAACTGTTGCTGACGCGGGCGCGTTGGATGATTGCTGAGCGAGCAGGGGAGTGAGCGACAGGGTGAAGGTGAAGACGAGAGCCAGAAACGTTTTCATGGCCGATAACCAATGCGGATCCGGCATAAAGTCAAGCCTGCGCCGGGGAAAGTTTGCGTTGCGAGGACTCAACCATGCGCCCCCGTGTATGACTGGGACAAAATCGTATCAGATTAGGGCAAAGTGCACTCATTGACGCTGCGCAGCCCAGCCTTTACGCTGGTTCCGCATTATGAGTGAACTGCAAAACTCCCTGATCGAACTGATCCGTCGCACGTCCGCCGAAATCCCCGAAGACGTTCACCGCGCCATCCTCACGTCGCTCGAGAACGAGAAGAAAGGCACGATTGCCGAGAACGCAATGAAGATCATAGATCAGAACATCGCGCTCGCGAAAAACAAATCGCAGCCCATTTGCCAGGACACCGGAAGCATTTTGTTTTACGTGGATTGCCCGGTTGGCTTTGATCAGATCACGTTCGCCGACACGGCGCGCGAAGCCGTGACGCTCGCAACGAAGAAGGGTTACCTCCGGCAGAACTCCGTGGATTCGCTCACGGGCAAAAACGACGGCACGAACGTCGGGCCGGGCGCACCCAGTTTTCATTTTCATCAGCATCGCTCGCCGGAAGTCAGCGTGCGGCTCGTGCTCAAGGGCGGCGGCTGCGAAAACGTCGGCGCGCAATACTCGCTGCCCGCCGAAAAGCTCAACGCGAATCGCGACCTGGACGGCTGCCGCAAGGCGATTCTCGACGCGGTGTTGCAGGCGCAAGGCAAAGGCTGCGGACCGGGCATCCTGGGCGTGTGCATCGGCGGCGACCGCGCCACGGGCTACGAACTTTCCAAGACGCAATTCCTCCGCATGCTCGAAGACCGTAATCCGATTCCCGAACTCGACGCACTGGAACAGGACATTTTGAAGACGGCGAACGAACTCGGCATTGGGCCGATGGGATTCGGCGGCAAGACGACGTTACTGGGCGTGAAGATTCGCGCGGCGAACCGCCTGCCCGCGTCGTATTTCGTGAGCGTGAGCTACATGTGCTGGGCGTATCGGCGTCAAGGCGTGGTGCTGGATACGATGGGGAATATTGGGAAGTGGTTGTATTGAAATTCCGCAGAGCTGAAAGCTCGAAAGATGATAGCCCAGGACAAGCGAAGTGAAACGAAAACCGCCTAGGATGGCACAGGAACGATTCTGATTTCCCGGCAAGGTGAATTCGATGGCTCAAACCGGATCAATTTTCCGTGACGTTGATTTATTCAGCGCTTCCCTAAAGGGCGGCAGAAATCCAGATTCAGATGGGGGTGCTCGATTCTGACACCTCGGAAACCGGTTTGAATTGTGCTTCATCGAAGTTTGGAAAATCCGCTTTTTCTTTTCTCAAAAAGTTCCGCCAAAAGTTTTAAGCGCACTCTGAATTTAGAGCTTGTCCCCAAAAAACTTACTTCACCAGCGGTCCGATTTTCAGGGACAAGCTCTGGGAACTGCTCCGCCGCGCCGAGGGACAATTCGATTTGTTCATCACTTCGGACCAAAACATCCGCTACCAACAATACCACGTCGGCCGAAGAATCCCCATTCTGGAACTTTCCACGAACGATTACCGTCGCATCCTCGCGGTCGCCAGCCTGATTCAATCCACGATAAGCGGCATTCAGCCCGGCGAATTCCGTCAGTTGGAGATTCCATGAGTGCCGCCTCCGCGTTTCAGCGCCACAAACACCGTATGCACAAAGCTCACGAAAACCGTCTCCCGCTCCGCCTTCGCACCAAGTTTGCGAGCGACGATTTGTGACACCACGTTCTCCGGGCGCACGAGCACCACGAGTCGGTCTTTGCCCAATTTCTCGAACGCGTAATCCCGACAACCCACGGCCGCTTCCGTCGCGTAACCCTGTCGCCAGAAGGGCCGGTGAATGATATAGCCGATGCCGGTTTCGATTGCGCCGTCGAACTCCTGTCGCAGCAAACCCGCCTGGCCGATTGGGAGTCCATTCGCCTTGTTCACCGCAAGCCAGTAGCCGTAGCCGTCCTGAGCATAACGCTCGTGTTGCCGCCGGATCCAGGCCTCCGCCTCGTCACGCATGTAAGGCTTCGGCCAGAAGTGCATCACTTCCGGATGCGCTAGCATCTCGGCGACGAAATCCAGATCATCGAGCATCAGTTCGCGCAACCACAGCCGCGACGTTTCCAAAATGGTTCGCATTCGATTCCGGCGTAGCGGCGCCTCGACAGAGCGCCGCAAAAACTTGCCTCGTTCTACCGAACACAGCTACGAGAGCAGTTCCTGCAAATCCTTCACAAACCCATCCACATCCTCCACCGTCGTGTCCCAACTGCACATGAGTCGCGATTCGTCGGGCGTGATGACGCCAGTGTAAAACTTCCAGCCGCGCTCGTGCATCTTCTTTTCGGCCACCGGCGGCAGCTTGGCAAACACGCCGTTCGATTCGACCGGGTAGCTGATTTGCACGCTTGGAATTCCGCGCAAGCCCGCCTCCAACCGCTTCGCCATCGCATTCGAATGTTTCGCGTGCTTGAGCCATGCGCCGTCTCTTAACATTCCCACCCACGGCGCTGAGAGGAAACGCATCTTCGACGCCAGTTGTCCGCCTTGCTTGCAACGGTAATCAAAATCCCGCGCCAGATCGCGGTCGAAGAACACCACTGCCTCACCCACGGCGATGCCGTTCTTCGTCATGCCGAAGCACAGCACATCCACTCCCGCCTTCCAGGTGATGTCCTTCGGCGCAACGCCGAGTGACGCGACCGCATTCGAGAATCGCGCACCGTCCATCTGCACGCGCAGGCCGAAGCGCCGCGCTTCGCCCACCAGTTCGCGGACTTCCGCGAGCGAATACACCGTGCCCAGTTCCGTGGCTTGAGTGAGCGAGAGCACGCGCGGTTTCGGATAATGAATGTCCGTGCGCTTGTGAACAGCACGATCAATTTCAGCGGGGTTGATCTTCCCGTTGGTACCGCCGAGCAACAGAATCTTGCTGCCGTTCGCAAAGAACTCGGGCGCGCCACATTCGGCCGTCTCGATGTGGGCCTGCTCGTTGCACAGCACGCTGTTGTAGGATTGGCAGAGCGACGCGAGTGCGAGTGAGTTGGCGGAGGTGCCATTGAAGACGAAGAATACCTCGCTATCTTTCTCGAATATTTCCCGGAGCAGATCGGCCGCGCGCTCAGTCCAGGTATCGTTCCCGTAACCGACCTCGTGATCGGCGTTGGCTTCGTCCAGGGCCGCCCAGGCTTCGGGGCAGATGCCGGCGTAGTTGTCGCTGGCGAAGTGGCGGCGCGGGCGGGTAGCAGAATTCATGGGCGGAATTTAGCGGAACGCAGAAGTGAAGGAAGCCGAATGTCATCAAGTTCATCCGCCCGGCATCGCTTTTATCTGATCCCGCACAAAAATTCTCAATTCACCACTCTGCATTTCCGCCGTTAAAATGGGCCGGTGAACAGGCACGCATTTGTCGGTGGTCGAGATGAACGGCGCATCTTCCCGCTTGTAAGTTCCGTCTCGCGTGCTGCACTGTCTCTGTTGCTGTCAACCCGGGCCGTTCGCTGAAGGAAAACGATTATGGAAGGTCTTGTGGTTTTGCTCGTGCTCCTGCTACTGGGAGTTCCGCTGGCGCTGGCCATCTGGCTGATCACACGCGCCATCCAAGCCTCACGTCGAATCGAGGAAGTATCCGCCCGTGTCGCGAGGCTGGAACGCGAGTTGGGTGAACTTAAAAAGGAATCGCAGCCAGCGCCGGAACAACGCGCCCCGACGGGAATAACGCGAATTGATCTGCCACCTGCCGTCGTTGCGCCAAAACCGGCCGAGCCAGTAACTGAACTGCCTGCGGCCACAATCACGGCCCCGCCGCCGCCGTTGCCCACCCCGGCGCCCGCTGCCGCACTCAGGCCCGAACCCGTGCTGGCTTCCGCTTCCGTCCCGGCGGCCACGCCACCGCCCATCACACAGCCCGTGCCCCCACCTGCACCTCCTCGTCCGACGCTTCCTGCCATCAACTGGGAGCAATTCATGGGCGTGAAACTGTTCGCGTGGGCGGGCGGGCTCGCGTTGTTTCTCGGCGTGGTGTTCTTCGTGAAGTATTCCTTCGAGCACAACCTGATTCCGCCGGAACTCCGTGTGGCGATTGGTTTCGTGACGGGGCTTGGCTTGCTTGTGGGCGGCGTGCTGCTGCATCGCCGGCAACAATATGTCGTCGGCGCGCAGGCGCTCTGCGCAACGGGCGTCGTCATTCTCTACGCTGTCACCTATGCGTGTCGCTCGATCTACAAGTTTGAATTCTTCGGCACCATCCCGACGTTCCTGCTGATGGTGCTCATCACGACCACCGCGTTCTTTGTCGCGGTACGGCTCAATGCGCTGGTCGTCGCCATTCTTGGAATGCTCGGCGGTTTCCTCACGCCCATCCTCATCTCGACAGGCGTGGACAACCCGCTCGGGCTGTTTGGCTACATCGCCGTGCTTAATGTCGGGCTGCTCGTCGTGGCGAAACATCGTCGCTGGTACTTCCTAGCCGCACTGGCCGCCACCGGCACGGCCTTGATGCAGGTCGGCTGGGCCAGCGAGTTTTTTGTGCGTGAGCGATATTTCGAAGAAGCCAAGATCTTCATCGCGCTCGGTGTGTTGCTCGGATTCAACGCCCTCTATCTGGCCGCGACATGGTGGACGAAAAAGAAAGCCGAATTCAATTGGTGGCTCGCTGGCAGCGCGTTGGGTCTCGCAGGTGTGGCGTTCGCATTCACCGCCTGGTTTTTCTCCTTCGAACCGCTCGCCCGCAGTCCGGGGCTGATGTTCAGCTTCATGTTTTTGATAGACCTTGGCGTGATGGCCGTTTCGCTGCTGGATAAGAAGGCTGCGCCGGCGCAACTCGTTTCCGGTCTGATCGCCTTCATGCTGCTCGCGGGGTGGACTTCCGGCTGGTTGAGCAACGATCTGCTAAATACGGCGCTCGTGTTTTACCTCGTCTTCGCCTTGCTGCACTCGGTGTTTCCATTGATCCGTCGCAAACTGAGCGGCGTGACCGGTCCGCTCTGGGCAGGACAGCTCTTTCCACCGCTGGCACTGTTCCTCGTGCTCATTCCGATCTTCAAGCTCGCCGACCCCTCGTTTGCCGTCTGGCCGGTCGTGTTGTTGGTGGATCTGCTCGCGATTGCACTGGCGGTGGCCACGATGTCGCTGCTGTCCGTCGCCGCGGTGCTGCTGTTGACGCTCGTGGCCACGGCGGGCTTGATCTTCAAGATTCCACAGGAGCTGACCGGTCTGCCCACATCCATGTTTCTGCTGGGCGGGTTTGCGGTGTTCTTTGTCGTGGCCAGCGTCTGGCTAGTGCGCAAGCTCAAACCTGAGGCGTTTAGCAAGTCATTCAAACTGACGGACGACCTCGGCAATTCCGAAAATCTCGCTGCGTTGCTGCCGGCCTTTTCCGCCACGCTGCCGTTTCTGCTGCTGATCATGGCCACGCTGCGCCTGCCGCTAGCGAATCCTTCGCCAGTCTTTGGGCTCGCATTGTTGCTGCTGGTGTTGCTGTTCGGGCTCACGAAAATGTTCTCGCTCGACTGGCTGCCCGCCATCGGGCTCGCTTGCGTGGCCGCGCTCGAATGCGCCTGGCATTTTAACCGGTTTGATCCTGCAACCGCCACCGTCCCGCTCGCGTGGTATCTTGTCTTTCTCACCGTGTTCACCGTGTTCCCGTTTCTGTTCTTGAAACAGTTTGCCGGCAAGGTCGTTCCTCTCGCCACCGCCGCGCTGGTCGGGTTGCCGCAGTTCTTCCTGCTGCATAAACTTATGAAAGCCGCCTATCCGAACTCGATGATGGGCCTGCTGCCAGCGGCGTTTGCGATTCCTGCACTCGTGAGTCTGGTGATCCTGCTTAAGCGAATCCCCTTGGACAGTCCGGCGCGCATGTCGCAACTCGCGCTTTTCGGCGGGGTGGGCTTGTTCTTCATCACGCTGATTTTCCCGATCCAGTTCGACCGGCAATGGATCACCATCGGCTGGGCGTTGGAAGGCGCGGCGTTGCTGTGGCTGTTCCATCGCGTGCCGCATCCGGGCTTGCGGCTGACGGGCTTCGGCTTGCTCATCGCTGCCTTCGTCCGGCTCGCGTTGAATCCGGCCGTGTTCGACTACCACACGCGTGCTGAAACGCCGATTTTCAACTGGTATCTCTATGCGTATGGCATTGTCACCGTATGCCTCTTCGCCGGTGCGCGACTGCTCGCGCCGCCGCGAAACCTCATCCTCAAGTCAAACGTTCCGCCCATCCTCGTCGCGCTCGGTACCGTGCTGGCGTTTCTCTTGTTAAACATTGAGATCGCCGATTATTTCAGTGCGCCCGGCGCCGCGCTCACTTTCCAGTTCAGCGGCAATTTCGCGCGTGACATGACCTATTCGATCGCGTGGGGACTCTTCGCGCTGGTGCTGCTGGTGATCGGAATCGTGAAGCAGGTCCGGCCCTCGCGTTTCACTGCCGTGGGTCTGTTGGTGGTCACGCTGCTGAAACTGTTCTTTCACGACCTCGCCCATCTCAATCAGCTTTACCGTATCGGCGCGTTCATCGGTGTGTCAGTGATTCTCATCATTGCGTCGTTCGCGTATCAGCGCTTTTATGCTGCGAGCAACAAGCAACCGGAGTTGAAAGATGAACCGGCCAAATAAACTCCTCCTCCAAATGCGCTGGATGGTTGCGCTGTGCTGCGCGTGCTCAAGTTTCGCGGCCACCTTGCCGGCCGACTGGCAGAAGACTCAGCGCGTGGATGTCCACGCGCCCGGTTTGGTAAAAGTCAGTCTACCTACTGAGACGCTCGACGCGGCGCGCGCTGCACTGGAGGACTTGCGACTGTATGATGACAACGGCAATGAGCTGCCTTACTTCATCGAGCGTCCCAAACCGGCAAGCCGATCAACCCAGAGTGGCCAGTCGTTTCTGGTTTCGCTCAACGCAAACACCACGGTCATCACCTTCGACACCGGGCTCACCCAGCCCGTTGACGCTGTCACGCTGGAATCGCCAGCGACAGATTTCATCAAGCCAATAATAGTCGAAGGCTCGGTGGATGGCCGGCCATGGCAGACACTGGGGCAGGGTCAGCCGGTGTTCCGGCAGCCGAATGGCGCGGCCCAGCTGGGGCTCGCGATCCCTGTCGGGAGCTGGCGCTCATTGCGACTGACGGTGGATGATCGGCGTTCTTCGCCGATTCCGTTTACGGGTGCGCGGGTTCACACGGCGGCCGCCGAGCCCACGCCGGGTGAATCATTTTCCGTCGCTATCGCTGAACGGCACGAGAATCCCGGCGAAACCCGGCTCAGGTTGAATCTTGGCGCCGCGAACCTCGACGTGGCCAGCCTGCAAATCGATACCAGTGAACCACTCTTCACCCGCGAGGTCACGATTGCCGTGCCGCAGGTTACGGAGGACGGCATCCGCGAGCGCACTCTTGCCCAAGACACGATCTACCGCGTGGCGTTGGATGACCGGCCCAGTGTGGGTGATCTGTCGGTGGCGGTGGAGAGCCAGGTTCGTTCGCGCGAATTGATCCTACTTATCCAGAATGACGACAGTCCACCCTTGTCGATCACTTCCGTGCGCGCAGTGCGCCGGCCGGTTTATCTCGTGTTTCTTGCCAAGTACGCTGGCATTCATCACGTGGTCTCGGGTAATGCGCATTGCCCTCCGCCCCGATACGATCTGGCCGTGCTGAGCGCAAACTTGAAAGCAGCGCCGGTTTCCGCTGTGACATTTTCGCCACCGTCGGACAATTCGGACTTTCGTCTACGTGATATGCTTGCGGAAATCGAACTCGCCGGAACGACGCTGGACATTTCGCCTTGGACGTTTCGCAAAGCGATCCAACTTCTGAATTCCGGCGCGCAACAACTGGAACTGGATCTCGAAGTCCTCGCGCATGCGCAACCGGGCTTTCAGGATTTGCGGCTGATGCGCGGTGACAAGCAAGTGCCTTACGTGCTTGAACGCACGTCCATCCGCCGCACTCTGACGCCGACCGTCACAGTGACGAGCGATCCGAAGAATAAGAGCATCAGTCGTTGGACCATTGCGCTGCCGCAGGCGAACTTGCCGGTCACACGTCTCAGCTGCACCGCTCGAACGCCATTGTTTCAGCGCGACGTAACCCTCTACGAGGAACTGACCGACGAACGTGGCGAGAAGTATCGGAGTCAGGTGGCGGGTGGAAACTGGACGCAAACTCCCAATCGCAAAGGTCGGGAGTTCGTGCTGGCCTTGGATGGACCACTGCGCAGCAACACACTGATTCTGGAAACGCACAACGGCGACAACCCGCCCATCGAACTGGAAAACTTCCGCCTGTTCCATCCTGCAACCCGCATGCTGTTCAAGGCCAAGACCGATGACGAACTGATGGTCTATTATGGCAACCCGCTCGTAGCCTCACCGCGCTACGATCTCAGCCTGGTTGCCGGTCAGTTGCTGGCGGCGGAGAAATCCACCGCCACGCTGGTCGCGGAACATCAACTCAAGCAATCGTCCTGGGCGGAAAGCCGCACGCCGGGCAAGGGTGGCCTGGTGTTCTGGGGAATCCTCGCGCTGGTGGTGGTTGGATTGCTGGTTGTAATCTCGCGGTTGCTGCCCAAGTCGTCACCAGAGCAAAAACCGTGATGCCAGAAGAGCAGGGCAAGCCCATTGTGTTCACGCTTGCGGATGTTGGCAGTGGAGTTAGAGTTGAAACCAGATGAAAGCCGCCGAGACGTTTCCGACGCCATTAAAGAACGTGCCTGTCTGGCCGCTCTCGATTGCGGCTTATCGCGCGTTGGGCGAAGCGGGATTGATCCCCAAGAACACCGAACTGTTGTATGGGTTCGTTTACCGGAAAATGTCAAAATCTCCTTTCCACAGCTTCCTCGTCCAGTTCCTTCATGACTTGTTGTCGCGAGTGGTAAAGCCGGGAATGGTTCTTCGTGTCGAGCAACCGATCACTTGCGGGGATTCCGAGCCAGAGCCGGACCTTGCGATTGTGCATGGCCGAATGGAAGATTACCGAAGCGATCACCCGCACACCGCTGAGTTGGTGATCGAGGTTTGCATCACCAGTCACGAATATGACCGTTCAAAACTTCCGGCCTACGCCAGCGCCGGTGTAAAGGAATGTTGGCTGATGCTTGGACCGGAGAGGCAGGTTGAAGTTTATCTTCAACCGGTGAATGGACAATTTACCCGACGCGCGGTGCATGGTCCGGGTGGAAAGCTGGTCAGCATTGTCCTGCCGTCTTTTGCAGTGGACTTGGATGCACTCTTTGCGAAGTAGCCTCGTTCTGAGTCACCCGCCCAGGTAAGCGCTCTTCACTTGTGGATTCTGACGCAGTGCGGCTGAACAGTCAGAAAGAATGATCTTCCCGGTTTCCAACACGTAGCCGTAGTGGGATATCTCCAGGGCCAGGTTTGCATTCTGTTCCACTAACAGGATGGTGATGCCTTGCGTGCGGTTGATCTCCACGATTTTCTCGAAGATGGTCTTCACCAACAGCGGCGCGATGCCGAGTGAGGGTTCGTCCATCATCAAGAACTTGGGCCGGCTCATCAGGGCGCGGCCGATGGCGAGCATCTGCTGTTCGCCGCCGCTCAACGTGCCGGCAACTTGCTGGTCGCGTTCCTTCAACCGCGGAAATGTGGAGAACACCGACTCCAGCGATTGCCGGATGATGCTTTTGTCGCGCTGAAGATACGCGCCCATCATCAGGTTCTCGTGGACGGTCAGGTTTGCAAAAACCATCCGGCCCTCTGGTACGTGCGAGAGCCCGAGTTGGACAATGCGATGTGGCGGCAGGCCGGCGAGACTCTTGCCGTCATACGAGATCTGTCCTGCCTGCGGTTTGAGCAAGCCGGAAACGGCGCGCAGCGTGGTGCTTTTGCCCGCGCCGTTGCAGCCGATGAGTGTGACGATGTTACCCGGTTTTACGGACAAGGTGACATCATGCAGCGCGGTGATCGCGCCGTAGCTAACACTTAGATTTCTGATTTCCAACATTGCTGCTTGTTGCGGCGGCTCGGCAGAGCGTCGCTTTTCAAAAATGTTTGCGGCGCTCTGCCGAGACGCCGCTACGAACTCTCACCCAAATACGCCTCGATCACCTTCGGATTCGCCCGCACTTCCGCTGGAGTGCCTTCGGCGATCTTGACGCCATAATCCAACACCACGATTCGCTGGCAAATACCCATCACGACCTGCATGTCGTGTTCCACGAGCAGGATGGCGATCTGAAACTTCTCCTTGAGGAACCGGATCAGTTTCGTCAGGTCGGCCTTCTCGGTTGGGTTCATGCCGGCAGCGGGTTCGTCCAAGAGGAGCAATTTCGGTTTGGTCGCCAGCGCCCGGACGATTTCGAGCCGGCGTTGTTTGCCGTAGGGCAGACTTTTGGCCGGCACGTCGCGGTGCTTGCCGAGGTCGAAGATCTCCAGCAGTTCCATCGTCTGCGCCGCGATCTCCTTCTCTTCCTCGTGAAACTTGCGGAAGCGAGTGAGCGAATGGATGGCGTCGTGTTTCAGGTGCAGATGGAACGCCACGCGGACATTGTCAAACACGCTCAAGCTGGGAAAGAGCCGGATGTTTTGAAACGTGCGGGCGATTTTGTGATTGGTAATTTGATACGGTTTGCGGCCCACGAGTGACTGCCCGGCAAAGCGGATATCCCCGCCCGTCGGACGATAGACACCAGTGATGAGATTGAAGACCGTGGTCTTGCCGGCGCCATTCGGGCCGATCAGTCCGATGAGTTCCTCCTCGTCAATGTGCGTGCTCAACTCGGACACGGCGGTCAATCCGCCAAAGCGGATGGTCGCGCCGTCGAGTTCCAGGAGCTTGGCCATGAGTCAGGTAGTTTTGCGTTTGCCAGTCCAGGTGAACAAGCCCTGTGGCCGCACGATCATCAGCACGATGATCAGGATCGCGTAGAGAATCATTCTGTTTTCAAAGACTTCTTTGGTCTTGGCCGCCGCGACCGCGTAGTTTTCGGGAGACAACCAAGAGAATAACACTCGGATGATGTGGGTTAGTTCGTCCGATTTGGCAAACCACCGCAATGCTTCAGGAAGGATTGAAAGGAGCACCGCAGCCAGAATTACACCTGGCATCCGACCCATCCCTCCGAGAATCACCATCACTACAATCTCGATGGATTTGTCGAAGCCGAATCCCTGCGGCGCGATGTATTGTTTGAAGTGCGCGTAAGCTCCGCCCGCCAGTCCGGCGAAGAACGCCCCGACCACGAAGGCCGTGATCTTGTAGCGCGTGGTGTTGATGCCCATCGCCTCGGCGGCAACCTCGTCGTCGCATACAGCGATGAAACCGCGGCCGTAGGTGGAATTCACCAGCGCCCAGACAGTATAAATCGTGATGGCCGCCAGACCAAAAGTCCAAAACAGGTTTGTGTAACTGGGAATTCCGATCATTCCCCGCGAAGCGCCGATGGCGTCAATATTTTGCAGGATGACGCGGATGATTTCACCAAAGCCGAGCGTGACGATAGCGAGGTAATCACCCTTCAAGCGCAGCGACGGTCCACCGACCAGCAAGCCGGCGATCGCGGCGACCAATCCGCCGACGTAAAGGGCGAGCGGAAAGAGCATCCAACTCTGACCGCCGACCAGCGGCAGTAGCGTGCCGCCGAAGTTGGTCGTCATCAGCGATGCGGAGTAGGCCCCCAAGGCCATGAAGCCGGCGTGGCCAAGCGAAAACTGGCCGGTGTAGCCGTTGATCAAGTTGAGACTGACCGCCAGCGTGATGTTGATGCCGCACGTCAGCGCGATGTCGAGGAAGTAGGGATTATAGCTGCGCGAGAACCAGGACGCACCGAATGCGACTACGAGTGCAGCGATCAGGTAATACTGTGAGCGTGAAAGCATCAGACCTTCTCCGTCTGGAATTTCCCGAGCAGCCCCGCCGGTCGGAGCAATAGAATCAAAATCAACACCGCGAACGCCACTGCGTCACGATAAGTTGAGCCGCCCGCCGCGACGACGGCGGTTTCGATCAGTCCAATCAACACTCCGCCGAGTGCCGCGCCGGGAATGTTGCCAATGCCGCCGAGCACCGCCGCGACGAAGGCCTTCAGTCCGGGCAGCGTGCCCATGAGCGGATCAATCGAAGGATAGTTGAGCGCATAAAGAATCCCGCCCGCTGCCGCCAGTGACGAGCCGAGGGCGAACGTGAACGAAATGACGCGGTCATTGTTGATGCCCACGAGTGATGCGGCGGTGGGATTAAACGAGAGCGCCCGCATGGCGGTGCCGATGCGCGTTTTCATCACGATGTAGTGCAACGCGGCGAGCAGCACGAGCGTCACGACGAAGACGGTGATTTGATCGCTGGAAATGACCAGGCCGCCAGTCGTGGTGAAGTTCTGCTGGGGGAAAAGTTTTGGGAATGATTTCGGATTGGCGCCGAAGATGAGCTGGCCGGTATTTTGTAACAGCAACGAAATGCCGATGGCGGTGATGAGCACGGTGAGCGTCGAACGCCCGCGCAACGGACGGTAGGCGAGCTTTTCAATCACCACGCCGAGGATGGCGCAGATGACCATGGCGCCGAGCAGCACGAACAATCCGCCGCCCAGTGTGCCCGCCGGAAGCTCCCGTCCGAGGTAATATCCGGCGAACGCGCCAAGCATGAAGACGTCGCTGTGGGCGAAGTTGATGAAGCGCAGGACACCATAGACCATCGTGTAGCCGAGAGCGATGAGCGCGTAGATGGCGCCAAGGGACAGCCCATTGATGAGTTGTTGCAGGTATTCCATCAGCCCGGATGAAGACCGCACAATGCCACCGCCGCACCTGGCGGCGCGGTTGGGAGCCCAAAATGATTGCACTGGTTCAAATCGGCGGCGGCAAACACGGGCGGAATAATGTGGAACTCGGAAAATTTTGCCAGCGCAGAGTTGTTGGAGTCCACGTTTTTGCCGCAGTCGGCACGTGGCATTGCCCGGGACGAGCAAGCCGAAACTTGAACCCGTTCATACAAAACGCGCCGGGTCGGAGACCGGCGCTCCGCTTACCACGCCGCCCAGCAACCATCATCACCCCACAACTGCGAGCCGCGATAGGTTTGCATTTGCGAGTTCTTTTTCCAGGACACGGAACCGTCCAGCACAGCTGCGTTGCCGCCCGCCGCGCCGATGGTCAAGGAGGACGCACCCTGAGCCGTGCGATTGGCCGGGTCCATGGCTTGCATGACCGGGCCGTTTTTGCCGTGTGGTGCAAAGCTCCGTCCGTTGTCGTACAACGGCGACCAGTCGTTCATGTCTGAGAGCAGAATCAGGGTGTTGTTGTCGGTGAGCTTCTGCGGAGAAATCCAGGTGCCGCCGCCAGCCACGATGGGCGCCCACGGCGTATTGGTGTGGCCACCGTGATAATTGTAGCCGATGACAAAGCCATAGAGCACGACCTCGACGCGGGTGTTGTCCCGGAGCACCCAGTCGCCAAAGCCGGGGCAGTGAAACATCTTGGTGGTGCTGGTGTATTGAACGATGGCGTTGCTGGTGGCGTTGGAAATGAGCGGAAGATGGGAGTCGTCGGGTGGATAGTCGGGATTGGGTGCCGCGCTGGGCAGGTATTGGCGATTATCGTCGCCATACATCTGGAGCGCCAGGCTGAATTGTCGCAACGCATTCTTGCAACTGGCGCGGCGGGCGCGTTCCTTCGCCCCGACGAGTGCGGGCAGGAGCAGCGCCGCCAGGATGGCGATGATCGCGATCACAACGAGCAGTTCGATGAGCGTAAAGGCGCGTCCTTTCAGCCGAAGCTCGGTCCGTGGCGTTGCGAGGAAATTCATGACGGCTACGGTTTGGGTTCGGTCACGATGAAGAACTTGGCCGGTTCGGTCGTGTCCACGTTCGTGACCTGTACCAATCCGTTGGTGAACACGAGCGTATTGGTCAGCTTCGGCCAGAGCGCCGTCGGCAACGCGGCATTGGTGGAGGCGCGCACTTCCATACTGGTGAGACGGTTTGGGTCCACGGGAGTTCCCGCTGCCGTGCGGATGGTCAGGTTCAGATTGTCGGCGGCAAGTTGCGGCGGATCAAGTTTCAACGATGGCACCTCCGGCAGGGAGAGATCAAATCGCAGCGCGTAAGCCGAGCTGCGGAGGTAAATCTGGCCATCACTTAGCGAGAAGCCGTTCCAGCACTTGTTGCGGAAGGGGTCATAGTTGGGGAGGGCCTGAAAGCGGGCCAGTTCGACGTACGCATTGGTGTTTGCCTCCGCCAGCACGAGTTCGCCGCGTTCGGTACTGATCAAGAGG
>Ga0315910_10001922_pt1 | contig 18696 bp, 16 predicted proteins | sample EdamamesoilMG_FD_204470 | JGI IMG/M metagenome (GOLD analysis project Ga0315910, IMG submission 204470) | Garden soil microbial communities collected in Santa Monica, California, United States - Edamame soil | ecosystem: Environmental > Terrestrial > Soil > Garden | place: USA: California...
AAGCTCTCGCAGCATCGCCGCGAGCCGCTGCTCGAAATCAACCCCGACGATGCGGCGCGCATGGGTCTCGACGCCGGCGAGCTGGCGCGGGTCGAGACCGGATTCGGTGCGGCGATCTTTCGCGTGCACATCACCACCGCGCAGCGGCCCGGCGATATTTCCGTGCCGATGCACTGGAGCGATGCGATGGGCAGCACAGGCCGCACCGGGCTCCTCGCCAAGAGCGACACCGATCCGATCTCGGGCCAGCCGGGTTTCAAGGACACACCCGCCAAGGTTGAACCGATTGTACCCGATTGGCGCGCCTTCCTGGTCTCGCGCGACGCGGTGCGGCCCACGGCCGGGTGGTGGACGCGGGCGCGGGTCGAAGACGGCTGGCTGACCGAGCTGGCCGGGAATGGTGCGGTCGAACTCGATACGTTGTTGCCCGAAGGCGTGCGAAGCGAGGCCGTCGACATGGCGCGCGGCATGCGGCGGGTCGCAGTGCTCGACGAGGACGGCGCACTCGAGGCCGCGCTCTACGTTACCCGTGGCGGAACCCTACCCCCGCGCGAATGGATCGAAACCCGGCTTGGCAAGCAAGGCGCCGAATTGTCCGAACTGCTCGCCGGGCGGCCATGCCAGCCGATGCCCAATCGTGGGCCGCAGGTCTGCGTGTGCCACGATGTACGCGAACAGGAGATACTCGCCGCGGCCGCCGAAGGCGCCACGACGGTCGCCGAAATCGGCTGCGCCACCCGCGCCGGGACCAATTGCGGTTCGTGCCGCCCGCTGATCGCGCGGCTGCTCGAGGAAGCCGACACCGCGCTCAGGGAGGCCGCCCAATGAGCGAATTCCCAGCTGGCAGCGTGTGGCTGGTCGGTGCCGGTCCCGGTGATCCCGATTTGTTGACGCGCAAGGCCGAACGGCTGCTGCGCGCAGCGAGCGTGGTGTTCCACGATGCGCTGGTCGGCCAAGGTGTGCTTGAGCTGGTGCCGTGCCATGTCCGGCTGGTGCCGGTCGGCAAACGCTCGGGCCGCCATTCGAAGGACCAGAAGATGATCGATACACTGATCGTCGAGGCGGCGTTGGCAGGCGAACGCGTGGTTCGCCTCAAGGGCGGCGACCCGGCGATTTTCGCCCGCGCTACCGAGGAGATAGAGGCCTGCCGCAAAGCGGAGATCGCGGTGCGGATCTGCCCCGGGGTGACCGCCGCCAGCGCCGCCGCTGCCGATCTTGGCCTGTCGCTCACGCTAAGGGGCCTTGCGCGCAAGCTGGTGCTGGTCACCGCCCATGCCCGCGCCGGTGAGGAACTCGATCTCGACTGGGCAAGCCTCGCCGATCCGCAAGCGACCCTGGCAGTCTATATGGGCAAAGCCGCAGCGACCGAGGTTTCTACCAAACTCATTGCCGCCGGCCTTTCGGGTTCCACGCCAGTGGCGATGGTCGAAAACGCCAGCCTTGAAAGCAGGCGGCATTTCACCACAAGGCTCGACCTCCTCCCGCTTGCGGCAAAGACCGCGCTGGGCGACGGGCCGGCGCTGATCCTGATCGGCGAGGCCTTGGGCAATGCGCGGACTGCTTCGGCGATTGTCGAACGCGTGGGACAATCCTTACCAAGCTAGCCAAATCCGCTTGCAAGCAGCGCCGGTCTGGCCATGATGGCAACGGATGCGCGCCCGCCGGGGCCATGGGAGAATAGCGGCTTCATGCGAACCAGCCTGGTTTTGGCGCTTGGCGCCGCGATCCTTGCCCTGCCCGCGCTTGCACAGACCAGCGTGACCGAGCCCGATCCCGGCGACTGGCCGCTCTACGCCAGGGACGCCAGCGGCGCGCGCTATGCCCCGCTCGACCAGATCGACCGCGGCAACGTTGCGCAACTGGAGCAGGCCTGGAGCCTCGCCTTGCGCCCCGAAGGCGGCGGCGGGCTCTTGGGCGGCACCGTCCCGATCGTGATCGACGGGATCATGTATGTCCCCACCGGCAGCGCGGTGCTGGCGCTCGAAGCCGATACGGGCAAGGAGATCTGGCGCCACCCGGTCGAGGGCGGACTGGCGCGGCGTTCGGTGAGCTACTGGCCGGGCGATGGCACTGTTCCACCGCGGCTGTTCTATTCGACCGGCAGCGCGCTCCACGCAATTTCGCTCGCGACTGGCGAGGTCGATACGAGCTTCGGCGACGGCGGCACGGTCGCGATCGAGGGCACGCCCTACAATTACCCGCCGTCGATCTTCAAGAACGTGATGGTGATCGGCGCCAACACCGCCGAGGACCCGCGCGGCGCGTCGGGAAATACCCGCGCCTATGACGCGCGCAGCGGCAAGAAATTGTGGGAGTTCAACACCGTCCCCCGGCCCGGCGAGGTCGGCCACGAAACCTGGCTCGACGATGGCTGGAAGGACCGTTCGGGGACCAATATGTGGGTCTGGTATACAACCTACGATCCCAAGACGAACCTGCTCTACCATTCACTCGGCAGCCCGAGCCCGAACTATTACGGCGGCGACCGCCCGGGCGACAATCTGTTCGGCAATTCGATCGTCGCGCTCGATCTCGATAGCGGCGAATACCGCTGGCACTTCCAGACCATTCACCACGAATTGTGGGACTGGGACCTGCCCGCGCCGCCGGTGCTGTTCGATGTCACCATCGACGGCAAGACCATCCCCGCGCTCGCCGAGACCGGCAAGCCCGGGCTGATGTACATCTTGAACCGCGAGACCGGTGAGCCGATCCACGGGGTCAACGAGCAATACGTCGCCGCCGCCAACGTGCCCGGCGAATGGTACTCGCCGACCCAGCCGATTCCGGTGAAGCCCAAGCCGCTGTCGAACATGTACTGGACCCCGGACGATGTCGTAACCGAGGACATCACAAACGCGGAACACGCCGCAGCCTGCCGCGCGCTGCTCGATTCCTACGGCGGGACTTTCTTCAACGCCGGACCGTTCACCCCCTTCTTCCTGCGCGAGAAAGGCGATCCGCCGCGCTCTTCGATCAACCGCCCTCACAATGGCGGCTCGGTCTGGGGCGGGAGCGCCGCCGATCCGACCAGCGGCATCGTGTTCGTCAACACCAGCGAAGGCGGCTCGATCGGCTGGATCGAGGAGCGCGATCCGGCGGGCGATTACGGCCGCGGCACGACCACTTCGAACCAGAAATACGACCGCGGCAGCCTGATCGGGCCGGGGGCTTACTCTGGCTTCATGGCGAGCTTCACCAATGAGGCTGGCGAGGCTGTCACCCTGCCCTGTTTCAAGCCACCATGGGGCAGACTCTATGCGGTCGATGCCAATACCGGCGAGATCAAATGGGAAAGCCTGCTCGGCATCACCGAGGAATTGCCCGAAGGCAAGCGCGAGACCGGGGCCAACAACAGCTTCGGCGGGCCGATGGCGACCGCCGGCGGGCTGGTCTTCATCGGCGCGACCAACGACCGCCTGTTCCGCGCCTTCGACGCCGATACCGGCAAGGTGCTATGGGAGAAGCGGCTCGACTATTCCGCCCAGACGATTCCGATGAGCTATCTCGGCAAGGACGGACGGCAATATGTCGCGGTGGTCGCCTCGGGCACCAATGGCGCGATGCGCGGACCCGATGGGCGCCCGCTCAATAGCGAGGGGCTGGTGGTGTTCGCCCTGCCCGGGAGCCCCGGGAACGGCGCGGTGCGCACGCCCGAAGGCGCGTTGATGCAGGTGAACAGCGAACTCGCCTACAAGCCCGGTGAGCTGACCGAGGAGCAGATTTCGAGTTCGACCCGCGAACTGTTCCGGCAGGATTCGATGAACGTGTTCCGCCGCTTCCCGCGCGACGATACCGAAGCGATGGTCAAGTTCTATGTCGAGGCGCTGGCGCTCAAGTCGCTCAATCCGATCCAGCTCACCGCGACCCAGCAGATGATTCTCACCGGTGTCGGCAGCGGGCAGATCAAGCTCTCGGCCGGGCAGCAGGGCGATCGCAAATACGACCTTACGGGCGGCTGGGCCGGCGGCACCGGCATCCGCTTCCTGGTGCTGACCTATCCCGATCCCGAAGTCGTCAGGCAGCGTTTCCGCGAGGCCGGCTTCCCCGAGCCCGAATTCGTCGCGCGCGGCGACGGGTTCCGCCAGGCGCTGGTCAAGGATCCGGGCGGATTCGATATCGTCATCCTCACGCGGCCCGGCGAACAGGATCATTCGAACGGCGGCGTGGGCGTGGGGATCGGCGTTTCCGACCTTGCCGCGAGCCGCGTCTTCTATCGCGAATTCGTCGGGCTGAACGAGCTGGAAGCCGTCCCTGCGCCGGTGCTGGGGACGACGCTCTACCCTTACCAGCACAGGGAGACGATGATCCTGCTTTACGAAGCGCAGGGCGATGCGGTCGACAATGGCAGCGCGGGCATCCAGTACGTCGTCAGCGATGCGGCGATGGTCGACGCCAAGGCCAAAAGCCGCGGCGTCACTGTCGAAACCCCGCTCAACAAGCTTGCCGGATTCCAGCTGACCACCGTGTGGCTCAACGATCCCGACGGGGTGACCAATTATTTCGCGCAGGTCGGGCCGAACCCGAGAGCGGCGGAGTAGGGCTTACTTCGCGGCGTTGGCGACAATGTAATCGGCGAGCACGCCAATTTCCTCTTCCGTCATCGCGCCCGCGAAGCCCGGCATCGCACCCTGGCCATTGTTGACGAGGTTGACGATATAGGCCTTGCTCAATTTGGTATTCTTGTCGAGCGCAGGGCCGACATGTCCGGCGGCGCCAGCATCCTTTAGCACGTGGCACGAGCTGCAGCCCCAATCGTTGAACAGTTGGCGGCCCTGGGTTGCAACGTCCGTGTCCGCCGCCGAGGCGCCGGAGGCTGCCGCGAAGCCCGCGAAGGCAGCGCCGAGGGCAAGGAAAACGGCTACCAGGCCGGTCCGGCGCGAAGTCTGTGCAGTCACGATTCTATACACGAGAAACCTGTTCCCTGATTGTGTCCGTTATGGGCGGTGCCCATTAGCGAGCGCTTCCTATAATGCAACCCATGAACGAGAGATTGACGAAGTCCAGCTTTAATTGACTTTGTCTGGAATGAATGCGCAAATCGCCTTGTTGCGCCGCGCGCGATGGTGCTATCGCGCAACCGCCGGGAGCAATGCGATTGCACCGGCCGCTTGGCGGCCGGGGGAGAAGTTATGAAAAAAGCGATTTTTGCCGCCCTCTCGGCCACGATGCTGCTCGCATCGTGCAACCAGGCCGATGCGCCGGCCGATACCGATGCGGCCAACGCCGCGGCCAGGAAGCTGATGGTCGAAGTCGTCGATCCGCAAGCCAGGTTGTTGTGGGGCGTGGCGGGACATGTGTCCGACGAAAGCGGCGATCATGCGTTGCGGCCGACCACCGATGAAGGCTGGAAGGCCGCCGAAGACGCCGCCCTGGCCCTCGAAGAAGCGGGCCGGACGCTGCTGACCTCGCCCTATGCCGACGGCAGGGGCGAGGACTGGGCAGCCTTCTCGCGCGGCCTCACGGAGCTGGCCGAGCGCAACCGCAAAGGCGTGACCGACAGGCTCAGCGACGACGAGCTGCTCGATCTCGGAAACCAGCTCTACAACGTGTGCAGCGCCTGTCACGAAGTCTACCTTCCCGAACCACCGGAAGCCTGAGCGTGACATCGCGATCGCACGCCTGGCTCCTGCTGGGGCTGGCCTTGGTGTGGTTACTTCCGGCGGCAGGGCTGGCCCACGACGTGGCCGAGGGCGACAAGGCCTTCGTCCATTCGATCGACGGACCGGCGATCTTCCCGTTCCTCTATCTCGGGGCCAAGCACATGGTCACGGGATACGATCACATCGCCTTCCTGATCGGGGTGGTGTTCTTCCTCAACCGGCTGCGCGACGTGGTGCTCTACGTCACCTTGTTCACCATCGGCCATTCGACCACGCTGTTGGGCGGCGTGCTGCTGGGCACCGGCGCCAATCCCTACATCATCGATGCGATCATCGGGATTTCGGTGATCTACAAGGGGGTCGAGAATGTCGGCGGCTTCGCGAAGCTGGGCATCGCCATCAACACCAAGCTGGCGGTGCTGGTGTTCGGCCTGTTCCATGGGCTTGGCCTCGCGACCAAGCTGCAGGATCTCGACGTTTCGGACAACGGGCTGCTGGCCAACCTCATCGCATTCAATGTCGGCGTCGAAATCGGACAGGTGATCGCGCTGACCGTGGTGGTGATCCTGCTCAATCTGTGGCGCGGCACTGCCAGCTTCACGCGCCACGCATTCACGGCTAACCTTCTACTCATCGCGGTCGGCATCGCCCTGACCGGATACCAGATCACAGGATATTTGAACTCATGACCGACCAACCGGAAAATCCAGCGCAGGCTTCGCGCAAGTCATGGCTCCTCGGCGGCGGGCTCATCGCCGTGGGCGCAATCGTCGTGCTGGTAGCGCTTGCGGCGGAGTGGAACATCGATCCGACCGGCCTCGGCAAAGCGCTGCGCCTGACCGAAATTTCCGATCCCCGCCAGGTCGAGCTCGAGCGCGGCGCACTGCGCGAAGGCGTGCTGACCCTGAACGACGGGACTTTCACACCCGATCCGGCCAAGCCCTCGGACCAATGGGTGCGCGAGCTGCGGCCGTTCGAATCGGTCGAGTTCAAGTACACACTCACCGAGGGCCAGCCGATCCAGTTCAGGTGGGTTGCGACCGGCCCCCTGACCTATGACATGCACGCCCATCCATTCGACGGCGGCGAGGAGCTGACAGAAAGCTACGGTCAGGACAGCGCGGCGTCGATGGCGGGCACCTATGTCCCTGCCTTCACCGGCATCCACGGCTGGTTCTGGCGCAACGACTCGGCGGACAATGTCACTTTGACACTCGACGCTTCGGGTGCGCTGACCGATTCCACGATCTTCGAAGGATCGAGCAGCTACAAGCGGCAAATCGCGCCGGCGCCCGCGGAAACCCCGGCTCCAGAATGACCCGCCGCGCATTGCTCGTCACATTTGGTCCGCCCTTCGAAAAACGGATTTTGTCAACGTAGTGATGGATTCACCCTTGGCGAGGGAGCTTTTTGTCGGCTAGGCACACGCTAATGACGCCCGGCTCGACAGGGCGGGATCGGAAGTTTGGTTAGGAGAGCCGAAGTGGATTGTAAGCGTCCAGCAAAGGGCGGGTCGTTCGGTATCAGGGCAAGGCGCATGTTCGCCACCGGGTTCGGCATCGCTATCGCGGCTTGCCTGGCCGCCCCGGCAGCGGCGCAAAGCCCCGATTATTCGACCTGGGAAAACTACCTCGGCGGTGGCGAGAGCTCGCAATATTCCTCGCTCGACCAGATCACCCCCGCGAATGTCGGCGAGCTAGAGGTCGCCTGGACGATGCCCGGCGCGCCCGGCGGGTTCGGCTATATGTTCGGCCCGATCGTGGTCGACGGGAAAATGTATCTCGGCGACGGGGCGGACCTGGTCGCGCTCAATGCGGCGACCGGCGAGCAGATCTGGCGCACCAGCTTCACCGGCGGGGTCGGCGGGCGCGGCGTCAATCTGTGGCAGAGCGCGGACGGCAAGGAACGCCGCCTGATGGTGCTCAACGGCGGCATCCTGCGCGCGGTCAACGCCGATACCGGCGAAGTGATCCAGAATTTCGGCAAGGACGGCGGGGTCGATCTGCGCGATGCGCTCGACAGCGGAACGCCTCCGGCACGCCCGCTCCAGACCAACAATCCCGGGCGCATCTTCGAGAATTTGATCATCATCTCGTTGCCCGCGGGCGCCTATGACTACGCCTCCTCGCCGGCCGACATTCACGCCTATGACGTGCGCACCGGCGCACATGTGTGGACCTTCCACACCGTGCCCAAAAAGGGCGAATTCGGCTACGACACCTGGGCCGAAAAGGACCAGGACAAGCTCGGCGGGGTGCACAATTGGTCGGAATCGACCATCGATACCGAAAACGGGATCGTCTTCATCCCCACCGGCACCGCGCGCTTCGATTTCTACGGCGGCAATCGGCCCGGCGACAACCTCTTCGGCAATTCGATCCTCGCGCTCGATGCGCGCACCGGCAAGCGCCTGTGGCATTTCCAGACGATCCACCACGATCTGTGGGATTACGACATCCCGACCGCGCCCAAACTGATGACGATCAACAAGGACGGCAAGGACGTGGACATCGTCGTCCAGCCGACCAAGCAGGGCTTCCTGTTCGCGTTCGAACGCCTGACCGGCAAGCCGATCTGGCCGATCGAGGAACGCCCGGTCCCGCAGAGCGACGTGCCCGGCGAAGTGACCTCTCCGACCCAGCCGTTCCCGACCTGGCCGCCGGCGTTCACCCGCCAGCGCTTCACCGAGGAAGACATCAACCCTCACCTCCCGGCCGAAGACCAGGAGAAAATCCGAGAGATCCTGCGGACCCATCGCAATGAGGGCCTCTACACCCCCCCCAGCATCCGCGGCACGATCTCGATGCCCGGGCATAATGGCGGCGCGAACTGGAGCATGGCGGCGATCGACCCGGTCAAGCGCCGGCTCTATATCGTCAACCGCAACATCCCGACGATCGACAAGCTGACACCCGACACCAGGCCGGCCGCGATCGAGGGCATGCCCGGCGGCGGTGGCGATGTGCAGCCCTACCGCTCGCCGGTCGATTTCATGCTCCAGCCCAACGGCATGGTGGCGGTCAGCCCGCCATTCTCGTCGATCACCGCTTACGACATGAATTCGGGCAACATCCTTTACCAGGTGCCCAATGGCGAGGTCCTGCCGCTGCTCGAAAAGGGCATTACCGGGGTCGGCGCACAGACCCCGCGCGGCTCCCCGGTGGTGACCGGCGGCGGGCTGATGTTCATCGGCACCGCGTCCGACCGCAAGTTCCGCGCCCGCGATGCGAATACGGGCACGGTGCTGTGGGAATACGATCTCGACGCGGCGACCGAAGGTGTCCCCGCGGTCTACGAGGCAGACGGGCGGCAGTTCGTGGTCATTCCAGTGGGCGGCCAGGGCCATTTCGTGCAAGGCCTTGGCCTGCCCGAGCCCGGACCCAACCGCTACATCGCCTTCGCGCTGCCGAAAGCAGGTGAATGACGATGAAGATGCGTTCCTTTGGCATGCTCTTGGCCGCGGGGCTCTGCGCGACTTCGGCAGTTGCGCAATTCGGTCCGCCGCCGGGCCCGCCGGAAGTCATTGCGCCGGAAGACCTGCCGCGGCTCGAGGCGATCCCGCCGGTGCCGACGGACTACAAGCCCGCGCTCACCGCCTGGGGCGAGCCCGATTTCCGCGGCGGCTGGCCGGTCGATCATCTGAACGGCTTCCCGTTCCAGCGCCAGCCCAACCAGGGCAACCGCTACTGGATGACCGACAACGAATATTCCCAGCGCGACCAGCGCATGGATACGCAGGCGGGGAACTACCAGAAAGAGCTCGACACCAACACGCTCGGCTTCGGGGCCTGGGTCGAGGTCGGTACCGCCAGCCGCCGGACCGCGATGCTGATCGATCCGCCCAACGGAAGGCTTCCCGACAAGACCGAGGAAGGCAAGCGCCGCTCCGAACTGATGCGCTCGTCCTACCGCCAGGGCCAGACTTTCGACGGGCCTTCGGACTTCGACAGCTGGGACCGCTGCATCTCGCGCGGCATGCCGGCCTCGATGTTCACCATCAATTACAATAACGGCATTCGCGTGTGGCAGGCGCCGGGCCTGGTCGCGATCCAGCTGGAAATGGTCCACGAGACGCGGATAATCTACACCGACGGGCGGCCCTCGATCTCGCCGAATATCCAGCAATGGCTGGGCGAGAGCCGCGCGCACTGGGAAGGCGGCAACACGCTGGTGGTCGAAACCGCGAATTTCCTGCCCGGCCCTTCGGCGACCAATGTCGGGACCACCGGCTCGCCGTTCCAGAACGATACCCCGGTCGATCCCGGCGCGACAATGATCGAGCGCTTCACCATGACAGGCCCCGACACGATCGTGTATGAGGTGACCTGGAACGATCCGGTGGTCTTCACCGCGCCGTGGACCGCAAGGCTCGATTGGCGGCGCAATAACGATTACCAGTTCTATGAATATGCCTGCCACGAAGGCAATGTGCAGCTGCGGGGTTATGTCACCTCGTCGCGCGCGCAACGCAAACAGGAAGCCGAAGCGGCAGCTGCCAAGGCCCAGGAGGATGCCCAATGACCAGGATTTCCAAATTCCGCACCGTGCTGGCTTCGGCGACCGTCGCCGCCGTCGCGATCGGCGTGGCGGGCCTCGCTCCCGCCGCCGCGCAGCCGGTGCCCGAGGACCTCACCACCATGCCGCCGGTGCCGACCAGCTACCAGCCGGGCAAGACCCCGTGGGGCGATCCCGATTTGCGCGGCACCTGGCCGATCGACAACATCGCCAGCCTGTTCCTCCAGCGCAGCCCACAGCACGGCGACCGCTTCTGGCTGACCGAAGAGGAATACCAGCAGCGCCTCGCCCAGGCCGCCGGCTCGGACGAGCGCTATGCCGCCGAGGACCAGGCCGGCCGCATCGGCATGGGCCACTGGGTTGAATCGGACGCTTCGGGCCGCCGCACCTCGCTGCTGGTCGATCCGGCAGACGGACGCCTTCCCGCCTTCACCGATTACGGCAAGAACATGATGGCGATCGGCCGTTCGAGCTGGGTCGCCGGCCAGACCTATGACTGGACCACCGATTTCGACAATTGGGACCGCTGCATCACCCGCGCTTTCCCCGCCTCGATGCTGCCGTTCCGCTACAATAACGGCATCCGCGTGTACCAGGCGCCCGGCTTCGTGGTGATCGACCTCGAAATGATCCACGATTCCCGCGTCATCCCGATCGTCAAGAAGGGCGAAGTGAAGCACAATGACGGCCGGGTGAAAGAATGGATGGGCGACAGCGTCGGCTATTGGGACGGCAACACGCTGGTGATCGAAACCGACAACATCATGCCCGGCGGATCGCCGCTCAACATGGCGACGATGGGCGCCCCGCCGAACAACGTCATTCCCACCAGCGACGAGGCCAAGGCGATCGAACGCCTGACGATGCAGGGCCCCGATCACATCATCTACGAGCTGACCTATTCCGATCCCAAGGTGTGGACCAAGCCGTGGACCGCGCGGCTCGACTGGACCCGCAACGAGGAATACGAGTTCTTCGAATATGCCTGCCACGAGGGCAACGTCCAGGTGCGGAACTACATCACCTCCTCGCGCTCGCTGCGCGGGACTGAGGCGGCGATGAAGGAAGGCGAAGAATCCGCCGCGAACTGATGGCGCTCGCTAACCCCTCGAAAGCGCTGTTCGGGCTGGCCTCCGCGATCCTGGTGATTGCGGTGGCGGCTCCGGCGCAGGAAGCCGACCTGTCGGTGGTCCCCGTGCCGTCCGACGCCTATGCCCCGGCCAAGACCCCGTGGGGCGAGCCCGATTTCCGCGGCGGCTGGCCGATCGACCATCTGAACAGCCGCACTCCGCTCGAGCGCGATCCGGCGCTGGGAACCCGCGTGTTCCTGACCGAGGAGGAATTCGCGGCGCGCGAGGAGACGGTCGCCCAGCTCGCCCAGCGCTACGAGAACGAAGACGCAAAGAACACGCTCGGCATCGGCCATTGGGCCGAGGTCTATCCCGCCAACCGCCGCACCAGCTGGATCATCGATCCACCCGACGGTCGCCTGCCTGCGAGGACCGAGGAAGGCACGCGGCTGTCCAAGGAAATGAAATCGACTTGGCGGGCCAACCAGCCGTTCGACTGGACCACCGATTTCGACAGCTGGGACCGCTGCGTCACCCGCGGCCTGCCGGCCTCGATGTTCCCGTTCATGTACAATAACGGGATGCGCATCTTCCAGGCGCCCGGCGTGGTCGCGCTGCAGATGGAAATGGTCCACGAGACGCGGATCATCTACACCGACGGGCGGCCGGCACTGTCGCCCGCGATCCGCCACTGGACCGGCGAGAGCCGCGGGCGCTGGGAAGACGCCAACACGCTGGTGATCGAGACGACCAATTTCCAGCCCGGCCCATCGGCAACCAATATCGGCACCACCGGCTCCCCGCGCGAGAACGACACGCCGGTGAGCGGGCAGGCGACGATGGTCGAACGGCTGCACATGATCGGGCCGGACGAGATCACCTATGACGTCACCTGGACCGATCCGGCGGTGTTCACCGCCCCGTGGACCGCGCGGCTCGATTGGAAGCGCGACGAGGCCTACGGGATTTTCGAATATGCCTGCCACGAAGGCAATGTGCAGGTGAGGAACTACATCAACGCGTCGCGCGTCGAACGCGCGCAAGCCAACAACAGCTCCGGGGAGTGATCCGCATGAACAGCCGCAAGATGGCGCTTCGATTTGTCCTGACGACCGCCCTTATCGCCGCGAGCGCCACTGCCGCGCAGGCGCAGTTCGGCCCGCCGGCGCCGGTCCCGCCGATGCTGCAGCCGATCCAGACCGACAAGGGCCAGGTCAAGGGCTATCCCGGGATCGAAAAGGACGTGATCGCCTTTGTCGGGATCCCGTTCGGCGCGCCTCCGGTCGGCGATCTGCGCTGGAAAGTGCCGCAGCCGGTGGCCGCTTGGGAAGGCGTGCTCGACGCCAAGAATTTCAAGCCCGCCTGCATCCAGAATTCGGGCCTGCCGCGCTACAAGAACGCCGCGGTCGACGAGCAGCATTCGCCGGGCATGTCGGAGGATTGCCTCTATCTCAACGTCTGGACCGGGGCCAAGGCGGCGGACGAAAAGCGCCCGGTGATGCTGTGGCTCTATGGCGGCGCCTATACCGATGGCGGCGGCAACAGCCCCTACCAGCGCGGCGACCATATTGCGGCCAATGGCGCGGTGTTCGTCAGCATGAACTACCGGCTCGGCTCACTCGGCTTCCTCGTCCACCCGGACCTCGCCAAGGAAAGCGAGCACAATTCGAGCGGCAATTATGCGCTGGCCGACGTGATCGCGGTGCTCAAGTGGATCAAGACCAATATCGCGGCCTTCGGCGGCGACCCGGACAATGTCACGATCTTCGGCCAGTCGGCCGGGGCGGCGATCGCCGGGGGCCTGCTCGGCTCGCCCGAGGCGGCCGGGCTGTTCCACCGCGCGATCCCGCAGAGCGGCGGCTACATGGCGCTGGGCATCGCCCAGATGGCCAAGCGCGAAGCCGCCGAAGCGGCGACCGCCACCGCTCTCGGCACTATTGGCAATCCCAGCATCGCCGAGTTGCGGGCGATGCCGGCCAAGGAGGTGTTCACCAAAATCCGCGGCAACGGCATGGTCGTCGACGGCTGGATCATCCCGCAGGATGTCTCGGTCACCATTGCCCAGGGCAAGCAGAACAAGGTCGACATCCTCACCGGCTCCAACGGCAACGAATTCGGCTTTGCCGCCTTCGGCCCTCCTATGACCTCAGCGAACTGGGCAGCCGGCGCCGAGCAGCGCTGGAAGGACCTCGCCGCGCTGGGCATGGCCGCCTATCCCGCCGCGACCGACGAGGAAGCGCGCGCCATCTCAAGCGCGCCCGGCGGCGAGGCGATGGCCTGGCACCACCGGCTGATGGCCGAGGACGCCGTCGCGAGCGGCAAGAACGGCTACCAGTATTTCTTCACCAACCGCCCGCATTACGATCCGGGCCAGGCCGATAACGGCACCACCCATGCCGGCGAAGTCGCCTGGGTGCTGGGCACTCTCAACGAGGAACACCTGTTTCCCGACAGTTCCTCGCGCAAGCTCAACGAGCGCGATCCGGCGCAATGGGCGTTCTCGGACCAGGTGATCAAATACTGGGTCAATTTCGCCCGCACCGGCAATCCCAACGGCGAAGGCCTGCCCTATTGGCCATCGGTCGCGGAATCGCCTGATACCGAGGCGATGCTGCTGACCAGCGCGGGTTCCGCGGCGGGCGCATGGAGTACCGAGGCCAAGCTCGACCTGTTCAGCGCGACCTACAAGCGCGACGTGCTGACCCCGCTGGGTATCGAACGCGACGCCGGGCCCGACGGCGAGTAATCGCCGCTCTCAGGCAAGAGAAAGGCCGCGAGACCTGCCCGGTCCCGCGGCCTTCTTTTTGTTTCAGGCAAGCTCAGTAATAGAAGCTGAGCGTGAAGCCGATCGCGCGGCCGAAGACGATCACCATCAGCCACAATGTCAGCGAAAGCGCGCCCGCGACCTTGACCGAAGTCGGGATGTCGGCGGCGGTGTCCCACTGGTCCTGCCCGCGCTGGGTGATCAGGTGGAACCAGCCCATGTTGAGCCCGGCAATTACGATCAGCCCCATCTTCACGAGGAAATAGGGGTTGATCATGTAGCTCGAGGCCTTGCTGATGAACAGCAGCGAGCCGGTGATCGCGGCGAGCACGAAGGCGACCCAGGTCAGCCGCACCGTCTCGCGCGAGATACGCGAGATCGCGCTGGCGTTCGAGGCGAAGCCCAGCATCCTCAAATCCATGATCATGATCGCGCCGAACACCGTGACCAGTGCGATCACGTGAAGCGATTCGATCATCGGAAAGGCCAGCGGGTCTTCGGCGAGGAATGTCCCCAGCCCGGAATATTCGATCTGCTGCCAGATGGTTTGCGGTTCGGTTGTCATTGTCATTGTCTTGCCCTCCCCCTCAAACCGGCGCGTAGGCGATCCAGCGACCGCCGAACATTATGGAACACCACAGCACGATCAGCAGCGCCGCGCCGAACTTGTATGAGCCCGTGAGCGCGCCCGAAGCCTCGACCCTTGCCACCCTTGCATTGAAGAGGAGGCTGATCGGCAGGGTGATCACGATAAGGATCATCTTCACCCAGAAGATCGGGTTGGGCAGTTCGCGGATCGGTTCGCCCACGATCAGCCCGAGCCCGCTGATCAGCAGGACTACGAAGCCCCAGTTCATCCATGGGACGAAGCGCTTCGCGGTGTCGGCATAGCTCGCTCCCGAGCCGCCGATGCCGAGCACCTTGAGGTTGATCATCAGCGCTGAGCCGAACAAAGCGGCGAGCGCGGAAATGTGGAACACCTGGATCGCGGGGATCGCCCAGAAATTGGTCACGATCCACTGGCTGAGCGCGGTCGTCTCGAGCCAGAAGGCCAGGTCGTTGAGGAATGTCGAGCGCAGCCACTCGGCAAATTGGAACAACAGGTCGCCTATCATATCGGCATCGATCCCTTCTTCTCCCCGTTCCCGGCGTCCTTCGGGTTGAAAACCACCCGCGGCACAATCGAGTTCCTGTTCTCGATGCCGGATTCGTTCATTCGTGGTGCATTGCCTGAAGCATAGGTCGATAGCCAGCGAACAAACCATTGTCAAAGCGGTTTGCAGCCCCTAAAAACGGACAGAGTCATCAACAAGGGCCTTTGGGCCGCCCGCCTAACCAGGCAATCCGGAGAGGACATTCATGCGAATCGCTGCGAGCCTTGGACTGGCGGCAGGTGTTGCTTTTGCCCTTTCCACGGGGGTCAGCGCCGATTCCGGCGTGCCCGACGGCGACTGGCGGACGATCAACCGCGACCTTGCCGCGACGCGCTATTCCCCGTTGGACCAAATCAACAGGTCGAATGTCGCGGGGCTGCAACAGGCATGGGCCGTGCCGCTGCGTTCCTTCGGCAATGCAGTGCCGCTGGTGATCGGCGGAACGATGTTCATCCCGGCGGGGCAGCGGGTGCTGGCGCTCGATGCCGATAGCGGCGCGGAGATCTGGGTTCACGAGGAACCGCGCCCCGAAGGCGCGCCGCAATTCGGCGGCGGCGTTTCCAGCCGCGGGGTCGGCTATTGGGCCGGAGATGCCGGCCACGGCCCGCGCATCCTGGTGATGGCCGGCAATACCAAGCTGCTCGCGCTCGATGCGGCAACCGGCAAGCCGATCGAGGGCTTCGGTACCGACGGCAAGATCGATGTCGGCATCGGCTATGGCGGCACCCCGACGATCGTCGGCAATATCGCGGTGATCGGCGCTGCATCGCTCGAGAACCCGCAGGGCGCCCCGGGCAATCCCCGCGCCTTCGACATCGTGACCGGCGCCAAGGTCTGGGAATTCCAGACCGTCCCCAAGAAGGGCGAGCCCTTCAACGAAACCTGGGGCGACGGGTGGGAGAACCGCGGCGGCACCAATATGTGGGGCTTCATGGCGACCGCCGACGAAGCCAGCGGCACGGTCTATTTGCCGATCGGCGGGCCGGCGCACAATTATTACGGCGGCGACCGTCCGGGCTCGAACCTGTTCGGCAATTCGATCGTCGCGGTCGATGCCAGGACCGGCGCCTACAAGTGGCATTTCCAGACCGTGCATCACGATCTCTGGGATGCCGACCAGCCTTCGGTCGGGCCGCTGGTTCACGTAACGGTCGACGGCAAGCCCGCCACCGCGATCGCAACCATCGGCAAGACCAGCTATTTCTATTTCCTCGACGCGGCGACCGGCGAGCCGGTCCACCCGGTGATCGAAACCCCGGTCCCGGCGGGCGACGTGCCGACCGAGTATTATCACCCGACCCAGCCGATTCCGGTGAAGACGCCGCCGCTCAGCCGCGTGGCGATGAGCAAGAGCGATATCGTCACCGCGGACGACACCACTCCTGAACACGCCGCCGCCTGCGAGAAGATGTGGAACGACGCAGGGGGCTATATCAATCTCGGCCCGTTCACCCCGTTCAACTACAAGGAGCACGACGCTCCGCCGCGCTCGACCATCCAGTTCCCTGGCGGCATCGGCGGGGTCAACTGGGGCGGGCCCGCGGCCGATCCGAAAACCGGCTGGGTCTATGTCAACGCGATCGATACCTCGCTGGTCGGCTGGGTCGAAAAAGTGCCCGAAGGCGCAGCCCCCTACAGCTTCGACGCCACCCAGGCGCCGGCCTACGATCGCGCCAGCGTCAACGGCAAGGGCCCGTTCTTCAGCTTCGGCGCACCGCTCGACGGCAAATTCGATGAAAACGGCCGCCCGACCGGTCCGGTTGCGCCGTGTTACAAGCCGCCATGGGCGCGGCTGACCGCGGTCGATGCCAACACCGGCGAAATCAAATGGGCCGTGCCGCTGGGGATTTACGAAACCCTGCCTGAAAACAAGCAGTTGCTGGGCAATGCCGGAAGCGCCGGGCCGACCGTGACCGCGGGCGGGCTTGTTTTTGTCGGCGCAACCAACGACAAGCGCTTCAGGGCCTTTGACTCGGCCTCGGGCAAACAATTATGGGAAGCGAATCTGGGCAATAATGCGAACGCCAACCCGATGAGTTATCGGGGCAAAAGCGGCAAACAATATGTCGCAATCTTCGCCGGCGGTTCGGTTATGGCCTTCGCGCTTCCGGGTGAATGAGTCTTACAGGAGAGGAATGCCGGGAATGAAGCAAATGTTGATGAGCGCCGCCGCAGCCGCCGTGCTGCTCGCAGGCGCGAGCGGGGCGATTGCCCAGGACCGGATCGGGGGCAAGCCGGACTTCAACGGCGTGTGGCAGGTGATGAACACCGCCAATCACGACCTCGAACCCCATTCGGCGGCCGATGCACTGGTGCCTGCCGCGTCGCGGATCATGGGCGCGACCGCCGCGGTCCCCGCCGGGCTCGGCGTGGTCGAGGGCGGCTCGATCCCCTACAAACCCGAAGCGCTGGCGCTGCGTGAGCAGAATCGCCGCGATTCGCCGGGTTGGGATCCCGAAGCCGCCTGCTACCTGCCGGGGATTCCGCGCGCGACCTATATCGACCTGCCGTTCCAGATCGTCCAGGACGGCCAGGGCGACATGCTGTTCGTCTACGAATATGCCTCGGCCAATCGCGTGATCAACATGCAGGAAGTCGAAATTCCGCCGATCGATACGTGGATGGGCACGTCCTACGGCCAGTGGGACGGCGATACGCTGGTGGTCACCACGCTGTCGCAGAGCCCCGGCGACTACAAGGGGCCGAAGGGTGAAATGCGCCCCGGCGTGACCTGGCTCGACCGCACCGGCAATTACATCACCAACCATGCGGTAGTGACCGAGCGGTTCACCCCGATGGGGCCGAACCACATCGCCTATGAAGCGACGATCGACGATCCCGACGTCTACACCAAGCCGTGGACGATCAAGATGCCGCTTTACCGCCGGATGGAGGAAAACGCGCAGCTGCTCGAATTCAAGTGCGTGCCGTTCTCCGAGCTGATGCTCTACGGCGACCTCTTGGAAAGCAACTAGGAACGATGAACCGTTCGCATGATTTAGGACAATGAACGGTTCAGGATTTATGGGCTAACGCGGCCCGGCAATGCATCAAGGAGTACGATAATCATGTTCAACAAAGCCTGGCGTACCGCCCTCATCGGCGCCGTGCTTGCAACGGGGACGATTGCGGGCACCGCCTATGCCCACCACTCGTTCGCCGCCGAATTCGATCGCAACAAGCCGATCAAGATCGAAGGCGAAGTGGTGAAGTTCGAATGGGTCAACCCCCACTCATGGATCCACGTCCGCATGGTGCGCGGCGGCAAGACCGAGGTCTGGCGCGTCGAAGGCGGTGCGCCCAGCGCCCTGCTGCGCCGGGGCTGGAACAGAAATTCGCTGCCCGCCGGCACCAAGATCATTGTCCAGGCCTTCCAGGCCCGTGACGGCGACACCCGCGCCAGCGCCGCGGAAATCAGCTTCCCCGACGGCCGCAGCCTGTCGCTCGGCAACCCGACGACAGAAGCGGCAGCGGCAGCGGCCAAGCGCGCCCAGGGCAACTGAGTCCGCGCAAGGAATACCGGTCCCGCGAGGGAATCGGCAAACGGCCCGGAGGGAGCAATCCTTCCGGGCCTTTCCTGTTTTAAGGCA
>Ga0315910_10001923_pt1 | contig 18694 bp, 13 predicted proteins | sample EdamamesoilMG_FD_204470 | JGI IMG/M metagenome (GOLD analysis project Ga0315910, IMG submission 204470) | Garden soil microbial communities collected in Santa Monica, California, United States - Edamame soil | ecosystem: Environmental > Terrestrial > Soil > Garden | place: USA: California...
TACGCGAACAGAGTTTGAAGGCTCGCCGGTTCGAGACCACTCCGCTCAGCGAGATCTTTCGAGCGTCGGATGTTCCAGCCGGTATGCCTGTTTTCGAAACCTTGGTGATGTACGAGAACAGAAGCCTCGGCGACACACTCAAGGAGCTCGGCGGAGAGAAATGGGCGGACAGGCAGGTTCATCTCCACGAACGCCCATCCTTCCCGCTGACGCTGATTGTGTACGACGGTTCCGAGTTCACCATGCGCATGCTGTACGACCGCAGGCGCCTGAGTGAAAAGGCCGTTCAACGCTTGCTCGCTTCCTGTAAGCAGGCTCTCACGGAGTTTGCGTTGAACTCGAACAGGACGCTCGCTGAGATTGACGTGCTGCCCGTGCTCGAGCGACGCAAGATCCTCGTCGAATGGAACCATACGGCGGCTCCATTTTCCGACGAACTGTGTATTCACCAGTTGTTTGAAGCCAGTGTGGATATAGAGCCAACTGCGCCCGCGGTGGAGGTGAACGGTCGGGTGCTCAGCTACCGTGAACTCGAAGAGCGGGCGAACCAAGTTGCCCATCTGCTGATCTCTCGTGGTGTGGAGCCGGGCACCTACGTGGGTATCTGTCTCCGTCGAGGGTTTGACCTCATCATAGCTATGTTGGGGATCTTGAAGGCAGGCGCGGCCTATCTACCTCTGGATCCAGAGTATCCAGCTGATCGCTTGCAGTTCATGCTCAAAGACGTCAGCGCGGCCCTCGTGATCACGCAGGAGGGGATTGCGCCTGGGCTCGACTACGCGCGTGTGGTGGTTGACGGAGCGGACACACAGGCAATTGCGCAGTGTCCAGTCGACCGCCCGCCGCTCGGCGTGGATTCCGCCTCCAAGTGCTACACGATCTTCACGTCAGGAAGCACCGGACAACCCAAGGGTGTGGTGCTGACGCACCGTGCAGTCATCAATACCTTGGAGTGGGTCAACCGCACCTTTGACGTTGCGCCCAGCGACCGGTTGCTGTTTGTTACTTCGCCCTGCTTCGATCTGTCTGTGTATGACATCTTCGGTGTCCTCGGCCGCGGTGGGACCGTGGTGGTCGCTACTGAGGAGCTGTTGAGCCAGCCCGAAGCGCTCGCAGAGTTCATCGTCGATGCCAAGATAACGATCTGGGACTCCGCGCCAGCCGCGCTCCAACGATTGGTTCCCTTCATTGCGAAAAAGGGCGGCTTTGATTTGCGTCTCTGCATGCTGAGCGGGGATTGGATACCGCTGCCGCTCCCAGATGCGGTGCGCGCAGTCTTTCCTTACTGTCGCGTGATCAGTCTGGGCGGCGCGACTGAAGCTGCAATCTGGTCCAATTGGTTTCCCATCGAGCAGTTGGACGAGCGATGGACGAGCATTCCCTATGGGCGCCCCATCCAAAATTCTCGGTACTTTGTCCTGGATAGCAGGCTCCAGCCGGTACCCGTGGGCGTCTCGGGAGACCTGTACATCTCGGGCGTTTGCTTGGCCTCTGGCTACCATGCACGACCCGAGTTGACCGCGGAGCGCTTCATCACAGTGCCATTTCCCGAAGCGAGCGGGCAGATCTGTTACAAGACGGGCGACTTGGCCCGCTACTTTGAGGACGGCAACCTGGAGTTTCTCGGGCGCTCTGATTTTCAGGTCAAGATTCGTGGGTTTCGCGTAGAAATGGGCGAGGTCGAGGCGGTTCTCAGTCAATTTGAAGGAGTGGAGGTCGCCGTCTGCGTCGCGCTTCCGGATGCTTCGGGGCAGAAATCACTCATCGCCTACGTCGTTCCCAAGAAGGGGCAGGTACTCGACGAGGAGGTCATCAAGGTAAGCGTGGGGGCCAAGCTGCCGGTGTTCATGGTCCCCTCACGGATCGTGTTTCTTGACGCTTTGCCCACGACGCGTAACGGCAAGCTCGATCGTGCGGCGCTCCCCGACCCGCACCTGCGTGTCGTTGATGACAAGCTGGTTCCACCCCAAGGAGCCGTGGAGGAGGAGCTGGTGCGCATGTGGAGCGATCTCTTGCAACGCGACCAGATCAGCGTGACGGATCACTTTTTTGAAGTTGGAGGCCACTCGCTTTTGGCCGTCATGTTGGTGGCTCGGATCAAAGACCGGTTTCATCACGACCTGCCGCTTGCGACCTTGCTTGGGTCTCCAACGATCAGGAAACTTGCGCCGCACATTGAGCGCGCGACAGGCGTACAGGCAGCGAGCAAGCACTTGCAAGTATTTCACCAAGACGGAGTTCTTCCGCCGCTCGTACTCGTTCCTGGCGTGGTGGGGACTGCTTTCACGTATCGTTCGCTGCCTGATGCGCTGGGCCCCTATCAGCCCATCTACGTGGTCGATTTGCTAGCAGCGGGTGGAGTGTCTGAATTTCCGGACACGATTGAGGGCATGGCGGATCTCTACGAGCCGGAGATCTTGGAGGCCTGTGCGGGTCGTCCTATCGTCCTGGGAGGCTTTAGCTTTGGCGCGATCGTGGCGTTTGAGTTGGCGCGCCGTCTGCGCGAAAAGGGGCACCTCGTGCCGCTGTTGATTTCATTCGACGGGTTTGCCCCAGGGTATCCTTACCGGCTGCCCTGGCCGGAGCGTTTGCTCTCGCACACGCGGGAGTTCTTGTCTCGTGATAGGGCCGGCAGAATCCAGTACGTGTCCGAGCGGGAAAAGAAGTTTCGAAAGAAGCTGCTCGGGCGATTCAAGCTGGCCGACGATCCTGATGTGCCTGAATTGAAGCACGAGTTTCAGGCGCACATGGATAAGATCAGCGCTGCTCAGCGCCGTGCGCAGTTGAGCTATAGCCCACAAGGGGTGGAGAAGGATCTGGCGCTGCTCCTGGTCCGGGCGGAGGAGACCCCCTATTGGTCCGGGATGAAGATGGACGATCCGCTGCACGGCTGGCGAAGGTTCCTCGGCGGTCCCATTTCGCTCATCACGTTCCCCGGTACACACATGGAAATCTGGGACGAGGGCAATCGCGTACTAGTGACCCAAGCGATTGTGGAGCACTTGGCTCGCTTCCTTGGTCGACCAAGATCAGAACGATGGTTTGCGCGGATTGCGACCTAACACCCAGTCATAGACCTCAAGCGTCTTGGCCGCCTTGGCGGCCCAAGTGTAGTGCTTGAAGGCAAAATCGCGGGCATTTTCGCCTTTTTGAAGCACGCTGCTCGGTGACGAGGTGAGTTTGACCAGGGCAGCACCCAGGTTCTTAATCACTTCGGGCTTGGCCGAAAGCGGGAGCACCACGCCTCGATCGCTATCGATCAGCGCACCCGGTGCTCCATAATCGACGACGACACACGCGAGCGCACAAGCCATCGCCTCGATCAGGACACCGGCGCCCAACTCGCGAATCGAAGGAAAGGCGAAGATGTCGCTCTTGCGCATGAGTTCGCCGACCTCGGCCTGTGTCACTTTGCCGAGGAAGCTGACCCGCTCGGCCAAACCGGCCGCTCTGACGATCTGCTCGAGCTCGGCGCGCATGGGGCCGTCGCCCGCGACGATCAAACGGTGGCGATGCAGCGCGCTATTTTCGACAAAGGCGTGCACCACTGTATCGGGGAGCTTGTAGGGGACGAGGCGCCCCGCATAGAGAATGGTCGCTTCGCCTTGGAAGGCTTGGCGCGACCCGACCGAAAATAGCTCGGGGTCGAAGCCCACCTCGGGAAAATCAATGACGCGGTCCTCGGACTTGAGCGGGAGTCGGTCGATGGTGTGGCGGAAGCCCGCCAAAATGGCTGCTGAATTTTGAAACGTCCGCTTGTGGTAGGGCAAAAACTGATGAAGGCCTCGGAGTGCGGCCATCCACTCTTTTTCCTTGCGAAGTTCGTTTCGAAATTCGGGGGGCCAAGGCAAACCACCGTTGAGCGGACCAAGAACAAACGGGATGTGCTTGACCTTTGCGGCCACGAAGCTGGGCAGGGTGGGCGACATCGGGGTGATGCGATGGATGACGTCAAACTCTCCGCTCTCGATTTGTGAAGCGAAGGTACGCAGCGCTTCATATTCGAAGGCGACATACGACGGGTACGAAAATGCCATGGCCGTAGTCCAAGCGCCCTCTGAACCTCGAACCCAGCGGCTGATCTTGAAAATATTCTTGGCGACGTATTCGTTGTCAATGTACGCAACCTTCGCGCGCCCCATCCCCACCTTCTCGATGTTGGGGCGATTGCGCACCGAGGTGGCCACAGTCACGTCGGCGACATCGGCGAGAGCTTTGGCTGCTTTGTAACCAACCACGGGGAGCGATGGCCACTCGGGATTGCATGAATCAGCCAAGACCAGCACGCGATGGCGACGTTGAGTAGCTGTTTGCTCAGATGACATTGAATGCAGCTTAGGCAAGCTTGATGGCTAACACCATATTCCTCCACAGCAGGCAGAACAATTCGCTGTGTCGTGGGCAGCCCGAGGTCGTGTAGCGCTTGCATTGTTAGCGCGCAGGAAAGCTCATAGACTTGACTATGGCCTCTCGGAAGCACGGTATCGACGTGTTGCGCGTCGTGGCCCCCGTGGGGATCATCTGGATTCACGCCAACGATTCGCAGATCAAAGAATGGGCGCGACCGTGTCTGTCATTCTTCGTGGCGGCCGTTGCCTATTTTGGTTGGCTGCACCTGGCCCGCACCGGGCAAGGTTGGGCTTACTGCAAGCAACGGGTCCAGCATCTGGCGCTGCCGTTTGTCGTCTGGTCCGCCATTCATGCCGCGCTGTTCGGGGTTCGCGCTCTCGCAACGGGAAAACTCCCCGATCATGTGCGGGAGTGGGGTCCGTTGTTTGGCACCAATTACCATCTTTGGTTTTTGCCCTTCGCGATGGCAATTACCCTGTTTTTGGCCCTCGTCTTTGCACTTTTTGGCCATCACGGGCGCTGGCTTTTGGGCGCGAGCTTGGCTGCGGCCATCCTGATGGGGTGCTTGCACACAGCGACGGACTGGGATGGCCTTGTGACGGGCACCTGGCTGAAGCCTCTCGCGCATTGGGAAAGGGAGTTCCCTTCGGTTCTTTTGGGTATCGCGCTCGCACAATGGGTCCACCTGCGCGGGGTGCCCCCGCTCGGTCTTGCGCTGAGCGGTCTAATGGCGGCGCTGCTCTTTAAATTCTGCGTGCCGACCGCCCCGTATTTCGTCAACTGCGTGTCGGGTGCGTTGCTGATTGCGGTGGGGCTGGGCGTTCGCTCGACCGGGGGAGCCTACTGGGAAACGCTCGCGCGGCTTTCGTTCTTCGTCTATTTGGTTCACCTCATCCCGCTCTCGATGTTGCGTGCCCCGGTGGCCGCGGCGGTGGACAATCAAATCCTGTCTGCCGGGCTGTTGACGATCATCACGTGGCTCGTCTCCATCGCGCTCGGACTGCTCTGTATCCGCTATCGCGTCGGTTGGCCTATCGTGCCCTAAGGGCTCGTGGCGCGCTGTTGCGGGGCGCGCGGCGTGGTGAGCTTGCGACCAAGCGCAATGAATCGATTCTCGAAATAAAAGGTAGAGAGATGCGCCAGCCCGAAGGTGAGCATGAGGGTAATCGGGCGCTTGAGGAGATAGCGCTCGAGCGTGGAACCCGTGGAAAACCAGCCTGTCCGTAGCGGCCCGTGAAGGACGTAGACTGCGTAGGAGACCTCGGCAAAATAGCGCAGCGTGCGGGACGTCAGGATGGGTTCGAGCAGCGGGGTAGGTCCCAACATGGAGCGACCGATGAGCGCCGCCGCCAAGTAAGGTCGCAGATAGTTGAGAGCAAACCCCTTGGGGTGGCAGCTCGCCAACCAAAGTAGCGCCAAGGGCAGCAGTGGGGCGCGACCGACCAGCGCCGCCATCCGCTTGTACTTTGGCGTGGAGACGAGCAGGGCAAGTGTGGCGCCTGACAAGATTTCATCCAACCGGAGGTGGGTCTCGATGGTGGCGTACGTCCCCGTGGCGACGCGAGCTAGCGTGATCCCGAAGCCGATGAGCGGGAGCAGATAGAGCCCGCGTTGCTTGCCGAACAGAACCAAGAGCGCGACGCCGATGTAGAAATGCAGTTCGACGCACAGCGACCAGTAGTGGCTGCTGGGGGCCGCCACCGCGTCATGCGCGTAGTTTTGAAGAAACGCGAAGCGCTGTACCACGACCAGCAAGTCCTGGTTTTGACTGAACGGGACGAGGATCAAAAGCACCAGCCAAGCGAGGGGCAAGATGCGTAAGAAACGTCGGACCAAGAAAGCCCCTGGGTCGGGCCGGTGCATCAGAAACTGCGTGATGAGGAAGCCAGAGAGGGCAAAAAAGAGGCTCATCCCTGCCAACCCGAGCGCATAGTTCAGTTCCCAACCTGACGGTCCAAGCGGCAGCAAGTGCGCTCCCAGCACACACAGGATGCTGACGCCTCGCCACCCGTCCAGCTGGACGACACGTGCGCCGGAGTTACTCATGGATTGGTTCGGAGCGAAAAAATGTCCTCAGCGCTGCTGCAAACGACGGCGCAGGCCAATCATCTTGCGAGCCAAAACGGGTGGAAAATACTCCGTGATCGCCTCTTCCGTGCGGATGCGCCAGTCCGTGGCATCGGTGGTACCAGGACGAGTGTAGAACTGTGTGCTCTTGGATACCTGCTGATCGCCCCAGGTCGACGTGTAGTAGTAGAGCGCGATGGACTTGCGGCTGACGTCACTCGGATGGGCAACCGGCTGGGGGTTGCCGTGCATGCTCTGGTGGGTCGTGGTAAATATGGCGCAGCGATTGACGAGCGGGACGATGCTGTGCGCTTGCCGCGTCATGTCAGTGGTCCACAGCTCGAGTTGACCACCGTACTCTGGCTTCCAGTCTCGGTTGAGATAGACGAGCAGGTTGACCCGACGCTCGAGGTTCATTGGCACGTGGTGATTGAAATCCGCGTGCATCGACAAGTGCCCGCCCGTGCGAATTTCATGAAATCCGGCGCCCAAGAAATAGGGATCGGGGATGAGACCCTTGATCCCTGTGATGTTTTCAACAATCCGAATGAACGGTCGAGAGTTGAAGGAGTAGAACAGGTGCCTCAAACGCGGGGTCAAATGATCGGGGTGATAGCTCCGCTTGTGTCGCTCCTGATCACGGTCAAACTCGCGCCCGTCTGGGTCCAATTTAGAAGGGAAGTTGTCGAGGACGTAGTCGATGACTTGCTCGGGCAAAAAATTGTCGATGACCACGTGGGGGAACGGATCCCCTGCGGCGTAGCTTGCTTGAAATTCCTTTCCCAGGTCCTTCACAGCGCTGTAGTCGAAGACAAATGGGTCGTCGGGGTTTGCAGGAAGATATGCCATGACGCAGTGACTATACCATACGACGTTCCGTATAGGGATCCAGCTTAACAAAAGCTGCCCCTGTCGCTTTCATCACGGACTGTTTTGATGCCCTTGAAGTGCGAACAGACAACCGTCCAAACTTGTCGATTTCCCCGCGTGAATTGACAGCTGCGACTGAGTCGAATAGGAGGCATCCATGCGGATCGGCTACCTGGTTCCTGAGTTTCCAGGACAGACGCATGCGTTTTTTTGGCGTGAGGTCCAAGCACTTCGTGAAATGGGTTGCACCGTGGATTGGTTGTCCACGCGGGCCCCTGATCCCGCCGCATGCACGCACGCTTTCGCCGATGAAGCGCGACGACAGACGCGATATCTCTTCCCGCCAGGGGTTTGGGCAGCGGTGCGTGCAGCTCAGCCTCGCTTACCGCAATCCGTTGCCGACTACCTGGCAAAGCTGTCGGGCGTCGGGCTCCGCGCGCGGCTCAAGCAGCGGGCGCTGCTGGCTGCCGCTTTTGGGCTGCTGGACTATTGTGTAGCCCAGAAGGTTGAGCATTTACATGCTCATTCCTGCGCGAACGCGGCGCACGTCGCGGCGCTTTGTCGACTACTTGGAGGCCCGCCCTACAGCTTGACGCTTCACGGAGATCTGGACGTCTATGGGACGGACCATGCACTCAAGTTCAAGAACGCTGCATTCGTTTCTGTCGTCACCTATGCGTTGCAACGCCAAGTCGTGGAGCGACTGGGCCTGCATCAAGAGCTCTTACCCGTCATTCGCATGGGTGTGGACACCGCGCGATTTGTTCCGGTTGCTAAGTCAGCGAACGCATCCAAGTTCACGGCCGTAACGGTGGCGCGGCTCAACCACACCAAGGGTCACCTCTACGCACTTGAGGCGCTGGCGGCTCTCAACCGCCAAGGGGTCGAGATTGAGTATAAGATCGCCGGCGCCGGACCAGAACGGGAGAACATCGAGCGTCATATCAAAGACCTCAATCTTTCTCGGCAAGTGACCCTTTTGGGCAACCTCGGTGAACAAGCGGTCGGACAACTGTTGACCCAAGCAGACGTGTTTTTATTGACTAGTTTTGGCCTGGGTGAAGCCGCTCCTGTATCAGTCATGGAAGCGATGGCTTCGGGGACACCAGTCATCTCCTCCCGCATCGGCGGAACGGCAGAAATGATTGATGACGGTGTTGACGGCTTGTTGGTTTCTCAGAAGAATGTTGATGAGATCGCCGCAGCACTGCGTCGGTTGGTGCTTTCGCCCGAGCTGCGAGAGCAGCTCGCGGCTGCCGCCCGTGCCCGCGCAACGCGGGAGTTCGACTTTAGGCAAAATGCGGCGCTGCTGTTTGCGCGCTTCAAAAAGTAGCCTGCCAGTCGCAAAATTAACTCATCGAACCTGAGAAGAGCCATCGCTGTTCGGCGATGAAGGCACTATGATTCCTCGGGAACTAGAGGTTGTATCGCGCCACTGATTCGGCGCGTGCAATGGTTCCTTGAGACACCTTTATGCCTACCAGGCTTCCTGATCTGATCATTATCGGCGCGATGAAATGTGCGACGAGCACTTTGCACGAACAGCTGGCCAGACGGCGAGCGTTCTTCATGAGCGAGCCGAAGGAGCCGAATTTCTTCAACGATGAAGCTCTCTATCAGGGGCATATGGACTGGTATGCAGGGCTGTTCAGCGCCGCCGCGACCGGGCAAATCTGCGGCGAATCAAGCACTCATTATACCAAATTGCCCACATATCAGAACACAGCACGTCGCATTCGTCAGACGGTTCCTCACGCCAAGTTGGTCTACGTGATGCGGCATCCCATAGATAGGCTGGTCTCTCACTTCATTCACGCCTGGACAGAGGGCGAGTCGCCGCGGGACATCAGCGACGCCGTGATTGAAAACGAGGAATATGTTGCTTACTCGTGCTACGCGCGGCAACTGGAGCCCTTTCTGCAGGAGTTCGACAAGGCGCAAATTCTGCCGGTTTTCTTTGAGCATCTGGTGAGCCATCAGCTGACCGAGCTGGAGCGGATCGCTCGCTTTGCCGGCGACACCAGCGACGAGCCATTTCAGTGGCATGAAGAGGTGCAGCAGACGAATGTTTCAAGCGATCGCATGCGCAAGAGCGCGATCCGAGACAAAGTCCTCTCCAACCCACTTGGTCGTCGAATCAAGGATGCCATTCCTGAATCGGTGCGCAGTAAGATCAAGTCGCATTGGCAGATGCAAAAACGGCCGACGCTCGAAGGCGAAGCTCAGACGATGGTGAGAGAAGTATTGACCGCGGATCTCAATAAGCTCTCAGGCTTGCTGGGGTTGAAGCTCACGCTCGATAATTTCAAAGCGGTGGCGACGGCGACGCAGCCGACTTGGGCCATGTGACGACCAGCGATCCGTCACCGGGCTGACGGCAAGAATTCACGCACGTGCCGGTAGCGCTCTGGCTGAGCGCCGACATGCCGCTACCGAAGACAGCCGCTACTTGTAAGGCGGGTGAAGCGGAACAGCTGGTATGCCACCCACCGTAGTGTCGGCATCAACATCGTGCACGACCACTGCATTGGCGCCGATGGTGGCGTGATCACCGATCACAATCTTGCCCAAGATCTTGGCCCCAGCGCCAACATTGACGCCCTTGCCAATGACTGGGGCATCAGACGGAGCTTCCATGTTCTTGTTGCCTATCGTGACGCCCTGCCGAATGACAGAGTTGTCTCCAATGGTGGCGTCGCCATGCACCACAATCCCGCCCTGATGCTCGAAAACGACGCGTCGACCAACGGTGACCGTGTACGGGAGTTCGATCCCGTAGAAGTTGCGAACGAATCGAAACAGCACTCGGTAGGCGACTGAAAACGGGGCGCGTAGGGCGGTGCGCCCGATCTTCATCCGAAAATTTCCAAAGCGGTGTACCGCCAACGCCTGAAAGCCGGGTCGGGTCCAATCACCACCGTGAGCCTCCAGATCTTCCTGGAGCTTTTGGATGAGCTCAAGTAGGTGCTCGTTGAATCTATCTGGTGAATTCATGCCTAAAGTAACGTGACAAGTGTGCGTGACGGTTGGGGGGAGTGCGACTCACGCGATGACTCTCAAAGGGCTCGACGGAAGGAGTGTCGGATCAAGTCCCTCACCAGATGCGGAGGACCAGAATCTTCTTTGCGCGACAAGGTCCGTCGAACCTGAAACAGTGCGGAGCCGGCAATGTACGCCAGATCGGCGAGCGCTGCATAAGTGCGTCCAAAATTCTTAGTAAAAAATCGTCGGCGTGATTCGAACCAATAACTGGGCAATCGTTTTTTCTTGACCCCGCGCGTCGTCACACCTGTCGAATGCCCCGCGATGTGCATCACGCGAGCGTCGGGAAAGTACCAACACTGTAGACCTGCACGCGCGGCAGCCAGGATAAAGTCAGTCTCCTCATAATAGAGGAAGTAACCCTCATCCATCAAGCCCACGCGTTCGAACACCTCACGGCGGATGAGCAGCGCCGCACCCGGGAGCCAATCCACACGTTCGGGAGAGCTGCCCACGCGCCGCGCGCCCACGTGATTGTCGAGCAGGCGCGTCACCAGGCCCAAGCGCAGCCCGCGGTCGAATTCACCCCAAATATTGGGAAATCGAAATGCCCAATTCCATTCGCTACCATCCTCGGACAAAAGTTTGGGGCCCACAATCGCCACGCTCGGATGCTCATTGAGAAAGCTCACCAAGCGCTCGAGCGCAAACGGTTGAACCTCCGTGTCGGGATTGAGAAGGAAATACGCGTCGGGTGGTGTTCCGCGCGACAGGGCGGTCCGGATGGCCAGGTTGTTGCCCGAGGCAAATCCGCCGTTCTTAGGGGAAATGACCAGAGACACCCAATCAGCGAACTCAGGCGCTGCGAGCGCGTCGGTCAACCGAGCGCCGTCACCCGAGTCGTTCTCGATGACGTAGGCGTGGAGTTGGACGGAGCCGCGCGCCGCGGCGACCGTGCGCAGGCTCTTGATGGTTAACTCTGCAGACCGATAGTTGACGATGATTACGGCGACGTTCGGCATGACGGCTGCACACGCCACCTTACACCAAATATGACTCATTGGCCAGGCGGCGGGATTCAGAGTTTGTCCGAGGAAGGCCCATTTTCGGCCAGGATATTGGGCTCACCGGGGTCCCCACGGCGCGATGTTGGTTAGCGCCGAGGAGGCGATTGCGCGGGACGCGTTTCCCTCTCCTTGGACGATTTCCACGACGCAAGCACGTCGTCGAGGACCAAACGTGGCAAGTGGATGAGGTCGCGAGTATAACGTCCGATCAAGCGCCGCGGCTCGCAAAACACCCGATAGAGCCACTCAAACCCGGATTTTTGCACCCACACAGGTGCTCGTCGAACATAGTGAGCCAAGAAATCGATGGTCGCGCCGGCGCAAATCACGACTGTCGAGGGGAGCCGGTCACAATGGGCGCTGATCCAGAGTTCTTGTTTTGGAGCACCGAGCCCCAAAATGACCAGTTCCGCTTGTGTGCTACGGATGTCGGTCACGATCCGCTCCGACCATTCACTGGAGTGCTCGAACCCACGGGGGGGACTCAAGCGACCTACCATTTCTAGGTGAGGGTAGGCCTGTTTGATGTTGGTCTGGGCTGCTTGGGCAGCCTCATCCGACGCACCAAGTAAGTAGACGCGCGTGCCCTTGGGCGCATCCTTCAGGAGCGCCGGCACCAAATCGCTGCCAGCTACGCGCCCCGGTAGCGCGTTGCCAAATAGGCGCGACGTCCAGATGAGCGGCATGCCGTCAGCCACGGAAAGGGCGGCCTTCGAGTACGCGTCGACGAGGCTGAGATTGGTCCTCAGCATGACAGCGTGGTCGAGATTGGGCGTCACCACGAATCGACAGGGTGTGGAGACTCGTTGCTCATGAGCACTTTGACAATCATTGAGCCAATCACTGAGGATTCGGACTGCCCCTGCAAGGTCGATCGCGTGGACAAATGTACCAAGAACGCGTACTTTTCGGGGAACCTCCACCATGGGGCGTCTAGCTAGCATGAAGTCAGGAAGAGAAACAATTGGCCACGTGGGACCAGGTCGCACGCCTTTTTGGGCTATTTGCGTGGTTTTTGAGATCGTATTGTGTCTCACCGGGACACTTGCGTGCAGCTCCACTCCGTACGTTTGGGCCGACGAGGTTCCCGTCGAGCGCGCACGCCCACAAGTCAAGAAGACGGGGGTAGGACGCGGGGACGTGGTGAATATCACGGTCCTCGGGCAGGCGAGTCTGTCGTCCATCGCGACGGTCAACGCTGATGGAACAGTGAATTTGCCCAATGTCGGGGCTGTGATGATTGCGGGACAGACTCAGGCCGAAGCGGCCACGACCATCGAGCGGAGCCTGGCCAACATCCTCCAACAGCCACGGGTATCCGTGACCGTGGTCAGTCGCATGATTCAAGTCAGCCTTCTTGGCGAGGTGCGCAACCCAGGAAAGTATTTGGTGCAGTCGGGTGATGGGATCGCAACCGTGCTCGCGCAAGCTGGTGGGCTTACCGAGTTTGCAGGGAAGTCGTCGATATACCTGGTGAGAGAATCGGAGCCCCGGCGGATCCGGTTCCGGTTTGACGATCTGCTGAGCGGTGGAAATAGCGCTCGGGCGTTCATTCTCCTCGATGGCGACATCTTGTTGGTAAAATGACAGTTCCAGCTGTGAGCGAGGGATCATGTGGCCCGGGATCTTAGCGCTGAGCATTCCGTTTGTTGGCTCGGGAACCAGGCTGGAGGTAGGCGCAGGCGCAGAAGGAGTGACGCGTGGGGGTACGATGGCGATTTCACCCGACGAGCCCAGCACTCCAGCCGTTGATTTTACTTTGGCGCTGCTTTCCGGTGTGCGAGCCACCTCGCAGCGGACCACGTTTATCTTGAGATATCGTCCGCAATACTATTACCAAATACCTAATGTTGCTGGGTCGTCGCTGCCGCTTTTTCTCCATCGGGTGGACAGTAGTTACATCACCGCACCCAGCCGACGTACGACAGTCAATCTTGCGGCAAGCGGTAGCGCCCGCGCCATCAGTTATACGTCTTTGTTGCAGCAGTTTCCCCAGGGCACGGCCGCAGCTGCGACTGGGTTCATCCCTTTGGCTACCGTGGGAGCGTCGGCAACAGTTGCGCAACGCACCTCGACCACGAATACGCTTTCCATAGGCGCCAACTCCAACTTTCGAACCGTGCTGGGTAGCGACGTCGAAAACTCCGGTGTCACCCCGAGCCTGGGCGCGGGCATCGTTATCTCCGACAGTCTCAGGTTGAGTCTGGTCCATCAGGTGGGGGCAAGCTTCACGGTGAATTACATCGCGAGTGACCTCATGGGCTGGGCTGATACTCAGCAAAGTGCCGTCATTCAGGAGTCGTTGATCGGGGAGGTTGCTGGCACCTGGAACATGTCTTTTGATAGAACTTCGGATCTCAATCTGTCGCTTGGGGCAGCCGTCTCGGCCGTCAATGGTCCGACGCCTTCGTCCGCATTTCCCACCTTCAATGTTGCCTTCACAAAGCGCTCCCGCGGGCTGGGAAGCACCTGGGTGTCTCATCTCTCGGGCGGGGTTTATGGTTACCTTGACCCGTTGCTAGCGGTCTTTCGGCCCCAAGCTGCGACGAGCCTGGGGATCGGTGGACAACATGGCAGGAAGCTGCGCTCGCAGCTGTCCTACTCGCTGTCGACGTCGCTGGCTCCCGAGGCGCTCAGCCCGGCGCAATATGAGACGAACGGAAACTTGTTTTTGACGATCGCTTACCAAGTGTCCGAAGCCGCCAGCCTAAGTACCGGAGGCGCGTGGCAATTGCGGATGGGGCACTGGTCTCAGCTGTCTACCCCCGAGGGGCAGAACCAGGTCACCGTCATGTTTGGTTTTAGATATGTCTTGAGTACTCGCGCTCGGGAGGCATCATGGCTGTAAGTGCTACTGAGGCCGTGATTGCAGACTCGTTGATACGGGCGGCGTGACTTTGACCTTGCGCTGACGAGCGTAGGTGATGACCCAGCTCACGAGCGCCCAGACGACCCCAATGCCCAGCCCGGCGCCTGTGCCCATTGCTCCAAACTTGACGGCCCGTCCCCAACGCGGGGGCACGGTCACGTGGGGGACCTGGATGACCTCGTACCTGGCTGCGACGCTTGCCCGCTCAAACTGGAGTTGTAGCTCCTTGTGCTTGAGCTCAAAGTTGAGCCGCTCGTGAATTTCCTTTGCGGAGGCTTGGGTGCGCGTCAGCCGCGTCAATTCGGCCTCCACTTCCGGCATCTTGCCCGAGAGCGAGTCAATCTCGCTCAGACGGCCGTGCACTTGAGCAAGCTCTTTTTGAGTCGTGGTGAGTGAGACGTTGATGGCGCCCACGCGGTCCTTGAGACGCTGATATTCGAGGTTGGTCTTGCGATCGAGTTCGGTGGTGTCGGCAGACAGCGCTTCGCCTTTGAGGCTCTCCAGACGCCGCTGCTCCTCCCGGAGCTGCTGAAGTTCAGGGTGGCCCTCGGCGTAGCCTTTGGCCTGGGCGGCCGCGATTTGCTGCTTAACCTGGGAGAGCGCGTCGTCGTAAGGCTTGGACTGAGTGACTTTGGTTGCAGCGAGTGCATCGCCGGAATCAAGCTGGCTCTTGGCCAAGGTCAGTTCGGCTTGGTAACGCAAGACATCAGCCGTCAGGCGGTCACGCTGGGTGAGCAGGATCCCACGATTTTGAATTTGACTCATGGCCTGTTCGGGAAGGGCGGACAGGTGCTTTTCCTTGAACGAGCGGAGTGTCTTTTCCACCTCGGCCAACAGGGCCTCGTTTTTCTCGTATTCGCGCCGCATCAGCTCGACCTCGCTGGCCTGCACGGTGAGCGATTTGTTGATCTCCGCTTCCAGAAAATTCTGCAGGTGTGCCGCCAAGAAGCGCTCGGTGTAGCGGGGGTTGTAGTCGGAGTACGTGCCGCGAAAGGTTCCACGACGGTCCACTGGAGAGAAGGCCAGACGGGTTGCTGTGGCAACGGCAGCTACTCTGCTCTCTGAGCCGCCGAGGTCGGAAAGCGTCTTTTGTACCAAGGTGGGCTCAGTGAACTTGCGCTCTGCGAACGTGAAAAATTCACCACCTTGGATCGCCAGTCCCTCTTGTTGCTGACGCGTAGGATCGGGAGTTGCGTCCTGACGCAGGTAGATTTCAAATTGAGCGTAGGACATCGGGGCTTGGATCAGACCCAAGCCTAGGCCCGCCACCGCGCCGATGCTTGTCGCGAGCGTGAGCTTGCGCCAATTCTTCACGGCGAATGTCCAAATGAGTTCCAGCTTGTCGAGGGCGACGTCCACCGGATTGGCGTCGGGTTCTGGGACGGCAACGGGGATACTCAACTGAGCTCCGCCCATGCTCGTGGCTTGCGGGCTGTGGACGACCAAGGAATTGGTCTGGTTGACCGGAACGATGGCCGCCGAGGAGGCGGATGGCAAGCTTGACGTCATGCGTGGAGCGGTGAGGCGCGCCATCGCTCGCGTGTGTTGTTGTTCGTCTTCAGCGTCGGTCAAAAACCCTAGCGCGTGACTGGCGATGCGAATCACGTCCCCGGCGTGCAACACCTGGGGCGCCGTGACTTTGACATCGTTCAAGAAGGTGCCGTTAGTGCTCTCGAGATCTTCTAGCTGACAGCCATTTTCGCTGAGCAACAAACTCGCGTGTTTGTGCGAAACAGCCCGCTCGTCCAGCGTGATGTACGCCTGTGAGCTGCGTCCAATGATCGAGCGCCCCGGACGAATCTTGTACAGCTTGCCCGCCAAGCGCCCGCTCAGGCCAACCAAGAAAACGGTCGGCACGTTCTCGATGTCGATCTCACCCAGGGCCTCGTCGAGCTCATTGACGAGCGAGGGCCTGCTGCTTCCTTGTGGCGGAACCGACGGGGAATTGCTCATTCTTCACCTGACGGACTGATGGGGGGCAGGGTGACCTTGCCGTCTTCGCTGATCTGGATTTGGCGACCCAAACTGGGAGCTTGTGGATCGGGATGCGCCGCGGACGCTGACGTGGGGGTTTGCGCAGACGGCTGGGCCATGTTTGGGTCGAATGCTCGGTCAGGGCGCAACTTAAAGAAGCGCGAGAAGGTATTGGGGCTCAAGAATGCCCAAAGTGCGAAGCCCACACCAGCTGCGACGGCCACATAGGAAATATACTTGTGAAGTCGAGTACCTGCCGGTTCGCTCTTGGGCGCGCGGTTGGAGCTCTGTTTTTGGCGAATGATTTCGGTTCTGTCTTCGTAGGCATTGCTGGCGGGCGGTTCCAGCGGCCCTGTTATTTCGGCGGAGGAGGGGACGTCGGAGATCACCCGTCGATCCTCAGCAGCCGGCGCAACTGGGGGTGGTGGATCGGTGTAGCTGGTGCCTCGGAGCGAAGCGGCGCGTCGAGCGGCCAACGTTGGCCCAAGTGAAGCCTTTACCCAGCGTCCGACTTCCGAAGCGGAGGTCAGCAGATTCTCACGATCAGCAACGCGGTGCAGCTGCTGTGCCATTTCCTCTGCAGAGCCGAAGCGAGCGTTCGGATCGGAGGCGAGCGCTTTCATGCAAACCCAGTCCAAAGCAGGCGGCGGTCGAAGGCCCACTTCACTTGGCGGCTGCACGCGTCCGCGCAGCACCAGCTCGAAGCTCTCTTCCTGTGTGGAGCCTCGAAATGGCTCAGTTCCGGTGAGACCGATGTACAGGACAACGCCCATGGAGAACACGTCCGAACGATGGTCGGCCGGATGCTGGCGCAATCGTTCGGGCGCCAGGTAGCCCGGCTTGCCTTGAACCAGTGAAGTATTTCCGAGCTCTTTTCGCGTGCGAGCAATCCCAAAGTCGGTCACCCGACAAGTGCCGTCGATACCGACGAGCAAGTTGTGAGGGGTAACATCACAATGCACTAACTCCAGGGGCTCGCCATTTTCATCGCGTGCGCTGTGTGCGTAAGAAAGGCCGTGAAGCGCGTCCAGCACGATAGAGATGACGAGCGCCGGGTCTCGCCCTGTAGAAGTAACGCGAAACAGCTCAGCCAAACTACCACCCTCTACGTAGTCCATGACGATGTATGGCTCGTGAGGTGTTCCCACATCGGCGATCCCGACGATATTTGGATGGTGCAACTCGCCCAAGACGCGCGCCTCGTGGAAGAACGCAACCAACGATTCCCGCTGCTCGGCGAGGTGACCGTGCAGGACCTTCATGGCGAACAAGCGGCGAAACCCGGCGGTACCGGTGAGCCGACACATGTAGACACTGCCCATTCCGCCTCGCTTGAGACGGGCCAACACTTCATAGCGCCCGACGCGGGGCAGAAGCGGGCTTTCGCTGTCCGGCTGCTCCCCGGGAAGGTCCCGTGGATGCGGGACTGAACCTGGAGAAGGGAGCTCGCCCAGCGGCAAGTCTAATCCCAGGCTGGAAGGTGGATGGGGTTCAGACGGCGGACGACTATCTGGCAGACCGCGCATGCGCAGGCTGCCCGGCCAAAGCGCCTCATCTGTGAGTCGTATCTGAGGTTTGCGCGAACTCTGCAGAGCGGCGTTGAGCTCATCGAGCTGGTTGAGCGTATCCTGATCGAGGCGACTGCTAGGGACGGGAATTTCACTGTCGCGCAGCTGATAGTTTATGGTCTCGAAGGCTCGCGCGCCCCGCATCGAGGCGTTGCTCAGAGCCGTGGGTGTGTCCTTACGGGTGATGGGACGCAGGGCGACTGGGCTCTCATCGGACGCCTCGAGATCAGGAAGAAATTGACCAGGCCTGTTTGGTTCGACAGGAGGGTAGGGAGGAGGAGATGTTTTTACGGTGCCGGTCTGCTGGTGTGCATCAGGATCGATGGGGTCACGCTGATTGCTCGGTTCGCGCATCCCGGTAGGCAGGACAACGCGCTCGGCGGCGAGCGCGTTGGGTGGGACCGAGGAATACCCAGTGTGCTTCAATTTCGACCGCTTATTCGGTGCTTTTGCCCAACGTCCCACCGACTTCATACTCGCCGGATCAGATGGATGGCGCGACTTGGCTTGGGGCGAAAGTGGCGGCGACGATTCACCCCGCTCGGATGACGGCGACGGACGCTGGTTGGATGGTGAAGTGGGAGTGGGCCGCCGGGGAACCGGAGTTGAACCCATCACCAAAGTCGGAGAGACGGAGACAGTGCCGCGATCCTCGATGAGGCCCAGATTGAGCATTTGCCGAAGCGCGTGCAGGGTCGCGTTTGCTGGGTCCGTGGAGGACTGTACGATTTTCAGCGAACTTATGTGCCCATCCACATTCGCTAAGGTGCGCAGTGCCACGGGTGACAGGCCGGAGGGAAGCTGTCTGCCGGTGCGCGCGAGGGTCGAGAACAGATGCAGCGCCGCGCCCTTCCCCGAGCCCGTGCTTCGCGTAGCTTTGCGCAACTGGTTGCGAACCAGCGTGCCGATCAAACGCAGGTCGGAGTAGTTCTGCGTGGATGGTCTAG
>Ga0315910_10001924_pt1 | contig 18687 bp, 17 predicted proteins | sample EdamamesoilMG_FD_204470 | JGI IMG/M metagenome (GOLD analysis project Ga0315910, IMG submission 204470) | Garden soil microbial communities collected in Santa Monica, California, United States - Edamame soil | ecosystem: Environmental > Terrestrial > Soil > Garden | place: USA: California...
CTCAACTGTATCAACACCTGCATCAACAAATTTTTCCTTGAGGAATTCTGCGGCCTTTCGAACGTCGTCCTTGCGACTACTGTCAGCACTGACTGAGGGGATACGCAACCATTCGAAAAGTTCAGCTAAAAATCGGTCTTTGTTCTGGGAAATATACTTTCGTATCATGATGATATGATTTAGGCGCAAAATAGAACATGACAAATAAGCGAACAAGAGTCCGGATCTATTCGATCACTTTTTCCACTCCAGTGTGTTTATTATTTGCATGATATCTTTTTTCATGTAGTCAATAGCGGGTTTCAGTGAATCGTTGGCAACCTTTGTATTAAAATACAGGGCACCGCGCAAAAAGTTTCGGGTGGAGTCAGTGATGGTGAATTGAAATTGACTCGGGACTTCCCCCTCCAATTCTGCTATTACTGCTGTTTTCCCATTGGGTGTTTTGGTGATCACCTCGTTGATTGCATATGCTTTAATCTGGTGCTTGGAGGTCAATGTATAGGAATCGTCAAGGAATTCCTTCAGCAATTTTTCACTGGTGATTGTCTTGTAGGTGATATGCACGTTAGACTTAAGTTCAGGATAGTAGATTTCAATCCAAAAATTCTCCCGGATTCTTGAAGTGTCTGCCAGTAACGTAGCATGCCTTGAATACTCAAAGGAATAGGGTAAAGAATCAGGCAATTCCATGTACTCATGTTCAGGTAGAATAAGTCGGTTGTACCCCAGTGGTTTTGGCAAATACTCCTGATTGCAGGAAGCAAAAAGCCCACTGATACATATAATTCCAATGAGTGTGTAGTATCCAGAATTTAGGTGACTGATCGATTTCATGAACTTTACACGCACGTTGATATTCTATTAAAGTTGTCACACTGAACGAATCCGCTTATTATTGTTTTGCATCGCCATGGAGTGAAGTCCGGTGATCCGCAATAAGCGATTCGTTCTGGTTTTTCCTTGTGATAAAATCAGTTTCCTCGAACCCATCCTTAACAACTCCAATTATTTCCTCCAGAAGATCCTCCAGTGTAACCAATCCAATGGTTTTCCCCAAATCGTCTACAACAATAGCCATATGGACCTTTTTTTCCTGAAAGTCTTTCAATAAAGCATCAATTTTTCTCGAATCGCGAACGAAGAATCCCGGTCTCTTCAGATTTTGCCATTGAAAATCCTGCGGGTAATTCACGAAAGGAAGCAAGTCCTTAATGTAAAGTATACCTTCGACGTTATCTAACGTATTCCGATAGATGGGAATTCGTGAAAATCCGCATTTGTCAACATAATGCATCAGCACGGCGAAATTAGACGAAGCGTCAATAGCTGAAATTTCTGCCCGGTGATGCATGACCTGGCTTACGGTAAGCTTGCCGAATTTTGCTATTCCAATGAGAATATCCTTTTCAATATCGGGTGTTGGTCCTTTATTTTCTGTCGTTGCTATTACGTTCAATTCATCACGGCCGATTGTCTGTTCAATAAAACCGGTGTTCCCTTTGGGCCTTGAATCTATCAACAGTTTGGTGAATGGTCTGCACGCATTCACGAGAACCAGCCAGGTGCTCCCTGTCAATCGAACAACATCAGAAGCATATCGCCTTCCGTAAATTCTTGGGATAAGATCAACAATTAAAGCCATTACCAGAACAATCAACACCACGCCAAATCCTGACGGTATTAAAGGTTGACTTCCGTCGAACAGAACCATGACCAGAAGTGATATGAGACCTACCCGTAATAAGATGCTCAATAGTTTGATTGTGATCTTGAGTAATTCTGGATAATCAAATAATGTAAGGATCCTTTGATGCTTAAAACTCTTCCGAAAATTGTCCAGCTGATCCCTGGTTATCGAAGCAAAGGCAGACTCACTCGCTGAAATAATTGCTGACACCAGGGGCAATACAACGACCAGAATAAGAATTACGGGATGTGTTAAACCCAGGTCTATCGAATGGTTTACTATAAAGCTTAGACTGGGAGGCTCGTCCACAAAATTAGGTGTTGGTTAAACATCAGAACGGCAAGTCGTCCGTACTCGTATCAGCTGCGGTCGCACCCGCCTTGAAGTTATCTGAAGCACTTGCCACCGAAGGTGAATTGCTTGCGGCTGAACTTCCGCCTGTGCCTTTTGTAGAAAGCATAGTCAAATTATCTGCCACTACTTCTGTAGTATACCGGGTCACACCTTCTTTTTCCCATGAGCGCGTCCGCAGTTTCCCTTCAATGTAAACCATGTCACCTTTATGAAGATATTTCTGTGAGATTTCAGCAAGCGATTTCCATAAAACAATATTGTGCCACTCGGTAACCTCTTTCTTTTCACCGGTAGTTCTATCCTTATAACTCTCAGATGTTGCTAATGTAAAATTGGCAACAGAAGCACCATTTTCTAAATTTCTTACTTCGGGGTCTTTACCAAGACGACCTACTAGTATGACTTTATTTACTCCTGACATAGTGATTATGTTTTAGTTACAATAACGATTCTCATCCATGAGAAAAAGCAAAAGTACCACTCTTATGACAACTATAAAAGGCGATAATCTGAGAGGAATCGGCTGATCAGCACGGGCTTTGGCAGCGTGCCTATTTTTTTTATAGAATAGAACTCAAAAGGCTCTTTTACCATATTTTCAGAACATCCCGGGACCAGAATAAATTTGGAATAGATAATCTGGTGGCTTAAAGTATGTTTATACAAAGGGGAAATTTTAACTGAATTTGACTGAATGTTAACCTGAGTAATAGAATTAACCTGATCCAGTAACCCTTTGATGCCAGTCGGACTCGCTTTTTCCAGAAGAAAGAAATCGAAAAGTCCCTTCCAAATATCGTTCTCCACTCTTTTTTTCATGAGCAACGATTTGCCTTTCTGGATGACGAAGTAATAGAAATATCTCTTTCTGGCAGCCTTTGACTTTTTCTTAACGGGTAGTTGGTGTTGCATACCGTTTCTGGCTGCGAAACATCCTCGAACTAAGATACATTGACTACAGTCTGGATTCTTTGGCAAACATTGTAGAGCACCAAACTCCATGATAGCCTGATTATGTAGATCCGGGCTTTTGCTGCTAATAAGTTGGTTTGCAAGTTGCGAGAAGACCCGCTTTCCGTCCGGGCTATTAATTTCGTTTTCAACCCCAAATACTCTTGACAGTACTCGAAACACATTTCCATCGACCACAGCGACCTTTTCATTGAATGAGAACGAGGCAATCGCTGCTGCTGTATAATCGCCTATACCACGGAGCTTTTTTAGAGACTGAAAGGTATTTGGAAAAACACCCCGGTAGATCTGAACCACGTCCCTGGCACACTGATGAAGGTTTCGCGCGCGGGTATAGTAGCCAAGGCCCTGCCATAACCGCAGTACTTCCTGTTCTGAGGCTGCCGCGAGGGCCTCTATACGAGGGAATTTTTCTATAAATCTCAAATAATAGGGTAATCCTTGAATTACCCTGGTTTGTTGGAGAATAACTTCAGAAAGCCATATTTTGTATGGGTCTTTAGTGTCACGCCAGGGAAGATCACGTTTGTTGTGTGCATACCATTCAACGAGTTTATCGGAGAAATAACGTTTGTCCATCTTGCTGATTATCAGATTTTTTCAATATTCATTTTTAATTCTGGAGGTAGCCTTTAAATTTGCCCTCCCGAAAACTTTGCGACCTAAAATATAACATCGTGACGAAAGCAGACATCATTAACGAAATCGCTGAAAAGACCGGAGTTGACAAAGCTGATGTTACTGCATCAGTGGAAGCCTTCTTCAGCGTTGTGAAAACATCCATGTCAAATGGAAATAACATCTACATCCGTGGGTTTGGCAGCTTTATCAACAAAAAGCGAAAGAAAAAGATTGCCCGAAACATCTCTCGGAACACAGCCTTGGTAATTGATGAACACTATGTCCCCAGCTTTAAGCCGGCTAAAATTTTTGTTAATAAGATCAAGAATAGCGATAAGGTAAAGCAACTGGAAGAAAAGTAAGGAAAATTAAGCAATGCGACTAAACAACAAGTGTCGCCGCCCGGCGCGTCACATTGCAACTCTAAGCCATGCTCAAGACTAGAATTTTATTGGTTGTCGTTAGTGCCGTTGTTATATGGCTGATCTTCCTATTGCCCAAAGTTGTAGTTGACAACGACAACACCATAGAGAACGGTTCAGGAGATTCAATTAGTCAGGTTAGCCAACATGTAAAAGCTCCGGAAGACGTATTGGCAAGTATTCGGGCTCTGAGAAGGGAAGTTTATGCAGGTACGTCGAATGAAAAAAATGCTATCTTTGCCGACTCTTTAGCAAAACTATACCAGACTGCCGGGAATTTTGACAGCGCAGGATGGTTTGCTGAGGAGGCTTCGAAGTTCTTTAACACTACGGAAAGTTGGATTAAGGCAGGGGATCAGTACTACCAGGCCTATACATTGTCAGTGGATCTGGCAAAACAAAAACGTTTTGCAGAGAAGACACGTGAATTTTACGGGAAGGTCCTGGAAGCAAATCCAGCCAATCTCGACGTAAAGACAAAAATGGCAATGACCTACTTAAGTGAACAAAATCCCATGCAAGGGATTACGATGCTTAGGGAGGTGCTGACAGTTGACCCGAAAAATGAATTGGCCCTGCTTAATATGGGGATGCTTTCAATTCAGTCAGGACAGCACGAGCGAGCGGTTGCGCGGTTGCAGGAATTGGTGAAGATAAATCCAAACCATATTCAGGGCCGGCTGTTGCTGGGCATTGCGCTGATGAATAGTGGTGACAGACTGGGGGCAAAAGAGCAATTCGAAAAAGTGAAACAAATGGATAACGACCCTGCGGTACAAGCTACAGTTGAGTCTTATCTGAAGGATTTGAAATAATTACTTAACAACGTTCGCCTTGTCCTGAAAATCAGAAGGACGTAGGAAGGAGCAAAAATTTAAAAAAATCATTATGCCAAGCGGAAAGAAAAGAAAGAAGCACAAAATGGCTACGCACAAGCGAAAAAAGCGCCTTAGGAAGAACAGACACAAGAAGAAATAATTCAGGTCGGTGACTATTCAACTGGTCGCTGGCCAGCCTATACACATCATTTATCTTAATTAATAAGTGTTTTGAGTAATGAACTAATAATTAGTGCCACTCAGGACGGATGCCGTATAGCCCTTCTTAAAGACAAGACGCTTGTAGAATTCCACAATGAAGAGGAAGGAAGTAAGTTCACTGTAGGCGACATTTACCTGGGTACTGTTAAAAAGGTAGTTCAGGGACTCAATGCAGCTTTCATTGATGTTGGCTACGATAAAGACGCTTTTCTTCACTATCTCGATCTGGGACCTCAGTACAATTCACTTCAAAAGTTTACGAAGCTTGTACGGTCTAAAAAGATCAACGGTGGCAAATTAGACAGATTCAATCTAGAACCGGACATTGACAAGCACGGGAAGATTACCCAGCAATTGTCGAAAGGGCAACAGATCCCGGTTCAAATTGTTAAAGAGCCAATTTCAACGAAGGGTCCACGTTTATCCTGTGAGTTATCCCTGGCCGGGCGATACCTGGTGTTGGTACCATTTGCCAATGCCGTAAGTGTTTCGAAGAAGATTACCAGCGGAGAGGAGCGTAAACGTCTCCTCCGACTAATCCAGTCTATAAAACCGGAAAATTTTGGTGTGATCATTCGCACCGTTGCGGAAGGGAAGGAAGTCGCAGAGCTTGATCGCGACCTTAGAACCATGGTCAAGACATGGGAAGAGGGAATGACACGTCTGGTAAATGCCAATTCATCCGAAAGAATAATTGGCGAGTTGGATAAGACATCATCTCTGCTGAGAGACATGCTCAATGAGTCATTTGACAACGTTCATGTTGATGACAAGAAAATATACGAGGATGTAAAAACCTATATTCATACCATAGCGCCGGATAAGGAAAAGATAGTTAAGCTCTACAATGGGAAAGCGAAAATCTTTGAGCACTACGGAATAGAGAGACAAATCAAGTCAGCCTTTGGTCAGACGGTAAGCCTGAAAGCGGGCGGATATCTGATCATTGAACACACGGAAGCGCTTCACGTGATCGACGTTAATAGCGGTAACAAATCGAATCGGGAAGAAAATCAGGAGACGACGGCTCTCTCGGTTAATATTGAGGCGGCGAAGGAAATAGCCAGACAGTTGAGGTTGCGCGATATGGGTGGCATTATCGTTGTAGACTTCATCGACATGAAGAACCCGGATAGTAAAAAACTCATCTTTAAGATCATGAAGGATGAGATGGCTGATGACAAAGCCAAGTCTACGGTTTTGCCGCTCTCAAAGTTTGGATTAATGCAGATTACCCGAGAACGGGTTCGTCCGCAAATGAATATTGCAACCAAGGAGAATTGCCCTGCATGTAATGGAACCGGGAAAATTACCGCCTCGATTCTCGTTTCAGACGTGATTGAAAAAAATATTGAGCACTTGCTGGTTAAGCAAAATGAGAAGAACCTCGTGCTGGCCGTTCACCCGTATTTGCATGCCTATTTTACCCATGGTCTGATTTCACAGCGAATGCGCTGGTATTTCAATTACAGACGGTGGGTTAGCCTGGTGAAAGACACTTCAATGGCTATCATGGAATATAAGTTCCTGAATAAGGAAGGCGAAGAGATTCAGTTGACGAGTTGACCTGATTATTTGTTGCGAGAGAAGGGGGTCAGAGTTGAATAGATGACATGCGTACGGTCTAAACCGTCATAATTTCTACCTCCTTCTTTTTCATAAGGGTATCAATTTTTGTGATCGACTCATTCGTCATTTGCTGAACCTCCTCTTCGGCATTTTTGACATCATCTTCTGAAGCGCCCTTGATTTTTTTCAGGTGTTCATTCGTTTCCTTTCGAATGTTTCGAACACTAATTCTGCCATGCTCGCATTCCTGCCCTACCTGCTTTACAAGCTGCTTTCGCCGTTCCTCAGTCAACATCGGAACATTAATGATCACCTGTTGTCCATCGTTCTGAGGGTTAAGGCCAAGGTTAGCATTCAGAATGGCCTTTTCAATCTCGGGAATAATATTCTTCTCCCAGGGTTTGATAAAGATAGTGCGTGCGTCTGGAGTCGTTAGTGATGACACCTGACTCAATGGGGTCATGGTTCCGTAGTAGGATACGGTAACACCGTCAAGCATCATTGGATTTGCCTTACCAGCCCTTATTTTAGTGAGTTCGTGGGCTACATGCGTAAGAGCTTTGTTCATTTGATCTTTTGCTTCTTCCAGGTATAACTGTATTTCATCCATAAGTGTAAAAGTTAGACTTGAAGTTCGTGAATGCGTTTATGTTTAGGCGACTTAACTAATCAATGTTCCTGCCTCTTCACCCTTTACAATCTTCAGTAAATTTCCTTTCTTATTCATGTCAAATACAATAATGGGCAGCTTATTTTCCATACAAAGCGTGAAGGCAGTCATGTCCATGATATTCAGGTTCTTTTCATAGGCCTCTTGAAAAGAAAGCTTACTGTACCTCACGGCATCCGGAAATTTCTCGGGGTCTTTTGTATATACTCCGTCTACGCGTGTGCCTTTCAAGACTATCTCGGCTTGAACTTCGATTGCGCGCAAGCTTGCAGTTGAGTCGGTTGTGAAATACGGATTTCCTATTCCTGCACCAAAAATTACAATTCTACCCTTTTCGAGGTGACGGATTGCACGTCTTCTGATAAAGGGTTCGCAGACTTGTTCCATTTTAATTCCAGCCATTAACCGGGTATATAAGCCGTGACGCTCCAGAGCACTTTGCAGGGCCATAGCGTTGATCACCGTTGCCAGCATCCCCATATAGTCGCCCTGAACGCGATCGATCCCCAGCGCCTCGGCTTGTCCACCCCTGAAAATATTACCACCCCCGATCACTATTGCAATCTCAACTTTTTCATCCCTCAGCATCTGGATTTCTGCACAATATTGCTCCAAAACGTTTGGATCGATATTCATATTTTTGTTAGGACCCTGTAGGGCTTCACCGCTGAGCTTAAGGAGGATACGTTTGTATTTCATTCAGGAGTTTAATTAAAAGTGTCGCAATATATTCAGAAGGCGGAAGCTTTGAAAAACGAACCACATCAAAATCTGAAATGAAATAGAGATTTGGCTAGGGGTCATTGTCAAATTCAAAACTCAATCATTACCTGATTTTTTTCTACACTATCGCCTCGTTTCACCTTGATTGACTTGACCGTGCCGTCGCCTGGGGCCTTAAGAATGTTTTCCATTTTCATTGCTTCAAGGACCAGCAAAGGATCTCCCATCTTTACCAGATCTCCTTCTTTCACGCGAAGGTCTATGATAAGGCCAGGCATGGGTGCCTTAATGTTATTCACTTTACCCGCCTTCCCGCTATTCATCCCCAATTCGTCGAGAAGCAAATCAAATTTGTCTTTTATTTGAACGGAATACTTTCTTCCGTTTACTTTTAGCACTACGGATTTTGAAAGATTATCAACGCTTACAACCTCGGCGCTGTAACTTCTCTTGTCGAGAAGTACGTGAAAAAATCCGTCGGAAACTCGTACGAGATCCCAATTTAATGGCACCTCATTGACAGACACGGAAGAATCATTCAGTATGACTTTGAATGAATTCTTGTTCACCATTGCCTTATACATGGATTACGGATTGGTTCGTTGGTAAAGGTGCAAATTTCATCCTTGAAAATAAGAATTTTAAAGGCCGGCAGGGAAATCAAATTCTTGAGGTAGCGGGACACCCCACGCTTGACTCAATATTCCACGCTGAAACAAATACAAAATAATTTGTTATTGTTAAAAATGTGCATATACCTTTGTACGTCCAAAAGACAAGGGGTGCCATAAAACAACGGGCTGAGATTATACCCAAAGAACCTGATGCCGGTAATGCGGCCGAAGGGAGGCAAGGTTAAACGTACGCGGGTGCATTCCCCGATGCTTCGCAAGTTTAAACCAATTAAAACAATGTACAGATTATTAATTACAGCAGCAGTGATGCTGTGGTCAAGTGGCGCATATGCGCAACAATTTTCTATTTACGGTAAAGTTCTTCATGGGCCTGAGCCAGGTGGCCCTGCGTTGCAAGGGGCTACGATTGAAGTCAGGGAACTAGGGCGATTGGTGGTAACTGATGAGTTTGGAAATTTTCAACTCACCCAGTTGGCAGAAGGAGAGTACACCATGGTTGTCCGATTTCTTGGCTATCAGGAAAAGGTGCAACGGGTTACTATTTCTGGTAATCGTGAAATCGATTTTTTACTGGAAGAGTCATCGCAGATAACGGATGAGGTGGTTGTCTGGGCTACGCGCGCAAACGACAAGACCCCCATGACCTACTTACAAGTTGGTAAACAGGCAATCAAACAACAAAATTTTGGTCAGGATCTTCCGGTCCTTCTAAACTGGACACCATCTATGGTTACAACCTCAGATGCCGGAGCTGGAATTGGATATACCGGATTGCGTATACGCGGCAGCGATGCATCCAGGATCAATGTAACAATAAATGGTATTGCACTAAATGACAGTGAATCGCAGGGAGTTTTCTGGGTGAATACACCGGATCTGGCCTCATCCATACAAACGATCCAAATCCAGCGAGGAGTAGGGACATCTACCAACGGGCCGGGCGCTTTTGGCGCGACCGTGAGTGTCAACACCGATGGGTTGTCACAAGATCCATACGCCGAGGCTACCGTATCGGTTGGTTCTTTTGGCAGTCAGCGATTCACCTTTAAGGGTGGAACCGGTCTTATCGACAATCGTTGGTCGTTTGATGGAAGAATTTCCAATGTCACGTCGGATGGATATGTGGACCGCGCAAATTCGGACCTCAATTCTTTCTTCCTCAGTGGCGGTTATTATGGCGCCCGGACCATCGTTAAAGCGATTGCTTTTGGTGGACGTGAAAAGACCTATCAAGCCTGGTATGGCGTTGATCCGGCAACCATGGAAACAGACAGGACGTACAATTATGCAGGCGCCATTTACAATGAAGATGGGAGCGTGAGTCGATTTTATGACAATGAGGTTGATGATTACAAACAGAATCACTACCAGCTTCATCTTTCGCAGCGCCTTTCTGAGGCGTGGAACGCAAATCTTTCATTACACTATACCGATGGCAGAGGATACTTCGAACAATACAAACAGGGCGAATCGTTTGCCAACCTGGGCTTACCGGATGTGAATATTGGTGACAGTATTATTCAGGCCAGTGATGTCATTGTTCGAAGATGGTTGGATAACGATTACTACGGTATGACTTTTTCCACTAATTATACGAAGAACAATACGGAACTGACTTTTGGGGGCGCCATGAGCCGCTATGACAATGCCAGGCATTTTGGTGAAATGATCTGGGCAGAAATTTCTGATAATGTGCCAATTCGATTTGTTTACTATGATGGGGAATCCGAAAAAACGGATATGAACATCTATGCAAAATGGAGTCAATCATTCGGCGAAAAATTTAATTCGTACATCGACATTCAGTTTCGCCATGTACGGTATGAAACCGCAGGAATCGATAATGACCAATCGGCCTATAATGTCAGCGACGAGTTTTCGTTCTTGAATCCGAAGGTTGGATTCACCTATGCTTTAACACCGAATGACCTGTTCTACTCGTCCTACGCAATTGCCAACCGGGAACCAAGCCGGACCGATTATTCAGAGGGTACGGAAAAACCAAGAAGTGAAAAGCTTGGCAACCTGGAAATAGGATGGAAGAGAACCGGCCAGAAGTTTACTGGTGAACTTAATTACTATCTAATGAACTATACCGATCAACTGGTTCTCACGGGTGCTGTGTCGGATACCGGATATCCTATTCGCGCAAACGTCGGCAAGAGTTATCGTACTGGAATTGAACTTTCCGGATTGGTCCGTTTGTCGAATAGGCTGAACTGGAGCGCCAATGTAACCGCAAGCGTGAACAAGAATAAGGACTATGTCGTTCTCGATGAAAACAATATGGCGACCAGCCGTAGTACCACCATTATTCTGTCACCATCGTGGATCGCGGGCAGTCAGCTGGAATGGAAACCATTGGAAAATTTTCAGATAGCTTTGTTAAGCAAATACGTCGGACAGCAGTATCTGGATAATACGGAAAACGATTTGGTGAAGCTGAGTGACTACTTCATTAACGATATCAGGTTGTCTTTTACCATGAGACCAAAGGGAGTAAAAGGGATTGATTTAGGGTTACTCGTAAACAATATTTTTAATGTTGAGTATTCATCAAACGGATATGGGTACGGCGGAACACCATACTATTTTCCGCAGGCGGGAACAAACTTCATGGCAATGATGTCCGTAAAGCTATAGAAGGGTTTATGGGATTTGCTGAGGTTTTTGGGGCCATTTTTGGGCTTTTTCACCCCAAAAGTGTCGTTTTGGCAGACTTTTGTTTTTGGTTCAAACCTTGCATCTTTGATACGATAAAACTTTTAAGAATATGGGTATAGGTGGAATAGTAATCACGGTTTTTTTTATGCTGATAGGTTGGATTGTGAGTTCCCGGCTAAAAAGGAAGTTTCAGGAATATTCCCAAATTCATCTTACCCGGGATCTATCCGGAGCTGATGTCGCGCGTTTGATGCTTGCGGATAATGGCCTGAGTGATGTTCAGGTGATTTCGGTGGAAGGTCAATTGACGGATCATTATAATCCTGCAAACAAGACGGTCAATCTTAGCCATGATGTCTACAATGGTCGAAACGCCTCGGCTACGGCTGTGGCGGCCCATGAATGTGGTCATGCCGTGCAGCATGCAAAAGCATATAGCATGCTGGAACTGCGTTCTGCATTAGTGCCTATCCAGAACATTAGCGCGAAGGTTATCAATATGGTGTTTATGGCGATGATGTTTGGTGCCTTTGCACTACCAGGTATATTTTCGATGGACACCGCCCTGTTGATTATCATTGCATGTTATGGTGTGTTTGCACTTTTTGCATTGATAACATTGCCGGTTGAATTTGATGCCAGTAAAAGAGCTTTGGTGTGGATTGAGGCGAGAGGCATTGTTAATAAACAAGAGCACGATATGGCAAAAGACGCTCTTAAGTGGGCGGCAATGACGTATGTAGTGGCAGCCATTGGAGCAATCACCATGTTGCTCTATTATGTGATGATATTTATGGGAAGAAGGGACTAAGGCAGTAAAAACCAGGAATTTTGTCAGGCCTGATGGTGAATAACCTCAGGCCTGATTTTTTTTGTCAGCTGATATGGAATAAATTTAGAATATGAATTTCCAACTTACAGAAGAGCACCTCGCCGTGCAAAAGGCAGCTCGCGACTTTGCCCAAACGGAATTATTACCAGGGGTAATAGAGCGAGACACGCATCAAAAATTTCCTGTTGAGCAAATTAAGCGTATGGGTGAGTTGGGATTTATGGGGATGATGGTAGATACACGGTTCAATGGTGGAGGAATGGATTCCATATCGTACGTACTGGCCATGGAAGAAATTTCAAAAGTAGATGCTTCGGCCTCGGTTTGTATGTCAGTAAATAATTCCCTTGTGTGCTGGGGACTTGAAAAATATGGAAACGAGGAACAAAAGGAAAAATATCTAAAGCCACTGGCGTTACAAGGTATAGGAGCTTTCTGCCTTTCAGAACCGGAGGCCGGTTCCGATGCTACCAGCCAGCGGACAACAGCAGAAGACAAAGGCGATTACTATTTATTGAACGGTACTAAAAACTGGATTACAAATGGCAACAGCGCAAGCGTGTATATCGTGATTGCACAAACAGATCCGGTCAAAAGACATAAGGGTATCAATGCATTGATTGTTGAAAAAGGAATGCCGGGATTTGTAGTGGGCAGGAAAGAGGATAAGATGGGGATCCGGGGATCAGACACACATTCATTAATGTTCACGGATGTAAAGATTCCAAAGGCAAACCGGATCGGGGCCGAAGGATTTGGTTTTAGTTTCGCGATGACTACTTTGAATGGCGGCCGTGTCGGAATTGCTGCGCAGGCGTTAGGTATTTCTTCGGGTGCGTATGAACTCGCGCTGAAATATTCCAAGGAGAGAAAGGCATTTGGAAAGGCGCTCTCGGAGCACCAGGCCATTCAGTTTAAGCTTGCCGAAATGGCAACAAAAATTGATGCTGCCCGATTACTGGTGCATCAGGCCGCCTGGCTCAAAGATCAGCAGAAAGATTTTGTAAAAGCTGCCGCTATGGCCAAGCTATATGCGTCTCAAATAGCGCAGGAAGTGACCACAGAAGCAGTGCAGATTCATGGGGGATACGGCTATGTGAAGGAGTATCATGTTGAACGGTTAATGCGTGATGCTAAAATCACTCAGATTTATGAAGGAACTACAGAGATTCAGAAAATGGTGATCTCCCGCGAATTGTTAAAGTAGCTTACAAGCTAGTTGTAGATAAATTCACCGAATTTACTTCGAACGGTGACCTGCTTTCTGTCGCTCTTCTCTACTCTCCCCACTACTTTGGCATCAATATTAAATTGACCGGCAATTTCACAGACCTGTTGAGCAACTTTCTCGTCAAGATAAATTTCCATACGGTGCCCCATATTGAAGACCTTATACATTTCCTTCCAGGGGGTTTTACTTTCTTCCTGAATGATCTTGAATAGCGGGGGAGCATCAAACAGATTATCCTTTATGACGTGAAGGTCTTCATTTATAAAATGCAACACCTTGGTTTGCGCCCCTCCGCTACAGTGGACCATCCCATAAATCTCGCGGCGTAAATTTTTTAATACTTCGATTATTACCGGAGCGTACGTACGGGTTGGCGAAAGGACAAGCTTTCCCATGTTCACCAGCACGCCGGGCACTTCATCGGTAACTTTGTATCGACCGGTGTAGATCAAATCACCCGGCACTAACGGATCATAGGTTTCCGGATATTTTGAAGCGTAGTATTTATGAAAGGTATCGTGGCGTGCGGAAGTAAGTCCGTTGCTTCCCATACCTCCATTATAAGATGATTCATAAGTAGCCTGTCCAAAGGACGATAATCCAACAATTACATTTCCTGCCTGAATTCTGCTGTTGTCAATTACATCAGCTCTCTTCATACGACTCACTACGGTGCTATCGACTACAACGGTGCGTACCAGATCCCCAAGATCAGCAGTCTCTCCTCCTGTTCCCACGATTTGAAGTCCATAGTGTCTTAACATTTCCAGGACTTCTTCAGTGCCGTCAATAATGGCAGAGATAACCTCACCGGGTATTAGGTTTTTGTTTCGACCTATCGTTGAGGAGAGCAATATGTTTTCTTTCGCGCCTACACAGAGTAAATCATCAATATTCATGATAATGGCGTCCTGCGCAATTCCCCTCCAGACGGATAAGTCGCCTGTCTCTCTCCAGTAGATGTAAGCCAGTGATGATTTTGTTCCAGCACCATCGGCGTGCATAACCGTGCAGTAGTCCGGGTTGTTTGCCAGGTAATCCGGTACGATTTTGCAGAACGCTTTTGGAAATAGTCCTTTGTCAAGCTTACTGATCGCTTTGTGAACATCTTCTTTGGAGGCAGAGACTCCTCGTTGCGTATAGCGGTCTTGCACGGTAGTGTGAATCGTAGTTAAATCGTCTGCAAATGTGCAAAATTATTTCAAATGGCCAGAGTTGCGGGGCCAAAGGTTAAGATCATAAATTTCAAAGCCTCATCTTTTTGAATAACTCCCAAACCACTATACCAAGGCAAACTGAAACATTAAGCGAGTGTTTGGTTCCAACCTGAGGGATTTCAAGGGCCAGGTCGGCTTTGTTTACTACCGGCTCGCTTACACCGTTTACTTCGTTTCCAAATACCAGACAATAGCGCTCGGAATGAGAAATCTGAAATGCGTCCAAGGCAATACTTTTTGTTGTTTGCTCCACTACGACGATCGTAAATCCCTGATCTTTCAAGAATTGAATAGCATCGAGCGGGTTTTCAACGTATTCCCAGGTAACAGATTCAGTAGCTCCCAATGCTGTCTTCTGGATTTCCCGATGCGGAGGAGTACCAGTAATACCGCATAAATATATCTTTTCAACCCGGAACGCGTCCGCAGTGCGGAAAGCAGATCCAACATTATGAAGGCTTCGGAGATTATCCAGGACAATACAAACGGGAATTTTTTCAGCTTGTCTGAACTCATTGATAGAAATTCTTCCCAGGTCGGTTAGCGATAATTTTTTCATTGCCGGCAAAATTAAGATAACCCGCACTATTTAGCCTAACTTATATACAAAGTGAACGTTAATAAAAAGATCGATTGAACGATCTGTCTGAATCTCACTTTGGATTTGTTAACCGGCATTTTGGAAAATGAAAGGCGTCATTACCGGACTTTTCTATTTATTTCTGTTTCATCCCGCATACTCCCAGGAGCAGTGGAAAAATATTTACCGCGAAAGCGCCTGGGCCGAAAGGGACCAATGGCAGCGGGCTGGTGAACTGATTCAACTGCTAAAAATAAAGGAAGGCAGTGTTGTCGCGGATATCGGATGCCATGAAGGGTATATGACGACAAAATTATCCCCGATCGCAGGCAAAACCGGGAAAATATTTGCTGTGGATATTGACCAGTCCAAATTGAACTTACTGAAGAAGCATCTTGAAGATCGAAAAATTAACAATGTCACTCTCATTAAAGGTGAGGAGGACAACCCAAAACTTTCTTCGAATACTTTTGACGCAATTCTTATCCTGGATGCCTATCATGAAATGGATGACCATGACGAAATATTGCACCATATTAAAGTAGCACTTAAAGTCGGAGGTCGTTTATTGCTCTGCGAACCGATTTCAGCAACACGTCGAAATTTAAGTCGGGCAGAACAAGAGCTCAAACACGAGCTGGGAATTAATTTTGCTATTGAGGATCTAAAGCAGGCAGGGTTTGAAATTTCTTATCAAAAAGATCCGTTTGCTGATCGCACCAAAGTAAAAGGTGACACGATGTGGGTAATAGTTGCAGTAAAAAAAGGGTAAAATCCTGTACAAAAATTCGTGAAGTTATTCTTTTGAGTGAACTCCAAATTCTAACCACTAAATTCTAAATTGCCGATTATGGCAATTATTTCAAAGCCCGCAGAAACTCCGTTGATGAAGCAGTACAACGCCATTAAGACGAAGTACCCTGGGGCCCTTTTATTGTTTCGCGTAGGAGATTTTTATGAGACGTTTGGACAGGACGCTATTACGGCAAGTAAAGTGCTCGATATTGTTTTGACCAAAAGAGGAAGTGGGTCGGCATCAGAAATTGAGCTGGCAGGCTTTCCCCACCATGCCCTTGACACGTATCTGCCGAAGCTGGTGCGCGCGGGTCATCGTGTAGCGATTTGTGATCAGCTGGAAGACCCACGATTTGTCAAAGGAATTGTAAAACGAGGTGTTACCGAATTAGTAACACCCGGTCTCTCTTTCAATGATAACGTACTTGAACGCAAACAGAATAATTTTCTGGCTTCTGTTTTCGGAACTCAAGGTGTGTATGGAGTTTCATTCCTGGACGTATCGACAGGAGAATTTTATGCCGCTCAGGGAAATGAGAACTATTTACAAAAAGTTATACAGGGTTTTGCACCTTCTGAAATCATTTTTAGCAAACAATCCCGTGCCTATTTTGAAAAACTATTTGGTGATGAGTACAACACCTTTGTTTTGGATGACTGGGTTTACGGATTTGATTATGCTTACGAAAAACTTATCCAGCAATTTAAGACTGCTTCTGTAAAAGGTTTTGGAATCGATGGAATGGGGGAGGCAGTTATCGCTGCCGGAGCAATTTTGCACTACCTGGAGGATACAGAACATAAAGACACCTCTCATATCACATCTATTTCCCGGATAGACGAGGATAAGTATGTGTGGCTTGACAAGTTTACTATTCGCAACCTTGAAATAGTTCAGGCGCAGCAAGAGGGTGGATTTCCTTTGATCGAGATTGTGGACCATACGCTTACCCCGATGGGTTCACGTCAATTGCGCAAATGGATGATTCTTCCGTTGAAGGAAAAGGCCGCAATCGATGAACGGCTATTAGTGGTTGAAACGCTTTTCAACGACAATTCACTCACGACCAAAATTGCGGACTCTCTAAAACATATATCCGATTTGGAAAGATTGATTTCCAAGGTAGCCGTCAACAGGATTAATCCCCGCGAAATGGTGCAGCTAAAGCGGTCCCTTCGTTGTATTGAGCCTATTAAGGAAGTTATGAGTGGCCACCTTTCACCTGAGCTACAAAAACTTGGCGATCAGTTGCACCTGTGTGAATTCCTGGTAGATAAAATTGAAAATGAACTTCGTGATGATGTTTCTATCAATAGTAACCAGGGTGGTCTGATCAAAGAGGGAATTGATGCTGAGTTGGATGAGTTGCAAAAAATTGCGTTTTCAGGGAAGGATTACCTGCTTCAAATTCAAAAGCGCGAAGTTGAACGCACTGGTATTAATTCTTTAAAGATCTCGTATAATAAAGTATTCGGTTACTATCTGGAAGTGAGTAATGCGAACAAGGACAAAGTACCTTCTGACTGGATGCGTAAACAAACGCTGGTTAATGCCGAGCGCTACATTACAGAAGAACTCAAAATCTACGAGGAAAAGATTCTTCATGCGGAGGAAAAACTGATTGTAATCGAGCAGCGCATATTTAATGCTCTTATTCGTCACGCGGCAGATTTTGTTCCGCAGATTCAGCAGAGCTCCCGTGTAATTGCCCAGTTGGATTGTCTGTTGTCTTTTTCGGTTATCGCCAAAGTAAACGGATACACGAAACCGGACATCAATGATTCCCTGATTCTGGATATAAAAGGCGGCCGGCATCCTGTTATAGAAAAGAAATTGCCATCAGGAGAATCGTATGTTCCTAATGATATTTATCTGGATAGCGACAAGCAACAGGTATTGATCATCACAGGACCAAATATGGCAGGCAAGTCGGCATTGCTTCGGCAAACTGCACTTATCGTTCTGATGGCACAGATGGGAAGTTTTGTTCCTGCGGAAGCAGCGTCCCTGGGTATTGTTGACAAGGTGTTTACCCGGGTGGGAGCATCGGATAACCTTTCGCGTGGTGAGTCTACTTTTATGGTCGAGATGACCGAGACGGCCAGTATTCTCAATAACCTGAGCAACCGGAGTCTGATCCTCATGGATGAAATCGGTCGCGGCACCAGCACATACGACGGGGTATCTATTGCATGGGCGATTGTTGAATATCTACACAATCATAAGGAGTTCAAGCCAAAGACTCTTTTTGCTACGCACTATCACGAGTTGAATCAACTGGAGGAGGACCTGGTGCGTGTAAAGAATTTTAATGTTTCGGTAAAGGAGGTAGGCGACAAGATAATTTTCATGCGCAAACTGAAGGCGGGAGGTAGCGAGCATAGCTTTGGAATTCACGTTGCCCAGATAGCCGGGATGCCAAACAAAGTAGTGTTTAGGGCGAATGAAATCTTACATTTCCTCGAACGGGATAAGCACAAGAATGACAGGACAAAGGAGATTCGGGAGTTGCCCAAACCAATTCCTCAGCTAAGTCTATTCGCGAACGATCCTCGCTTTAATGAAATTCATGAAATGCTTGACAAGGTAGATATCAATACGGTTAGTCCCGTAGAAGCACTTCTTAAACTGAATGAAGTACTTTCTATTCTCCGCAAAAAATAATTTTTAT
>Ga0315910_10001925_pt1 | contig 18686 bp, 23 predicted proteins | sample EdamamesoilMG_FD_204470 | JGI IMG/M metagenome (GOLD analysis project Ga0315910, IMG submission 204470) | Garden soil microbial communities collected in Santa Monica, California, United States - Edamame soil | ecosystem: Environmental > Terrestrial > Soil > Garden | place: USA: California...
ATTCGGTTCATTGCTTCATGTCGGTGCACCGGGTCCGGGCACGCGCATCAGCAGCGGGCAGCCGGCCGAACTAGCGGGAAGGCGGTGGATCGATGAACTCGAGGCCGTTGAACCGAAGCGACAGGGTCTTCTTGATCTCATCACGCAACTTCTCCGCCTTTCCTTCCTTGTAGATGGCGGATCCCCCCGAGGGCTGGATACCCACGGCGACTTCGGTAGCCCCTTTGAACGTGTAGGTCAGCAGCACACCACGTCCCTCGAACGCGCCTTCCCAATGCGGAGGGTTGGCCTTCGCGGGCTTGAGGCCGCGCGAGCGCGCAACCTGGGTGATGGCCTCGACGATGCCATCGCGCGGAAAAGGCGCCGACGATTCCAGCGCGCGGATTTCGAAGTCCTTGCGGACGGAGGGCGAGTAGGAAGTCGCCATCACGCCGAGCAATGCCGCAACGAGCACCGGCGGCGAAAGCCAGCGACGCAGTGCGTCCGAACTCACGGCGCTGCGTGGTCCGCTCGCCGCGAACCGCGAACAGGGCGGAAGCACTGTGAGCGCAATCAGGTCACCGAAGTCCACCGTGCGCCCGATGGTCAGCGGCTGTATCTCGTTCATATAAGAGATGAATGCGCCCGACGCCGGGCTCTTCCACCACAGGAACGCACCTCCGAGTGCGAGGTAGATAGCGCGCGCCCGCTGCGGGAACGCAGCGAACAACGGCAACGCCACGACGGCGAGGCCCGCGAAGTCGGAGAGCTTTCCCGTGATGAAGCCCGGGTACGCCTGCTTGAGCAGCGCATCGTTGACGATGAGCAGAGCCAGTGCGGCCACGAATGGCCACGTCGTGAACATTGCGATTGCCCGGCTACGCATGACTCGGCGCCCCTTCAGCCCGTTAACGACAGCCCGTAAAAACGTGTGCCTTGCACGTGATCGGTTCCATACGGCGGAATTTCCACGAATCCGAACGAGCGATACAGTGCCTGTGCCTGCGCCATGCTAGCAAGAGTGTCGAGGCGCAATTCTGCACACCCCTGGTTCCGTGCGCATGAAACCGCTGCCTCGACCAGTCGCCTGGCGAGTCCCATCCCACGAGCTCCGGGGCGGACGTAGAGACGCTTCAGTTCACGCGTCGCCGGATCCAGCGCGCGTAACGCGACACATCCTCCCGCCACGTCTCCGACCCGGGCGAGGAACAGCTCTCCCGTGGGCGGCGCATATTTCCCGGGCAGGCCCGCGAGCTCTGCACTGAAGTCCTGGTACTCGAGGTCGATGCCGATGGCGGCCGCGTACTCGACGAACAGTTCTCTCACCAACGCGATCTCGGACTCTGTCCTCACCTCGGTGATGCTGACGGGTGCATCCATGCCAGTCGCTCAGAATTCGACCTTTCCGAATCGCGCGATGCCCTGGTTTTGACCCGGCGGATCCAGGACGGATTCATCCATCGGGACCGGCTCGCCGAGCCATACGGCCAGCGTCGTGTGATCCGCGAGGTCGTCGTCGGTCAGTGGATGAATCAGCGCCCGGAGCCCGGACTTCTCGAGAATCCGCGTGATGTCCGGCACCGCGGCCGCGAGAAACTGGATCTCGAACTGCGGGATCGGGTGCGGGCCGACGCCGGTGTCGTACATCTTTCCGACGAGCACGAGGTTCGGCAATGAGCCCGCCACGACCATGTTGCTGAGTTCCTGGTGGAGCCGCTGCGCGGTGTCCCAGGTTCGATCGTCGTAGTAAACGTGCGCGTGATAAGGGTGAGTCGGACTCAGCGATTCATGACCCATGCGCGTTCCTCCGCAAACAAGCGCAATCCAAACTTTCCGGCGGGAGTATCGCGCAGCCGCAGCACTTCTTCACGCATCGGGGGCGGAACGGCTTCGAGCGCGGGATGGGCAGCGCGGCATTCGGGCGGGAACAACAACGGAGCCGCGAGCGCCGCAAACGTCAGATCGCCGGCCGTGAAGCGTTCGCCGGCCAGGAATCGGCGCCCGGATCGCAGGCGTTCTCCCACCTCCTGGAAGCACTGTCGAACTTGCATGAGCGAACGTTCCGTACCTTCCGGCGAGATCCGGTAGCCCGAGCGGACCAGTCTGCGCACCAGCGGCGCGACGACCGGAACGAGCGCGGCCTGCAGGCGGGAAATTCCCCGAGACCACACCTCGCTGACGAGTTTCGGGTCCGTGAGCAGATGGCCATACGCCCAGCGCCGGGCATGCAAGCCGAGCCCTGTATCGAAGCGGTCTTCCAGTGCCTCGACCTCGCTCCGTAGCGTCGGATCGAGTGGATAGAGCACGTCCCCACCCCGAAAGGCGTCCGCGTGCTTCAGGATGTCAGTGGAGTCCGAGAGCCGCTTCGTTCCATCGACGAGCACCGGCACAGCACCATCGCTCTTGCGCCGGACGACCAGCAGGTGAAAGAGTGGCGCATGCGGTTCTTCGCGGTAGGGAAATTCACAGCGATCGAGCGCCCAACGCGCCTTCTCGCAGAAGTGGCTCAGCGGGATCGTGATGAACGTGGCTGGCGTCATGAGATGCGGAGCTTAGCGCCCCGCCACTCATCCCGCCTGCGATCGCTCGCGCTCCACCCACGCGTCGTCGAGGCGCCGCGCCGAAATGCGCGTGCGCGTGCCCAGCTGCTGGGCGAACAGCGACACACGGAACTCCTCGAGCATCCAGCGGAATTCGTCATCGCCGGGCGGGAGCTGACCGCGCTCGGCCTTGACCCGCTCCCGATATCGGGACTCGAGCGGCGCGACCTCGGCCGCCAGCTGGGCGTCGCGCCGCGGATCGCGGCCTAGCTTCTCGAGCCGCTGCTCGATCGCCTTGAGGTACCGCGGGAATTCCTGCAGACGGTCTCGCGGCGTGGTCAGCAGGAATCCGGCCGGCGCGAGCCACGCGAGCTGTGAGCGGATATCCGCGGCGGCGGGCGCCGCCGCTTTCGGCAAAGCCCCCTGGATTCGTCCGATCTGTTCCAGCGACCCCTGCACGACGCGCGAGATTTCCTGCGCCGGAATGCCGAAGCCACCGCGCAGCTCCGCGATGCGCGCTTCGAATGCGGGGGCGGTCCGTGGCGGCTCGCGGCCTTCGAGAAACACGGTCATGACCACGCGATCGAGCAGATCATCTCGCAAATCGCGTCCTGTCTTCAGCTCGGGATTCAGCAGCGGATGCGGCGCGAGGTTGCGATACACCATCTCGGCCTGCACGTTGACGGGCAGATCGCGTCGATAGGATTTGAAGTCGCGCGCCATGACGAGACGCACGAGCCGCGCGCAGCCGCGTTCGTGGCTGATGCGCGCTTCTGCCGGCGTCGCGAACACGCGCAGACCGACGGTCTCACCCTCGTCGACCAGCGCGGGATATCCCACCTGAGTGCGCTGTCCCTGCGAGACATCCTGTTTCTCGGGAAGATCACCGAATACCCAGGACTTCGCGCCTGTCGTGAGCTGCGACTGCTTCGCGTAGTGCTGCTGCGATGCCCCGGCGTGCTTCTCGCGCAGGGTTGCGAGACTGCGCGATCGCGCGATGACCTTGTCCGAATCGTCGAGCAGCACGAAGTTCATGCGCAGGTGTGCGGGCAGCAGATCTTCGCGGAAGGCACCGCGCGGCACGGGCACTCCGCCCGTGCGCAACAGCGCGTCTGCGAGCTGCGCGTATAGAGAGCCGCGACCGCGGTCGAGCAACGGCAGAACGCGAGCGACCGCATCGGGCACCGGCACGAAGTGCACACGCAGGTTCTTCGGCAACGACCGCACCAGCGCTTCGATCTTCTCGTCGAGCAGGCCTGGCACCAGCCATTCGAACGCTTCCGACGGCAACTGGTTCAGCACGTGCAGCGGGATCAGCGCGGACACACCGTCGTCCTCGTGCCCGGGCTCGAAGCGGTATCGCAGCTGGATCACCAGCGGACCTGCGGACAGATGATCGGGAAACTGCTCGGCGTCGAGCTCGGCTTCGCCCGGCGATATGTCCTCTTCCGTGAGCCACAGTATCTTCGGATTCTTCGCTTCGGCCTCGCGGCGCCAGCGCTCGAACGCGGCGCCCGTGGAGATGCCCGCCGGAACGCGCGCATCGAAGAACGCGAACAGCTGGTTCTCGTCGCCCAACAGGTCGACGCGACGCCCCTTCTGCTGGAGGTACTCCGTCTCCTCGAGCAACTTCAGGTTGTGTGCCAGGAACGGCGCACGGCTGTCGTACTCCATGTGCACCAGCGCGTGCCTGATGAACAGCTCACGCGCCGCCACGGGATCCACCTGCTCGAACGGCACACTGCGCCCCGACGACAACACGAGGCCGAACAAGGTCACGCGTTCGTAGACCGCGGCGCGCGATGCGCGTCGCTCCCAGTGCGGCTCGTAGTGCTGGCGTTTCACCAGGTGCGCGCCGGCCTGCTCGATCCACGCAGGTTCGACACGCGCGACGTTGCGCGCATATACCTTGGTGGTCTCGACCTGCTCGGCGCTCACGATCCACGCGGGCCGCGCCTTGAACTGCCCCGACCCGGGATGGATGAAGACCTTGCTGCCGTTGGCGCCGAGATACTCACCCTGCTCCCGCCGGTTCGCGATCTGCGAGAGCAGGCCTGCCAGGAGCGCGCGATGAATCGACGGATACTGGCCAGGCTGCGCATTGAGTTTCAGCGCAAGTTCGCCCTTCACGACTTCCATCACCTGTCCATGCACATCGTGCCACTCGGTAAGGCGTAGATAGGAAAGGAAGTTCTCCTTGCACCAGCCACGCAGACGCGCTCTCGATAAATGCGCGCGCTGCTTCTCGTATTCGCGCCAGAGCTTGAGCAACGACAGGAAATCCGATTGCTCGTCGCGCAGCGGTGCGTGCTTCTGATCGGCCTGTGTCTGTTTGTCCGCGGGGCGATCGCGCGGATCGGGCACCGACAGCGCGGCCGCGATGATCGCGACTTCCTCGAGGCAGTGTTCCTCGGCGCCTGCGAGCAGGATGCGACCGAGGCGCGGATCGAGCGGTAATTTGGAGAGCTGACGGCCCGTGTCGGTGAGTTGTCCTTCCTCCGACAGTGCACCGAGCTCGCGCAGCGTGCGCAGGCCATCGCGCACGTAGCGGCCATCGGGAGGTTCCACGAACGGAAAAGCCTCGATGTCACCCAGCTTCAGCGCGTGCATCTGCAGGATCACCGCCGCGAGATTCGTGCGCTGGATCTCCGGCTCGGTGAACGCAGGCCGTGCGTTGAAGTCTTCTTCAGAGTACAGGCGAATCGCCACACCAGGCCCGACGCGGCCGCAGCGCCCAGACCGCTGATTCGCGGAGGCCTGGGAAATCTTCTCGATAGGCAGGCGTTGCAACCGCGTGCGGTGGCTGTAGCGACTGATACGCGCGACGCCGGTGTCGACGACGGCGCGAATGCCGGGAACCGTCAGCGAAGTTTCCGCGACGTTGGTCGCGAGCACGACGCGGCGGCGCCCCGACGGCTTGAACACGCGCTGCTGCTCTTCTGTCGAAAGACGCGAGTACAGCGGCAGCACCTCACAACCCTGCGGGTGATGTTTGCGCAGCGACTCGGCGGTTTCGCGGATCTCGCGCTCGCCGCTGAGGAACACGAGGATGTCGCCCGCCTGTTCCTTCCACAGTTCGTCGACCGCGTAAAGGATCGCATCCTGCTCGCCCGACGCCGTCTCGTCGTCTTCTTCGTCGAGCTGGACGGGTCGATAGCGGACCTCGACCGAATAACTGCGGCCGGACACATTGATGATCGGCGCATCGCCGAAGTGCCGCGAAAACCGTTCGGGATCGATGGTCGCCGACGTGATGATGAGCTTGAGATCGGGCCGCTTCGGCAGCAACCACTTGAGGTAGCCCAGCAGGAAGTCGATGTTCAGCGAGCGCTCGTGCGCCTCGTCGATGATGATCGTGTCGTAGGCGTCGAGGAAACGATCACCCTGCGTCTCGGCGAGCAGGATTCCGTCGGTCATGAGTTTGATCAGGCCTTCGGGCCGGCTGTGATCCTGGAACCGCAGCTTGTAGCCCACGAGCTGGCCGAGCGGGGCATTCAGTTCCTCGGCGATGCGCGACGCCACTGCGCGCGCGGCGATTCGTCGTGGCTGGGTGTGGCCGATGATGCCCGCGACGCCGCGCCCGGCCTCGAGACAGATCTTCGGCAGCTGGGTGGTCTTTCCCGAGCCAGTCTCGCCGCACAGGATGATGACAGGATGTTTCTCGATGGCGCGGCGAATGTCCTCGCGCTGCTGCGAAACCGGGAGCTCGTCCGGATAGGAGATGGCCGGGATGCTGGCCGCGCGTGCGGCGCGTGCCGCGCTGGACACCGCTATTTTCTGCGCGAGTGTCGCCTCCGCCGCTCGCACGTCGTTGCCGCGCATACGCTCGGCGCGCAGTCGATCGCGTTCGCGCCGCAGTCGATGCTGATCACGACGCAGGCAGGTATCGACAGATAGATCGGGAACGGGATTCATTGCGCCTGACTCAGCGCAACCCCATCGCTTCGCGCACCGCCACGCTCGCGCCATACGGCGGCCTGCGCGGGAGATCACCGCCCGTATCCCAGAGCACCGGGACCATCGCGCGCGAAAGCGACGCCTCGACCACGGCCTTCATCCAGCGCACGCGGGCCGCGGAATCGCGCTTTTCGACCACGCCGAATTCACCGACGAACGCAGGAATGTCGTTGCGCTTGCAGAATTCCTGCATGAGGTCGAACAGTCGATCGAGTTCGGCGACGTCCTTGGTGCTGCCCCAGTCGAGCTGCATCTTTCCCCAGCTTTCATCTTTCTCCATGCCGACGAACTGCCACGGCGTGTAGTAGTGCACGGAGATCATCAACCGGTGTGGCACGCTATCTACCGGCAACTCGAAGTCCGGGCTCGCGGTCTTCGTGAAGTCCGTGGCGTACCCCGTGACGATGAGCAACCGCTTCGTGTTGTTGCCGCCGGTCTTGCGCACGGTGTCGATGAAGATCTGATTGACGCGCTTCAACGTGTTGAAGGCCTTCTTCGTCGACCCTTCGTTCTCGAAGTGAGTTTCCTCGTTGAGCGCTTCGAATAACACGAGCTCATTCCGATCGCGGAAATGGCTGGCGATCTGCGTCCAGTACGAGACGAACTTGGTTTCCGCTACCGGGCTGAAGGTGGCGTACGTCTTCCCGAATTTTTCCTTGTAGCTGGAGTCGATCCAGCCGCCATCCCAGTGGATGTTGATGACGCAGAACATGCCGGCGCCGGTGATCCAGTCGACGACCTCGCTCACGCGCGCCATCTTCTTCGCATCGATCTGGCCATCGTGCGCGTACGTGTCCCAGGCAACTGGCAAACGCACTGTCTTGAACCCGAGCTTCGCGAGGTTCTCGACGAAGTCTTTCGTGATGAGCGGATTGCCCCAGCCGGTTTCCCAGATCGTGGTGTTGTCGAACGTGTTGCCGATGTTCGCGCCGATGCCCATCTGCTTCGCAGCGGCCCAGGCGTCGAGATCCTCCGCGAAGACGGCGGGTGACATGGACAAGAGTGTCAGGAGGGCTAGCAGGCCTGTGCGTTGTTTGCTCACGCGCGAACTGTACCGCTATTAGAAGTGTCTGCCGAGGAAAGTCGCCGCGTTGTCCGAGACACCCACGATCTTGTTTGTCGCCTGCCGGTAGAACTTGAAGTTCAGCTCGGTTTCCGGCCGGCCATCCTTCCAGTGCGAGAAAGGCTTGAGCTCCGCACGCCCCAGGCGCTTCTTCACGAGCTTGGTACGTTTTACGATGATGCTGACGCGCGGCGTCCATCGCTCGACACCGGGTTTGCGTGGTGACGCCTTCGCGGACGTGACCACGCCCCGGGCGATGAGCCCCGGTCCACCCTCGTTCTCGCTCGCGAAGATGAAGATGGTGTCGCCCTCGGCGATCTTCTTGCCGCCATACATCGTCTTCTGCGCGTTGAAGACGAAGGACGCTGCACGCAGGTTGCGGATCTCGACTTTGATGGCGTAATTCATTTCGCGCCAGGGTCAGCGTCGTGCGACCACGTCGTTTGCGTCAATCACATGAACTCCCTCACCCGACAGGATGTATAGCCTGCTTCCGCGCCCGATGACGCGTTCGACATGGAGCGCTTCTCCGCGATCGTCGATGAGCTGAAATGTGGCCACCAGTTTTGCGACTGCTTCGGAATAGAGTCTCACGAGGTGCAGGCAATCATGATCCTGGTAATCGCCAGCGAACACCGCATGGCCATCCGCAATGGCAAATGCATGGCTCCCTTGAACGGGTGAACGCCAGGCCGAGGTTACCTTTCGGTTCTGAATCCGTACCAGCGCGAAGTCGGTGTAGTAGTAACACCAGGCATCATCGTCGGCTGCCAGGTTCAACGCATAGCAGTCCGCCATGCTTCCAAATCCAGGCGGCGGCTCGAACTCGTACAACTTCTCGCCGTCCATGTTCCAGGCAATGAGCCCGCTCGCGCCCACGGGATCCCGCCAACCGAAGTTTCCGAAGACTCCTTCATCAAAGTAGGAGGTCCAGATCTGTCCGTCGGCGGTGCTTTGAATCGTCTCGATACCGTCGCCGAGCAGAAACTCGCGCCGGAAAATCCCGTCACGCCCATAGACGCGACCGTTGAGATCGAAGTCCTCCGCGCTCCGCCTGCACGAACGGCTGCATGCCAGCAACAGCTCATCGCCAACCGGCTGAGCGAAGTGAATATTGAACCGCTCGTCCCGAATCGAGATGTCGAAATCCAGGCGTCCGTTCCGCGAACACTGCACTCGATAGTATTGCGGCGATTTCGGAACTGCTTTCGGGAAGGTCGCAAACCCGGGACTTTCCTTCGTGTAGTCGAGCTCACGCAGGGCCGATACGAAGTAAAGATCCTCGTGGGGGCCGATGTTGAATCCCACGAGCGCAACACGCCCCGGTGCGCTCGGGACTGCAACGACTGCGGATGCCTGGACTACCCGGTCTATGTACACGGCGGCCATGATCGCCGTTCTACCCTGTCTATGCCACGGCGCCGCCGCCTGCGTTAGGCTACGCCCGCCATGCGGATCCTGCTCGTTACGCCCCCGATGATTCAGCTCAATACGCCGTACCCCGCGACGGCGTATCTGACGGGATTCCTGCGCCAGCACGCGCCGGAGCTGGGGCTGGACGTAAGCCAGGCCGACACCTCGATTCTTCTGTTCCTTCGTCTGTTCTCGGCGCCGCTCGTTACGCGAATGGCCGAAGCGCTTCGCGCCCGCGCGAAAAAGCTGGGCAAGCGCGCCGCGGCGCCCCCGGCCATCGCGCACTTCCTGGCGCATGCCGACCGCTACGCGGAGACCGTGGAGCCCGCGATCCGCTTCCTGCAACGCCGGGATCCCAGCCTGGCGTTTCGCATCGTCGGCCGCGCGTATTTGCCGGAAGGCCCTCGCTTCGCCCAGGCGCTCGACGACCAGATCCACGCCGCGTTCGGTGCGCTCGGCACGACCGAGCAGGCGCGTTACCTCGCCAGTTTGTTTGTCGACGACCTCGCCGACGTCTGGCGCGACGGCATCGACCCGCGGTTCGAGCTTGCGCGATACGGCGAGAAGCTGGCCGCGAGCTCCGCCAGTTTCGATCCGCTGCACGAAGCGCTGACGGGCGAGCCCACGCTCGTCGACGAAACGCTCGATGAGATCACACGCGATCTGCTCGTCGAGCGTCGGCCCGACGTCGTCTGCATCACCGCGCCCTTCCCCGGCAACGTCTACGGTGCGTTTCGCATGGCGCGCACGATCCGCGCGGCGAACCCGAAAACGACGCTGATCCTGGGTGGCGGCTGGGTGAACACTGAATTGCGTTCATTGCGCGATGCGCGCGTGTTCGACTACTTCGACTACGTGACGCTCGATGATGGCGAGCGACCGCTGTTGAACCTGCTGACACGGCTCGCCGGGCGCGACACGAAACTTCTGCGCACGTACGTGCGCAAGAATGGCGAAGTCGTTCTCGAGACGGACCCGACGCAGCACGACATCCCGCAGAAGGACGCAGGCATTCCTACCTACGACGGACTGCCGCTGGACCAGTACGTGTCCATCATGGAAATGCTGAACCCGATGCACCGGTTCTGGTCTGACGGCCGATGGAACAAGATCACGCTGGCGCACGGTTGCTACTGGAAGAAGTGCTCGTTCTGCGATGTCTCGCTCGACTACATCGGCCGCTACGATGAACCGAGCACCGATCTCATCCTGCGACGGATCAAGGCGCTGATCGCCGAGACTGGCGAGACGGGCTTCCATCTGGTCGATGAGGCTGCGCCGCCCTCGGCCATGCGCGCGCTGGCGAAAAAGCTCGTCGCCGAGAAGCTCAGCATCACCTGGTGGGGCAACATCCGGTTCGAGAAGACCTTCACGCCCGAACTCTGCCGGCTGCTCGCCGAATCAGGCTGTGTGGCCGTCAGCGGCGGACTCGAGGTGGCGTCGGATCGATTGCTGGAGCTCATGAAGAAAGGCGTGACGGTCGAGCAGGTGGCTCGCGTTACGCGCGCATTCACCGATGCCGGCATCATGGTGCACGCCTATCTCATGTACGGCTTCCCGACCGAGACGGAGCAGGACACCATCGACGCGCTCGAGCGTGTGCGCCAGTTGTTTGCCGCCGGTTGCATCCAGTCGGCGTATTGGCACCGTTTCTCTGCCACCGCACACTCGCCCATCGGCCTGAACCCCGACGCGTTCGGCATCGAGCTGCAGCCGCCGCCGGACATCCGTTTCGCGCACAACGATGTCGCGTTCCACGATCCCACGGGCACGGATCACGACTATCTCGGCAAAGGTCTTCGCAAGGCGCTCTATAACTACATGCACGGCGTCGGCCTCGAAGACGACGTGCGCGAGTGGTTCGAGCCGCGCACGAACGGCGGCCGCAAGATCATCCGCGTCCCACGCACGAAGGTGCCGGCGAACCTGGTCGAAAGTTTTCTCGGGTAGCGAGTGCTGATCGCTCTCAACAAGCCGTTCGGCGTGATCTGCAAGTTCAGCCCCGAGCCCGGCAAACCCACGCTCGCGGATTACGTGAAGATCCCCGACGTCTATCCCGCCGGCCGGCTCGACACCGACAGCGAGGGCTTGCTGCTGCTCACCGACGACGGCGCCCTGCAGACGCGGATCTCCGATCCTGCTCACAAGCTTCCGAAAACCTACTGGGCGCAGGTCGAAGGCGAACCGACCGAAGAAGCCCTGGCCGCGCTGAGGAAAGGCGTGCAGCTGAACGACTTCTTCACGAAGCCCGCGGGCGCGCGTCGCATCGAAGAACCGGAGAATCTCTGGCCGCGAGACCCGCCGATCCGTTATCGCGCAAAGATTCCGACGGCGTGGATCGAGCTCACCTTGCGCGAGGGCAAGAACCGCCAGGTGCGTCGCATGACCGCACACGTCGGCTTTCCGACGTTGCGACTGGTGCGTGCGGCGATTGGCCAGGTCACTGTCAAGGACATCGCGCCCGGTACGTGGCGCGAGATCGAGCCGAACTCTCTGTAGCCTGACTACCAGAACGCGTCGTCGTCCCGATCGTTCACGTTCTTCACGCAGTACTTCGCTATCTTGCGCACGAGCGCCTCGGGTATGGGCTCGTCGTAGGGAATCTTGAGAAAGTTTTTCGTGGTCTCGTACTTTTCCAGTTCCCTGGAAAACGCCCGCAGTGATTTCGCCATGGGCGCGAAGCTGAGATGCGCCTTGTGCGCGGAGAACGCGAACAGGAATCGCGGCTCCACGAAGAACGGCGTGTTCCACTTGATCGCTTCCTGCGCCTTGGGCGCAACGCTCTTGAGGATGGAGTAGATCTTTCGCAGGTGCGGCTGCCCCACCTTGGGGGCAGCCTGGATGTACTCCGCGATGGTGGTCGGACGCTTGGCAGCCATTATCTTTTCTTCTTTGCAGCCTTCTTCTTTGCCGGCTTGGCCTTCTTCGCGTCGTTCAACTCCACCGCTTCTCGAACGAGCGCCTTGAACGCCGCATCGTCGACCTTCTGGCCCTGGAAGATGTCGAGAGCACGTCGCACGTTCCCATCGAGGCTCGAGTTGAATAGCCGTTTCGGATCCTTGAGCGATGCGCCTTTGGCGAACGTGAGCTTGATCTTGTCCTTGTAACTCTCGCCCGTGCAGATGATGCCGTTATGCGACCAGATCGGAGTGCCCATCCATTTCCATTCCTCCACGACATCCGGGACCGCGTCGTGAATCAGCTTGCGCATCCGTTTCAGCATGTCTCCGCGCCAGTCGCCGAGTTCCGCGATCCGCTCGGAGATCTTCTGCGATGCGTCGGTCATTGCGTTTCCGCGACCCAGACGAACTTGTCGCCCTGCTTCTCGATCTTGCCGATGCCTGGGAATGGGAAGTGCACCGAGAACACCCGCTGACCATCCGCCGCCAACTTGGCGACCAATGCCGCGCGGCTCGCAGCGCCGGTCTTCCTGTCGCCGTCATACCCCATCGTCCATTCCGGCTTCTGCACGGAGACGACGAAGTGATGCATCGAGTCACCCACATAGAGAATTGAGTTCGTGCCCGAGGTGACCAGGTAACCCGAGTGACCCGGCGTGTGGCCCTTGATCTCCACGGCCTGCACGACTCCCGGCACGAGATCCGCGCTGGGCGCGAACGCATCGACCTTCGGCGTCATGGCGGCCACCAGCGTTGCCTGGTCCGCGATGCCGAGTTCCTTCGCCGCCTCGGGCTTCAAGCCGGACAAATAGGTCCACTCGGGCCTGGAAATGTGGATGGTGGCATTCGGGAACGCGAGCGCACCTTGTGTGTTCACGAGACCGCCCACGTGGTCGCCATGAACGTGCGAGATGAAGATGTCGGTGATGCTGCCGGCGTCGATGCCCGCCGCGGCCAGCGATTCGCCTAACTTCCCGGCACCCGGCCCGAAGTTGGTGCCCGCGCCGGTGTCGAAGAGCAGTACGCGATCCGCACTCTTCACCAGCAGCGGCTGGATGCTGAGCGCCAGCTTGTCGGTGGGCTGCCCGGCACCACTCAGGACGGCGGCAACATCCTCGGGAGTCTTCTCGATGCCGAATACCTTGTTGTCATTCGGCAGCTCCATGCCGCCATCTCGAAGTGCGAAGGCGGAGAGATCGCCGATCTTGAATGATTCGACGCCTTCGATCTTCGCGGGAGCCGGAGCCGCGGCAACCGGTGCTTCCGCGGGAGCGGCAGCCGGCGGCGCCTCTTCCTTCTTCGAGCAGGCGGCGATCAACGACGCAGTGACGACGATGAGTGGCGCCAGTTGACGGTGTGAGAGCCGAAGCATGGGAAGACTCCTGTAGCGAAAGCGAAACGGGTGCTTTCTATACCACCGGAGATCAACGCCGGCAAAGAGCTCCGAAGAGAGAGGCCAACACTAATCGGGCCAGTCGTCTCCCGACTTGCGCGACAGGTAGTCCTGGAACAGCGTATACCCGTCCGGCTCTATCTCCATTTCGACGCCGTGCTCGGAGTATTTGGCTTCGTTGAACACCAGCCGCTCATGGAGCACCACCATCGCATCGAAGATGCCGCCCTGGCGGGCGTCGACCATCATGTTTGTCAGGACCCGGCGCTGCGATTCCGACAGGGACGCCAGCAGCGCGTTGACTTCACGATTCCCTTCGACGTCCGGGTATCTGACCCGTTCCATGATCCAGTTCTCGTGCACTCCATCGCCGATGTTGGCAAAAGAGTCGACGAGAGACCGCCAAAGTTCCCTGGAGGGAGAGTCCATGTGCCACCTGATGTCGGACTAGCTATCTCTCTGAAACCTCGAGTCGTTTTGTGACACATCACGCCGGGCGCTCAGCAGGAAGATGGCCAGTCCCGCCATCAGCACGACGTCCGCCACGTTGAAGATGCCCGTACGCACGCTACCCACGCCCACATTCAGGAAATCCGTGACGCGCCCGTCGTTGGTCAGTCTGTCTATCCAGTTGCCAAACCCTCCGCCGGCGATGAGCGACAGAGCCACTACCTGCCCGCGCCCGAGCCCTGGCGAAAATGCCGCTGCCAGCCAGGCGCCAAGACAGGCGAGCCCCACGCCGACAATGAAAATGCTGGCCCGGATGTCGTCCGGCAGAAATTCACCGAGGCTGAGGAACGCCCCAGGATTTTCGGCATGCATGAGTCTGAAGGTGTCGCCGAGGAAGGAATGACTCTCCCCCAACACTACGTTCTGCCGCACGACAAGTTTGGTGGCCTGGTCGCAACCCACGCATCCAAGGCACAGGAGCGATGCGAGCACGATGCGGGAGACAGTGCGCATAGGAGTCCTCATTGAATTTTTTCCACACCTAGGGGCGGTGCCTTTTGCTGTCGGCATATCCCGACAAATCGCCGCGAAGTTTGACACTCCTCCGCCCGCTGTGTACTTACATCCGACGAACTTTTGACGACACACGTATAGGAACAGGAGGTTTGTCATGGCGTTGTGGAAAGATGAATCTGGTCGGGAGCAGATCGCGCGGCAGGACCCACCGGCGAAGGCGCCAGAGAAGGTGGCAGTGCTTAGTGCCGTCGCTGATACAACCACGCGCCCTGTCTCTTCGCAGGCCCGCGCCGATGGAGCAACGATGAAGGAATCCGTGATCGCCGCCGGCCTCACCATCGAAGGCAAGATCGAAGGCGCCGGACACGTGCGCATCGCCGGCGACTTCAAGGGCGACGTCAATGTCCAGGGCAATCTCACGATCGAAGCCGGCGCTCACCTGACGGGCGGCGTGAAGGCCGACACCGTGGTCGTCGGCGGCCAGCTCGACGGCAACATCGATGCTGCATCGCGCGTCGAGCTGCTACAGACCGGTGTACTCAATGGCGAACTGAAGGCCGGCTCGCTGACGGTAGCGGCAGGCTCACGCATGCGTGGCAAGGCAGAGTTTGGCTGGGACGAGAAGTCCAAGCACTGACGGCCACATGAACAGCCGTGTAGTGGCGCCCGGCAAGACGAGAACCTGTCCGCACTGCAAGACCACCATTCTCGAGAGCGCGGCCGTTTGTCCGGGATGCCACCATCATCTGCGATTCGACCAGGCCTCGAACGTCGAGAGCCGCGTTCAGCCGTCGTTTTCGGCGCTGAGGGTCGAAGGCGCCTTTCGAAATCCCGAGGGCGCCGAAGCCTGGGAGTATTCGGTGGTGGTATCCGTCCGCAATGACCGCGGAGAGGAAGTGGCGCGCAAGGTAGTTGGGGTTGGCGCGCTCTCGCCGCGGGAGAGCCGGACGGTGACGCTGTCCGTGGATGTGTTTACGCCTCGCGGGGGGAAGTAGCGGCGCGTCGGCGCGCTACTTCTTTCCCTTCGGCTCGTCCACGACACGAAGGATTTTTTCCATCGGCCTGCCCTTTGCGAGCTCGTCGATCAGCTTGTCGAGGTAGCGGATCTTTTGCATGAGCGGGTCGTCGACTTCCTCGACACGAACACCGCAGACCACGCCCTTGATGAGTGAGACGTTCGGATTGAGTGCGGGCGCACGACCGAAGAAGGTCTCGAAATCTGTCTCGTTGTCGATCTGCTTCTTCAGTGCAGCGGCGGTGTAACCCGTCAGCCACGTGATGATCTGGTCTACCTCCATCTTTGTTCGGCCCTTGCGCTCGGCCTTCTGGACGTACATGGGATAGACCTTCGCAAAAGGCATTTTGAATATCCGGTGCGCGCCGGTCGATTTCGATTTCACGCCTTTCGCCTCGTTGTCATTGCAAAGGGGCCGTCACCCAGCATCGCCTGCAGAATCAGCATGGCAGCCCAGACGAGAGGTAGTTCCGCGCCACCACCTACGAACCAGAACCCATTGCGAGTAGCCCAGAAGTGGGCGGCGCCGAGCATCATGGGAACTGCGTACAGGCTCACCCAACGCGTGTAGATGCCAGGGATCAGGAGCGCCGCGCCGGCAAGTTCTGCCGAGAACACATACCACGGAACAAAGAATGGATATCCATTCGTTGCGAAGTTGGACCACCACTGGGCCAGTCCACCAGGGAAAACTGCGAACTTCCAGTACAAGTGGGCAATGAACAGCGAACCGAGTACGAGCCTCAGCACCAATGGTGCGTATCTTGCTTGTGTCGTCATACGCGGGTTGTGGCTATCCATTTGCCTGAAGCGCTCAACGAGCGCACTTGGCATTCGGCTTCGCGAGAGACCCCGCCACCGAGACCTGCAGGTAGCCCGCCGTCCTGAGCTTGTCGACCACCACTCGAACGCTGCCGATGGCCGATTCGCCGCAACCATCTGGTGTAACGACGAGAGAAATGCTTCGGTCGACGCCGAACTCCCGGGCCAGCACGTCCGGCAACATCGAGCAATCGGTGATCTGATGCAGAACTTCGCACATCAGCCCGTCCTGCTTCACTCGGACCGAAACCGGTGCTTCGTTGGCGAAGATGACGCTGGTGGCCAGGGCGATGATCGCGGCGAGTATTCGGTTCATGGACTCACACCGCGATTTTCACTAGCTGGACCGTGCCTATCACTGCGATGAGCAGGTACATCAACGTCATCAAGACATTAGCGCCCACAAGCACGATTCCATGCGCCACCGCTGCCCTGTGATTGCGCATCGTGATCAACGCAGTCCAATCGGGCGGAAAGAATATTCGCCTTGCTCTGCCGAGCGCCGCCTGCGCAAGCGTCATTAGACCCGCTTGAAAGGCAGTCATGAAAAGCATCACACCGAGGAGATCCAGCAGCGCGATGAGATCCGCGGCCGCGAAGACTTCCGGTCCGCAGCCTGCGACGATCAAGAGCACGATGAGAGGTCGTAGATAGGCGTGGAGATCAGGACCTCTGGGATCCCGAGGGTTCGCGGGCCAAAGAAGCTGCAGCAGGCTTCGCATAGGTGGCCGAGATTGGTACCAGAACAGGACTTTGGCAAGTCGTGTCCGCTTCTGCGGGTTCATTGTGGAGTTTGCTCGTCATTCAGAAGTTGAGCTCGCTTCGAACGTACGAAAGCTCGACGATGTGCAGCCTGTCTCCTGCGAATCGAAAGATAAGCATGATCTTCCGCGCAGGCAGCCAAAGGCAGGCCACTTCGCGATTCAGGAGTTCCCGGGCGCCGGCCGCGCCAATGGCCACACTTGATTGCGCAGCCGTGAGAGTCGGCGCACCGACTTCTCTTCCACACGCGGCTTGCAACAACCCGCTGGCTGCATACTGGGCCTGGAACGCGCCAAAGAGTTCATCCCGCGTAGAGCCGATCGCCAGCCCGAGGACGCTGCCATCGGCATAGACCGCGGCGAAGTTGAAGGTCAAGGGCCGAAACACCGATGCCTTTTCAGGACTGTTTCGCGCAATCTGTCGAGGCAGCGGGGACAGAGCCACGGCAATGTATGCGAGTGCCGCCGAGGTGAGCGTGATCGTCAGCAGGATCCTGGTCTTGCGCTTCAAACTTCCCCCTATGGATCCGCCTTCTAACAGCCACGCCTGGCGTGTGCGAGGAGTTAGACGCCAATCCGGAACTATTTTCAAGACCTCCTCTCCAACTTTGCGAATGCGGACTACCCTCACAACCGTGCTCGCACTTGCGTGCGCGCTGAATTTCACAGTTTCCCAAGCTCAAACACCGGAGGCCCCGCTCGACGAAATCGTCGTCACCGGCGAGTACGCCGGGCCTGGCATGTGGCAGGTCACGCATCCGGAACATCCGGGTCATACGCTCTGGATAGTCGGTGAACCACCGCCATTGCCGGTGCAGATGAACTGGCGTTCGCGGAACGTGGAGCGCGTGGCCTCACAATCGCAGGAAATCCTCATGCAGACGGGCGTCGGGCTGAAACCCGACGAGAAAGTTGGCGTATTCCGCATGCTCACGTTGGCGCCGGCGGCGCTGAAGCTGCGCAAGAATCCCGACAAAGCCACACTGCAGGAAGTGCTCTCGCCCAACATATACGCACGCTGGCTGGTGCAGAAGAAGCTCTACCTCGGTCGCGATTCGGGTGTGGAAAAGATGCGGCCTTTCCTGGCGGCCGAAAAGCTGCGGGAAGCGGCGCTCAAGGAATTGCAGCTAGGCTTTGGCGGGCCTTGGGGAGCTATCTGGAAGCTGGTGCAAGAGAAGAAGATTCCCGTTACGAACCCCACCCTCGAATTCACCTTCAAGACCGATGATCTGCGCGGCCAGCTGAAGGCGTTCTCGCACCAGAAACTCGCCGACGAGGAATGCTTCGCGAAGACAGTCGAACTTGCCGAAACCCTGTCAAACAAGCAGGTGGAAGGCGCTCGCGCCCGCGCATGGGCCACGGGCGATCTCGCCAAGCTGCAGGAGCTGCCGCCGCTGCCCAATCCCGATGCTTCATGCGAGAAAGCCATCATCGATGCGCTGTCGATGACCACCCCGATCCCCGCCGATCTGCTCGAGCAGATGGACGGGTTGTGGTTCGCTGCGGCTGGTACCGCCCTGGCGAAGAATGAAAGCACGCTTGCTTTCGTGAAGATGGATCAACTGCTTGGGGAGCGGGGATATCTGGAAAAACTGCGCGAGCGTGGCTTTGAAATCCTGGCGCCTTCCACCTAGACGGGCGTGATGGGTTTCGCCCCGAGCTGCGTCTCAAGTGTCCACCGTCACCGTCTGCGCTTCATGACGCCACGGATGGCATCGAATTCTGCAAGCACACCATTCCCGCGCCAGTGGTACTGCGCGTAACTGCTCACGAGCGCGACGCCCTTTCCCTTCGCGCATTGTCAGTTGCGGGTGATTCAAGTGGCTTGCCACTGGACCAGAGTGAACAGCACTCCTGCCACAAAGAGGCTTCCAAAT
>Ga0315910_10001926_pt1 | contig 18683 bp, 14 predicted proteins | sample EdamamesoilMG_FD_204470 | JGI IMG/M metagenome (GOLD analysis project Ga0315910, IMG submission 204470) | Garden soil microbial communities collected in Santa Monica, California, United States - Edamame soil | ecosystem: Environmental > Terrestrial > Soil > Garden | place: USA: California...
GGTGACCAATATCCAGGTCGCGGGCCGGAAGCGCTGGCGATATTCCACCGAGGCGGCCAAGCCGTGGCCCGACCAGAACGCGGTCTACCAGGACGGAAGCATCGAGCCGGGTGGGGCCCCGGATCCGGGCAAACTACCGCCGCAACTCGAAATGCGCGAAGTGGAGATGAAGCCCGGCGATCTGCTTTGTCTGCCGGCGGGGGCCTGGCATGCGGCCAGGGCCGTGGGCGAGTCGCTGGCCATCAACATGTACTTCCAGCCGCGGAACTTCCTCGAGCAGCTGACACCGATGCTGCAGAGTTTTGCCTCGGCGAACGGAGACTGGAGGGCCGGAGCCCCGGCGACCCTGGACAAGATCCAGGGAGAAATGCCGCCAGCGGTGACGAACTACTTCCGCGAACGCCTCGAAGAATTTCAAAAGCTGGCTCTCCATCTGCTCCAGAACCCCCAGGCGATGATCGAGCCCTGGCTGGGTGCGTCGATGCAACTTCCTTACACGGGATGGCAGCCGACACCCAAGGCTTCACTGGAAGGACTGACCAACGAGCAGCGATTCCGCGTCGCGAAATCGGCGCTGCGGTTCGTCAGGATCCAGGACAAGGTGGTCCTGCCATGTGAAAACTCGGTCCTCGCGTTCCCGACCGCTGCGGGTCCCATGCTGAAACGCCTGGCTTCAGAGTCGGGGACGTTCACGATGCATGACGTTCTGGCGTGGGGCGTCCGACCCGAAGGGCCGGATCCCAAGAAGGTCCTGTCGTATCTGCAGATCCTGATCGAGAACAGGATCGTCGAAACCGCGGCCTGATTGCCGATCGATTGCAACCCGTCAGCCTCTTGGCGCGTCTCAAGTGGCAGTTCTTCGACTGTCACAAGGGAGTTTCCATGCGTTTTCCCGCCATTGCCGCTGTCATTTCATTGGCCCTGCTGGCCGTCGATGCCCAGGCAGCGGAGAAGAAGGTTGATCGAACCTTCAATGTCGCTCCCGGCGGCACCCTCATCGTCGACGCCGACTCCGCCTCGGTCCGCGTCACCGGATCGAGTGGGAATCAGGTAGTGGTCCAAATGCTCGCCAGCGCCTCCGAAGATGACCTTGCCAGCATGAAACTGGAGGCCACGCAGAGTGGCAACGAGGTGAATGTGGTCATGCGGCGCGGCAAGACCGCGTGGTTCCGTTCGTGGAGCGGCGATCAGAAGATCGAGGTCTCGGTGCCCCAGCGATTTGAAGTGAAGGTCAAGACGGGCGGCGGTGACGTCGAACTCTCGAACACCACGGGCAGTGCGTCGTTGAACACCTCCGGCGGGGACATCGTCGCGAAGAACGTCACGGGCAACGTCGACTCGAACACCTCCGGCGGCAGCATCACGATGGATACGATCCGGGGTGAAGTCGACGCGGATACTTCCGGTGGCGACATCCACCTGGTGCGGGTGGATGGAAAAATGCGTGGCAACACCAGCGGCGGTAATGTGGAGGTCGATCTCGTGGGCGCGAACCGCGGCATCGTGGCCTCGACTTCGGGTGGCAGCATTCGCCTGACGCTGCCGCGGGCTACGAACGCAAACCTCGAGGCGACGACGAGTGGCGGTGGATTCACTTCGGATCTGCCGGTCTCGACGACGACTTTCCGGGAAGGCCACGTGAAGGGAACGCTCAATGGCGGCGGCCCTTCGATCGATGCGAATACATCGGGTGGCGATATCTCGGTTCGCGCTGCGAACTGACAATAGCCGGCAGGAACGAGGCCCAGGATACGGATATGCGGGAGCGCGTGAGACGCGCTCCCGCGCTTCACGAATCGCTGAACGTCGCGCACCTCGAGGAACTGGAAAACGCGCGAGCCTGACGAACGCGGAGTCAGCTGTTAGGCTCCGCCCGCATGATCTTCCTTCAGCCAGAGTGGATCCTCGCTTTCGTCTGCGCTTTCATTTTCTTTGGCGCGGGCAAACAGAACGTCGGCCTCGATGGCGGCAGGAATTTCAGTTTCCTCTGGGCGGGACTTTCCATCGCGGTGTCGGCGCTGGTCATCCGTTTCCTCGGCGCGGGATGGGTGCTCGTCCTGGTGTCGCAAGGCGTCCTGTTCTTCGCCATCGGCGCCATACGCGCGATGCGGGACAAGCGCTGAAGGGTGGGGATTCTGTCCGTGCGTTGAAGGCTTTCGATCGGATTCGACGACGCGCGCACACGAACTCGCGAATGCATACGTATGCGAAGTCTTGCGCGGTGCGGCGATCCTGTTGAGCATCTGCGCAATGCGCACCCTTCTTGCCTGGTTACGTAATCACGCCTGCGTCGCACTTTGTTTGTTAGCGACTGCCTGTGGTGGAGGGGGCGGTGGAGGTGACAGCCCTTCGCCGCCGCCGATCAACACGCAGACGGTGACCATCCACTACCTGCGCGCGACGGGCGCGTACGACGGATGGGGACTGCACCTGTGGGGCAATGCCATTGCGACTGCCACGGCGACCACGTGGGGAACACCTCGCACCTTCGATTCGGTGCAGAACGGCGCGGCCGTTTTCACGGTGCCGATCGTGGATGGCTCGCAGCAGTTCAACTTCATCGTTCACCTCGGCGACTTGAAGAGTCCGATCCAGGATCTGGCCGTGGTTCCTTCGACTTTCGGCAGGGACCTCTGGGTAGTCCAGGACACGGGGCAGGTGTACGCGAACGAGGCCGCTGCGCGTGCCGCACTTGCCCAGCTCGGATCGGCGTCTGCGATGCTCGATTACTCGCCGGTGCCGGTCGTCGACACCGACAGTGGTTTGCCTGCCGATTGGGCGAGCCACGCGAACTTCATCGAGATCTACGTGCGGGCCTTCCAGGACTCGAGTGGCGATGGTGTCGGGGACCTGCAGGGAGTGATTTCGAGACTCGACTGGCTGCGCGACCAGGGCTACACCGGCATCTGGCTGATGCCCGTCTTCCGCAGTGCCGATCGCGATCACGGTTACGGCGTGGCCGACTATCGCGCCATCGAGCCCGACTACGGCACCTTGAGCGACTTCGATCAGCTGATCAGCGCCGCGCATGCGCGCGGCATGGCGGTGATCCTCGACTACGTGATGAACCACGCTTCGAGCACGCATCCCATCTTCATCGACGCGACGACGGGCTCGACGAACTCGAAACGCGACTGGTTCGTCTGGAGCGCCACGCATCCGGCCGGATGGAACACGTACGCGGGTGATCCCTGGCGGAATGCCGGTGGCAGCTGGTACTACGGCATCTTCAGCGCGCTGATGCCCGACTGGAACCTGCACAACCCGCAGGTGGTGGATTGGCACCTCAACAACCTGCGCTTCTGGCTCAATCGCGGCGCCGATGGTTTCCGTTTCGATGCGGTGGGTGTGCTGGTGGAAAACGGGCCGAACGCGTGGAGGGATACGCCGGAAAACCACGGAGTCCTCGCGCAGGTGAAGGCGGCCATCGATGCCTATGGCAAGCGCTACCTCGTCTGCGAAGCGCCGGATACTCCCACGGATTACGCTCGCGTTACGTCCTGCGGCCGCGCTTTCGCGTTCCAGGCGATCGGCCCGCTCTTCGCCAGCGCGCAGAATGGCCGCGTCGATGCGGGCTTGCAGTCGTTCCTCACGAATCCGGCGGCTGACGACATGCCGATGATCCTGGGCAACCACGACAGCTTCGCCGGCGAGCGTGTCTGGAATCGCTTGAGCGGCAATCAGTCGACGTACAAGGTGCTGGCCGCCAGCTATCTGCTGTCAGCGCGAACGCCTTTCGCGTATTACGGCGAGGATGTCGGCATGGCGGGCGGCATAGGCATGACCGGTGACGTGGCGCTGCGCGTGCCGATGAGCTGGTCGTCGAATCCGACCCACGCGGGGTTCTCGACTATCGCGCCGTGGCGAGGTCTGAGCGCCAACTCGACCACGCAGAACGTCGAACGGCAGGAGGGCGATGCGACATCGCTGCTGCGCTACTACCGCTCACTCCTGAACCTGCGGAAGCAATACCCGGTGCTGGGAAGCGGCAACCTCTCGCTGCTGTCGGCGGCCAACGATACCGTCCTGCGACTCACGCGCGAATCCGCGACCGAATGTATCGCGGTGGCTGTCAACTATTCGACGACGACGCAATCGGCCGTGATCGACTCGACCTGCGACAGCGCCACGTTCACGGCGGTCTTCGGAGCCACGGGGACCCTCGCGGCCAATGCGAGCGGCGATTTCACGGCCGACGTGCCATGGAAGAGCGCCGTCGTCTATCGCGCGTCTCGATAGTCGGACTTCCGACCCGACCGGCGTGTCAGCAGACCGCCCGGTGCAGTACATTGGCGACTCTTCTTATATGTGCGGATCCATGATGTCGACCTTCATTCGCGTCGCATGAACGATAACCAGGCCGTCGACGCCATCGTCGTTGGGGCCGGGATCGCCGGCACGTCGGTGGGATATTTCCTGTCGAACCACGCGAAGGTCGTGGTGCTGGAGCGGGAAGCGCAACCCGGCGTGCACTCGACGGGGCGATCGGCGGCATTGTTCAGCGAGACGTACGGATCGCCGCAGGTCCGCGCGCTGACGCGCGCGAGCCGCACATTCTTCGAGCGGCCGCCGCGCGGCTTCGTCGAGAACGAATTGCTGGCTCCGCGAGGCGCGCTCGTGATCGGTACGCGGGAGCAGACAGCGAAGGTCGAGAGCGACTGGGAAATCATGCGCGCGCACACGGCGCAGTTGCAGCTGCTCGATGCCGAGCGCGTTCGATCCATCGTGCCGGTTCTCGTGCCCGAACACGCGCATACCGGATTGTTCGAGCCGGGCGCCGCGGACATCGACGTCAATGCGCTTCACCAGGGTTTCATCCGCGGTCTGAGGCAGCACGGAAGCCGACTGGAATGCGGCGTACAGATTCATTCCGTCGAGCGCTCGGGTGACGAGTGGGTGCTCGAGGTCGCGATGCGCGGCGCATCGCCGCATTCCATTCGGGCGCCGCTGCTCATCAATGCCGCCGGCGCGTGGGCCGATGAAGTGGCGACGCTGGCCGGAGTTGCACGCCTCGGCGTCGAGCCGCGTCGTCGATCGGCATTCCTGTTCCAGCCACCCGAGGGAGTTGCCACTTCCCATTGGCCGTTCGTGACCAGCGTCGATGAAGATTTCTACTTCAAGCCCGACGCGGGACTTCTGCTCGGCTCCCCGGCCAACGCCGACCCGGTTTCGCCTCACGACGTCCAGGCGGAAGATCTCGACATCGCCATGGCCATCGACCGCATCGAGCACGTGACCACGATGCGGATCGAACGGCCGCTTCGTCCGTGGGCCGGCCTGCGTTCATTCGTAAGCGATGGCGGTCTCGTCGGTGGATTCGACCCGGGAACGCGCGGGTTCTTCTGGGTTGCGGCGCTGGGCGGTTACGGAATACAGACCTGTGCGGCGATGGGCGAAGCTTGCGCGAATCTCGCGCTGGGTCGCGCGCTTCCCTCGCATGTCGCCGACGCCGGCCTCTCGGCGGCGATGCTCGGCGTCGAACGATTGAGGTCCCTCCCTCGTCAGGGCAGTTGAACCGCGATGGGGGATCGTGGACATTGCTCTCAACCCAAGGAGAGCGAAATGCCCGAAGCCACTGATGCTACCTACCTCCCTCCCAAGGTCTGGCAATGGAACAAGCCGAATGGCGGCGCGTTCGCGAACATCAATCGCCCGACCGCCGGCGCCCGCTTTGAAAAGGAATTGCCGGTGGGGCGGCACCCGCTGCAGCTGTACTCGCTGGCGACGCCGAATGGCGTAAAGGTGACGATCCTGCTCGAGGAGTTGCTGGCGCTGGGCCACACCGGGGCCGAGTACGACGCCTGGCTGATCCGCATCAGCGACAGCGAGCAATTCGGCAGCGGCTTCGTCGCGGTGAATCCCAACTCCAAGATACCGGCGCTCCTGGACCGAAGTGGCCCCACGCCGATTCGCGTATTCGAGTCCGGCGCCATTCTCCTGCACCTCGCGGAGAAGTTCGGCGCGTTCCTGCCGAAGGATCCCGCGGGCCGCGCTGAAACCCTCTGCTGGCTGTTCTGGCAGATGGGCGCGGGGCCTTTCATCGGCGGCGGCTTCGGCCACTTCTTCACGTACGCGCCCATCAAGATCGAATACGCCATCGATCGCTTTGCGATGGAAGCGAAGCGCCAGCTCGATGTGCTCGACAAGAACCTGGCCGATCGCGAGTACATCGCCGGCAACGAATACTCGATTGCCGACATCGCCATCTGGCCGTGGTACGGCGCGCTGGCGCTCGGCACCGTGTACGACGGCGCCACGGAATTCCTGCAGATCCGCGACTACCGGAATCTATGCCGCTGGGCCGACAAGATCGCGGCGCGTCCCGCCGTGCAGCGGGGGCGCATGGTCAACCGCGTGTTTGGCGATCCGGCGAGCCAGCTGCACGAGCGGCACGATGCGAGCGACTTCCAGACGAAGACGCAGGACAAGCAGCCTGGGTAGTCAGGCAGCTGCGGTACTCGCGGCAGCCGCATGGGCGGTGATGCCGCGCTGCACGCGCCACAGCAGGAAGCACGCGAGCAACGACGACGCGACGACCACGTAGCCGGCGATTTCATAGTGGTGGATGCGGCCATCCGCCCCTTGCTGCACGATGTGTCCTGCCACGAGCGACGCGAGTCCGCCCGCGAGCTGCGAGATGGACGCGTTGATCGCGTTGAACGAGCCGCGCTGCGTCTGCACGGGTACCTGTGTCATCAATGCCTGGAACGGGATCATTCGCGAGAAGATCCCGATGAACAACACGACGTTGACGACGATGACGACGACCAGCGTGGTGACCGGGAGGTGCGTGTAGACGACCACCGAAGCGATGGTGATCGCGGTGCCGACGAAGAACACGCGCATCTTGCCAAACGTGTCCGCGGCCTTGCCCACGAGGGGCCCCACGAAGATCGTCGCGATTCCCGTCACCAGGTAGATGATGGGCAGGTCGTGGAGCGAGATGCCGAGGTTGTTCACCGTGAACGCGCTGCTGAAGGGCATCAGCATGAAACCGCCCGTGGCCAGGAACAGCACCGCGATGAACGACATCAGGTAACGCGGCTCGACCACCGTGTTGCGCAGGTGTTCGAACGCGCTGTGTTCCTGCGGGATCTTCAGATGCTCCGCCACCGGCTTCATGTAGAACGCGATGAGCAATCCGCCGATCACGCCTATCACGACCAGTGCGAGGAACGGCACGTGCCAGTTCCACTGGTTCGATAGATAGATGCCGATCGGGATGCCGAGCACCTGGCTCGCCGCGAACGCCGTCTGGATAAAGCCCATGACGCGGCCGCGCAGTTGGGGGGCAAAGAGGTCGGTGGCGATGGCGAGCACGACCGAGCCGATGACGCCGCCGAACAATCCCGTGACGATGCGCGCCATGAGCAGCGACCCGAAGCTCGTCGCCAGGCCGCACCACGCAGTGCCGATGATGAAGCCCGTGTAGAACGTCAGCAGGAGCTTCTTTCGATCGAATCGGTCGGCAAAGCCCGCGGTGAGCAGGCCGGAGACACCAGCCGCGAACGCGTACGCCGAGACCACGGTGCCGAATTGCGCGGGGCTGACATCGAGCGACGGCATGATCACCGCGCCCAGCGGCGACATCAGCATGAAGTCGAGGATGACCGCGAACTGGAGGAACGCGAGCATGCCTACGACCACCTTCTGGTAGCCGGAAAATGACGCGGAAACCGGGGAGGGGGTGTTATTCATGGTCGCGCACCCTACCGCCAGATTCCGGCGGCGTCCTCCATCGAATGGGGCAGTTTCATTTGCCGTGTGCGGCGTTAAGATGAAATCGCCGTAATGTGCGTGGCCGCGAGGCGCAGCCACGAGCGCCACAGCCCCGCCGGACCTGGCCCGCTGGATCCAAGCGGATCATCGATGCTCATGGCGGAATTTCTCCCTCTCTTCCGGCGTCATCGCCTTCCACTTCGCCCAATGCCCGTGCCCCTGCATGCCCCTGTGCCAGCCGCCATGGCCGCGGAAGCCGCCGAACAGGATCCGGGACAGCACCAGCAATCCCAGTGCATGCAGGTAGTCGATGGGTTTCGCAGCGGTGAATACGTCGGGAACGATCGCGTTCCACAACAACATCACGACCGCGCCCAACGCGGCGACCACCGCGATGAAGAACAACGGCTTGAACCAGTGTTTCGCTGTATGTGTCATGTCATCAATCCTCGAGTTCTTCGTAAATCGTCTGTAACCGTCGGCGCAGGTGCAGGACCGCGGCGTGCTTGCGCGAGAGCAGCGTGCTCAGCGCAACGCCCGACTGCTCCGACATCTCCTTGAAACTCCGTCCTTCGAGCTCGTGCTCGACGAACACCGTGCGTTGCGCATCCGGAAGCTCGGCGAGTGCATCGCGCAGGGCGTCGAGCAGTACCGCCCGCGCGTACTCGGCCTCGGGGCCTGCGTCCGGTGAAGGCAGTTCGAGATCGAGCCAGTACTCTTCCTCGTCGCCCGTATCGCTCGTGTTGTCATTCAGGGCGACCTCTTTCTTCTTTCGAAAGCGATCGACGATCCGGTTGCGCGCCACCTTGAACAGCCAGGCGCTGGCCTGCTCGATGGAGTCCGGCAGGCGGTACTCCTCGACGAATTCATAGAAGACGTCCTGCAGGATGTCTTCCGCCTCTGCCGCATTGCCGACCCGCTTGCGGATGAAATTTCCCAGCCGGGACCGTTCACGCACGACCACAGCGCTGATTTCGCTGTCTTTCTCAGTCATCGTGGGGTTCGGCCCGGGCCATGGTCCTGTAGACGTTTCTGGACGGGAATTATTGTGCCCGTTGTAAGCTTCCGTTCGTGAAACGCTACGGCCAGATCCTGAAGCTCCGCCCCGAGCACCGCGACGATTATGTTCGCCACCACGCCGAGGTCTGGCCGGCGGTGCTCGAGCAGATCCGCCGGTCGAACATCCGCAACTATTCCATCTATCTGCGCGACGGCATCCTGTTCGCGTACTTCGAGTACGTGGGCGCCGACTTTGCGGCCGATATGCGCGCGATGGCGGCCGATCCGGCGACACAAAAGTGGTGGGCGCTCATGGAGCCCATGCAGGAAAAATGGTCCACCGCCGCACCCGGCGAGTGGTGGTCGAACATGACGGAAGTCTTTCATCTCGACTGAGGTCACGATGCTTCGCGCATTCGCATTCGCTTGCTTGACACTGATCGCCGCGCCTCTCGCGTCGGCGCAGCAGAAGTTTGAACCCACGTGGGAGTCGATCGACAGCCGGCCGACACCTGAGTGGTGGAGTGACGCGAAGTTCGGGATCTTCATTCACTGGGGCGTGTATTCGGTTCCCGCGTTTGCCACGAAGGGCGAATACGCGGAGTGGTACTGGGAACGGGTGGGCAAGCCCGGAAATCAGGACCCTGCGTCGAAAGACGCGCAGATCCGGCGCGAAACCCGCGCGTTCCATGAGCGCGTTTATGGCAAGGACTTCGATTACGCAGGTTTCGCGCCGCTGTTCACCGCCGAGATGTTCGATGCGGATAAATGGGCGGGGATCTTCGAGCAGTCCGGTGCGAAGTACGTGGTGCTGGTCTCGAAGCACCACGACGGCTTCGCGTTGTGGCCTTCGAAAGAAGCGAATGCGAGCTGGGGTCGGCCGTGGAACGCCGTCGATGTCGGGCCGCGGCGTGACCTCGTCGGCGAACTGGTCGCGGCGGTTCGCAGGCGCAATCTCGAGATGGGTTTCTACTACTCGCTGTACGAGTGGTTCAATCCGTTCTGGCTCTCGGGAGACGTGAACGCATTCGTCGAACGGCACCTGTTTCCGCAATTCAAGGATCTCGTGACGCGGTACTCGCCGTCCGTCATTTTCTCGGACGGCGAATGGGACCTGCCTTCGGAAAAGTGGCGCGCGCCCGAGCTCCTGGCGTGGTTGTACAACGAGAGTCCCGTCGCGCAGCGAGTGGTCGTGAACGATCGCTGGGGTCGGGAGTCCCGGCACAAGCACGGCGGTTATTACACGACGGAATACGGTGCGGGGTTGCCGGGTGCGACCCACGCGTGGGAAGAAAACCGCGGCCTCGGCCATTCGTATGGCTTCAATCGAAACGAAGATCTCGTCGACTACGCGACCGGGTCACGGCTGCTGCTGACGCTGCTCGACACCGTGAGTCGCGGCGGCAACCTGCTGCTCAACGTGGGGCCCACAGCCGACGGGCGCATCCCAGTCGTGATGCAGGATCGGCTCGCGTATCTCGGTCAATGGCTGAAGCACAACGGGGAGGCCATCTACGGCACGCGGACCTTTCGCGACAGCGCGCAATGGACGGCGGGGAAGAGGCAGGAAGTGGACACGTCGACCAACTACCGTGCCCGATACGACGTCGAGGCCCTGACGCTGCATCCAGCGCCTGGCGACGCGCGCAAGGAAGTCCTGTTCACGCGCAAGGGCAAGACGCTCTACGCGATCCTGCCCTTGTATCCCGCGGGCAAGCTGGTCTTGCGAGATCTGAATCTCGACAGCAGCGCCCGCATCAGCCTCCTGGGTTCGAAGTACTCCGACGTGAAATGGCGCCAGGCATCGAAGGATGTCGTCGTCACGTTGCCGGTACCCGGCGACGGCGAGTTGCCTTTCGAGGGACCGCGCGTGCTCAGGATCGAAGGCGGCGCTTCCTGAGTCGAGTCGATCGGAAGAAGTGGGACGTTGATGCCCATCGCGTGTCCTATCGGCTGCCCGGCACCCACGACAGGCCGAACTGCACGCCGATGTCCGGCGTGTTGTTGATGTTCTGCACGTTCTCGGTGATGCCGAAGGAAATCACGACGTCGTCGCGGCGATGGCGGAAGCCAGCGGTCAGCTGGTACTTCTCCGCGAGCAACTCGTCGAGATTCGTGTCCTGGCGCGAGTACACGCTGGTGCTGGCGTAGCCCTGGATGTTGAGGTTCGTGTTCGGCGTCAGCGCGTATTCGTAACCGACGACGAGCGTGGGCACGATCTGCCGCGAGTCTTCGAGCATGAACTCACCACCCGAGTAGTACACCGCGCTCGCGTTGGCATAGAAGGCCTGGCGGCGGCCATACCACTGCACCGCGGCCTGCAGGCCGTAGTCGGATCGACCGGTCGACAGCAACTCGCGCTCGCCGCTGACCGCGACCTTCATCGCGCCGTCGAGCGACAGCCTCCAGTTGCGGCCCAGGCGAATGTTCGAATAGCGCAAGCCGATCGTGGGATCGAGTACGCCGCCACTCACCGGGGCGCTTCCCAGGCTCGCGTAAGAGCCGGACTTCAGGTCGTAGATGAGATTGACACCGCCGCGCGCGATCGCGGGGCGCCCGTACGAGCTGAGACTGAACGCATCGTGAAAGCGCTCGACGGCGCCATCGAGATAACTCTTGTCGTACGACACCGCGCTCGTGATCAGGTAACCCGACAGGTTTCGCGTGAACTGGTAGTTCAGCGTCACGTCGACCGTCGTCGTCTCGAGATCGACCAGGTAGTTTTCACCGGGCAGGTCGCGAATGGCCGCGAGTTCTGCTTCACCCAACGGGCGTCTTCCGCTCTTCTCGAGGTCCGTGAGGTAGTCCTGGACGCCGCGGCTCATCGCCCAGGTGTTCTGCGTTGCGAACTCGGTTTCGAATGACCACTTGCCGGGCGACACGAGCTTGCCGGCCGCCGGTCGCATGTCGAGTCGAAGAAATCCGAAAGGCGACAGATCGCGTGCGGGCAACAAGCCGTAGAACTCGGCAGCCGAAGCTGGCGCCACCGCTAGCAAGAGTGCCGCCACTGCGGCCAGCACTGCACTTATCGTTGTTTTTCCCTTCCTGTCCATGGAACTAACTATGAGGAAATCCGGCCACCGGAACGACTGGCTCCGGAGAGGTATGCACCTCCACCAAAAGAGGTAGAGGGGGCGGGAACGCGCGTACCATCCGTGTCATTGGCCATAAATGGATGCCGGACTGAAGGAGAGATCGGATGGGACAGGCGAAGGAACTCAGCGGGCCGGATCTCACGGCCGGTGTCTTGGCGTCCGACCTCGTCGAAAACGTGCCGCTACCGGGACATGCGGGAGGCGAGCCCGTCATGCTCGTGCGCACCGCGGCGGGAATTCGTGCTGTCGGTGCCGTGTGCACTCACTACTCCGGGCCGCTCGCCGAAGGTCTCGTCGTGGGCGAGACGGTGCGTTGTCCCTGGCATCACGCGTGTTTCGATCTGCGAAGTGGTGAGGCGGTCGGCGCACCTGCGATGGACAGGATCGCGTGCTACGAGGTGCTGCAGCGCGGCGATCGGATTTCCGTCGGCGAGAAAATGCCTGCCGTCCCGGTTCCCGCGCCTCCCGGATCTCCCGCGACGATCGTCATCGCCGGTGCCGGCGCAGCCGGCGCGGCGGCCGCGGAAAAATTGAGGAAGCTCGGTTTCACCGGTGTCATCTCGCTCATCGGCAACGAAGCGCCGGGCCCCGTCGATCGGCCGAACCTCAGCAAGGATTTCCTCGCGGGCAACGCTCCGATGGAATGGGTGCGCCTGCGCGACGATGCGTTCTATGACGGGCTGGACATCGAGTTCATCCGCGACGAAGTCGTAGAGCTCGATGCGAAGGGAAAGGCGGTGCTGCTCAAGAGCGGACGCCGCATTGCCTACGACAGGTTACTGCTCGCCACCGGCTCGGAGCCATCTCGACTGCCGATCGAGGGGGCATCGCTGCCGCACGTGTATACATTGCGGACGCTCGCGGATGCGCAGGCGATCATCGTCGCGGCGTCCAATGCACGCAGCGCGGTCGTCATCGGCTCGAGCTTCATCGGGCTCGAAGTGGCCGCCTCGCTTCGCGCGCGGAATCTCGAAGTGGATGTCGTGAGTCGCGACCGTGTCCCACTTGGGCACATCCTGGGCGCCCGCGTGGGGCAGTTCGTGCAGAAGCTCCACGAGGAAAAGGGCGTTCGCTTCCACCTGGGCGCGCAACTGCATGCGATTCGTCCGGATGCCGTCGAACTCGAAGGAGGGGAAAGACTCGCGGCCGATCTCGTGGTGCTCGGTGTTGGCGTGAAGCCGCGCACCGGGCTTGCTCAGCGTGCCGGGCTGGCCGTCGACAATGGCGTCATCGTCGATTCGCTATTGCGCACCAGCGCGACGGATGTCTGGGCGGCAGGAGACATCGCGCGTTATCCGGAGCAGCGCCTCGGGACGAAAGTCCGTATCGAGCACTGGGCTGCCGCGCAGCGCCAGGGCCAGCGCGCCGCGGCAGACATGTTGGGGATGGGCGCGCCATTCAACGACGTGCCCTTTTTCTGGAGCGCGCATTACGACGTGCAGCTGACTTACGTCGGTCACGCCGGCGGCGACGCGGACATCGAAGTGCTGGGCAGTCTCGAGCAGCGCGACGCCACCGTGGTGTACCGGACAGCGGGCAAGGTGGCCGCTGTCCTCACCGTCGGGCGTGACCGTCAAAGCATGGAGATCGAGGCCGCGCTCGAGTGCAAGGACTGGGGCGCGGTCGATGCCCTGTTGCAGGAGTTCGCTACTTGAGGTTTTCCGCGAGGAATCCCTCGACTTCCTTCAGCAGCGTGATGCGGTCCGATCGGCGATCGAGATCGTGGCCGCCGTTCTTGATGATCACGGTGTCGTAATCCTTTCCCTCGCGCTCGAGCGCTCTTTCCATTGCGTTGGTGTGGTCGGCCTGGACTATCCAGTCCTTGGTGCCATGTACCAGCAGCACGGGAATGTTGATCTTCGCGACATTCTGCAGGGGCGAGTCGCGCTTCATCTTCTCCGGGTCGGAGCCGATCTGGGCGGCACGGAACCCCTTGTCGCCGAACACTCCCACGGTCTTCTGCATCTCGAGATCGACGATGCCGTTGATGCTGATGGCGCAGCGGTAGGTGTCGCTGTTGCGGGCCGCGCCTAACAAGGCCGAGTAGCCGCCGAATCCCCAGCCCATGATGCAGATGCGTTTCGGATCGGCGATGCCTTCGCTGATCGCCCACTTCGTGGCGTCATGGATGTCGGAGTAGGTGAGGCCACCCCAGTCCTGGTGCGCGTCCAGCTGCCATTTCAGTCCGAGGCCCGAGGATCCGCGGTAGTTCATCTGCAATACCGCGTAACCGCGGTTGGCGAGGAAGGTGCGCAGGAAAGAAAACTTCCACGAGTCGCGCGCCACCGGCCCGTCATGCGGCAGGACGATGAGAGGCAGGTTCTTGCGTTCGGCGCCGGAAGGCACCGTGAGATAGCCGGGGATCTCGGTGCCGTCGGAAGCCTTGTAGGTGATGTTGGTCATCGTCCCCAGCGTTCGCGGATCCAGTTCCGGATACGCGGTGCCGAGCTTCTGCAGCATGTTCTTGTCGACGTCGTAGGTGTAGTAAGTCCCCGCGTCGACGTCGCTGAACGCCTGGATGACGAGCGTCTTCATGTCCGCCGAACTGTCGATGATGTCGAACGAGTGATTGCGGTACTGCCGTTCCAGTTTGTCGATGAGCTCGCGGAATTTCTCGTCGGCGTACCACACGTAGGGACGCTCGACGTCGTAGCGCACACCGAGCAGGCGCCGGTTCGTCTGCAGGATGGGCTCGCCCACGTCGACGAGCGGATGGTGGAAGATAGGCTGCGGTTCGCGTTTGTCGGCGAGGTCGATGGACCACAACGCGTCCTTGCCCTCGTAGTTGCCGAGCGCGTACGCCGTGTTTCCCGATCCGGCCATGGCGATGGGGCGAAGCGGATTCTCGGCGCTGAACGCCTCGGTGGATCCCAGGAGCCGCCAATCGCGTTCACCCTCGAGGCGTGCGTAGTACAGCGTCTTCCCGTTTCCCTCTCCGCCCCATCCGATGCGCGGATTGCCGCGACCGTCGGTCACGTAGTTTTCGATGGGCGGCACCTCCGCCATGCGAACGCTGCGGTTGCCGTTGTTGATGTTGAGCTGGAAGATCGTCTTGAACGAGTCGCTGTCGTCGTCCACCTGGATCAGGACGCTGTCGGGATCATCAGGCGTCATGTCGATCACTTCGTCCTTGCGCGGATTCGCGATCGCAGTCATGTACTTCGCGACCAGTGCGCCGGCGAGATGGTCCTGGCCGCCGAAGTTGGCGTAGTTCGATTGATTGCTGTTCTGGATGGAGGCGCCGTAGTTCATGTTGAGGTTGCGCATGCTCGTCGTCTGGACGAGCAGGTTGGCATCGTTGCGCGACTCTTCCAGCGCCTTGAGCGCCTTGCCATCGGCATTGACGGCGAAGATGCGACCGAACGGCGGTTCCGCGTATTTCTTGCCGCGCAGGTTCCCGGTGAGGCCGCACAGGAGCCGCGACTCGTTCGCCCAGCGACACCAGCTGAGGTCGAACTTGTTGGTTTCGGAGGAAGTGATCGACTTGAACGCGCTGCCCGGTTGGGTGCGGTCGACCGTCATCAGCGTCGTTTCATCGCCTGCACCGGACAGAAAGGCGACATATCGCCCGTCGCCCGAAATCGTGACGTCCTGCATCTGCGGACGGCGGGCAAAATTCTCGAGAGGCTGAGGCGTGGCCGCGGCGGCCAGATCCGTGACACAAAGCAATGCCGCGGCAGCAAGCCGCAATCCGGTAGCCATCATTTGTCCCCTTCGTAAGCTGATGCCGAAATCCGCGCGGCCCGAGTATCCAACTCCTTTGCGGTATTTGGCTAGCCCTCTACGAAGGTCTGATCATTAAATGCCTGGGCCGGTTCGCCGGTCCCAGCATAGACATCGTCTATCGAAATCATCCAAACAATCGAATTCCGGCGGAGAGCCGGGACGCGTAGTTTCGCGCCATCGTTCATGAATGGATTAAGAGGAGATCGAAATGTCAGCCGAACCAAAATGCCCGGTACATCACGCCTCGGGCGGCGGCACCACCAACCGCGAATGGTGGCCTAACCAGCTGAAGCTGGATCTCCTGCACCAGCATTCGCCGAAGTCGGACCCTATGGGCAAGGACTTCGACTACGCGAAGGAATTCAGGAGCCTCGATTACGCCGCGCTGAAGAAGGATATCGCGGCGCTCATGACCGACTCGCAGCCCTGGTGGCCCGCGGACTTCGGTCACTACGGACCGCTGTTCATCCGCATGGCCTGGCACAGCGCGGGTACGTATCGCACGGGCGACGGTCGCGGCGGTGGCGGACGAGGCCAGCAGCGATTCGCGCCGCTCAACAGCTGGCCGGACAACGTGAGCCTCGACAAGGCACGCCGGTTGCTCTGGCCCATCAAGCAGAAATACGGCCGCAGGATTTCCTGGGCGGATCTCATGATTCTCACCGGCAACGTCGCGCTCGAAACGATGGGCTTCAAGACGTTCGGATTTGGCGGCGGACGCAAGGACGTCTGGGAACCGGATCACGACGTGTACTGGGGCAAGGAAACGAAGTGGCTGGATGACAAACGTTATACGGGTGATCGCGAGCTCGAGAATCCGCTAGCCGCCGTGCAGATGGGACTCATCTACGTGAACCCCGAAGGCCCCAACGGCACTCCCGATCCGCTCGCGGCTGCGCGCGACATCCGCGAAACGTTCGGGCGCATGGCGATGAACGACGAGGAAACGGTCGCACTGATCGCCGGCGGCCACACTTTCGGCAAGACGCACGGCGCTGGTCCCGCGTCCCATGTCGGAGTGGATGCCGAGGCCAGCGACCTCGATCTGCAGGGATTCGGCTGGAAGAACAGCTTCAATACGGGGCTAGGCGTCGACACGATCACGAGCGGCCTCGAAGTCACCTGGACGACCACGCCGACGAAGTGGAGCGGCAATTTTTTCTGGAACCTGTTCGGTTACGAATGGGAGCTCACGAAGAGTCCTGCCGGTGCGCACCAGTGGCAGGCGAAGGGTGCCGGCGCCACGATCCCGCACGCCTTCGACGCCAGCAAGAAGCTGGTGCCCACCATGCTGACCACCGACCTGGCGCTGCGCTTCGATCCTGCATACGAGAAGATCTCGCGGCGATTCATGGAGAACCCCGACCAGTTCGCCGATGCGTTCGCGCGTGCGTGGTTCAAGCTCACACATCGCGACATGGGTCCGCGCGCCCGCTATCTCGGGCCCGAAGTGCCGAAGGAAGAATTGCTCTGGCAGGATCCGATTCCCGCGGTGGACCACCCGCTGGTCGACACCAGTGACATTGCGGCGCTCAAGAAGAAGATAGTGTCTTCGGGCCTCAGCATCCCGCAGCTCGTGTCCGTGGCCTGGGCCTCCGCTTCCACATTTCGGGGATCCGACATGCGCGGCGGCGCCAACGGCGCGCGCATCCGGCTTGCTCCGCAGAAGGACTGGGAGGTGAACCAGCCGGCGGAACTCGCCAAGGTGTTGAAGGCACTCGAAGGCATCCAGGCTGATTTCAATACGTCCGCGAGTGGTGGCAGGAAGATCTCGCTTGCCGATCTCATCGTGCTCGCGGGCAACACGGCGGTCGAACAGGCCGCGAAGGCCGGTGGCCACGACGTGACGGTGCCGTTCACGCCGGGACGCATGGATGCATCGCAGGCGCAGACCGACGTGGAATCCTTCAAGGTTCTGGAGCCCCTGGCCGACGGATTCCGCAACTACCAGAAGGCGCGTTACGCCGTGCCAGCCGAGGCCCTGCTGCTCGATCGAGCGCAATTGCTCACGCTGTCGGCGCCGGAGATGACGGTGCTCATCGGTGGACTGCGCGTGCTCGGGGCAAACTACCGCCAGGCCAGGCATGGAGTTTTCACGCAGCGTCCAGGTGCGTTGACGAACGACTTCTTCGTGAACCTGCTCGACATGGGCACGGAATGGAAGTCGACGTCCGACGCGAAGGACCTCTATGAGGGACGCGATCGCAAGACCGGCGCCGTGAAGTGGAGTGGAACGCGCGCGGATCTCGTGTTCGGTTCGAACGCGCAGTTGCGCGCGGTAGCAGAGGTCTATGGCAGTTCGGATGCAGGGGAAAAGTTCGTCGCGGATTTCGTGGCCGCGTGGACCAAGGTCATGAACCTGGATCGTTACGACGTCTGAACGCCGGGACCAAGGTCCGATGGCAGGGGCAGGGACGCCCATGTCAGCCTGATTCGATGAAGCGACTATTGACGCGTGCATTCGTGACGATGTGTGTGTTCGGCATGCCGATCAGCGTGCTGGCGGATCAGGATTCGGCGACTGCGCCGCCAGCCGGCTCACCTCCCGCTGATGCGGCGCAGAAACCCGCGAGCAAATTCCGCGATCCCGACGACGGCCAGCTGGACCTCAGCCGGTTTCTCGCGACGCCTCGCGCGTTCCTGCCCATTCCTCTCGTCGTCACCGAGCCGGCCGTGGGTTACGGCGGTGGACTGGCTGGCATGTTCATCCGGCCGCGTACGAAAGCAGGCGGTGAAGGTTACGCCAAGCCCAACATGTCCATCGTGGCCGGCATCGGCACGGAGAATGGCACGAACGGTGCATTTGCCGGTGACGCGAGCCGCTGGTTCGATGACCGTTTGAAAACGTTGTTAGCCGCCGGCACCGGGAAGATCAATCTCGATTTCTACGGACTCGGGCTCGACGAGGAGTCGCTCGACGAACCGGTTCGCTACTCGCTCGATTTCAACCTGGCGCTCATGCAGGGAAGCTGGCGCTTCAAGGCGGATTCCCCGTGGTCGGTCGGCCTTCGCTATGTGTATTCGGAAGTGGAACCGAAGCTGCGCGATGAGCCGCAGTTCCCCGGTCTTGCCGACGGCGATCACGTGAAGGTCTCCGCGCCGGCCGTACTGCTCGAGTTCGACACGCGAAACAACATCTTCACG
>Ga0315910_10001927_pt1 | contig 18673 bp, 19 predicted proteins | sample EdamamesoilMG_FD_204470 | JGI IMG/M metagenome (GOLD analysis project Ga0315910, IMG submission 204470) | Garden soil microbial communities collected in Santa Monica, California, United States - Edamame soil | ecosystem: Environmental > Terrestrial > Soil > Garden | place: USA: California...
GGAAGAAAATAAGACAAACAGTAGGGATGAAATTTACTCTTCGAAAGTAAAAGCCGGCAAAAGAACGTATTTCTTCGATGTGAAATCTACCCGTTCTAACGATTACTACCTCACCATTACCGAAAGCAAGAAGCGGTTTAAAGAGGATGGTTTTACCTATGAGAAACACAAGATATTCTTGTATAAGGAAGACTTCAACAAATTTCTTGAAGCGTTGACCAACACGGTAAACCATGTGAAGCATGAGCTCATGCCGGAAGTGGATTTTTCGCAGTTTGATCATCCTCACGAAACCGACCATGAGAATGGTCATGCCCGTGAAGAAGCGGTTTCGGCCCGACCTTCCACGCTGGACACCGAGCTTAAATGGGATTAAATACTTGTACCTACCTAACCTCAATCTATAAGAAAAGCCTCCGATTTTGTCGGGGGCTTTCTTTTTGACTCTTACCAAGCGTATCTTTGCGGCCTAAATTTCTTTACGCTCATGGGACTTCAGTGTGGTATAGTAGGCTTACCTAATGTTGGAAAATCAACTCTTTTTAATGCTATTTCAAACAATAAGGCTGAGGCGGCTAATTTTCCGTTTTGTACGATTGAACCCAATGTGGGGGTTATTTCTGTTCCGGATGCCCGTCTCAAAATTCTGGAAGATCTGGTTAAGCCCCAGCGTGTACTGCCTACGGCTATTGAGTTTGTAGATATCGCGGGTCTGGTGAAAGGTGCCAGTAAGGGTGAAGGTCTGGGTAACCAGTTCCTGGCCAACATCCGCGAAGTTGATGCTATCGTTCATGTGGTTCGCTGCTTTGATAACGACAATATCGTCCATGTGGATGGTCGTGTAAATCCGGTTTCAGACAAGGAGATTATTGATACAGAACTACAGCTCAAGGACCTCGAATCGGTTGATAAGAAGATAGCCCGGGTTGAGCGTGCCGCTAAAAACGGTGATGCTAAGATGAAGAAGGAACTTTCTGTACTTCAGGTTTACAAGGATACACTTCTTTCCGGAAAAAATGCCCGTACCCTTCAGCTTGATGAAGATGACAAGAAAGCCGTAGAAGATCTTCAACTGCTTACCGCTAAACCCGTTATTTATGTAACCAATGTTGATGAAGGATCAATTCATACCGGTAACAAGTATGTTGATGCCCTGAAAGAACATGTAAAGGATGAAAATGCCGAGGTGGTCGTAATCAGCGCTGCCATCGAAGCCCAGATTGCAGAACTGGAGAGTGCAGAAGACCGGGAGGTATTTCTACAAGAGTACGGGCTGACCGAGTCTGGTTTGAACAAGTTGCTAAGGGCTTCTTATAGTCTGCTTAATTTGATTACCTACTTTACGGCTGGTGAAAAGGAAGTTAGAGCATGGCCCATTAAGAAGGGCTGGAAGGCCCCCCAGGCAGCCGGGGTGATTCATACGGATTTTGAGAAAGGATTTATTCGGGCAGAGGTCATTAAGTTATCTGATTATCAGCAATATAAGACAGAGCAAGCTTGTAAGGAGGCAGGTAAAATGTCTGTTGAAGGCAAGGAATATGTGGTTGCTGATGGCGATATCATGCATTTCCGCTTTAATGTTTAAAAGATTCTTGCAATTCGCTGGATCGTTTCTCTTTTTTTCTTAGTTTTATAAACCGCTCACTTTCAGTATTAAGCGGGCTTTTTGCTGTGGTAATTTTTTAACCCCGTAAATTTTTTGGGTTTTGAGAACCAGAATTATTTTTTCGCTGAAGAATCGTGGGGCATACGTGCCATTTCACCATCAGTATTTGCTGGCCCAGGTCATTAAAGGGTTGTTAATGTTCGGACCAGAAAAGGCATACCTGGATTTCAACCATTATAATTTTTCCGGATTAAAAGGCCAGACGAAAGTAAGTCGCAAGGGGCTTCATTATTTTTCTTCGAAGGTTACGCTGGTGTTTGCCTGTTCTGATAAAGGCTTTATGGATTACTTTGTTGCCAGACTTTTTGAACAGAAGGAAGTAATCGTTGGTAATCTTCATTTGATCCCTGAATCGATTGAGCAGGAAGAACCAGTGGCGATCAGTGCGGAGTCGCGTTTCCTGTGTATTTCGCCAATCGTGGTGGTACCAGCTACCTTCAACGATGAGAGTGGTAAGAAATTCGTTTCACCCGAGAGTGACGAGTTTTCCGATCTGCTGTACGATTCAACCCTGTCGCGGATGGAATCAATCGGTAAGTACACGGCTGAACAGCTTGCATCGTTCTACAAGTTTCAGATTGTTCCGGATCACGATTACATTCAGCGTATACAGGCATCGCATAAAAAGTTTGCCCGAATCTATCCCCTTTACGACAACGATGTGAAATTTGAGATTCGGGGGTACACATTTCCGTTTACACTTTACGCGGCCAAAGAAGTGCAACAGTTTGTTTATGAGCACGGACTTGGGCATTTCACCCATAAGGGCTTTGGCATGCTTGATATTGCCAACAACGATTCTATTCAACGCGCCACCCAGGAAGAAATGGTGTACGCCTAGCGTGCATTTTTTTGTAACAAAATGTACCCAACAAGTTTATCGGATGCCGGTGCCAGGTATGAGCGGGTGTACACAAAGATTTCATAGTGGTTTTCAGTTTCAAAGTGAGTTCCTTCGAAGTAATACGGTGGAAGACTTTTTGATTTCACCACGTACTGATAGTCGTACCATCCTTGCTTGATTAGTATATTGGCAGAGTAAAGTTGTTGCGTTGAATCATACCGCATTTTGTTTTCGTTTGTTAATCCCCATTGTGTAAAGGCTCCGGTAACGTAAACATCACCTTTAACTGGAGCGGAAGCTAACGAGAAATTTACCTTTACATAGTTAGAAAAGCTCTGGTCGCGATAGTCGTAGTTTTCGAGCAAGTACTGTCCATTGATGTCATCATATTGAGAGTACACTTCTCCTGTCCGGGTTTTGTCTTTGGCGATATAGGCTTCAAACGGTTTTACATTTTTGTTAATGTAGGCCACGTTACGGCCCGGGTAGTTTAGTGAGCGTAAGTCAAAAAAACGAAACTCATTGCCGCCCTTAAACATCTTGTCGGGATCAAAGAAATTGTAATCCATTTCCTTCTCGATCTCGCGGATAAAGCTGGGGCGTACATCGCGCGACTCATTATCCCAGCGTTGATTTTGCCGGATGGTTACGTGCATGTCGAGCATCGGGTTGGGCACGTTCAGGTTTTTGTAGTTCACCGTGAAATTGATCTGTTGATTCAGGTTGGCCAGTGTGCTGGAGCCGATCAGGTTACCGTTGTTCAAAAGCGTAACCCGATTCTCAAAAACCATAAACCGCTTAGTGAGGATAATGTCGTCTTTGTTACCATCGCGATAAACCACAATAACATAATTACCCGAAATTTTTACTGCCGGTACATTTACTTTATACTGAACATATGGAATGTGAGTATCCACCGAAAACTCATAGGTGTTCACCGGGAACTCATTATAGGTATCCAGAAAGTCAAGATCCTGAAGACCAGATTCAGTCCAATCGTAGTTGCAGTTGATCAGGCGGGCATAATACGATTGGTAGTCATTGCGCAGGTCATCAAACTCCAGGGTTAGGCTTGCTTCTCCAAGGCGAATTACGGCTGGCAATAGGGGAGTTTCGCCTGGATAAAGTCTTACGCTTTTGATTTCAGGCTCGTACGTGAGGTCGGCCAGTTGAAGCGCCTTAGGTTTGGTTCTTGAATTAGCCGAACTTTGAGGGGCTGGAATACAGCACGTTAAACTAAGGCTGAGTGCAAAAAGCAACGTTAACTTCATGGGGTAGTTTAAGTGTTCAAGATAGGAAACATACCCGTAAATCAAGCCCAGGATTAGGTGTAACGAATTCCAACTTTTTCGTTAAAGGTGGTGTCTAAGCACATGAAAAACGGCCGTATTATAGGATACATGCTCAGCGAAAACGAGCTCATAGACGGATGTCGAAAAGGAGACAGAGCTTTCCAAAAGGCTTTGTATGAACGGTACTGCCGTAAAATGATGGTGGTTTGTCTTCGCTATTCAAAATCTACAGCCGAGGCTGAAGATGTTCTTCAGGAAGCTTTTGTAAAGGTGTTTCAATCCATCGCTGGTTTTCGCCAGGAGGCAAAGCTGGAAACCTGGATTACCCGGATTATGGTGAACACTGCTTTAAACGCCCAGCGAAAAAAACTCTACCTCTTTCCAATGGTTGATGTCGAAGAAGTAAATCTTCCGGAGGAAGAAATTAGTATTTCGAACATCCATGTAAACCAGTTGCTAGACATGATCCGGGCGCTCCCACAGGGATGTCAGATTGTGTTCAACTTGTTTGCCATTGAAGGGTATAGCCACAAAGAAATTGCTGAGCAGTTGGGTATTTCGGAGGGAACATCCAAGTCACAGTTTTCACGCGCGAAGAGTTTATTACAACAGCGCTTATTAAAGGAGTCAACGTACTATGAACGATATGGAGAGGCGAAAATTTGAGGATTCATTTAAAGATGCTTTTGAACGGGCAGAAATAAGTCCGTCAGAATCAGTGTGGACGAACATCGAGCTTGATCTTGAGCGGGCCGAGAGTGGTAAAATGAAGCGCAGGATTTTGTTTTACAAGTTGCTTGCGGCTGCATCGGTGGCATTTGCTATGTCTGTAGCCGGAGTTGGTTACTACTCGATGAAGAATCAAACAGTAATGTCCGGGCAACTGGCAGAGAGCAGTAGTCAACAACATTCAAAAGGTGAAATAAACCAACCTACGACTTCTGGAGAAACAGACAACGTAAGCGGCATGAATAATGCCTCATCTGAAAGAACAACAGGAACTTCCGTTGGAGCTGAATCGGCAAGTAATGAACTTTCCGTGAAGGTTGATGGAGATGCCCGCCAGCACATGGCATCCACCGATAACTCATCGCTTGCTCAACAACGTAGCCATTCATTTACGTCATCGAATGACCATGTGCCGCAGCCGCAGGCTCAGCATCAAGGTACTTCAGAGTTTTCGGGTCAGGATAGAACACCTCGGCAATCCACTATAACTAGTCAGGTATTAGCGCCAACCTCGCTTGCTTCGACTGGTGTTTGGAATGCAAAGCCAGTCGATCAGTTGCCTTCGAAAGTTAAGCCAACACATTCATTAACGGGTGAAGAACAAGCCGCTGAAGTTGATCCGGTAGCGGTGCTGATGGCTAAACTTGAGCAACGTGAAAAAGAATTGCAGGCTGAAGAAGCAAAAGAGAATAAGAAAAACAATTTTACCGATGAGCGCCTTTGGACGTCTGTTGGCTTTGCTGCCGGTGCTTTTAGTGCTGGAAGCTCGGAGATGTCGGCTTCGGCAACCGCTTTTAACACGGCTGCCAATCAGCAAGTTACAGCATCGGGTGTGGCCTACTCTATGGGTGTGAGTGTGGGTACGCGTTTATCGAACCGGTGGGTGCTGCAAGGTGGTGTGAATTATCAAACTCAGTCGTCTGACTACACGGCAAATTCTGTGGTGGGCACTTCAGATTTTCAGGAATTCTATGCGGCATCGGTTAACACTGCCGATAAGGTAGACAATCGAATACTTTCCACCGATCCGTATTCAGTCAATAACAGCCTGCGGTTTGTTACGGTGCCGATGCAAGCCGGCTATATGGTGGTAAATAAACAGTTTGGACTTCAGCTGAATGCAGGACTCTCCACGGATCTATTCCTTCAGAATACTATTACGCCTGAAGGGGGTAGCCTGGATAAAACCACGCAGGGAAGAGGTGAGGAATCACCGTATCGGTCAGTGAATTTTAGTGGATTATTCGGAACGGAGTTGACGTATAAAATAGGTAACCATTATCGGGTGGCGCTAAACCCCGGTCTACGGTATCCCTTAAATTCTATTTATAAATCGGATACCGGTATTGATTCAGCCCCACTGACCTTTGATGTCGGGCTTCGGTTCCGCTATATTTTTCAGCCGTAGTATTCCAACTTTCCAATGTGGTTGGTGTCTAAGGAGGTAATAGTTTGTTACTGAGTTTGTTCTTCTTGAAACAAGCTCAAGATAATTGAAGGAATCTGCCATGGATGGGGAATCTTTCAAAGAGTGCAGCCAAACTCCGGGGAATGGCTCTTTCTCCGGAGTTGGCGACTCTGAATTTCTGGTTACGGTTTAAAACTTTCGAGTCTAAGGTTTAGGGTTAGTGAGTTTCGGATCTTTTCTAATTTGATGACCCTGCAGCTGGATACTTCAAAAATTCAACTCGAAATCGTAAACTCGAAACAGTTCAATTCGAATCCAATTCATCAATAGCGGAAGCAATTTCTTCCCACCGGGTATTGGCTTGCTGTAATTCCGATTCTACTTTATTGAACGTTGCCTGTACTTCTCTTAATCGCTCGTGGTTACTGAATACTTCCGGTTTGGTGAGTTCGTTTTCCAGTGCGCTTTTTGATTCTTCGAGCTTTAACACCTGCTCCTCTGCTTTCTTCAGTTCTTTTTCCAGTGTTTTCAATTTAGCCTCGTTCGAAGGTGTTTGGGGCTGCTTCGGTTTTGGCGCTTCTACATTCTTTTCTGTTTTTACAGGCTCAACAGGGGTGGCATTGGCTTCATTCTTTTTCCGCCAGTATTCATACTCATCGTAGGTTCCCGGATATTCTTTTATTTGTTTGTCTTCGATGTACCAGATCTTGTTGGCGATTTGCTTCACGAAGTGACGGTTGTGCGAAACCACAATAAAGCTACCGAGGTATTGCTGTAGCGCCTGGATCAGAATATTCTCTGAGATGAAATCCAGGTGGTTGGTGGGTTCATCCAGCAACAGAAAGTTAGCTTCGGAGATCAATGTCTTGGCCAACGCCACGCGTGACTTCTCTCCACCCGACAGTACTTTGATTTTTTTGAATACGTCTTCATCCGAAAACAGAAAGCATCCCAATACATTTCGTAACTCCTGTTCTGTTTTGCCTGAACCCGCCTGAAGCATTTCATCCAGAATTTCGTTTTCAACCTGCAGCGATTCCAGTTGATGCTGGGCATAGAACGCGCGGATCACGTTGAAGCCCATGATGCGTTCGCCTTCCACGGGTTCTTCACCGGCAACGATGCGCAGCAGAGTAGACTTACCTTTACCATTTGCCCCGATCAGGGCAATCTTGTCTCCGCGCTCGATCGAAACGGTAGTGTTCTTCAAAATCTCCAGTGACCCGTAGGCTTTAGAAATGGAATTGAGATTAACAATGTAGCGCCCCGGCTGCTGCTTGAATTTGAATTTGAAATTTACTGCGGCAGTATCGTCTACTACTTCTTCCACAAGGTCCATGCGTTCAAGTGCTTTGATGCGTGATTGAACCTGGCGGGCTTTTGTCGCCTTTGCCTTGAAGCGCTCAATAAAGCGTTCGGTCTGCTTTATCTTTTGTTGCTGATTTTCAAAAGCACCTTGTTGAATTTCCTGACGCAATTCTTTTTCCTGCAGGTAAAATGAATAGTTTCCTTCATACGTAATCAGTTGCTGCTGGGTAACATCAACGGTTTTGGTAATAACATTATCAAGGAAGGTACGGTCGTGCGAAACCACAATGATGGCACCATCATAATTGCGCAGGTAATTTTCTACCCATTCAATAGAAGGTAAGTCAAGGTGGTTGGTGGGTTCATCGAGCATGAGCAACGATGGTTTCTCCAGCAGCAACTTGGCGAGCATAACCCGCATGCGCCAGCCTCCTGAAAATTCACGGAGCGGTCGATGCAGATCGGCCGTAGTAAACCCGATACCTTCCAATACTTCTTCAGCTTTTGACTGAATGGTGTACCCATCGAGGTGATCGTACTTCTCCTGAAGTTTGGAAAGTTTTTCAACCAGATCTTCAGAATATTCTGTTTCCAATTTCTTGATGATCGCTTCCAACTCGCGTTCAATGTCTACCACCTGTTTGAAGGCGGCCATTGCTACCGTAAGAATAGAATCATTGGTTTGAAAGGAGAGGAGGTCCTGATTCAGAAAGCCGATGGTACATTCGTTGCTTTTACTGATCGAACCACTATCAATCTTATATTCGCCATTGATGATTTTCAGTAAGGTTGATTTACCCCGGCCGTTCAGCCCGATCAATCCGATTTTGTCTTTAGGCTTTATAAACATGCTGGCGTTTTCGTAAAGCGCCCTGCCGCCAATGAAGTAGGAAATATTCGAAATGGAAATCATGATGTTGGTATACTGAACCGGTTGTACCGGATTTCTTAACTAAGTTGACCGCAAAAATAGTCAGATTCTTTCTGGATTCCGGGATTTGTAAATTTTTAAGGTATATGTCAAGGAATTTTAACCGCTTGCGGAATCGCTATATTTTGAACCGTGGAAAAGAATTAATTTCAATTCATGGAAATCAAAATCAGATCGATCAACATGCGAAATATAAAATCAATACCCTTTGTAATGCTGATTCTGCTGTCGACCTGCAGCAATTCAGGTGATACCCGGTATGGTGAGCAACCGGCTCTTACCGAGTACGCAAAAACACTTCCCCTAGACAAGATAAAACTGCCCACAGGTTTTTCGATTGAGGTTTATGCTGAAGTGGAAGATGCGCGGTCGATGGCGCTGAGTCCATCGGGTGTTTTGTATGTCGGCAATAAAGACAAGGATAAAGTCTATGCCGTGAAAGACACCAATGGCGACTTCAAGGCCGATAAGAAATGGGTGCTGGCTTCCGGGCTAAACATGCCGAACGGTGTGGCGTTTAGAAACGGTGACTTATACATTGCTGAAGTGAGCCGCATTTCAAAATTAGTGGGCATCGAATCGAAATTAGACAACCCACCAGCGCTTCAAACGGTTAACGATAGCTATCCTACTGAGGGCCATCATGGCTGGAAGTACATTGCGTTTGGTCCGGATGGAAAACTTTATGTTCCGGTGGGCGCACCCTGTAACATCTGCGAGAAAAAAGAAGAGATATACGCCTCGATTACCCGCATCAATGCTGACGGATCGGGCCGTGAAGTTTTTGCAAAAGGCATACGCAACTCAGTTGGCTTTACGTGGCATCCGGAAACCAAGCAACTTTGGTTTACCGACAACGGCCGCGACATGCTGGGCGATGAGTTGCCGGCCTGTGAGTTGAACATTGCCTCCAAAGCGGGTATGCACTTCGGTTATCCATATTGCCATCAGGGCGATGTAAAAGATCCTGAGTTTGGCGACAAACGTCCGTGCAGTGATTTTACTGCTCCGGCTGATAAGCTTGGCCCACACGTAGCACCCCTGGGACTAAAGTTTTATACCGGTAGTATGTTTCCTACTGCCTATAAGAATCAGGTGTTTGTTGCCGAGCATGGCTCCTGGAACAGAAGTAAGAAGATCGGGTACAACCTTACGCTTGTAAACGTGGCGGATAGTAAAGTAACAGGACATAAGGTTTTTGCCAGTGGCTGGCTTGATGATGCGACCCAAAAATCGTGGGGTCGACCGGTGGATGTAGTTGTTATGCCCGATGGTTCGATGCTGGTATCGGATGATCAGGCAGGTGTAATTTATCGGATCACCTATAAAGGCTAGTTATGAAAAAATATATTCTTCGATCAGGGGTTGGTTTCTTGCTGGTTCTTCTCTGCTTCGGAAGAGTCATGGCTCAGCCCAAAGCTCAAGCCGAATCGGGGTTGACCATCGTCAAACAATCCGATTACACCTCCATAAAGAATCAGGCAAACACCGGTACATGCTGGAGTTTCTCCACCACTTCGTTAATCGAATCTCAGACCCTGCACAATGGTACCGGGCAATTTGATTTGTCTGAAATGTACACGGTGCGAAATATCTATACTGAAAAGGCGCGCAATTACATCCTTCGTCAAGGAGCCGCTCAATTTGGTCCGGGTGGGCTGGGGCATGATGTGATTCATGCGATGGCGCGGTATGGTGCTGTTCCCGAAAGTGTTTACTCCGGATTAACCCTGGGTGAAAAGAATCATAACCACAACATCCTCGACAGGAAGTTAAAATCCTATCTCGATAGTCTGCTCAAATTACGCCCGATTCCCAACGATTGGATGAAAGGCTTTGAAACTATTCTGGACGATAACCTCGGAAAAGTACCTGCTACTTTTATGTACAAGGAAAAGCAGTACACCCCCCAGACATTTGCCACGGAAGTATTGAAGTTTAAGGCCGATGATTATGTGAACATTACTTCGTTCAGTCATCATCCGTTCTATTCTTCTTTTATACTGGAAGCGCCCGATAATTTTCAGAATGGTTCCTATTACAATCTTCCGCTGAAGGAAATGATCAACCTCACGGAACGTGCTATTGAACTGGGCTATTCGATTATGTGGGATGCCGACATCAGCAACAAGAATTTCAGACAACGCGATGGTTTTGCTATGCAATGGAGCGATGGTGGCGCTGTAAAAGTGATCAATCCCGATGATGAAGAGATGAAGTATGATCAGGCTATACGGCAAACACTTTATGAAAACCTCACCACACAGGATGATCACCTGATGCATCTGGTAGGGGTAGAGAAATCGAAAAGAGGAAAGAAGTTTTTCCTGGTAAAGAACTCATGGGGTGAGATCGGACCGTATAAAGGAATGATTCATGTATCGGAAGCCTACTTTGCCATCAATACTGTGAGTCTTGTAATTCCGAAATCTGCGCTGGATAATTCCTTGCGCGAAAAGCTGGGTATTCGTTAATCCATCTTATTATTGTTGATTGTTAAAAAGTAGATGCATCCGATACTATTTGAGCTTGGAAGCCTGAAGATTTACAGCTATGGCTTTCTGATTGCGCTGGGAGCAATTGCCGGAGTTACCTATATGGCCATTCGTGGTAAGCGTGAGGTAGGACTTACATTCGATCAGGCTAACACCTTATTCTTGCTGCTCTTTATTGCCGCGTTTGTCGGAGGGAAATTCTTTCTCTTCTTTGAAGACACAGCCTACTATAGCGAGCATCCGCGCAAGTTGCTGACGGGTCGTGGCTTTGTGTTTTATGGATCGTTCTTGTTTGCCGTGCCCACCATGCTTTGGTACTTCAAGCGAAATAAATTGCCGGTGTATGCCATGCTGGACATTATGGCAATTACTACCTGCCTTGTTCATTTCTTCGGCCGAATCGGTTGCTTTATGGCCGGATGTTGCTATGGTGTAGTAACAACTTCCGCATGGGGTGTTACCTACACTAATGAAGCTTGCGTTGCACCGCTTCACACCTCCCTTCATCCAACACAAGTATACGAAGCCGGCTATATTTTTCTGGTGATGCTGGCGCTGTTGCTGCTGCGCGGAAAGCGAAAGTTTTATGGTCAGCTTTTTATTACCTACGTGTTATTGTATGCGGTTGGAAGATACGCGCTGGAGTTTTTCAGAGGTGATCTTGAACGTGGCTTTGTTATCAATGATTATGTTTCGCACTCTCAGTTTATCGCTTTGTTGATTTTTGGTACGGCAACGTATTTTTACGTCAGGTTATCGAAGCGTAATTCAATCGCCCTGCACAAGAAACCGATTTAACGCTACTTCAGGTAAACTGCACGGAACGTGGTGAGCAGTGTGTTGCCCTCGTACAGTTCGAGGGTTTCGCCATTGATCTTGAAGGTGTTTGCTTTCGTCAAGGTATTCAGTAAAAAGTTTTCAACGTCCATCCGATCCTGACAGAACATTTTGGTAGAGATGGTCGTGAATTTTATGCTGGTACCATTCAGGGTGTAGTTGCCACCAATACTATTACAGCCGGCAAATCCTTTTACCCGCTGCTCGGGCCCTAACACCATGTGGACTTCTTTGGCGTCTTGCGGAGTAATTACCGGTTGGCCGTTCATTTCTGCAAGTTTCCAGTAGGTGTTCTCCAAGGTTGCAGCAGGTGTATTCATGGTTGTGGTCTTCGATGATTTACATTGAACCATCAACACGACAAGAAGACTAAGAAGGAATGCAATCTTTTTCATAATCAGGTTCTGTTAAGGTAAAAGTAAAAGCTGCCCGTTTGTTTACGATGATGAGAACAAACGGGCAGTGGGTATCATTACAGTTCGCGTATCCAGATGTTACGGTAACTCACGGTGTTTCCGTGATCTTGCAGGCGAATTGGTCCTTTCTCATAACTTTTATAAACTGGAAGTCCGATGTACTCTGTTGGTCCCCACAGCGCTACGTGATTTTGCGAAAGCACACCGTTGTGAACAACCGTTACATAGGCCGGTACTATCACTCTGCCTTCGGAATTAAAGCGTGGAGCGGTAAAGTAAATATCGTAGTACTGCCACTCGCCCGGCTTACGGCAGGCATTAACCAGTGGAATGTGTTGTTTATAAATGGAGCTGGCCTGACCGTTTGCGTAGGTTTTGTTGTTGTAGTTGTCCAGCACCTGTACTTCGTACCGTTCCTGCAAGAAGATACCACTGTTGCCACGGCCTTGACCTGTTTTTGCTGGATCAACTTCGGCAGGCGAACGCCATTCAACATGTAATTGAAAATCGCCAAACTCTTTTTTGGTTTTGATATCCTTGGCGTTGGGTACTACCGTCATGATGCCATCCTTTAATGTCCACTTAGGGGCAGTGCCATCAATACAAATCCAGTTGTCGAGCGATTTGCCGTCAAACAGTATGGTAGCATCAGAAGGTGCATCGCCAGGTTTTTCGCCAGCGGTGATAATGCGGGGTTGTGGTTCCCAGATTTCGCTGGATTCAGGTGTTTTCTTATCAGCCGACTGCCCGCTCGCTACGCTGGTTATTAAGGCGAGTGATAGGGTAGATAGAAAAAGAGTACTAGAGCGTTTCATCATTTATGTTGGTTGTATTAAAAGTCGTTAGCAATGTCGTCCACTTTTTTATCCTTGTCAACCTTCATCATTTTAATGACGGCAAAGGATATGTATTGCATTTCGAGATGGTTTTTTCCACTGCCCATAAATTTGAGTAGTATGTTTTCACCTTTCCAAAAGTAAATCTGATTCTTGAGGTCGTAGTCTGATTTTCCATAGATGGATTCCAGAGCTTTCATCAACCGCGGGTCCTTATGGGCGATCACGCTGATGTCGTAAACAAGATTATTATATGCCTTTACCTCAACACTGGTTACTTTCACTTCACCAATTTGATCGTATTCCGGATTTTCGACTGTGTAGAGCTTGGCAGGGTAGATGTCGTTGTGTTTAATGTCTTTCTTGAACTTCACTCCTTTAATAGAGTCAACCACCATGCCCAGTTTAAGATCCTTAAATCCATTTCGTTTTTCCAGTTCCTGAATACCCGGACTCTGCGATTGTGCTTGTGTGGTAAGTGCAAGGAAGGAAAGTACCAGAAAGGCAGATCTCATCAACATAGTAGTAGGGTTCGGATAAATAGTCATTAGTAGGTTAGAAACTTAATGGGTATAGAGACGCTGGTTTTATCCCAACATATCAAAAGTTCGGCCAGGTCGTTCTTCATCTTTAATTTCATGGTGAGGCTTTCACAACCATCGTTGACCTGAAGTACAGGTATCTCAAACCGGAATACATCCAGCTTTGAATTGTAGTTATAGCTCCCCCAAAGACCAAGCTCGCTATTCACAATCATGGTCCATTTGGTTTCATTGGGTATGGCGAACAATGAATAGGTTCCTGATTTCAAGAGTATTCCATTCACGGTAATGTCGCGGGTGATGGTGATTTCGGTAGCTTCGTTGGCTCCAAGTTGCCATACTTTTCCGAACGGAATCAGTTCTCCGAAAATATCGCGGCCTCTTTTCTGCGGCTGCGAGTATGTGATCTTTATATAGGAGTCTTTGTAGCGTAGTGAAGCGATATCGACCGGACTTGTTCTGGTCTTATCAACATCCTGGGCAAAGGTTGTGATTGAACTTAGGAGTATGAATAGCAGTACCCGGTACATAGCGTTTTAAAGATAATAATTTAGAATACATCTGCTGACAGTGCTTGGTTCAATGGCTGTCGAACGGAGAATTTGAAAGCGGATCGTCATTCTTGATGCAAATATTCTATTTTTACGGCCATGGTACGTCCGGAATTTGACGATATATATATGGAGTTGGCCGTAAACCTGGCCAGGCGTTCGCATTGCATCAAGCGTCATGTGGGGGCGGTATTGACGAAAGACACGCGTATAATTTCCATTGGTTATAATGGCCCGCCATCGGGTACGCACAATTGTGATGTGGAATGGCCGGAATCCGGCTGCCCGCGCGATTCCAAAGGTGGTTGCTCGCTTGCCATTCATGCGGAACAGAATGCCATCTTATATGCGGTAAAGAATAAAACATCGGTTGAGGGTGCCACCCTCTACATTACACTTTCGCCTTGCCTGGCGTGTGCCCGGATTATTTACTCGATGGGTATTAAGCAGGTAATTTACCTGAACTCGTATGCCGAACACAAAGGAATAGCCAGCGATGAGGGTGTTGATTTTCTGCGGAAGTTCGGAGTTTCCGTAGAAAGGTATAAAGGGCAACTCAGTAATGTTACCCACTTGATATAAGGCGTCTGTCTTACCGACTCTTTAATACTTTTTCCAGATCCCCAATCAGTTTAGCGGGTACGCCTTTTGTTTTCTTTTCTTTCTCGGCTTTGAAAACGGCTAAAGCACGTTCGGCCATCTCAAATAATCCAACCGGATTGTTATCACTCTGATAACTTCCCAGGCACCATTTGATGTCGGATTGAAGCTGTTGGTCAACTCCGATCGACTCTAATGTGGCCAATACCTCGGCACTTACCTTGTCGATTGTTACCACGGTTGTTGCTTTGGCTTTTGATTTTGCCGGAGTTGTCTTTGCTGGTGCTTTCGCTGACTTTGCTGCTGTTTTTGCCATGATGTTTGGGTTAATGTGAACCAATCAATGTCTTGTTGTAAGAAAGTTACCGCTGTTGTGCCGCGAAGACAAGGAGATGAATTACAAAATTTACGCAACCGAATGAAGTAGCAAAGTACTTCAAGCAAAAGTTTAAGACAAAGGAGACATCAACACTCTTTTCAGCGATGCATAAAATCAAAAATGGATGAAGTATTTGGTGAGGGTGAACAAATTCTTGAAGCGACAGTTAGTGTTGATGGATGTGCGAGATGATAAAACAAAAAGATGGACGGTATAAAAAAACGAAAGGGAAGTAAATCTTATTTACTTCCCTTCGCAAAGTTTCTTTAGGCTATGCCTAATTACTTCTTCTTCTTAGCAGCTTTTTTAGCAGTCTTTTTTGCAGACTTCTTAGCCGCTTTCTTCGCTGATTTTGCCATAGCGTTTTTTATTTAAGTGTTAAACTATACGAAAAGTTATAACAAATATTTTATTCGCAAAAATTTTTCGCAAAAAATTTTTTTAGGCGACTTTTTTTCATGAACACAAAACGGATGAAGTTGATGTAAGATGATGACATGATGCGAGGAAAAAATGATGATGATGTTGTGTTGATAACATCAAACGACATTCACTTCTGGTTGAAGTACGATGTTGAATTTTTCATGAACACTCGACTGAATTTTCATCGCGAGTTGCCAGATAGATGCACCATCACCGCCTCCGTAGTTCACCAGTACCAGTGCCTGATGTTGATGAACACCAATGTTGTTGAATCGTTTTCCTTTCCATCCGCATTGTTCGATCAACCATGCTGCAGAAACTTTTATCAATCCGTGTTCGCCTGGATAGCCAGGGAGTGAAGGATGATTGCTCTTGATAAAATCGTGTAAATCAGATTGTATTGAAGGATTTTTGAAAAAGCTTCCGGCATTTCCAATCTGTGTTGGATCAGGAAGTTTGCTTCTTCTGATCTGGATAACCGCTTCGCTGATTGCTTTCACAGAGACTTCGGTGTGTCCACGTTGCTTCATCGTATCGCTCACAGCACCATAACTGATGTTGAAGCGGTGATTTTTTTTGGAGAGTATTAAAGTAACACTTGAAATCAAAAATTTTTCTTTTGCGTGGTGCTTGAAAATACTTTCGCGGTAGCCGAAGTGACATTCATCGCGTGTAAAAATTCTTACCTCGCCAGTGCTGATGTCGAGTGCTTCAACGGTATGAATTACCTCTTTAATTTCCACACCATAGGCTCCGATATTTTGCATAGGTGCGGCTCCCACCGAGCCTGGAATGAGCGAAAGATTCTCGATACCACCCCAGTTTTGGTCAACTGTGTACATAACGGTTTCATGCCAAGACTCGCCCGCGCCAACTTTTAGATGTACTGTATTTTCGTTTTCGGTAACAATTTCACGTCCGTTGATTTCAACTTTAATGGCGAGCCCGTCAAAATTTTTGGTGAACAGTACATTACTTCCGCCACCCAGAAAGATTTTTTTGTTGGATTGGAATATGGACGAAGAGAACAACTCACGCGCATCCGCGACAGATCGCAGGATGGTAAAGTATTTTGCCGTTACATCAATTCCGAAAGTATTATAGGGTAGGAGACTTACGTTTTCCTGAATGACAGACATAATTGTTGATAGAATTCTGTCGTAAGGTATAAAAAAAGTAGTAGAGGCGGTTTGAAATTACCCAATCAACAGCCCGATGAAGGGCTGTTGATTGGGTTGATGCTGAGGTACTCCTTATTTGATAGCTGAAGTAACTTCGTCTTTGGAAAGTTTGAAGATACAGATGCGCGGGAAGCGTCCGGCAAGGTAGGTGGTACCGCATACTGCTAATCCACCATCGGTTGTTGTTATAAGGTTGGCAATTTCAAAGGGATTGCTGAAGCCTAAGTATCGACTGTTGAGGAATTCGCCTGTAAGTTCATCATAAAAGAACAACCCGATCTGTTTGGTTTTGGTATCGGAAGCGTAAACAATAAAATTCTTGGTGTCAATTGTTGCACGGTGAATTTTTACTTTGGCGTTTGGCACAAGTTCCGGCAGGTTGAAACCAAATTCCATTGTATCGCCTGCTACCGGAATGGTTTCGTTGGGCATAAAGTAGTTATCACCAAAGCTAAACGTAGCGGTGGCGAACTTATTTCCAGTCAGTGGAAGAATGGCGCTGTACCCTGCATCGTCCTGCGTTCCGCTCACGGTACCGATAGGATCATCGGCAGTAATATCCGTGAACACCAGCGAAAAGGTATAGTTGAAAAAGCCGGTGAAGAAGTATTGACCGGACGGAAGTTTGCCTACCTCGAACGGTAGCTTGCGACCTGTGCGGATAAAATGATTGATAATGGGTTCGTCTACATCATCGCCAACACCAATTCCATAGCCTTTGGATTTTGTTACCGTTCCGGTTGTTGAAATGGTTGAGATAACCGATTCGCGTGCTTCACTGTTAAAGCTTTCTAAGATAAAGCCATCCGTAGCATTGAATGCTGAAACCGCTGGATACGTAAGTTGTTGACTAAGCGGTGTGGTAGTAAGTGCGGTAAGGTCAGCATCAACACTGGCCAGGTAGGTAACGGTAGCCTGATCCATGCAGAAGAAGTAGAAGTTGTTGTCAACCTGTGTAAATCTTCCCACGGGGTTCAGAAATTCAGCACTGCCTTTTAGTTCGGCAACAAATTTTCCAACCTTATCCGTTTTCAGAATATAGATGCTGGTAAAATTGGAGCCGTCCAATCGTTGTGCGCACAGAACAAGGTATCCGCCATCCGGTGTTTGAACGATGTCAATGGGTAGGTAGGAGGCATTAAACTCTTCATCATCATAAATGTGTGTGAAGGATTCGGCATCAAACTTAGGATTAGATTCTTCAGCGCATCTCAGTACCAGAAAAGCTGCCGATGTAAGGGTGAGGGAGAAGAGTATTTTTTTCAACATGATAGAATTCATTTGCGGTCTAAGGATTTGAAACCATTCTCCAGAAAACGTAGCGGGAAGAGACACCCGATATTGATCGCCAGGTTATCCAGCGTTAAGTCATCCATCGCATCGCCAACGCCTGTCAGCCGATCATTACTATACCGGTTTTCGGTTGAGGAGATGTTGCTCATACCATATTTATACATCACATCGAGGTTGAGCCGCACATTGCCTACATTATAATAAACTCCAGCGCCACCAATAAGGCCCCAATGGCTTTTCGCAAACAGATCATCGGCACCTACGGTTATGGGACCGTCTACAAATTCGTTGGTACCACCGGAAGCATTATCAACACCGGTTATGGTTACCGCCTTAACTGCATTGAGCAAGATTGCGGAGTATCCTCCGATTTGCAGGTACGGGCGCAACGTATTTCCACCGAATTCATACTTGATTATAAAGGGTAGCTGCAAGTGTTCTACTTTCTGCTCCTGATCGTAGGTAAGGGTAAGGTTGTTGGTGCCAGTACCAGTCCATTCATACTCATTAGCATATGAAAACACTGCGTGCTGGTAAGTAGGTTGAAAGCTTAGCGAGAATCCACTGATATAGAAGGATGCTTCAAGCGATATCTGACTGCCCAGTTGTTTGAAGTCTTCATACTTCTTATTGGTTGTGCCGGTGGATTCATCGCGCGAGATCACCGAGTAACTTTTTAAAACCGTTGTGTTGCTCAGGTTTATTCCCCCCTTCAATCCAAGCCACCACTGCTTGTTGAGGAATTTTTCATTTTCATTATTCTGCTTGTTGTAGGCTCCGGAAGGTTTCTTTCTTTTTTTGCCGCCTGGTTTTTCCTGGGCCGTGGCGCTGATAACAAGCATTGCACATACCAGCAAGAGGTAGAGTTTTTTCATGGGTTGGTTTTTAATTTTTGCAGCCCACACAGATTACTCCGTGATGGGCTGCCGGGGTTTGAATATC